>Ga0126376_10001168_pt1 | contig 13991 bp, 6 predicted proteins | sample PanSoiMetPlot_15_FD_92760 | JGI IMG/M metagenome (GOLD analysis project Ga0126376, IMG submission 92760) | Tropical forest soil microbial communities from Panama - MetaG Plot_15 | ecosystem: Environmental > Terrestrial > Soil > Tropical forest > Bulk soil | place: Panama | collected 2016-02-17
ATCAACTAGCGAGGTTGGACCTTGTCAAATTCACCAAAGATTGCGCCGTATGGCTCGTGGAAATCGCCCATTACTTCAGATCTAATTGTCGAAGGCTCAGTCGGTTTGGGCCAACCATCGTTTGATGGCAACGATATTTACTGGTTGGAGTTGCGGCCCAAGGAAGGCGGCCGCAACGTCATCGTCAAGCGAGATGCGAGCGGTGTATGTCTCGATGTGAATCAGCCTCCTTTCAACGCTCGCACTAAGGTCCACGAGTACGGTGGTGGTGACTACATCGTTAGCAACGGAATTGTTTACTTCTCAAACTTTTCGGACCAGCGACTCTATCGGCAGCAAGAATTGGCCACTCCTGAGCCATTGACCGCAGCGGGCGACATGCGATACGCCGATGCCCGATTGGACCATGCACGCAGTCGTCTGATCTGTGTGCGCGAAGATCACACGAACACCGGTGCCGAGGCTGTTAACTCAATAGTTGCCGTTAACACTCAACCGGGCGACAACGGCTTTGGGGAAGTGCTGGTCGAGGGAAATGATTTTTATTCGTCGCCGCGAATCAGTCCGGACGGCAGCCAGTTGGCATGGCTTACATGGAACCATCCAAACATGCCCTGGGACGGTTGCGAGCTTTGGGTCGGCGAGTTTGGTGAAGACGGTAAACTCGCATCCACCAGATGGGTTGCAGGCGGCGCGGCGGAATCTATATTTCAACCCGAATGGTCACCTGATGGAGTTTTGTACTTCGCTTCAGATCGCAGCGGCTGGTGGAATCTCGAGCGAATTTCGCCTGACGGCGGGATTGAAAACGTCTATCAATTAAAGGCGGAGCTCGGCATGCCGCAATGGGTATTCGGCATGTCGACCTATGCTTTTGCGTCGCCGGATACGATCGTTTGCAGTCATATCGATCAGGGCGTTTCAACTCTCGCTATCGTCAATGCCGGCACCGCCAGCGTGACGCCGGTTGATTGTCCGTACACTGACATTATGTACCTGCGAGCGGCGAATGACCTCGCGCTGTTTCGCGGCGGCTCGCCAACGGACGTCGTGTCCATCGTGAAGTTTGACCATGCGAGCGGCCAGTTCGAGATCCTCCGCCGCTCGAATGATCGGGAAACGTTTCCACAATATTTCTCGGTGCCGAGGGCGGTCGATTTTCCGACTGAAGGCGGACTCATCGCACACGGTTTCTTCTACCCACCACAGAATCCGGACTTCCGCGCGCCCGACAACGAAAAGCCGCCGCTGATCGTGAAGAGTCATGGTGGACCGACCGCTGCGGCTTCAACCGCGTTGAGCTTGTCGGTTCAATTTTGGACCAGTCGCGGGTTCGCAGTGCTCGATGTGAACTACGGCGGCAGTTCGGGTTATGGCCGGCAGTATCGCGAGCGATTGAATAAGAAGTGGGGCATCGTCGACGTTGACGACTGTGTTAACGGCGCTCGTTATCTTGCCGATCGAGGTGAAGTCGATCCCAAGCGTTTAATCATCACGGGTGGCAGTGCGGGTGGTTACACGACGCTCTGCTCGCTCACGTTTCGGAATACTTTCAAAGCCGGCGCGAGCCACTTCGGAATCAGTAATACTGAATCGATGGCGCGTGATACGCACAAGTACGAGTCGCAATATCTCACCGGCTTGCTTGGGCCATATCCGGAACGAAAGGACATCTATTTCGATCGTTCACCCATCAACTTTCCCGAGCGACTGTCGTGTCCGGTGATCTTCTTTCAGGGACTCGAAGACAAAGTCGTCCCACCCGATCAGGCGGAGACGATGGTGGACGCGATCAGGGCCAAGGGGATTCCTGTTGCTTACGTCGCGTTTGCCGGCGAGCAGCATGGCTTCAGGCAGGCAAAGAACATCAAGCGCGCGCTCGATGGAGAGCTGTACTTCTACTCGAAGGTCTTTGGCTTTGGTTTAGCCGAACCGGTCGAACCGCTCGAGATCGAAAATCTGTGAGATCAGTACCTTAACGGTGGATCGGAAGCGGTAGCGGCAGCGCCGTTGTGATCGCCCCCTCTCAAAACGCGCTCGCTATCGAGAAAGAGAGACAAGGTGCCTGTCTTGCCGTATTCTGCAGGCACCGCCGATATTTCAAGTTTGTCGCCGGTTACGATTACCTCAAATTTGTAACCGAAATTCTCCATCTTTTCTTTCGAATACATTCCGGCAGCAATCAAATCGTCGAGCGTTCCGTAGCTACCGCCCTGCTTGGATTTATATTGGCCCTCGAGATAGAGAATCGTGTACATCGTTCCCATCGCCTGGCGCTCGTTTTGGAGCGTCTGCGGAGGATTCATGTCAGCGGAAATGCCGGCCACCGCCATCGCGATCAGACTCTTGGGAACGTGCAGCTCGTGTATTGGTCCCAGTCCTTCGTTCCAGAGTGAGTAGGTGACTGGTTGGGGCACCGTGCTCAGACGCGCGACAAGGTTCCTCACCTGATCGTTGATCCTCGTGGTCGGTTGTGCGGCCCAGGTTCGATAACCTTCCATCAGCGCCGGCGAGATATAAAACTGTCCGTGTAACTGTCGTGGCTGCCAGCGTGTGTAAGCTCGGAACGGGCCGTCGGTCGCGAGTGTTTCGTTCTTTAAATATGAGTCGACGACGTTGCGCGTAGTTGCGGCGTCAGTAGAAAGCACGATGAAATTTCCCACGAACGCGTACGCGAAAAGATTGGCATAGGACACGATCTCTGTATCCTCGCGCCGTTCCGTTGTTGCAAATGAGTTTGCGCCTTTGAAGCCGAGTGACTCGACCAACTTCGGCATCAGAGCACGCAGGCGTTCTTTGTCTTTCACTGCAATGGCAAGAATTGGCCCATGTATGTTTGCAGCTTCCTCGGGAGCCTTACCGGCAGGCTTTGGTCCGTTTGGACCGGAAAGGCCGACAAAGTTTAGCTCTTGCATCGGTAAGCCAACTGCTATTTCGTCACCCAGCAACGGGAGGAGATCGTCTTTGATGCTGATTCCCAGTTGCTTCTCAATCGATCTCAATGGCGACTCGAGTACGACTCTACCGGCTTGTGCCGTCTTATAAGTAGTTGCTTCCAGCTTTGGTGTCTTCGACATCGCTGCATAAATTTGCGGGAGATCGAGCGACATCGTTGCAAACAATTCGGTATCGGCCGGGAAGATGCTGGGCGACTCAGGCGCAACGGCGGCCGCCGTGATCACGTTTGGCAAAAACGGGATGGGATCGTTTTTCTCGCCCGGGGCCTTGATGAGCAAACAGCGCAAGTCGAATGATTCGCCTTCATACGAGAGCGCGAGCCCGATGGCTTCAGGCGACGCTGCCTGGCCGCCGAAAAAAGAGTCGCCGAGTCTTGATAAAGCAGCGGAGAACGGATCCGGTGGTGGTGTTTCCTGGGGTTGAGCAGTGAGGACAGTGAATGTGCTCGTGGTGTTCTCTCCGACACTTTTCTCAGCCTCGTTCGACGGTTCGGTGGTCATCGCATCAGGGCTGGGCTTTTCTTCGGCCTTCTTTTGGGCTTGCGCTTGTTTTGCCTGCTCCTCTGCTTTGAGTCGTTCCTCTTCGTTCTTTTTGCGCCGTTCTTCGTCTTCTTTGTCTATTAACCTGTTGTCGATGTAAGCGAAGAGTGGCTCGGAGTTGAATCTGTTGTGAGCGGTGCGGAAGTTCGTATCCTCGGCGAGTGACTTGCTGCCCGCAGGTCGCAGTTGTTTCATGCTCCATGGGTGCTCCGTGATTGCTACGAGTGAGCCAAGACGTTCGATGTGAAAGCGGGTTTTGGGTGGCGCATTCTTCGCGGAGGCCTCGTTTGGCAACACCGTCGGCAGAAAGTCATTCAACGGCGTCGCAAACTTGGCGGCGTCTTCGGCCGAAGCAAATTCAATCACGACGAGCGTGTCAGGAAGATTCTTGTTCATGGGCCACGCGGCGAGGAACATGCGTGAAGACATCACCTGTTCAGCGTGCGCGTTGATCCACTCGACAACTGACTTGAATTCTTTCGGAGGTCCGGTAAATCCCAGGATGGGTTCGAGCAAGTCGTTGAGAGTGCTTGAACGAATCACCTGGCCCGCGTCTCTGGCTTCAGCATAGATGACGTACTCATCCGCTGGCAGCATGTTGTCGAACGTGGGCGCTGGAGCAGGCGCCGGTGCCGCCTTTGGTTGCGGCTTCGCTGGCGTCTGCCGCTTCTGGGCCACGGTCGGGGTAGCGAGGATCGTGAAAAACAGCAGCAGCGCTGCCAGGCGTGCAATGACGTTCATGTGAGTCTACCTTTATCAGGGATCTCGGAGCGCCAAAGGCGCGGAATATGATAGCCAGGGGCAAGCGCTGAGCGCAGCGAAGCGCGTCGCCCCTGGACAAAAAGCCTAAACACCGCAAGCTCTGAAAGAGCGAAATAAATCGCTTTCATATTTCGCACTTTCAGTGCTCCCTTTCAAATTATTTCGGTCATCCAGGGGCGACGCGCTTCGCTGCGCTCAGCGCTTGCCCCTGGCTATCATATTCCGCGCCTTTGGCGCTGTACTGACTGAATTCGAGGCAAGCGCAACACCACGAAGCAAGATCGACTAAATCAACTTGGCTGTCAATCCATTTGAGATACGAAGGTGGCTGGCAAGGTTGTTTCGGGAAGTTTGTTGAGCCACCCGTTTCCAGACGCTGCTTTCTCCGTCGGTGCGAATCAACTCGCTCACTAGAGCGTAAGCATTGGCGTAAGCGGTTCGCATCTCGGCGAGTGATTTGGGAGCAATGAGTAGTCGTTCGACAGTTTCCGCAGGCGCCAAAGCATCTGACTTGTAAGCTTCAAGCATTTTTCCTTCCCCAGCCAGGTAGATCGCCATTCCTTCTGCGAGCCAACGTGGCGTTTGGCCGCTGCCAACCGTATCGATCAATGCGTGCGCAAGCTCGTGGCGGAGAGTTGTTTCCAGAATTCGTCGTTGCTTGAGCAGCGCGAGTGGTTGCAGTTCGATCGTGTTTTTACGGGTTGCTGCTGCGGCCCACGCTGGAATTCCGGTATGACCAACGAAATCGCCGGTAGTTTCGTTAAAGACAATTTCCATATTCGGAAAACGCGGCTCAATTCCGGCAGCGGCGACTCGCCGTAAGAGCTCCGCGCGATTCGTCTCGACCAACCCACATACTTGTTCAATGTCCTCGTCTGAGATTGATTGTGGATAGACCACACGAAAGTGAGAACAGCGACGTGTCGCGGCATCCGAGCGGTAGTCACCTACGGTCGTGCCCGGAAAATAGTGCGCGAGTATGTTCTGAAACGATAGTCCACGCTGGGCCATCGCGTGCGAGCCCTCCTGACATAAACCGAGACCGTGGCCAAAACCACCACCGCGAAATACAAATTGCGATCCAGATCGCGAAATACTGAAGCGGGAACTCTTCAAGACATTCCAGCCCAGCGCGCGACCTACAATCAGCTTGAATTCCCATCCACTTATCGTGCGAATACGATCGCCAACGATCGATAGCAACTCAGCGCGCCCGGTTTCGTCGTACCTGGTCACCGACAGATCGCGAATTGTTTGGCCGACATCTGTCCGCGGATCACTGCGGAGCGCATTTGCCAATTGGTTGGACGCGATCACGTCTGTCCAGCGATAGTGAGAACCGGAGTTGCAATAATCATCTTGCACCCCATGTAGATATTCGGGTCCATCAACTCCCCACAGCGTTTTGATATTCGCAGTCATCCCGCCGCATGAGGCGCTGAAATAAGCGTCGATCAGTTGTTGCTGATCGTCCAGCAGGACCAGGCCGGAAGTCGCTCTGACTGCGGTCGCCAGGGCCGGTCGCGCTTGCGTTCCGGCAAAGCGTTGGCAATGAGTCGTACTGCAGAAATCGTAACCGTTATTCTTATGCCGCCCGATGTTCTTAAGCGCATACGTGCGAGCCGCGACAGCCAGCGCCTTAAGTGCTTCAGGTTCGTCTTCGATGCTAGCTTCGGACGACACAACTCCCGTGACGTAATCTTCGAGCGGCATTCGATACGTGGCGTTTTCTGTAACTTGATGCACTGAAACCTGTAGCGAATCTTTCTTTGTCTTATGCGTATCTTCAAGCACTTCGAAGATGGAGCGTGCGACTTCAGCCGCCTCAGCTCCATGAGCCTTGCGAAGGTAGACCACGATTGCGAGCTGTGCGTTCGCAGGTTCAGTCTCCGTGCTGGATGGGAAAGCGATTCCTGCAAACCATCCCTGCGAGCGAAAGCCCTGAAGTTGGGTGGCTGTTCCAGTTTTCCCAACGATGTATGCGGCCAGCGCATCGAGGTGAGCGTTCTTCGCGGTACCAAACTCGACGGCGCCGCGCATGCCTTCGAGCAGGAGAGATCTTTCACCATCATCGACGCGAGTTTCAGCACGAAGTTGAGTTCTGAAATCGGGCGCCGCAGCAACAGATGGTCTGAAGAGTTTGCCGCCATTGAAAAGCGCTGCGTATGCAAGTGCCATCTGGAGCGGCGTCACTTGCAGAAATGCGCCCTCGCCCACGGCGCTCTCTGGTTGCCAACGGTCGCGCGCCAGCACCCCCGCTGATTCCTGGTCATCATCGATCCCGGTCGTCCGGCCAAAACCAAACTCGGAGAGCGTACGCGCGAAGTCGTTTTCGTTGAGTCGTTCTCCAACGGTGGCGAAGTAATAGTTACAGGAGTAAGCCAACGCTTCCGCCGGATCGAAGGGGCCAGGCTTGCGAGGGTGAGAGCAGGCGCCTACAGCATGCGTGCGTTTGTACTTTCCGCGACAACGAATGCGCGTGTCTCGCTTTATTGTTTGGCTGCGCAGGGCGGCCAGAGCTACGAACGGCTTGATGGTCGAGCCCGGTGGAAATACCTCGCCGGCCTCGCCAAACGCGAGCTGCCGATTGACAACGGCGGGCACGCGTCCGGTCTGCGGATCGAGCACCACGATCGCGCCTTCGCGTTCACCGAGCGCAGTTGCGGCAGCGGACTGAAGGCGTTGGTCCATCTCGTTCGCGGAGGTTAGGACGAGGTTTCGCGTGGTTGGTTTTGCAGGAGCGTCAACAAAGTTGCCGCGAAAAAGTACAAAGACGAGGCACAGCGTGACGCTCGTAGCAAGCGCGAGGCGCAAGTGCGGTCGCAGCAGGTTCAACATGTCACTCCTTGTAAGCTGGCCGGTTAAGGATCGAGATTGCAGCGACGGTCGTGATCCAGCCGAGCAGTATGAGAAGCGCGCTTACGCCAAGTCTCACTACAATCAGCGCAAGTTCGAGCCAGGGACGCTGGCTGGGTATCGCTTTCAGCAACAGAAAATAAGGAGCGACGGCGAACACCAGAAAACCGCATGCGTAGACAAACATCGATTGCGGCGCAAAGGTTCGAGTTAATACTTTCCGCAGGCTCCTGACTAGAGTACGCAGGCCGTCATTCGTTGCTGCGATCCAGATTTGAATCACGAGCAGGGGAGTGATCACTGCCAGCAACAAGTAACGCACGGTAGTCACGATTGTGAGGTGAGCTTGAAGTTTGCTGAGACCGTAGACCGCGACGAGTGTCAATGCGAGCAACGGTATGCTGACGACGACCAGCTTCAGGCTGTTCTTGATTAGGTTGCGTGAGGTTGGTCCATCTGCGTAGCTGACGATACCTGCTTGTAACACGAAGAAAAGCGCGGGAGCGGCGACGATGGTGACGAGCGTCAAAAGCAACTGTGAGACTGTTGCTTCGCGTGTGCTGACGAACAAGTAGATCGCTGTGAGCAGGGCGGTGTAGACAGCGAAGATCAGCAGGAGCGAGCGGCGGTTGCTGAAGAGTGAACGCACTGCAGAGATCATGGCAGTGATCGAATTTGAATATGGCATGTTGTTAGTCCTGTCTACTGACGGTCGAGAAACGAGAAATGCTGAGTCGACGAGTTTGCATTGATCGCTGGTTGATACATCGGCTCAACGCGCGCTGGTGCGACGATAAACTCACCCGGAATCTGCACTCGCATCGCATAGCGAAACGTTGCATCGCCGTCGAAACTGTCCAGAAAGAACACCGTGCGTCGATCGCGAAACTCGCGCGCGCTGTACCAATCGGTCCAATCCTTGTCCGCGTAATTCAGATCCAGATTGCCGACACTGTCCAACTGCTCAGCGCCGGACGGAATCGGATCCTCCAACATCAGATGACGCGCCTTCCTGCCGGTCACGTGCAGCTTCACCACGATCAGATCGCCTGACCTGAGCTCTCCGGTCAGCGGAACGGTGGACCACTTCAACTCGTAACCAACCTGCCCGACTTGCAAACGCAGATACTCGCGCGTCACGCTCAAGTCCGAAGACCCTCGCGCCGCGACATTCTCCTCGTTGGTGTAATACTCGACGGAGCTCGACAGGTAGAGCGCACCTTTGCCACGCTTCACGATGCGAACGTGGTTTGTCTCGCCAATCGCGCTGCCCTTCCGGCCAATTGATAGTGTTCCGATGGCGGTGGCGTCCGTTACACGCTGCGCCAGGACCGTCTCGCCGTTGACGTAAACTTCCAAATCGTACGCAGGCGTTAGTTCACGACTCACTTTCGCGTAGTCGATGAGACCATAAATCGCAAAGGCCGTGTCTTTCGTGGAATTCCAGAAGTAACCCTGGTCGCGATCCTTTGAGACGAGCCAGCGAGCAGCGAGTCGAAGCAACTCACTGTCGGGCTTGATGCGCGCGAGTGCTCTCAGTGAAAGCGCAGTGCCTTCTGTTTGATCGTACTCGGCAAAGTCGAGCATGGACGCACGTCGTGATTCCCAGTGAGCCGTCATCTGGTCCACCACGGCTGTGCGTTCGATCTCTGCCGCGACTTCCGGCGCACGACGATCTTTCATCAACGACAGCGTCAACGCGAGCAACGCGCGACCGTACGGTTGCAGGTTGTTGCGTTCAGCAAACTCTTTCTCGACCTGGTTCGCATCCGCGCCGCCACTCTCGCTCAACGCGTAGATCATGAACGCGCGAGTATCCGTGTCTCTAAACTCCTGGACTGCCAACATGCTTTCGAGTTTTTCACGACCGCGCGCCAACCGCCCGTCATCGATCTCGTAGCCGGCTTGTTTTGCGAGCGTAAGTCCATCGATCACGTAGGCCGTCATGAACGGATCGCTCGCGTCGTTTTTCCACCAGCCCCAACCGCCGTCTTCATGTTGATACGAATAGAGACGGTTCCGGCCACGCTCGACTTTCTTCTTCAAATCGTCAGGATTGCGAATCGAGGCAGTCTTAAACTCCTTCACTGTCTGCGAAACGATTATGTTCGGCAAAAAGCTCGACATCGTCTGTTCCGTGCAGCCGTAGGGAAACGTCGTGAGATAGTCGAGCGCACCGAAGAGTGTGCCGGCTATGGAAGGTGAGACTTCGATACGCAACCGCCGTGAATTCAAATCTGTGTTCGCCGGCAGGTCGAGTGAAAACTCCTGTTGGGCATTCTCGTCAGTCGTGGTCCAACTTTGAGCGTTGGTCTCGTGCAGGCCGCGCGGAACCACGTCCAGACCCAACTCAACTGCATCGGATTCCGTATTTGTCAGCGCTTTCGCCAGCAGCGTGATTGCGCCGGTTTGCGGCGCCGAGATCTGCCAGTCAACGCGATGCTCGCCCTGTTTCGGAATCGTCACCGTCTGCTGCGCAGGACCCAGCAAACGTGCACCCGAAACTGAAATTGAGATCTGAGTCGATTTGTCTTCCTTCAGATAGTTGTGAACGATGCCTGACAGCGTGACAGTGTCGCCCTGAGTCATGAACCGCGGTGTTTCCAGACGCAGAATCACGTCCTTGCGCGAGATAACTTTCTGCTTCGCAACTCCGACTCTCGTATCCGCAGTCACAGCGCGTGCCGTGGCGCGCCAAGTCGTCAAGTTATCCGGCAGGCGAAACTTCAATGTCGCTCGCCCGTCTTTTCCGGTCACTGCGCTCGGTTCCCAGTAAGCCGTGTCTTTGAATTCCTTGCGAATCAGCGGTTGGACCATGTCGCTTTCATTCTTGAAATCGGCCAACTGGTAGGAAGGCTTGGTGCGCGCAAGATTGATTGGCTTTTCACCGGCGAAACCAGTGAACGAATACGAGATCGAAAGATGTGTTTCGACTTCGTTGTAGAGCGTGCCGTAAAACTGCTGTCGAATGTTGCCCGAGAAATCCGGTGACACGCCGTAGATGGCCTCATCAACAACACCGAGACTCACCTCAGCATCTGGCACCGGCGCGCCGTCGGCATCGCGCGCAAGAACCGTGTAAGAGGCTGTTTCGCGCGGCTTGTATTCTTGTTTGTTCGAAATGATTTCGAGATTCAGCAGCTTGTCACGAGCAGGCACCACGAGGCGTTGATCGCTCGTGTACATGTCGCCGTTGCGCACGAAAGTCACACTCAGGTAAACGTTCGGCGCATAGCTCGCTTCGATGGGAACGTCGATGATGACTGTTTGCCCGGCAGCTTTGACTTGTCGCGCAGTCATGACGCTGGTGCGTTCAGTAGTGACGAGCAGGGTGGCGTGATCGCCTGGCAGAATCGCGAGCACGTGTGCGGTGTCACCGGCTCGATAAGACTTCTTGTCGGGAACCAGTTTTATCGAGCCCAAGCTCTCACGGTAGTACGCGGAATCGATCCATTTGTTATCCGAGCTCGCCACCCAGATAAAGCCGCCGACCGAAGCAAACTCTTTGTTCTTGTCATGGACCACCGTCTTGATCGAGATGTTTCCGGTCGCAGTGACGGGAAAGTTGAAGAAGGCCTGTCCTTCGCGATCGGTTGTAACTTCAGCCGAGCTCAGCTCGGATTCGCGAATCTGATAATTTGGATCGTCTTCGTTCTGCTTCTTTTCGACTTTCACCCACTCGCGCAACATGAATTTCAGCGTCAACTTCGCCGCGGCTGGACGGCCTTCATAATCCGTCGTCGATACAGAAATCTTCGCGGTATCGCCATTCTTGTAAACGTAACGATCCGGAGTGGCGTGAGCGATGATGTTGCCGCGCGTCGCGATCAAGGAAGCGCTGCCGGTGATACTGCGACGTGAGGAATCAGTCACCTGTGCTTCGAGACGATATTGAAAATCCCAAACGTCGTTTTCATTGCTGTCGGGAATGTCGAACTCGACTGCGACATGACCCGAAGCGTCGAGCTTGCCGTCGCCGTCGATCAGCAAATCGCTGTAGTAGTTGTCATACTGCGAGTACTCAGCGTCCTGATCCGGATCCTCTTCGACATCTTCGCCGCCGAACGATGGGTAGTAGCGCGAGCGATAGACGTAATACTTGACTTCGGCGCCGGCGAGTGGCGCGCCAAAGAAGTAGCGAGCGTCGATATCAAATCTCGACTTGCTGCCGGCGGGCGCGAAGCGTTTCGGTGTGGTGACGCCAACTTTGTATTCGGGCTTTTTGTACTCAGCGACATCGAACGATCCGGTAGCGCTGCCTTCTTCAGTCTCAGCTTCGATGTTATAGGTTCCAAGCGGCGCTTCTTCGGCGAGCGTGAGTTCGCTACTGAACGTTCCGCGTTTCGATAGATGTAGTTCTTGTTCAAAAATCTTCGCGTCGTTGGAATCTTTCACCGTAACAGTGACGTCGTCGCTCTTGAGCGAACGGTACTGCCCGCGTTCATCGAAGGCGCGCAGAATTCCTTTAAACGAGACTTTGTGTGCAGGACGGTAGACAGGGCGATCGGTGTAGATATAGCCCTGCACGTTTTCATTCTGCTCGCCAGAATTGAAATAGAACGACTCGAGATCGGAGACCGCGAAATTCTCTTGATGCGAGGCGAGAATCATCACATCGTCAGTTCCGGTTTCGCCTTCAGCATCCGGAGCTTCGCTGGTTGGAAGTTTCGCGCGAAAGATGCCGTCGCTGTCTGTCCTTCCACTCGCGATCGCGCGGCGACCCTTCACAAGCTCGACGTGTGCATCAGCGCGCGGCTCGCCGCTCTTCCGATCGACGGCATAGACGAGGAAGTCTCCACTCGTGGAAGCTTTTTCGATCAGCGCCAGATCAGTCACGACCACGATTGTGTAAGCACGCAGATCGCCGCCGACTGCTTCCACCAGGTACACACCGCTTTCACGTTTGCCGAGCGGCACCATGCGACGGTCGAATGAGTTCTCGAGTGGCGGCAGTGATTCGCGCCAACTCGTTACAAGTTGATTGGGATTTAACAACGGAACGCGCGCGTAATCGGCGACGTTGAGTGGAACGCGGCTGGTGGTTTCAGTGGCTCGAAACTTTTCGTTGAAGGTGTGACGTGTATCCTGTTTCAACTGCCCCCGAAAATAATTCCTGATGCCGAGGTAGGCCCAGAGCTTGACGGCTCGGACGCGTTCGAGCAGTGAGGGGTGGCTCGAAATCTTCGCCGCGATCTGCTCTTGCTCGTTTTCACCGACTTTGTGCGGATCGCTGAGTTGAGTAAAAAATCGTTCCGGATCGTTGATGCGGTAGACGCGGAAATCGAGACTCTCGAGACCGCGATAATCCAACCAGAGACGCGGGTTTTCGTTCGTGCCGAAAGTTCGTGTAGTTGAAAGCGAGAAGAATGGTTTGGTCGAAGCTGTCGCCGCTTCAGTCGGGACGGTTGACGTCGCTTTTTGTGGAGTGGCGGATTTTTGTAGTCGCGACCTGGCTATCGAAACTGCGGCAGTGATGATTAAGACGTAGATCAAAACTGACGAAACGCGACTGGCGACAAGCTTCGGTCGAAACACGTTCACTCCTCCGGCGTGGTTTGCTGGTTAAGGATCTTCAGGCGATAGAAGCCCAGGAAGTTTGGATTGGTCAGGATCGGACGCCAACGTTTGTCCGGATGCTGGTCCAACACTGCGAGACGCACCTTCTTCACAGTGCCGGCATCGTGGGCAGAGGAGCCGGTGTGATAAACGACCCAATCGCTGGCGCCTTCGCTTGCAATGCGCGGTTCACCCAGAAAGATCATGACGTGAAACGGATACTTCTGGACCCACGGCTGATGGAAAAAGAGCAGATCGCCAGGCTTGGCTTGTTTGCGATCGCGGCCGACGAAATCGGCGTTGTACAGCTTGAGCGTTTGTGCGTCCGCGAAGTCTGAGAATTTGCCTTCGGCAATGTCTTTGGGTGTGTAAGTGCCAGGCGCAGTGCGAAAGAGTTTTCCGTTGAGTGCGGCGGCGATATTCTGAGTCAGATCGGGAGCGACTGGATCGTAGTTTTCTCCCATTTTTTGAAACCAGAGGCGATCGTGCGGGCGCAGTGCTTCACGCCATGCGAAACGCACGAGGCCCGCGCAGTCTCGTTGTTCCGGAATCCATTGATCGCTGAGGTTGTAGAACTGCATTTCCGCAACCCACGTGAACCAGCGGCGAAAGTTTTCTCGATCGTTGAAGGTTCGTAGCTCTACGTTGTCGGGAAGTCCATCATGGTCCAAGTCGACATTTGGACCGAGTTCAGATCGTCTTGAAGATGGTTCGGGATTGGCTCGCGCGAGTGGTGGACCACTCAGACGCGATATCGAGACGTATGCGAGCACCAGAACCACTGGGAGGAATAAGAGGGCCAACGCGCGCGTCGGTTTGTTGGTGAGCCGTAACATGCGCGCATTATTCAGCGCGGCAGGTTTGGTGAGTACGCGCGTGCTAACAGCGGGCGATCAGGTTAGCCCTGCGTTCGGATCGGTTTCGTACGGTACGCGAAGATGTGGAGAGCCACAGTAATAAGTCGTACAGGACATATCGGACCTATAGTTCGAGAAATACTTTCGGCATAAAAATGTTACGTTGGCTGGGCCAAGGTTCTCGATAAAAGAGTGTTGCAAATTCCAGCGCTCGCGGGTAGATTGATTCGGTTGCTTACTAAGGTAGAGGTGCTCTCCCGACTGGGGGGATAGCCTTCACCTATTGTGGGGGAGGATGAAAAAGTGCCGACCGGAACTTGCCCTGAATGTGATGCTGATGTCCACGTTGATCTGGACACGGACAAGGGCGAAATAGTGTCTTGTGAAGAATGTGGGACTTAACTGGAAGTTGTTGGACTCGATCCCGTCGAGTTGGACATCGTGGAAGAGGAGAGTTACGACG
>Ga0126376_10001171_pt1 | contig 13967 bp, 10 predicted proteins | sample PanSoiMetPlot_15_FD_92760 | JGI IMG/M metagenome (GOLD analysis project Ga0126376, IMG submission 92760) | Tropical forest soil microbial communities from Panama - MetaG Plot_15 | ecosystem: Environmental > Terrestrial > Soil > Tropical forest > Bulk soil | place: Panama | collected 2016-02-17
CAGAAGCAATAGCAATCAAGCCGACGATGAGCCGCGGCGTGATCGGCCATTGCCCGAGGATGCGAGGCGGGAAGAACCGGTCGAGAATGACGCCGAGGGCGATGACGGCGAGCAGGAGGACCGGCGGGAAGACGACGACGTCGGGATGGTCTTTTTGCTGGTCCAGCGCGGGCGAGGTCATAACTTAAGCCTACCCTTCCGGTTCAAGGGCCCAAAGGCGGCGTGCGGCGGGAATGCCGCGCAGCTCGTGTTCGCCAAGGTCTGAGAGGCGGACGCCTCCGGCCAGCCCATTGCCGCCGCGGTTCACGACCCTGCTTGCGACGGCCTCGCTCACCACCACCTCGCGATGGAGCAGCTTCGCCATTTCGGCGGTGCGCGCGACCTCGTTCACCGATCGGCCGATGACGCCGAATTTCAGCCGCTCGCGCGTGCCGGCGTTGCCGAACACCACATCGCCGAAATGAATGCCGACGCCGAACGAGATGGCTTTCGCCCGCGCGTTCCCTTGCGCTTTGAGCGCGGCGAGCCGCGCTTGCGCGCCGGCTGCGGCGCTGAGTGCGCTCGCGCACGCTTCCGCCTCGCTCGATGCGCTCGCGGGAAAGAAGGCGAGGATCGCATCGCCGATGATATCGAGCACGTGCCCACCCTCCTCCATCACGGCGCCGGCGGCGCAATCGAAATAGACATTGAGCAGATCGAGGAAGGCTTCAACGGGAAGCGCGTCGGCAAGGCCGGTCGAATTGCGCAGGTCGCTGTACCAAAGCGCCGCGGCGAGTCGCTCGCCAGCGCCGCGCTTGATCAATCCCGACAGGATGCGCCCGCCGACCAGCGGACCATGGAAGGTGTTGAGCGTGTTGCGGGTAATCTGGTCCTTGATGACCACCCTGAGCGCGAGCGCGAGCGGCGCAAGCACCTGGCGCATGGCGGCGATGTCCGCCTCGCTGAACCCTGCCGGGCTGCGCGTCGACCATGAGGTGCCGAGGCCCTCATGCGTCTCGGGGGTCATCGCCGCGCCGCCGAACGAGACGATCAGCGCGAGGTAGTCGGTGACGCCCTTCGCCTTGAAATCCATGAGCACGGGAAAGCGCTCAGCTGTCGGGTCGCGGTCGATGCGGAGCCTGAGCTCCATCAGCTTGTTGGAGAGCATGTAATAGAAGGGGCTGAGGCGGAACTCAGAGCCGTCGGCATCGATATGGTCGTAATAGGTCACCGCGACGCCAGCCTCGTCGGTCCAGGTCACGCTCATGCCGTCGAACAGAGGATGCAGGATGCGGAAGCCGACCTGCATGCGATGGAGCGGCACGCCGCCTGAGACGAGGCGCTGCATCGCGCCCTCGACGAGATGCGTCACCGGCTCGTCAGCGATGCCCGAGGCGATGATCGAGGTGGCGATGTCCGGCTCGGCCCTGATGTGGCTGTGCTCCATCGCGCCTTTATCAGAGGCTGGCGTGGCGATTTCGAGACGGTTGCGCCGAGATGGGGCACAACTGCGGGGTCAGACCGACGAAAGCGGGCATCCAGTAGCTACCGCCCCCCGCGTCAAACGAGGCCCGTGGTTATTGGATTGCCGGTCCCTCGGGTCAAGCCCGAGGGCGGGCCCCCGGTCAAGTCCGAGGGCGGGCAAGCCCGGGCGATGACATCGTCCGGAAGAGGTTGCCGGCTAGCGGCAGCGGGTGCCGAGGGTAAAGAGGCAGACCGCGCCGCGGCCAACGCCGCGCGCCGCCGTGACGGTGCCGCGGGCGACGCCGCTTGCCGCCGTCGCCGTGCCGTGGACCGCGCCCTTGACCGGGTGCACCCTTGCATCTGCCGGCAACGCAAAAGCGGCGATCAGAAGCGCCGCGAGTGTTAAGACGCGCATGTCAGTCTCCCTTCGCGTTCGAGACGTGGCGCCCGCTCCCTGCACGGAAACGGCGAAGGCTTGTGGAAAGTTCCGGGGGTAAAAAACGCGGATGCCCGGGACAAGCCCGGGCATGACACACGGAATTAGTGAATCGCGGAGTTAGTTGTCGAGGAAGCTGCGGAGCTTGCGGCTGCGGCTCGGATGTTTCAGCTTGCGCAGCGCCTTGGCCTCGATCTGGCGGATGCGCTCGCGCGTCACCGAGAATTGCTGGCCGACCTCCTCAAGCGTGTGGTCGGTGTTCATGCCGATACCGAAGCGCATCCTGAGCACGCGCTCCTCGCGCGGGGTGAGCGAGGCGAGCACGCGCGTCGTGGTCTCGCGCAGGTTCGACTGGATCGCTGCGTCGATCGGCAGCACCGCGTTCTTGTCCTCGATGAAATCGCCGAGATAGGAATCTTCCTCGTCGCCGATCGGGGTCTCGAGGCTGATCGGCTCCTTGGCGATCTTGAGCACCTTGCGCACTTTCTCGAGCGGCATGGCGAGCTTCTCGGAGAGCTCTTCCGGCGTCGGCTCGCGGCCGATCTCGTGCAGCATCTGGCGTGAGGTGCGCACGATCTTGTTGATGGTCTCGATCATGTGCACCGGGATGCGGATAGTGCGCGCCTGATCGGCGATCGAGCGGGTGATCGCCTGCCTAATCCACCACGTGGCGTAGGTCGAGAACTTGTAGCCGCGGCGATACTCGAACTTATCGACAGCCTTCATCAGGCCGATATTGCCTTCCTGGATGAGATCGAGGAACTGCAGCCCGCGATTGGTATATTTCTTGGCGATCGAGATGACGAGGCGGAGGTTGGCCTCGACCATCTCCTTCTTCGCCTGGCGCGCCTCGCGCTCGCCCTTCTGCACGATGTGCACGATGTTGCGGAACTCGGAGATCTGAAGCCCGGTCTCGGCGGCGAGCTGATGAATCTCGGAGCGCAGCTCCTTCACCATGCCGCGCTCGTCGCGGATGAAATCGATCCAGCCCTTCTTCTTGAGCCGGCCTACCCGGCGGAGCCAGTTGGGGTCTAGCTCGTTGCCCTGATACTCGCCGAGGAAGTCGTCACGGGCGACGCCGTAGCTCTCGGCGAGTCTGAGCAGCCTGCCCTCATAGCCGAGCAGCTTCTTGTTGATGTCGTAAAGGGTCTCGACCAGGCTCTCGATGCGGTTGGCGTTGAGCGAGAGCGACTTGATCTCGGCGACGATCTCGTCCTTGAGCAGCTTGTAACGCTTCTCCTGGCCGCTTGAGAGCGAATCGTTCTTGAGCGCGCGCTCGACCACCTGGTCCTGCAGCTTGCGCAGCTTCTTGTAGTTGGTGGCGACGAGGTCGAAGGTCTCAAGCACCTTGGGCTTGAGCTCGGCCTCCATGGCGGCAAGCGAGAGCGAGTTCTCGAGATCGTCCTCGTCCTCCTCGAACTCCTCGGGCCGCGGCTCAGCCTCCTCATCCTCGCCATGGCCATGACCAGGACGTACCCCAGCTTGCGGCGCGTGGCCGCTTTGCGCGTGTGTGTCGGCACCGTTGCCGTTCACCGTCTTCCCGGACAGAGGCTGCGACGGCGCCGGCTTGGCGTCAGGGCCCTGATAGGTTGCTTCGAGGTCGATGATGTCCCGGAGCAGAATCTTTCCCTCGTTCAGCTCGTCGCGCCTGATGATGATTGCCTGGAAGGTGATCGGGCTCTCGCACAGCCCAGCGATCATGGCTTCGCGGCCGGCCTCGATGCGCTTGGCAATGGCGATCTCGCCCTCGCGTGACAGCAACTCGACCGAGCCCATTTCGCGCAGATACATGCGTACTGGATCGTCGGTGCGCTCGGCGGGCTCCGAGCGCGTCTCGGCCTTGGTGGCAATCGGCTGGGCGGCGACCACCGGGCGCGCAGACTCAACGCCCTCCTCGCCCTGTTGCGCGGCGCCGGGCTCCTCGGCCTCGTCGGTGTCGATCACGTTGATGCCCATGTCGGAGAGCATCGACATGGTGTCCTCGATCTGCTCCGAGGAAACCTCCTCGGAGGGGAGCACCTCGTTCAGCTCGTCATAGGTGACGAAGCCGCGCGCCTTGGCCGTCTTGATCAGCTTCTTGACGGCGGCGTCGGACATGTCGAGCACGGGACCATCGGAGGGCTCGGCTTGCGGCTGCTCTTGATCCTCGGCTTCAGCAGTTTTTGTGGCCATGCATGTTACTCCGAAGCGCAAATTGTCGATTTCTTGGCATGCTCGCCTTGGCCGGCCGAGCCGCCTTCCGTGCGCTGCTCCCAAAACGCACATAAACCCAAAAGCGATTAACGGCCTCACCGTTAATCGTCAATTAAGTCATGACCCATCGACCAAGCTCTGCCGCCAGATTTTTTATTTGCTGGCGTCAAGCTTAGCGTCGACTGTCACTCTCCCACCAAACAAGCCCGGTCAAGGGCAGGACAGAAGACTATAAACGTGCCGTTACTTCCGCTTCACTTCCCCTTATCGCCTCGGCTTACGGGGTGTTGTCGATGTCACGCGGGGTCTCGATCAGCCCTCAGATCTCGCCTAAACCTGCGCGTCCCGCCCCAAAATCCCGGTCGCGCGGTAGCTGCACGTCGTGATGCATGACTTGGCGAGGGGGGCGACCGGTGTCAAGGTCGAACCCCTGCTCCGGCAAGGATTTTCTTGCATCTTTATTTGGATCACTGGCCCTTTATTGCTGCAAGAACTGGGCCGAAAGAGGGCTCTTGCAGGTTAGCGCTTCTCAGGGCGGCGGCCCCGGTGCGTGGAGATGTCTTCCTGTTTCAGCCGCGCGACCGTCTCCTGAAAGCGCTTGGCGGCGTCGCGGTCCCCGGCGTCGTCGGCCGAATGGTGGGTTCCGACACTCGCCACCTGCTGCTGGAGCGCCGCAAAGCGCTCGAACTCCGCTTCCGACATGTCGGCCAGACGGTCGGCGCTCTCCTCAAGCTCGCGGTTCAGGCTCGGCAGAGCGCGGAAGCGGAAAATGAGGTCGGCGAATTGCTGCTCGACGTCTCCGGGAGGTGCTTCGCCTTGCAGAAAGGCGAGCCGCGCGAATGCGCTCTCGCTTAAGAGCAGCTTGAACAGCTTGGCGTGGGGGCCTGCCTCGATCATGTCCGTCAAGCGCTCGCTGGTGACACCGTGATCGTCGAAAATGATGCGGGTGACGGAGGCGAGCAGAGCGGCAAGGTTCTTATCCCTGATCTCGAGCGTTGCGACCTCCTCGGCGAAGGGGTCGAGCAGCCAGGGGTGATTCACGAGCGCTAGGATAATGACTGTCACAAAGCCGCGAGCCGACGGAAGTGGGGTCGGGCCCGTTCGCTCAATCGAGCGAGACGGAGCCATCGCCGGCAGCTTTCCTCCCCGCGTAGGCTTCTCGCGCCAAAGCGCAAACAGCCGGCTCTTGACCTCGCGCCGGTAGTGATCGCGTACGCGGGTATTGGCGATCTCAGTGAGCAAGCTCTCGAGCCGCGCCTCGAAAGCTGCGCGGCGCTCTGGCGTGTCGACGGCATGCGACCGAAGCTCGCGGAGCCAGACCACGTCGATGAGAGGGCGTGCACTTGCGAGACACTCGGCAAGAGCCCGCGGCCCCTTGGTGCGCATAAGGTCGTCTGGATCGGAGCCTTGCGGCAGGAAGGCGAAGCGGAAGGAACGGCCTTCGCGCAAATTGGGCAGCATGCGGTCGATCGCGCGCGCGGCAGCCGCTTCGCCCGCCTTGTCTCCGTCGAAACAGATGATCGGCTCGGGCGCAAGCTGCCACAGCAACTCCATCTGGCGCTCGGTGAAGGCGGTGCCAAGCGTGGCGACGGCGTTGGTGAAGCCTGCCTGATTGAGCGCGATCACATCCATATAGCCTTCGACGACGACGAGCTCGCCTGAGTCGAACGCAGCCTTGCGGGCGCGCGCGAAATTGAACACCGTCGAGCCTTTGTCGAAAAGCCGCGTCTCTGGCGAGTTGAGGTATTTCGGCTCCGTTGCGGGATCGAGCGCGCGGGCGCCGAAGGCAATGACGCGCGACTTGGCGTCAAGAATGGCAATGGTCAGGCGGTTGCGAAAGCGATCGTAAGTGACGCGGCCGTCGGCCGGTTTGATCAGGAGGCCCGCATCGAGGAGTTGGGCCTCGGTGAAACCCTTCTTGAGGAGAGCACTCTTCAGCGCGTCTTTGGAGTTCGGCGCGAAGCCGATGCGGAATTCTCTTAGTGTCTCTGCGCTGAGTCCGCGCCCCTCCGCGTAAGACAGCGCCTCGCGTCCTTCGCGTATTCTGAGCTCCTCCTCGAAAAACCGCGCCGCGGCTTCGAGCCCGTCGAACAGGCCGAGCCGTTCCTTGGCGGCCCGCTCGAATTGCGGATCAGGCTTCGGCAGCTCGAGTCCGGCTTCGCCGGCGAGCCGCTCGACGGCCTCGGGGAAGCTCAGGCCCTCGGTCTCCATCAGGAAGGTGAACACGTCGCCGTGCTTCCCTGAGGAGAAGCAGTGATAGAAGCCCTTTTGATCATTGACGGTGAAGGAGGGAGTTTTCTCCCGGTTGAAAGGGCTCAAACCCACGAACTCGCGCCCACGCCGCTTGAGCGCTACGCGACGCGAGACGACTTGGCTGACAGGCAGCCTCGCCCTGATCTCGTCGAGAAACGAATCGGAGAACTTCATGAAGGTGCGCGGGCCCTCTCCCGAATCGCGTAAATACTGGGAGCATTGCGACCCTACCACGGGGACCAATGCGTTGAAGCCCTGTCCTCACGCAAAGGATGACCTGTGGAAATCCGACTCTCCAGGTAGCTTGCGTGAATCGTGGATGGCCGAGCCAAGCCCGGCCATGACGGTGTTGCGTTACTGCACATTCCTGACAACGCCCTCCCGCAAAGGAGGGCGTTGCAGATTCGTCTGCCTTGCCGAAATTCGGCAAGGAGCGTGAGGGCTAATCGTTCGCGTGAGCGCCGGTCAGAATGAGCTCCGGCGGAGCGACGACCGCAAGGGTCGAGGGGTCAGCCCCGCACAGCAGGTTCATCGACAGGCGCGCGTCGTCGAAGCGAACCATCTCGCCCGGGCGCAGGCGCAGCCTGACGCGGGACGTCGTATAAGGCGCGTCGGCGGCAGCGTCCTTCCACATGATCGTGTTCACCGCGCAAGACCCGCGCTCGGGCACGAAGAAGGCGATGACGCGCTGTCCGCCGACAGTGGCAAGGATTGGCTCATTCGGTCCGACCGGGCCGAGATTGGTCGTGTACTCCTCTGCGGAAGCAGCCATGCTTAGGGCGGCAACGCCAGCGAGGGCGCAAAACGCGGCGAGGACTCTAGAACAAGAGATGTGGACCATTGACTTGGCCTCCTTTCACATCGTGCACGGAATCAGTCCGTGCTGCATTGCATAGGGACTATCGCTGCGGCGCGACAATTCTGTGTTGCAGTGCAAGACAAATCACCGCAGGCGAAAACCGAATGAGCGATTTGAAATTCAGATCACGGAGCAACCGACGCTCGCACTCCGCGCGAGAGTCGAATTGCGCAATGCGGCCGGGCGGTGACAGGAAATTCCAGCGGCTCGCCGCTTAGGACAATTTCGATTTCACCAGCGCGCTTGCTTTGGCGAAATCCATCTGGCCGGCGTAACGCGCTTTGAGCGCGGCCATGACCTTGCCCATGTCCGTTACGCTCGAAGCACCAGACTCTGCGATGGCGGCGGCGATGGCTTTCTCCATCTCTTTGTTGGAGAACTGCTTCGGCAGGAACTCGCGAATGATCTCGATCTCTTCGCCCTCCTGCTTGGCGAGCTCGGCGCGGCCGGCGTCGGCATAGATCTTCTGCGACTCCTCGCGCTGCTTGATCATCTTGGCGAACAGGTCGAGCAGCTCCGCGTCGGTCGCTTGCGTCTTGCCGGCGGTACGCGCGGCGATGTCGCGATCCTTTATCGCCGCGCTCACGAGCCGGAGCGTCGAGATGCGGCGCTTGTCTTGCAACTTGGTGGCGTGCTTCAGGGCAGCGGTGATGGTCTCGCGCATGGGTCTCGGGCCAGACATTTCTGGAAGGAAGCCTTCAAGGTAATGGAGGCAAGGAGTGGAGGCAAGGAATTTCCCTGGTTTAAGTTATTGTTTTCACAGGAAAATAAATCATCCTGTGGATTGACGCTTCCCCCTTCGGAACGTAAGAGTGCGCGAGCTGGACTTAAGTCTTCAGCATTAATCCTTGACGCCGAAGTCCGCGCACCCGACTTTGCAAAACCGGCGAGCCCCGCCGACGGCCGCCAATAAGAGAAGATGAACGACACGAGCGAAACTCTGGCCGCAGAGGCCGTAGCGTTGCGCGCGCGCGAAGCTCCCGCCTGGGCCGACGAAGCGCCGACGGCTCTCCTTGTTCTTGCCGACGGCACCGTCATCGAGGGCAAAGGCGCCGGAGCGATCGGCATGGCTGTCGGTGAGGTTTGCTTCAACACGGCGATGACGGGCTACCAGGAGATCCTCACCGACCCTTCTTATGCCGGGCAAATCATCACCTTCACCTTCCCGCATGTGGGCAATGTCGGAACCAATAGCGAGGATTTGGAGAGCGCGAGCCTCGCCGTTACCGGCGTGCGCGGCTGCGTGTTGCGCGCGCCAATTACGGCGCCGTCGAATTGGCGCGCGGCGCAGGACTTCAACGATTGGCTGAAAGCGCGCGGCATCATTGCTATCACCGGCGTCGATACGCGCGCGCTCGCGGCGCTGATCCGCGAGAAGGGCATGCCGAATGCCGTCATCGCGCATGCGCCGGACGGCAAGTTCGACCTCGCCGTGTTGAAGCGCGAGGCCGCCGAATGGCCGGGCATGGTCGGGCTCGACCTTGCCAAGGATGTCACCGCGGGACAGAGCTATGGCTGGGACGAGACCGAGTGGCAATGGGGCAAAGGCTATGGGCGGCAAGCGAGCCCGCGCTTCCATGTCGTCGCCGTCGACTACGGGCTCAAGCGCAACATCCTGCGCGAGCTTGCGACCGCAGGCTGCCGGCTCACAGTGGTGCCGGCGACGGCGAGCGCTGACGAGATCCTCGAGCGGAAGCCTGACGGGGTGTTCCTGTCGAACGGCCCTGGCGATCCGGCAGCGACCGGCGTCTACGCCGTGCCGGAGATCAAGAAGCTCGTCGACTCAGGGCTGCCGCTGTTCGGCATCTGCCTCGGCCATCAGATGCTCGGCCTCGCACTCGGCGGCAAAACGGGCAAGATGCATCAGGGCCATCACGGTGCGAACCATCCGGTCAAGGACTTCACCACCGAAAAGGTCGAGATCACTTCGATGAATCACGGCTTCGTCGTCGACCGCGCGAGCCTGCCTGAAAATGTCGAGGAGACGCATGTCTCGTTGTTCGACGGCTCGAATTGCGGGCTTAAAATGAAAGACCGCCCGGTGTTCTCGGTGCAGTACCACCCCGAGGCCTCGCCCGGGCCGCAGGACAGCCACTACCTCTTCACCCGCTTCGTCGCGCTGATGGAGGAGCGGAAAGGCAAAGCGCCCGCCGATGGCGACGGGCGCTGAGCCTGATTTCCGTCTCGTTACCCGCAGGCCTCGACCAGCACGTTTTGCATCTCGTGCAGAAGCCCATTTGCGCCCTCGATACTAACGTTCAGCAGGGGATGCCGATCCTGCACGCGGTCAAGAGCCTGACGCCAATCCCGCGGGCTAATGTCGCCTTCGACCTCGGCGGTCACGGCAAAATGGACGGGATGGCTTTGGTCAATCAGCCAGAACAAGTGCTCGAACGAGCCAAGCGGACGGAGAGCGAGGGAAAGATCGGCGACGTCACGTGGAATGTCCTCAAGCCGGCGCAGCGTGTTGTAGCGTTTGCATTGTACCTACCCTTGTTGAGATTGGGGGCGCGGAGGGTAGGCCGCATGGTCGCGCGCCTGCTTGCGATGGATTGCTGCGCGCAGGCCGTTTTTTGCTTCTATCCACGCGGCCGGTGGCCGCTTTGAGAATCCCGGGGCAAATCCAGCGGAAGAGCTGTTGCAGCCCGGCCCGTTTGATTTATAAGCGGGCGACCGTCCTCCATGCCAAAGCGCACAGACATAAAGTCCATCCTGATCATCGGGGCTGGACCGATCGTGATCGGCCAGGCTTGCGAATTCGACTATTCCGGAACGCAAGCCTGTAAGGCTTTGAAAGAAGAAGGTTATCGGATCGTACTGGTGAACTCCAACCCGGCCACGATCATGACGGATCCGGAGATCGCCGACGCCACCTACGTCGAGCCGATCATGCCCGATTTCGTCGCCAAGATCGTCGAGAAGGAGCGCCCCGACGCACTGCTGCCAACCATGGGCGGGCAGACCGCGCTCAACACCGCGCTCAGCCTCGAGCGCTCAGGCGTGCTTAAGAAGTTCGGCGTCGAGATGATCGGCGCCCGCGCCGCGGTGATCGACAAGGCCGAGGACCGCGAGCTGTTCCGCGAGGCGATGAACGGAATAGGGCTCGAGACGCCGCGCTCGCGGCTTGCCGACGCCGCTGTGCTGAAGCGCGCCGACTGGCAGAAATATAAGGACGAGATTGGCCGCATCGAGGCGGCAAATTCCGACCCCGATGACAAGGCAAAGGCTCTGTACGCCTTTGAGGTTGAGTGGGCGCGGCACGAGGGCGAACGTAAGCGGCGCTACGTCGAGAAGGGCCTGATCGAGGCGCTCGACGCGCTTCCCGAGATGGGGCTCCCTGCCATTATCCGCCCGTCCTTCACCCTCGGCGGTACCGGCGGCGGGATCGCCTATAACCGCGAGGAGTTCGTGGAGAGCGTCGAGCGCGGGCTCGACGCCTCGCCTACCACCGAGGTGCTGATCGAGGAATCGGTGCTCGGCTGGAAGGAGTACGAGATGGAGGTCGTCCGCGACAAGGACGACAACTGCATCATCGTCTGCTCGATCGAGAACGTCGATCCGATGGGCGTGCATACCGGCGACTCGATCACGGTCGCGCCAGCGCTCACCCTCACCGACAAGGAATATCAGATCATGCGCAACGCCTCGATCAAGGTGCTGCGCGAGATCGGCGTGGAGACCGGGGGCTCGAATGTGCAATTCGCGGTCAACCCCACTGACGGCCGCCTCGTCATCATCGAGATGAACCCGCGCGTGTCGCGTTCCTCTGCGCTCGCCTCCAAGGCAACCGGCTTTCCCATCGCCAAAATCGCGGCCAAGCTCGCGGTCGGCTACACGCTCGACGAGCTCGCCAACGACATCACCGGCGGTGCCACGCCGGCGAGCTTCGAGCCCACCATCGACTATGTCGTGACCAAGATCCCGCGCTTCGCCTTCGAGAAGTTCCCGGGCTCGCAGCCGGTGCTCACAACTTCGATGAAGTCAGTGGGAGAGGCGATGGCCATCGGCCGAACCTTCCCCGAGTCCCTGCAAAAGGCGCTACGCTCGATGGAGACGGGCTTGACTGGATTCGACGACATTACTTTCGAGGGCCTTGGTCAGGGCGACGACAAGAACGTGGTGCGGGCCGCGCTCGGTACCCCCTCCCCCGACCGGCTGCTGAAAGTCGCGCAGGCGCTCAGGCTCGGTGTCGACATCGAGCAGATCTACGACTCGTGCAAGATCGACCCGTGGTACATCCGCCAGCTGCAAGACATCATCGATTGCGAGGAGCGCGTGCGGCAACATGGCCTGCCGCAGAGCGCCGCCCAACTGCGCGCGCTGAAGGCCATGGGCTTCTCAGACGAGCGGCTGGCAAAGCTCGCGGGTGTGGAGGCGAGAGAGGTCGCGGCGCTACGGCGTAAGTTCGACGTCCATCCAGTCTATAAGCGCATCGACACCTGCGCCGCAGAGTTCGTCTCCCCCACAGCCTATATGTACTCGACCTACGAGGCGGGCTTCGCAGGGCCGCCGGTCTGCGAAGCCCGACCGACTGACAAAGAGAAGATCATAATTCTCGGCGGCGGCCCCAACCGCATCGGCCAAGGCATCGAATTCGACTATTGCTGCTGCCATGCAGCCTTCGCTCTGTCGGCGGCCGGCTACGAGACCATTATGGTCAATTGCAATCCGGAGACCGTCTCGACCGACTACGACACCTCAGACCGGCTTTATTTCGAGCCTCTGACCGAAGAGGACGTGCTCGAGATCGTGCGCAGAGAGTCCGAGAACGGCAAGGTGAAAGGCGTGATTGTGCAGTTCGGCGGGCAGACGCCGCTCAAGCTCGCCCAGGCGTTGGAAAACGCCAAGGTTCCGATCCTCGGCACGTCGCCTGACGCGATTGACCTCGCCGAGGACCGCGACCGATTCAAGGCGCTGATCGACCGGCTTGGCCTGCGTCAACCCCAGAGCGGCGTCGCCCGCTCGGCGAAGGAGGCCCACGCGATTGCCGCCGGGCTCGGCTTCCCCCTCATGATCCGTCCGTCTTATGTGCTCGGCGGGCGTGCCATGGAAATCGTGCACGACGAGGCGCAGCTCGCCCGCTACATCTCCGAGGCCGTGGTCGTGTCGGGCAAGAGTCCGGTTCTGCTCGACAGGTACCTGCGTGACGCCATCGAGGTCGACGTCGATGCCATCGCCGACGGCAAGGACGTCTTCATCTGCGGGGTGATGGAGCATATCGAGGAGGCCGGCGTGCATTCCGGCGACTCCGCCTGCTCTCTACCGCCGCATTCGCTGAGACCCGAGATCGTGGCTGAGATGGAGCGGCAGACAATCGCGCTCGCCAAAGCGCTCGGCGTGGTCGGTCTGATGAATGTCCAATTCGCCATTCAGAACGACGACATCTACATCCTCGAGGTCAATCCGCGCGCATCGCGCACGGTGCCCTTCGTCGCCAAGGTGATCGGCCTCCCCGTCGCCGGCATCGCGGCAGAGGTGATGGCGGGCAAGCCGCTCGCCTCGTTCGGTCTGAAGCGGCCGAAGCTCGACCATATCGCAGTGAAGGAAGCTGTGTTCCCGTTCGCGCGCTTCCCCGGTGTCGATCCCGTGCTTGGTCCCGAGATGCGCTCGACCGGAGAGGTGATGGGCATTGATCGCGACTACGCCATCGCCTTTGCCAAGAGCCAGCTCGGCGGGGGCTCGAGGCTCCCGCTCTCGGGTACGGTGTTCGTCTCGGTCAAGGACAGCGACAAGGACAAGGTGGTAGCGCCCGTCCGGCAGCTCGCCGAGATGGGCTTTCGCGTCGTCGCCACGCGCGGCACCAAGCGCCATCTCGATCTCCACGGCATCAAATGCGAGAGGGTTAACAAGGTGCTGGAGGGGCGCCCGCATATCGTCGACGCCATCACCAATGGCGAGGTCGATATCGTGTTCAACACCACGGAAGGCGTGAAGGCTCTCGCCGACTCGTTCTCGATCCGCCGCTCGGCGTTGCTCTATCACATTCCTTATTATACAACCGTCGCCGGAGCGATGGCCGTGACCGAGGCCATCAAGGCGCTCAGGGAGGGCAGCCTCAAGGTCGCTCCCCTGCAAAGCTATGTCGGCAGGCGCGCCAAGAAGTCGCTTGAGACAGCTTAGAAATCGGTCAAAATCACCAGATTCTTGACTTGGACCGGGCACTTCCTGAACAGTATTCGGTCGGGATGGCCCAAGGAGCATTGATGAAAATGGATAAGGTACCGATGACCGCGGAGGGCTATGCCGCTCTCGAGGCTGAGATCAAATATCTCAAGACCGTCGAGCGCCCGCGCATCATCAAATTGATTTCCGATGCTCGTACCCACGGCGATCTCTCCGAGAACGCCGAATACCATGCCGCCAAGGAACAGCAGGGCATCACCGAAGCGCGCGTCGCCGACCTCGAAGACAAGCTTTCGCGGGCCGATGTCATCGACGTGTCGAAATTGAAGGGCGACCAGGTGATGTTCGGGGCGACCGTGACGCTGGTGGACGAGGACACCGAGGAAAAGGTCAAGTACCGGATCGTCGGCGAGCTCGAGGCCGACGTGAAGCAGGGCAAGATCTCCATCACCTCGCCGATCGCGCGCGCCCTGCTCGGCAAGCGCAAGCGCGACATCATTGAAGTGTCCACGCCAGGCGGCGGCAAATCCTACGAATTGCTCAAGGTCGAGTACAAATAGGCGGAATTGCCGGTACTCCCGCTGGTTTAAGGCGGGGAATTCTTAAGCAGAAGCCTATCGCCCGATCATGCTGTGATCGGGCGATCACACTACTAAAAAA
>Ga0126376_10001173_pt1 | contig 13954 bp, 12 predicted proteins | sample PanSoiMetPlot_15_FD_92760 | JGI IMG/M metagenome (GOLD analysis project Ga0126376, IMG submission 92760) | Tropical forest soil microbial communities from Panama - MetaG Plot_15 | ecosystem: Environmental > Terrestrial > Soil > Tropical forest > Bulk soil | place: Panama | collected 2016-02-17
CAGCTGTAGTCGTGAATGTCGATGTCTCGGCGAACGACATGGGCCGGCATGCCTGCCATCACACTATTGGGAGGCACGTCGTCCAGCACCACGGCATTGGCACCGATCACCGATTCTTGACCGACCGAAATTGGTCCCAGCAGTTTCGCTCCGGCGCCGATGACACAACGGTCCTCGATCACTGGTACGCCCCAGCGGCGTGAGCGGCCGCCGATCGTCACGTCATGTCCGACAGTCACATACCTGCCGATCTTCGTGCGCTCGTGCAGCACGACGCCAAGTCCACCGTAAGCAAGCTCGACTCCTTTTCCGATCTCCGCGGACATCGGAATCACGGCTCGGCACAGAAGATAGATCAGGTAATAGGCCAGCTGTGGAACGAACGGAATACCCCGCTCATAGCACCAGTGCCCGACCCGGTAGATGGCCAATGCGTTCATAGGGTACGAAGCGCCTTTCCGATCAGTCGTGCAGATTCAGCCCGAGGTGTTGGCCCGCAAATCTGACAATTCGAAATAATGGATGTTGATGAATCCGCGGAAGCAATTCGAATTTCAAGCGATGTAACCAACGGTTCTTCGCCCGGTTCGGGAAAATAAACAGCCAGTAGTGGGATCTGGTGTGACTCGCCCATTCGAGCTTCCATCGTTCGGCATCGCCAAGAAAATCCACCTCCACCATCCGACGCTTCCAGGCATCCTTGAGCATCAGTTCACACAGCAACAATGACGGAGCAAAGGGTGCGTAATGCGGATCGTAACCTGACTTCAAAATGTAGAGCTTGTTATGGACAAGCAGCGCGAACTGCACGGCGATCCGTTTGCCCTCGATGGTCAGGAAATGCAGTTGCAGCCAGCCCCCCTCGGCCGCCCTGGTCAGCAGGGTGCGGTAGAACGACAATCGATCGGGCTGGCTCATGATCGCGGTACCAGCCTTGCCCTTCCAGGCAGCGGCCTCCAACAAAAACGCTTCATTCAAGCTGCTGTTCAGATGCGAGCCACCCGTGACGATTTCGTGCCGCACATCTCCAATTCGATGCAATCCCTTGGCTCGGCCGCGCATGTTGGACAAATGTTTTTTGGACAGCGTCGTGCTGTAGCTCTCCCAGGACTTGTTTATTGGAATATACGGCCCGTCAGATGAATGCCATTGACCGAGAAGAAACTTGTCTTCGTATGCCGAAAAGCGCAGGTACTCCGCTGCGCGGGCCCCTTCAGGAATTTGCCGTAGCTCCAGCATGTCCCAACTGTCCGACTGTGCCGCCAGGGCCTTCCAAATGGCCCGGCATGCTTCCTTCGCTCGCCTAGTCAGGATCAGATCGAAGCGCTCGGTATACACATTGGCGATACCGCGCAACCGCCGGACGGCACAACCATACATTCTTCCATGGTCGAACATGAGTGGCGCGATCGCAATGGGCTCGGTCCCCTCCTTCACGATCAGAATATGCAACTGGCCGAGCGGTTTGAAACATTCCCACCAGGTACGCACCCATTCATGCCGGAGGAAGGGATGATCGATCTTGGCCTCATCGACCAACCGGTTCCAGACTGCGCCCATCCGCAGAAAGGTGTTGTCGTCCTGAACCAGTTCGACACTCAGGGCAACGGAATCCACTTCGCCGTTCGTCACTGCCTCCACGATCCTGCCGTTGGGACATGCGTCATCCGCTGCCTCCGAAACAACTGCCGCGGTGTTCATGACAGTGTTCTCCTCCTGCCGGGACTCACCCCGGCCTCGGCACATAAGATTTTTAAGAAGACATAACAATTATTTTTTCACATCGATCAGGGCCATCCAGCAGTAGCGCCGTAGTGGCGGCGCAAGCGCGAGTAACCAGCGATCGACCGTCTGGGTCCAGGACATCATCCGGCGAAAGAGCTTTATGTTTCCGGTTGCCCACAACACCCCAGGCGGCAGGATCGAGAGCAGGTGGAATCCCTTGAATCCTCCTTGCCGGAAACGGCCAGCAAACTGGCGAATTTGGCGAACGGTCAGGGGCTGCTCCGTCGGAGTCCGGCGATTCGGTGTCAAGAGCCTGAACAAGCGCAGAAAGGGATTGTGCGCCATCGGCTCGATAAACAGCGCCCGACCACCAGGTTTCAGCACCCGCGCGATCTCGCGCTCGACCATCGCCACGTCCGTATGATGAAGAATGGCCACGCCCAGTACGAAATCGAACATTTCGTCGCTGTAGTCCAGTGACTCGGCCGGCATGACGGACGGGTGAATCCGTTCGGCAACTCCAGCTTTTTGTGATCGTTGGACCAATCTACTGACGCTCTCCGGCGAAATGTCGAAGGCATACACAGTCGCCCCTCGCCTGGCACAGTCCAGCGAACACGTTCCCTCTCCGCAGCCAAAATCCAATACCGTCTTGCCCTGCAAATCGCCGACCGCCTCTCGAAAAGCTGTCGTAATAAGGTCCATGCCGCCGTACGCATAAAAGTCATGATCGTCGGCTTGGTAGCCAGCACGTTGATCGTGGAATTCGCGCTCGACGTCATGCCGAGATTCAAGTGATGTTCCTGGGCTAGGCATGGTGTCTCCTTAAGATGACACTGCAACCGGCACGGCTCTGTTCGTTGACCGACCGGCAGAGGCGTTTTGAGCTCCGGCCCGTATTACCGGTTCCTCTGATTGGAGTTCGAGCGCGATGTTCAAGTTGGCCACTTGTTGCGCAAGATACCGAATTTGGTCTTCACCGATGTCCTGATGGATCGGTAGCTCAAGCACATGACGTCGTAAAAACCTCGCACCTGCTCCCTCGTGACAAGCGGATAGCGGGTCGCCCTCGTTCCAGAGTTCAGTCGCGATGACGCCGCGTCTCCGCAAGGTGGCAGCGGCTACCGGCTTGTCTTTCACCAGGAGCGGATAAAACAACGGGCAGACACCTGGCTTCAAATCAAGCCAGGGTGCAATACCAGAGGCGGCCAACAGCTCTGCCAGCATCGTGAAATTCTTTCTCCGCTGCGGACGGATGGCCGCACACTCGAGACGAGCGAGAAGATGGTACGACCATGACGACATGGCGAAGCTGGTCTGGGTCTCGTTGAATCCGACGTCACCGACGGGCACCCGTTCGACTTTAAGCCTGTTTAGCAGCGCACCGATCCCGCGCTTGGCTGCAGACAGCACTGCGCCGACATGAGGCGCCTGACTACGCCGCCGTTCCATCCACAATTCGGCCGCTCGTCCCAGCTCAAACACACGTCCAATCGGCTGCAGCGGCACGTGAAGTAATTCCACGAATGGGTCACGGTTCTGCACTAACAATCCGCCGTCAAGGACAGGCAACGTTTTATACAGACAGAACACGGCATAGTCGCCAAACGAGCCCAGCGGTTGCTCCCGGATGTCGCTGAACAGAGCCAGGGCACAATCTTCAACCAGAATGAGTCCCTGTTGGTCGCAGATTTTGCGCAATTCAGCGATCGGTTGTGCCCATCCGGCATAATGAATGGTGAACAAGACGTCCGCGCCTTGCGAACAACGTCGCGATACTTCATCTAAGTCCGGCCGGCCATCATGCCCGATCGGGTACAGTTCCACTTGGGCTCCGGCCGCCCGGAGCGCGCGAAGCTCGTTACCCATGTGATAGTCCGGGGCCAGCACTTTCCTCCGTCCGGACTCGACCAATTTTTTGAACAGGTGATAAATGGCACTCCTTGCCGTGTGGAAGCTAGTCCGGTGCGGTGCACCGAACGGAAAGGGCAACACCTGCTTGCTCGGACGAGCGAGGAAACTTCGAAGGGTGAGGCCTTGCCACGCAGGGATATACATCGTGTCGTCTCGATCGTTAATTGTCATGTATCGGCACGCCAAGTTTCATGATTGTCCGACGTACGGTGGGAAAGAAATTCGACTGACGCAGCCCTGGAATGACTCGAAATTTCATCCCGTGCAGCAATCGGGATTTCATCCGGTTCGGAAACGCGAAGAGCCACGAATGCGGACGTCGATCTGTCGCCCAACTGAGTTTCCATCGCTCATCGTCACCTAGGAAATCCACTTCATCCAGTTTTTGTTCCCATGCCTCGCGCAACAGAAGCGCTGTCAGCACCTGGCCCGGCGAGTAACGATGGTAGGCTTCGTCATAACCGGACTTGAGCATATAGAGCTTATTGCGATATAGCAGCGAAATGCGGACGGCGATGCGCACACGACCGACCTTCAAGAAGCACATGTGCAACCAGCCGACTTGGGCAGCCCGCTGGAGCATCAGTCGGTAGAACATATCGGATTCCCGCCGGCTCCTGAGCGATGTGCCTTCGGCGACCTTCCACGTTACCGCCTCCAACTTGAGCGCATCTTCCATATCCGCTTCCCATCGATCATCAATGGCGACAATATCCAACACGACCGGCCCTTGCTGCTCCAACTGTCTCGTATGGTTCCTGAGGTTCGAGCGGTGGGCTTTCTTTAACGATTGATAGTACGCGTCCCACGGCTGGCGGATCGCCACATAGGGCGCGACATTCGCCGGCCAGTGGCCCATCGGGTAGCCATCTGTCTCGATCAGCGGCGGCAGATGCTCCAGCGCCTTCGAATCGCATGGGAGTTGCCGCAACTCCAAGACATCCCATTCGTCCGCATGAGCTTTCAAATAGGTCCAGAGCGATTCGCAGGCTTCCTGGGAGCGGTCCCCTAAGAGAAGATCGAACCGCTCCGTGTACACGTTGACGATGGCACGCAGATGCCGCACGGAGCACCCGTACAACCGCGAACGTGTGAGCATCAAGGGCGCGATGGCGATGATCTCCGTGTCCAAGACCACCGTCATGATGTAGGGCGTCGCCTCTTCGGCGAAGCAGTTCCACCAGATCGTGATCCACTCGTGCGTGAGAAACGGGTGGTCGATCCTGGAGCGTTCCAGTAGTCTGTTCCAGATCGGCGCGAGACCGGCGAATTCGGAATAGTCGGTGACAACCTTGACGTGCACCTTTTACCTCCGCGCTAGAGCCTTCTTCCGGCGATGCGCGTCCAACAGATCGCCGTAGAGCCGTTCGACATTTTGAATCATCCGCTCGTTGGAGAAATACTTGAGCACGCGTTGACGGCCAGCCTGTCCAAGCGTGTTTCGCAAATTCGGTGTGCAGAGGACACGGCAGATCGCATCAGCCAATGCGGCCGCGTTGCGCGGCGGCACCAGGAATCCAGCCTCTCCATCCGTGACCACTTCCGGATTTCCGCCGACATTCGTTGCGACAACCGGTACAGCAGCAGCCATGGATTCGAGTAAGGAGTTAGATAGGCCTTCATTGAGGGAGGGAAGGACGGACACGGCTAACGACGAAAGAATATTCGGCACGTCGAGCCGGAAACCGGTAAAGATCACACGATCTTGCAGGCCGAGCTCGACGGTTTGTTTTTTCAATTCCTCCCGATAATCCGGATTGAACGCATTGTCGCCGATGATTAAGAACTTCGCCGTAGGAATCCGTGCAGCCACGGCGGGAGCCGCATCCAAAAAGTATTCGAGCCCCTTCCCTCGCGCGATCCGCGATACGACACCGATCAATACATCGTTCGTCGACAGACCGAACTCTCGATGCAGAGCACGGTCCGGTATGCTTCCGAGCGGTGGGCAGAGAATGCCATTGGGGATGACGGTAATTCGTTCCGGACGGTACCCTTCCGCGACCAACGTTCGTTTGATGGCCTCTGCATTGACGATGACACGATCGGCCAATCGACAGACCATCTTATTGACGGCACGCTGCCGCGCCGTCAAATTCTCCCCGGTATCTCTGATCGAGCCCAGCACCACCGGTACCTGGGCCAAGCGGGCAGCCGGGAGGGCAAAGACGTTGGCGTAGAAGTTGTAGGCATGCACAATGTCCATTCGCTGTCGCTTCAAATATGACGCCAGTCTTAAGCACTCTCTGATGGCTCGAGGACCATAAAGATTTCTGATTTTGAACACCTCAAGCGGCGTCCCGCTCAAATCCACCGCGATCTGCTCATTCAGACATCCGAAACAACCCAAGTGCAGGTCGAAGCGAGATCGATCCAGTCCGTGCCTGATGTTGAGCACCTGTCGCTCTGATCCGCCGATGGCGAGGTACGCAAGAAACTTGAGCAGATGGATCGGTTCCTTCGCAGTCAAGGGTGCGGAAGCGGCTCTCGCCTGGACCAAGTTCACCGGATCGTTCGCGTGAGAGCGCGTAGAGCAGCTCATGTCGTCGCCTCCGAACGGAGACCGATCTGGGTGTCAGCGATCGCTTTGGCGGCAAGGGCCAGGCCGGCGATGTAATAAAAATAATAGTGGTAGCTGACGGGATGAAACATGGCAGCGACCGCATAGGCAATCAGACCGATCTGAATGCCCTCCGCCAGTGACGAAAGCTCCGGCGACACACCAAGGCGCTGAATCCTGGCAACAGACTGGATAGAGCACATCAGCAACGCAAGAAAGATTGCCAGACCAGGCAAACCAAGATCGATCGCATGTTCCAAATAGACATTGTGCACCTGACGCCATTCTCCACGGGCTTCCCGCATAGCCAAGATGTTCATGCCCATCCCGGCGCCGACGACGGGGTCGGCTAAGATTGTCTTTGCTGCGATAAGGAAGTCGGAGAATCGTTCCTGAGACGAACCCGTCTTATCTGATGACATACTGGTAATGGTGCTCATCCGTTCGAAATACGACGAGGGCAAGAGCGGCACCGCCAAAAGTCCTGCAAACAATACGACATACAACAACGAACGTTCCGCCCTGCGGCGTAATTTCCATAAGTAGACCAGCACGATGACGGCCAATGTGAGCGCGCCACCGCGCGAATAGGTCAGAATAACCGTGCCAGCTTCCATACAGATTGCGAAGAACAGAAAACCCCTTTGCCATGACCAGGTCGAGGACAGAAACAATCCCACGGTCAATGGCAGCAACAAATTAACCATCAACGCAAGATCGTTAGGATTTTTGGTCAGCGCCGCTTCATTGCCGATGAGCCGATCCTGATTGACACCCTTATCGATAAAGGCCCCTGTGGCAAAATTGTAGAGGGCAAAGAGACCGAGACCCATCGCCATAAAGGTCAGTAGCCAGGCGGCGCGACGCAACCGATTCTGAGTCGTGATGACATGGCTCAGCAATAGAAAGACCGCTGCCGTCTTCACGTATTCCGAAAGCGCTCCAAGGCTTCCCCCCGGCCATATCGCAAACGGCACCGTCATCGCTGCCAGTCCCGCCAGCCCGACGATCAGCCCAATTTCCCGTGTCCACCGGATCACCGGCAAGCCTCGGGCCCATCGCTCGCCGACATAGGCGAAGAGTCCGATTGCGATGATCAGGAGCGCCGGCCGCAAGGGTTGCAACACCGGAAAATAATTTTGGGGGGAAAACAGTAATACACCGGTAAAGGCCATGAGGGACCAGAAAGGCAGCCGGGCCTCCCCTGCATCCGCTGCCTCCATCGCACGCAACGTTTCGGTTTCGGCCTCCTGCGGCCGCCACCATTCAAGTTCTAATTCGTAAGCCATTGATACGACGAGGATCTGATCAGGCCGCGTCCGTCTGCTGGTCGAAACGCGGACCCGATTTCCTCCTGGTTTCCTTACGAGGAGATTCTTTGGCCAACATCACGACCGCGATCGTGCGGGCCACGATCTCTAGGTCAATCCGGACGGATTGGTATTTGATGTAGTAAAAGTCATACCGCATTTTCTCGATTTCTTCTTTCAGGTCGTTGGCATATCCGTACCGGACTTGCGCCCAGCCCGTGATGCCAGGCCGCATGGTGGTTCGGAAGGCATAGAAGGGAATATGCCGCATGAACAGTTCGTAATTGCATGCCGGATGCGGGCGTGGACCGATGAGATTCATGTGGCCGAGGAGGACATTAAAGAGCTGCGGGAGTTCGTCCAACCGAAATCTCCGCAACCAGTGCCCGAACGGCGTAATACGGTCACCATTGTCTTTGACCCATTCGGATGGGCGCTGGTCCCCCGGACGCATGGTGCGGAACTTCACCAACGAAAATTTCCTGCCATCCTTACCGATCCGTTCCTGCACAAAGAACACCGGCCCTCCGGAATCCCGCTTAATGAGCAGCGCGATGACAACAAAGAGCGGTGCACAGAGCAGGAGACCAATCGCCGCCAGGAGCACACTCAAGACGCGTTGAAGACCGCCATAGAATGAACTGCGGCACAACTTCGGGGAAAAAATCAGATGGCTCGGCTGCAGATGATCAAGGGCGATCTTGCCCGTCAGTCGCTCATAAAGATGAACTGCGTCTTCGATCGTAATGCCCTGACGTTTCGCGTTGAGCAGTGCATCAACCGGCAACCGGCCACGCCGTTCGTTGAAGGCCACCACGATCCGGTGTGTTTGCGGAATCGTCCGCAATCCGTGTTCCATCGATCCAACAAATGGCACCCCGTCTTTATACACACGCCCTGGTTCCCCCGGCTCCTTAAGATCGAGAATTCTATAGCGCCGCCGCTTTTTCATCTCAGCGGTGATCGCATTGGCGAGGCTGCTCTGACCGAGCACGAGGACGTTTTCGACAAAGGGGCGGATTCGCATGGCGTGTTCGAATTTGGTGTTGACGGCTCGTCGTTGGTGTTTAGTCCTGCTGTGCGGACTGCGAGTACGACAGATAGGTCCGGTACCCGTACGATTCGAGGAGACCGTCATCGTGATTGAAGACGAGGCCGAGCAATTTCGACGGACCGAGGATGTTCAGCGCTTCACCAATTTCCTTTCGGGACGTCTTATGCGCACAGACGATCATGACGAACCCATCCACACTCCGCCCCATCATCAAACAGTCCGGCGCGAGGACGAGGGGTGCGGTATCCAGAATCACCCATTCATAGTCACGCCGGGCCTCGTCGAGTAGCTCCGCAAATCGGGTCGATTTGATGATTTCGTGCGGCATGATCTGAGAGCGGCCGACCGTGACCACGGAGAGATTCCAGGCCGGCAGTCTGCGGACGATATCTTTGAGCGCCATGGTGGGATTCAGGACCGCATCACGGAAGCCGAGCGAATTGTTCTCGCGCAAACCCAATTGAGCCGCTACCGAAGGCTTTCGAAAGTCGGCATCGATGAGCAGGACGCGCGACTGAGGTGATTGCGCAAGCGCGGCCGCCACATTGATGGCGGTCAATGTCTTTCCATCGCCCATCGTAGGGCTGGAAATGGCTACCACTTGCAGGAGGCCGGAATGGCGACGCTGCTCGAGCATCAGGCCGAGCGTCCGATATTGCTCCGCCTCGATTGTCGCGGGTGACACGAGACTGACCAGGCGGTCGTCCGGTTTGAGACGAGCCGTGCTTTTTTCCAGGACAGGTTCCGGCCGACTCTCGGGACGGCTGTAGGTCGGCCCGGTGCGGGATTCCAAGGGCGAGGTCCGTAGGACCGGTTGGGGCTGTTCTTTCATATCGGCGATCCTTCCAAAAAGGGAGTGCGACTCCTCATCGGGGTGGCTGCGGCGAACGGCTTTCGCTGAGCGTCCAGACCAGCTGCTCGTTGTCCCAGGCCATGTACGAAAACACACCGACGATCAGGACAAGACTGATCACCGAGGCGACCATCCTGAACATGACCCGTCGGTAACTCCGCATCCGATCGGCTTTCGTAACGATCTCAGGAATGCGCACGAGCACCGGAACCTTCGTAAAGGCCCGCAGGCTCTCTACGTCATGGAAAGACTGATCCCGTTGCTCGGCGAGCATCATCGCACCGATGGACAGCCCGAACGACAGCGCCAAGGCCCCAAGCATCAGTTTCAGGCGGTTGGGTGCCGTCGGTGCTTTCGAAGGCATGGCCGGATCGACGATGCGCATTTGCCCGACGTGTTTGGCCTGTTCCATCTGCTCGGCCAGCTGGGCGTCTTCGTAGCGTTGCAGCACTGAAAAATACAAATCCTTTGTCATTTTGTAATCGCGTTCTAACTGTTGGAACTCCTGCGCGTGGTGCGGCGACCGTTCCACTCGCCGTTGATACGAGGCGACTTCGGATCTGAGCCGATGTTCGTCCGCTTTGAGGTTTCGCAACTCGTGATCCAGTTCCCGCAACGCGTGCTTGATTTCATCCGGGCTGGTCAGAAGCGCCGCGGATTGCGCCGGATCCAATTTGGCTTCCTTAGCCGTTTCGGCCATAGCCAGCTCAATCGCCGCAATTTCACCCTGGACGCGCATGACGTCCGGGTGCTTGGGGCTGGCTCTGGTCCGCAGTTCCGTCAGCTCCGTCCGCAACTTTTCCAGATGGTGCGGCAGCGAATCAGGATTAATGACGGAAATCGGCGCACCAGAATTCAGGTCGAAGAGCTGTTTACCCAACCGTTCCCTTCTTTCCACTACCCGCATCTGAAGATCGCTGTTCGAGGCCAGTTCCTGGTTGAGCCGCCCCAGCGTCGACAAATTCACTTCCACCTGCTCGGGCAATTCTCCCATATTGCGCAGCTTGAAATTGGCGATCCGACTCTCCTGTTCTTCATGGCGCTTCTTGATGTCGTCGAGCTGTCTCTTCAATAAGGTAGTGGTGTCCTTGGCCTGATGGGTCCGCATGTTGAGATTTTCTTCGACATACTGTGTCGCCAGCGTGTTCGCCACAGTGGCGACGGTTTCGGGATCGCGGCCGCGGTAACTCACCTTGAAACCAAAGGTGCCGTCACGGCCGTAGACCTGTCGTTGCAATTCTTTCAGCTCTAGGCTGACGTCCTTGCGCATACGCTCGACCACGGCTTCCTCAGAGGCCCGCTTCCTCAGATCTGGATACAAATTGAATCGAGTGATCAGTTCGAGCAGGCCGGCTCGGTTCAGCAACTTTTCCCTAATCAGATTGAGACGCGTGTCGGCTTCCCCGGTGACCGAAGACTTCACAAATACTTCTGCAACCTGTTGGTGCTCGACGAGCACGGTGGCCGTTGAGCTGTACAGGTTTGGGAGATTCAACGCGAGGCTCAACAGGGCAGTTGCGGGAGCCGCAAACAGGAAAAGGCCCTGCCATTTTCTCCGGCCCCACACCTCAGCCACCTTCGCCCCAATTGATTGTCTATCGTGGTCAAGCATACAGGCTCCAACCGTTTACGGAACGACAATGATGTCGCCCGGTTGTAGGAAGAAGTTTTCCAACGCTCCGTTGTTGGACATGACTTTGTTGTAGTTGAACGGGATCTGCCGCATCGTCTTCCCCTCAGGACGCAAGACAACGATCCGGCCACGGCCGGCAAATTCCCCAAATCCCTCGGCCATTGCCAGAATATCCAGCACCGTAGCGCGGCCCTTTAATTCGTGCCGCCCCGTTTTCTTGACCTCTCCGATAACGGACACTTTGAAACTGTGAACCTCTTTGACCATCACGGATACCTCCGGAGAGGGGACGTACTCTGCCAGCTTTTTCAGCAATACGCTTCGCAACTGATTGGGAGTCAGCCCGGCAGCTTGCACGTCATTGACCAACGGTAACGAAATTTTCCCATCCGGACGGACGGGCACAGTCCGACTGATGGCGCTATTGTTCCAGACCGAAATATCCAGGACATCCTCCGGACCGATCCGATACTCCCCGACTTCTTGTGCCTGTGCTAAGGCATGATCTTGCTCATTCAGCGTCATGGTTGAGCTGCTTGGCTCCTTTGGCGCCGAGTTTGAGGCTACGTTCGGGTCTGCAGCGTAACCAGGCACCGCACACAGCATCACGAATGAAAGACCTATGAGTAGTAGTCGTGTGATCATCGTGTCCTCCGAGTCAGAATGGACAATTACTGCCATCGTGTTGGATACGTGAATTCGAGTCGCAACCAATACACATTGCGCGGAATGATAAGCGTCCCCGGAGCAGTCTGAGTTGACGAAATGATATCGGTATCCATGTAGCTGAAGTACGCTGATCCTTTCCCCGTCAGGTATTTGTTGAATTGATAGGCTGCTTCGACATAGGCCGTGTAGACGTTTGCAGTAAAGGTCGAGCTCTTGAGCCATGCCGCAGTTGGTTGCAGGGTAAAGGTCCAGTGTCTGAACGGTTCATAGACTCCCCGCAGGACGATACTGTTTGTTGTCGCCGCACCGAAGGTCCCGATGACCGTCGTGAGCGCGTTAACGTAGGCCAGACTCAATTCCCCTCCTGGAAGGCGGCGATGCAGGCCGACAAAGGCCTCGGGTTCGTTGTCCAAATCGCCGTTCACCATACGTGGCCCGACCCGCACATCGAGACGCGTATCGGTCGTAAATTCATGGCCCCAGCTCAAGAGCAATGCATTCGAGGTCACAGGATCCGGGTTGCCTCCCAGAAATCCGGGGACAAAACCTGTGAAATCGCCTCCGAAGGTAAAATACCGTCCGACATAATATGGACCGAGCCAATCGTGCGATCCGACCCGCCGGTCCATGGCGATCGTCCAGATATTCGAGTTGATTTCCGGTCCCCCGTTGAAGATGTCTTTCGAATAGCCGTAATCGCCGCGGATTCTGGTCAGCGGATCGAGACGGTACTCTGTGCTGGGGGTGACGAAATACCGTTCGGTCTTGAAACGGGCACTTTGAGCCAACGTCAGAACATTCAGTTCGAACGGTGTATGAGTCTGGGCGAATCCAAACGTATTATTCAGAGTCCAATTGTTGGATGGGCGGCCCCGGAATTCTAATGTGGCGAATTGACGTTGAAAGAATGACGAGAGACTATCAAACTTGTTGTACTTCTCCGCATCGAACCGGTAATTGGCGACAACGGTCAAAGGAGTCGATTGGTAGCTGGCTTGGAGACCGGGAGTGACGCGGATGAAGCCGTCGCCCTGTTTGAGGTTGCGTGGCTGGAAAAACACATTGTCGTCATAGACCACGCCTCCGGCAATCCATGGCATGATGTAAAAATCTTCAGGGATGCGTTCGGTAGAGCCGCTCGCCTTTTCGATGGGCGAAGGGGGAATGGTTTGAAACAGCTGGGCGGTAACGTTTTGAGGTTCAAACAGCATCGGTACTATCAATCCCAACAATACTCCTGTGAGGATGATCCACATGGTCTAGCGCATAGAACCAGTCATGCTGCCACTGCCGATGCACAGTCCACCTCGACTGCCACACTACGTCGAAACAAATGAATCGACAAAATCAACAGGCCCTTGGCAGCGCGTCGATCAACCAGAATGCCCTCGACGTCTGCGAGCGGGCCATCGGTGATACGTACCCGTTGCCCGGTTCGCAGATAGGGGTGGGGGGACACCGGCAAATCGGATAAAACCAGCGCGCGAATGGCGTCGATCTCAGAGTCCTGGATATGATCTGGACCTCCATGACGTCCGCCCAACACACCGACTAGTCCTCTCGCCTTGAGAAGCTCCATATACCGGTGTCCAGACAAATGATCGCGCAGGAAGAGATAGCCGGGAAACAACGGCCGGCGAATCCGATGCTTGACACCGGCCCGTCGGGACCACACACCGACCGTCGGAAGGAACAATTCGAATCCGCTCGTGGCCAACTGACTCCTCACCAACTGTTCACAATGGCTGTGGGTCCACAGGGCGTACCATTGTTGTCTGCCGCTGTCAGAAATTGCCCCGTTGTGATGTTCTTCGAGAAGTGGCAAGGCTTCGCCCCCTTCGGTCTGGCCATTGGTTCCCATCCCGAACGGCATTTCGGCTCCTCGCACCCGGAGAGTCCAACATCTGTAGACCATCCGGTCGCGCGCTCGGCAATTTCCTAGCCGAGCTGACCTTTCATCCCTGACTTCGGTCACACTAGCGAATACGGGGGGCAAGGACTATCGGTGATGTCACTGAAACTAGGGAGGAGAATTACGGATGGCATATGGGAATGTTCTGGAGTCTCTGGCAAGGGAGAACGAAGGGTGGGCCCAGGGTCACACTGGGGGTCACTGCTAGCGCTTCCCCCAGTTCGAGTCCGATCCGCTCTTCGCCATAGTAAAACAGCTCACCGAATTCCTTACATTTACAGAAAGGACCGCCCATGAAGATCGCCCAGTTGTCTCCCTTGTGGG
>Ga0126376_10001174_pt1 | contig 13951 bp, 12 predicted proteins | sample PanSoiMetPlot_15_FD_92760 | JGI IMG/M metagenome (GOLD analysis project Ga0126376, IMG submission 92760) | Tropical forest soil microbial communities from Panama - MetaG Plot_15 | ecosystem: Environmental > Terrestrial > Soil > Tropical forest > Bulk soil | place: Panama | collected 2016-02-17
GCCTTGGTCCGGCGCTGTTGACCCACAGCCGACAAAGGCTCCTTCGAAATCCCGCAGTGCAGCAGGTCTCCCACAGTGCTATCTTCCGTTTCGAAGCACGGGAGAAATTGCTGGTGAAACGGCACGACTTTCACACTGCTCGGCGGCGCGGCGGTCGCGTGGCCGTTTGCGGCGCGCGCGCAGCGAGCCGAGCAGGTGCGCCGGATCGGCGCGCTGATGAACCTGGCCGCGGACGATCCACAAAGTCAGGCCCGCGTAGCGGCGTTCCGGCAAGTCCTGCAGCAACTGGGCCGCAGCGACCGCAACGTGCGGATCGACACCCGCTGGGGGCGCTGCTTCCGTCATGTCAGTGAACCGGCGTCCATCAACAATGCGTTCGCCAGTACCATGCTTGAATGATGCGTAAAGCATACCGTTAGGTCGAAGGGCGCGAACAACGCGCCGGAGAACCTCTGCCAGTTAAAACGCCATGCCAGCGGATGATGAGCTGGTGAGAAACCCGATCACCGGCATTGCCGCCTGCTGCGCGCGCCGCCAGCGGCCAGCCGGCCGCAGCGCTGCCGAGGAACGCGATGAAGTTGCGCCGTCTCACTGGCCGGCGCCTCCCGTGCTTGCGAAAGGATAGCACACCTCAGTGGAGCGTGCTGCGCTGCGAGATTTCAACCCGGCTCATGACCGCTGTGGGTCAAAACCGGCATTGCGGTGATTTCCGCTGCATGACCGCTCTTGCACCGAAAGCGGAAGTCCATCCGCGATCTTGCTATGTCGCATTCGTGCCACAACCGGACTCATGCACCGCAGCAACGTGCATCGTCCGGGATGCTCAGCCCAGCGCCTTACGTCGCACTGGGAGACGGCCTTGGTCTCAGACCAAAGGCTTCCATGGCGCGAAAGCATTCTGCGTCCGCTGCAGGACGGGCGTCAGCTCGGGGAAGTGCCGCAGAAGCACCGTCGTCATGTTGTTGTTCTCGATCCAATCGATCCCGGGTTGGGTGTAGACGGCGGCCGTGTAGTCCTGGGTGATGAAGCGATCGCTCTTGAGCCGCCGCGACGCCATCAGGATGAAAACTCGGAACGCCGTGTCGCTGAAACCAAACCCCTCCGGCGGTGTTTCCGCGTACATGCCCACCATCAGGTCCACTTTGTCCGGGTGGCCATAGATGTCGCGCAGCTCGCGGGCAAGTTCGGGATCTTCCGTCATCTGTTCGAAAGAACGGATGCGCGGCTTGTGAAATAATTCTCGGAACCGGTTGTAGCGCGGGACGCCGCGCTCGCGGTCGCGCAGAATGTCGATGGTCGCCAAATCGACCAACTCCTCCACCTGCGGGCCTTTACGCCGTCGCAGGCGGCGCATCCAATTCGGGAAATTGCGCAGCGTGACGGCTCCCGGATTGTGAACGCCGAATGTGTAGACGAGGTCGGCCATTGTCGTGCCGTCCCGTGTGGCATTGGCCATGGCGTTCGGGCCGACAATGACGTCGGGATCGTGCGGATCATTCGATTCGAACTTGAGAACGCGGCCACGCTGTCCATCCGCGGCAGACAGGATCTGGATGTCGTTAGGGAGAAGCGGGTGCAAACGATAGACCGCGGTGAACTCTTCGGTCAGACAGTAGTCCGCCCCGTGATGGTTGGTGGCCGAACCCGGAATGCCGCTGATCGCCTCGCTTGTGCTGATTCGGCCGAGATATTTCTTGACTCGCTCGCCCGCGAGTCCCCACCAGTTGGCGTTCATGCCGACCTGCAATGCCGGGTGCGTCAGGATCGCGGGCGTCCAGTCGACGGTATGGATCTTCGCCATCAGGGCGTTGTTGACGAGGCGAGCCACGCGAAAGATCTGCTCGTCCGGGTTCTCGTTGTCCTTCCATTCGGGGAAGGCCTGCACCAGATGGTCGCAAATCGCGTTGTGCTCGAGCGTAAAAAGGTTGTGCAGGAGGCTCAGGCCCAGCCACCAGTTCGAGGTCAGGCCGGTGATCTCCACCCCGGTGGGGTCGACGGGGATCAGCTTGGTTTTTGGATCGACCTTGAGCTTGCCCTCCTTGCCGAAGCGATACGCCTTGCCGGCCTGCGGACTGTCGCCGTAGATCTGCGATGAATCCCACCAATGCGTCTCGGCATTGGCATAGGTGACCGGGCCCGCGCCGTCGCCCGGCTTGCGGGTCGGATCGGGTCGCGTGCGGCGCACCAGCATCTTGCCCGGCCATGAATCGCCGGGCGGAATCGGGACGTCGAACGGATCGTCGTCGATCGGCCGCGGCGTGCCGTGGTTGAACCAGTCGTGGGTCTGGAACTGGATCCACGCGGCCGCGAGCAGGTTGAGAATCGTCGCCGGCTTGAAGTCGTCCTTCCCGCCGCTCAGCTTCTGCCGGGCGAGCAGACGATTGCTCACCAGCCGCGGACTCGGATCGAGCAGACCGCCGTCGCGGGCCGGGTCAACTTCGCTCAGCGGGATATTGCGGCCGAAGCGCGCGCCCGGATTGCTCAACGTGAACTCCGAGCCGTTGAGCGCATCGTTCGGGTTCAGGCTCGCGTTGCCCATCGTCGGCTTATCGAGGTCGTTGTACTGCCCATCTTGTTCGCGTTCGCAAAGATAGCGCGACTCGAAGGGAACCGTGGGCCGCAGGCCCTTCGGCTCCGTCACCGGTATATCGGACGTGTTGTGCAGATTTTTCGCGCGCAACACCTCGCGTAGCGCGCCGAGATTGGTGACCGCAAGGAACGTCGGCAGCTTATGCCAGCGGACGAACAAGTTGAGGAACTGGAACGCTTTGACGTAGAGAACGGCGATCAGCGACTTCGGGTCGTTCTCCTGTACGATCAGGCGCAGCAGCGCGCAGCCCGTGACGGTCAGCGCCATGACGATGCCGAGCAGACGCGCCACGATGCCGGCTTTAGAGGCGAGAACGAAGGCGCCGAAGAACATGCCGAAGGCCAGCATGTGAACGGCGCCGCGCTGGACGCGCACCCACGTCCGGTTATCGGAAACGGTCCACGCGAGAAGGACGTCGAGTCCCCACCAAGCGGTGAGAAAGAAATCGGGTCCGGGATTGTCGACGATCTTCTCGGGATCGGTCGCCACCCCTTCCTGGCTGTGGAAGACCTCATGGAGATCGCCGTGAAACGTGCCGATGACGGTCCAGTACACGTGCGTCAGGAATGCGAGATACGCGAAGGTCCAGAACGCGCGCCAATAGGTGTTGGCGGCGTCGCTGCGCGAGAAGATGTGGAAGCACAGCGCGGGCGTCAGCAGAATGATCGTCACCCAGATGGTGAAGATCACCCGATAGAACACGACCGTATGGTGCTCGGGGCCGGGCCTGCGGGCGCTGAGCGCCGCCGCCACTTCGGCGCCGCCATGGGCGAGCGCCTCCAGGACCAGAAAGAGCGCGAAGACGAACAAGTACCTCGATCGCGCCATGCTCGGAGACTGCTGCAGGGTACGCATGCCATCGCCCTCATGTGCTCGCGGGCCGTCGCTCAGTGCGCGTGCCAGCGCTGTTGGTGTTCTCTCTGCGTCTCGGTGTATCCGCCCTTGAAAAGCGTGTCGTAGTAGTTGAGATCGAGGTGGTGCGCCTGCATCCAGACGCCCGGCGCATAGATCGCATCGCAGTGCGCCGGAAAGCGGCCGTGCCGTTCGTAGATGTACGTGCAGATGTCCTTGGTGCAGGCGATGACGTCGTCCTTGTAATGCGGCACCTCCTTGAGATAGCGAGGGCCGCGGTCGTCCTGGAAAATTTTTCGGAAGTATGCGTCGTCGTTGTAGGTGCCGCCGGGTCCGTATTTCGATGCGACAACCGCATCGACGGCGTCCGCCATGGATTTGTAGTAGGGAGGACACATTCCCCTGATGTGCGGCGGCAGCCCGATCGGATGCGAGCGCGCCTCGGTCCGGAAAGTCCCCCAGCGGAAGAAATCGAGTGCGCGATAGGGCGGCGTGACGTGTTCGAATCCAAGCGCCGGCAGCAGCTTGATCGGGGCGACGGATGCGTGAATCCAGCCGCCGAGTCCCATCGCCTGGAGCATCAGGATGAGGTTCTGCAGCAAAAGCTCCGCCTCGATCTGCGTGCGCATCGTGCCGAGCACACCGAGCGGAAGCTTGATCTCCTTGTTGAGGAATCCGCTTCGGATCCACTTTCGGACGCCGGCGGGGAGGTAGAAGTTGCGGTCGTCGAGGAAGGCCGGTCGGTGGCCATCGGGCTCCGTCAGCAAATACATCAGCGCGTTGATGTATTGCTGCGTCATGTCGACGACCGGGAACAGAACCGTCGAACCGGGGGTATTGGAGAGGAAGCGATTGGAGTCGAGATAATAGGGAAACTCGCGCGGAAATTCGGGACGCTTGTCGGAAAGCTTGACCTTGGACGCGTTTGCCCGACGGATCAGCAGCGCCGGCGTGACGGGTTCAGTCGGGTCAATCGTATCGAGGCGCTTGAGAAAATAAGTACCGGCGTCATTGAACAGGAAAAAATGCGTGGCTTGGCAGTTGTCGGTGCTTCCGGCGGCGCGGCCCGGAAAATTTAAGTTGGGCGTACCAAGAATTTTTTCTCCGGTGGTTGTCTCGAAAGGCCGGTCCGGCAGCGTCAAACCGGTCATTCCTACTGCGGCGATCAAGATCGCCTCTTCGAGCTCGCTCAGCGGCTGCGGCGCAGCGTTCGAGGTGTAGGTATTGCTGCCTGCCGGGACGGACTTGATGCCGACACTGATACGTCGGGACCTACGCTTGAACAGAGCGTCGAAGAGAGGGTACTTCCGCATTTCGTCGAACCCGGCCGGAGCATCGGACACCGAGCCGGATGTCGGTTTGGAGATGACGTCGGACATGGCACTCCTCCCTTGCCTCCAAGCTTGTCGAACCGAACGCGCGCCATCGACGGCAGGACATCGGATGCCCCGTGGCAGAGCCTGCTTCCGATCGAGGACGTCCAAGACGCATCATGCTCGTGGGGAAACGAAGGAGAAGACGCGTCTCATGCGACGCCAAGTCTTTTTGCCAGAGCCTCCTCGATTGCCGCCACAAGCCCCGCCGGATTGGGACTGAAGTGTGGGATGGCCAGCCGTGTGATAGCGGCGTCGATCACGGTTGGCTTGCCCGATGCCAGCGCTGCCTGCAGTGCCGACTCGAAGTCCGCCAAGGTTTCCACTCGATAACCCTGCGCGCCGCACGCCTTCGCATACGCCACGTAATCGGGGTTGGTGAAATCGACGAGGCCGGATTCGTGATAAGTGGCGAGTTGAAAGATTTTGATGAGCTTGAACTCGCCATCATTGAAGATGATCCAGATCACCGGGATGTCGTACTGGACTGCGGTGAGCAGCTCGAAGCCGGAAAGCAGGTAGCACGCATCTCCGCAGCCGACGATGACGTGTCGATCGGGATGCGCGCACTTGGTTCCGAGCGCGCCGTTCACGGCCCAGGCCATCGGCCCAAAACTGCCGGGCTTGCGATAGCGCTGCCCGCGCCTCAGTTGAAGGTAATAGCCGAGCCACGCCAGGTGTGCTCCCGCATCGGCAAGCACGATGCTGTTGTCGGGCAGCAGCTTGGACAGCGACTGCGCAAGCTGGCCGGGATGGATGTGGCGAGGCGCCAGATTGACGATCGGGGCCGTCGGGTGCCGGTCCTTTTCCACGCTCGCTGGCGGAACATTACCGACCGAAGCCGACAGTTTCTCGATCAATCGCGCAATCGCCGGCTTGGCATCGGAGATGATTCCGCATGCCGCCGGATAGACCTTGTTGATCTCCTTTGCCGCGATGTTGACATGGATGAGCGTCTTGTTCGCGAACAGGTCGGGACGGAAATTGAAGGTCGCGTGCTGCGCAAACGAGTTGCCGACGGCAAGCACGAGGTCGGCCTCGACGAATGCCTTTCCGGCCGCGCCATGGCCGCTGTCCGCGAAAACGCCGAGCGCCAGCGGGTGATCTTCCGGAATGATCCCTTTGCCGTCGAGCGTGGTGACGAAGGGAATCTGAAATCTTTCGATCAAGGTCCGCAACTCGTCTCCGGCGCGGCTGCGGATCGCCCCGAACCCGATGAGCGCGAGGATGCGCTTCTTTCGCGCCATCGCATCGGCGAGCAGACCGGCGGCGGCGGAGATCGTCGCCGGGTCGGGAATGACGGGTCTGACATCGAGCTTTATGTCGCGGTAGTTGTCGACCGACACGCCGACATGCGTCAGATTCTCGGGAACGTGGATGTGCACGGGGCCGGGGCGGCCCTCGAAGGCGACATTAACCGCCTCTTCGAGAACGTCACAGGTCTGCGCCGCATCCTGCAGGAGAAACGAACGTTTCGTGGTCGCCGCGAACATCGCCTGCGAGTCGGGCGTGCCACCGAATCCCGACGTCTCGTTCAATGCGCCCTTGCCCCTCCATTCGAGCGATGCGAAGCCCGAGATCGCGAGGACAGGGTAGGAGTCGGACATCGCGACCGCGAGACCAGAGAACAGATTGAACGCGCCGGGTCCCGCAGTTGCGAAGCAGACGCCCAGGCGGTTGGAATAGATTGCGTAGCCGCAGGCCATGAAAGAGGCGGCCTGCTCGTGGCGAACGATAACCGGTTTGATCTTCGTAGAATGCTTGAGCGCTAATAATAGGCTTGCGGCGTTCTCGCCTGCTCCGCCGAAGGCGGCGTCGACGCCGATTCCTTCCAGGCCCTTGATGATCGCCGCATAGACCCGCATCGAAACTGCTCCTCAGTGGAAGTCTCTCGGAACTGGACGGCTGTCGGCGGCCGGGATTCAAATGAAGCAGATTAGCCGTAGGAGCCCGACACGAAATGTTACATCACCCCCTTGTTTTCCACCGGAAAGGATCATGGCAACATCGAGCAAAGTGTCTGCAATTCCACCGCTTTTTAAGGCTGACACCGCGGCGTTTGAGCCGGAAGTTTCCAAATCCAGCATGAAGCGATCTTATGCCAAGCGTTCTCTTGGCTCGTTTGAATGCCTTTGCGTGTGTGATGCGCTGTCCTTCATTGAGCAATCTTGCCGCGCGAGCGCTTGCCTCGACCTTGGTGACTGGGCGGGGTTGCTCTGCGAGCGCTGCTCGCAAAAAATCAATCACATCCGGTTCAGTGCGAAGATTCATCCAGGATATATATGGCCATAGAGCCATCGATGCGAGCCCAATTGCCTAAGCCGCAACGTCGGACGCTGCGATCAGATCCCGCGGTCTTCGAGCGTAAAGACCGCACGCTTGCGGCGTGATATTGTTGCTTTCCACTAGCCAGCCCTCACACGGGAGGGCCACATGCCTGTCACTATCGGACGGCGGGAAGTGATAGCTGCGCTCGGCGGCGCGGCGGCCGCGTGGCCGCTCGCGGCGCACGCAACTGACAGCACGATTTCCAAAGCAGGTTCGCGGGTTGCACGATAAGCTCGGCGACAGCCTGGCCAGAAGGATCCATGATCAGCCGTGCCCTGGTTTTCCGCCGAACATCTGCATCAACTCATGACAACGTATGGCTACGCGGCGGTCGGTGTGGTCGTTGCTCTGGAAAGCATGGGGCTGCCCCTGCCGGGCGAAACGATCCTTATCATTGGCGCGGTTTACGCGAGCACACAGCATGATCTGAGCATCTGGGGCGTGATCGCCTCCGCCGCGGCAGGTGGGATCGTAGGCGACAACATCGGATATTGGGTCGGGCGTACCTTCGGCTATTCCCTCTTGTTGCGCTACGGCCAATACATCGGCCTCTCCGATGCGAAGATCAAACTGGGACAGTACCTTTTTCTGCGGCACGGGGCGAAGGTTGTGTTCTTCGGCCGTTTCATCGCTGTACTTCGAATCCTAGCCGCCTTTCTCGCGGGGGTGAACCGCATGGGCTGCCGCGCCTTCCTCGCAGCAAACGCCGCTGGCTGTATTTCATGGGCGAGCCTGTATGGGTTGGGAGCTTACAGCTTTGGTGCCGCGCTATTTCACACGCGCGCGCCCATTGGTATCGGATTGTCAATCTTTGCTGGGGTCAGTGTCCTTTTGGCGCTGCTTTACATGCGCTCGCATGAGTCGGAGCTACAGAAAGAGGCAGAGATCGCCCTCCCCGGGCCACTGCAACGCGTGCGTTGGCCCGGCGGGTCAACGGCACGATCATAGGGGGATCTATCCGGCCTCAGCGGCCCGTTTGCCCGTTCGGCAGCTCGAAATGCTGAACTGCAACTGCAAGCACAATGAAGCCAATGGCGGCAGCGAGAACTATGGCGCTCAGGGAAAGCCACATGTCGGTTACTCATTTTCGGATCTAAACGAGGCGTGGTTGGTAGCTTCCGCAGGTAGCGACTTTGGCTCGACCACGATCGCATCAGCTTTGGTCTGGTAGTCCTGCGCGATCAGGACCAGCCGGTTCGCTACCTCTTCCGAGGAAGAGATCAGCGAGAGGCGAAGATCAGACGGCGGAGTCGAACGACTCGCACAGTCGAGCTGAGCTCTCCGCGACTGCGTCGAAGACCGGTTGGACGTTGCTGGGCGAGCCCCTGATGACTCTTAGAATCTCAGAGGTCGCCGTCTGTTGCTCCAGCGCCTCGGCCACCCCTCAACCATCCTAAATCGGACAGTTACGCCGCGCCGACCACCGAACGCCGATCTGCGGGAGCGGGAATATCTAACCCCGAAGGAAGTGGACCGTCTCCAGGATGCCGCCCAGAAGCATTCCCGGTATGGCCACCGCGAGCGCCAGCGAGCTTTGCGAATTGACCTGGAATATGATCGAGCTTGATAGCGGCCGTATCCATGTGCGGCGTGCCAAGAACGGCGTCGATAGCACGCACCCGCTCACGCGCCAGCTACGGCGGGAGAACCTGCAAAGCCGCTACGTCTTCAACACCGAGCGCGGAGGGCCGGTCACGACCGCCTGGTTCCTCAAAATGGTCCGCCGGACTGGAGAGTTGGCCAAACTGCCCTTCCCGATTCATCCGCACATGCTGCGCCACGCCTGCGGGTCGGCATTCACCCCCTCCCTGGTGTCACATTCTGTGAGCGAACTGTCCGGGCCATTGGCCCTTCTGCGATAAAAGTCGCCATGGGCCCTTTCCGATGAAAAAGAGGGGGGAGGATGTAAAGAAACTCGGTCGCTAGGATTTCGGCTTCAGGGGTCATTTCACGAGGCAGGAGGGCCGCTGGCCCTACCCCTACCCCTCATAGATGTCCCTCCGGGGACTGCTGGTTCCTCGGCCCAGCCCTAGGACAAGCCGATCATGGCTACAAAGCGAGCGCGACAGCCCCGACGCAAGCTACGGCGGGCCTCCAGGAAGGTCCGGCGTTATAACCCGCCTGTTTTTGGGCCATGGAACTCGCACGAAATTCGGACCTTGGCAGAGGCTGTAGCGCTGCGCCTACGCATCGATGCTGTGTCTGCGCGGTATGTGGCACTCCATGCACTCGAACTGTGGCAGGTCGAAGAAATCCTCAAGAGTCTCGGATGCGATCCGAGCACCCCTGATTGGAGAAGTGCGTTCTTCAAGTTGGCAAGGCACTTTTGCAACGTAGGTCAAGTTCGCCGAGCCCGGGGCGGCGGTACAAGAAAGTGGACCGACGAGAAGGAAAGTATACTTCTCAGGGAGATGCGACGGTTGCATGAGCAGGGGCTTTCAGAGCGCCAAGCACTCAAAAGGATTGCCGACAACCCTGTCTTCGATGATGTGTTACCTTATACAGAACAAATCGAAGTGATAGACCGATCTATAAGAACATCTGGTCGTAAAGATGCACCTCGAAAAGGGTGGGAGTCAGTGGAAGACCGACCTCGTGAGCGTCGTATGGATGCACTACGAAAGGTATGGGAGCTGCTGAAAGGACGAATCAGGAGTGACCCTAAATCGCTGGAACGAGCGCTCGGATTGACCAAACTTCCCCCGGGGGTGATGCGCATCATTTCGCACCTCGATATTTTCCCTGAGCCAAAGCCTAAGCACAAAAAAGTGCTCAGCGGCAATGAATGTGACCCTCGTAGAGCTACCAAGGGAAGATGACCTTCATGTAATCGAGCCAGTCTGTGTGAGTCGCTGAACAGAGAATCAGAAGTGACCACAGACAGCTACTCGGATTGACCATAGAGAGTCATCCTTGAGCGGCTCGATGTTTTCCTAAGCCATAGAGATAGCTGGATTTTAGCTGGCGAAATCGAATCCGCCAATAACCAGCTTTTGCTTGTCACCACACAATTTCAACAGTGATGTGGTCATCGTCGGCCCACAAAAAATGCCCGGCCGCACACAATGGACCGGGCAAAAGGAAAACAGCGATGCGAGCCCGCAATAGGCTTTCCCTTCGTCCTTTCGACGGCCAGATGGCCGTTTATGACGGCCGAGATTGCCTTGGCAGCATCACAATCAATGAAGCTGGCGGAGCCCACGCCTTTGATTTGAATGGGGCGCGGCTAGGTAGTTTTCCAGATCTCAAAAATGCACTCGCGGCGTTCCCGGCGAAGGAATCGGGGCGGGCGGCATGACGCCATCTATTGCATCGGCGCTTTCGCCTGCAGAGATGGAGGCTCGCATTGCAGCCCTCGAGGCGCAGCTTGCAAGCTTGGAAATCTGCGAGACCTGCGGCGGGCTCCCGTGTGTCAATCCGAATTTTTGTGAGCTTTGTGAGCGAGCCGACCGCAAAGGTGCGGCGCGCCACCACCTCGAGCGACTTCAGCGCCTGCTCGCCGGCGACATTTCGCTTGAGCGTGTGTGGCATCATCTCCGGCCCAAAGGCACCGCAGCCTCGACCGTCGAGGCGCTGATGTACTCGCTGCGGCGCGGCCTCGATGAACTTAGCCGGCCCGACACACAGCGGCGGCTGCCGGAGCTGAACAAGGAGCAGCTGGAAGCTGTTTGCCTCCGCGTTCAAACGTTCGAACCAAACATTGCCCCGGCGTGGTCCGCCGATGGTGTGGATCTGCTTATTTCAGCATGGAGAAAATTCCATGAGCAACGTTGAGGCGCTATCGCGCGACGAGATCCGTCGGCGCATCGGACTTGCGCCTGCCGACAATCAATCTTCTCACCCAGAATGGGGAACGCCGAAAGAGCTGCCCTCCAAGCTGGCCAAGGTCGACGATTTCAGTCTCGAGTTCCTACCTCCGTCGGTCGCGCCCTGGGTCGGTGACATCTCCGACCGGCTGCAATGCCCCCCGGATTACGTTGCGGTTACCGCACTCACCGCGCTCGGGTCGCTGATCGGGCGACGTATCGGTATCAAACCCCAACAGAAAACGGACTGGCTAGAGGTGCCTAACATATGGGGTGCGTTTATCGGCAAGCCCGGAATGCTGAAATCGCCCGCGATGATGGAAGCACTTAAGCCGCTTCATTATCAAGTCTATGATCAAGGAGGCGCAAAACGAAGATCCCCTGGGGCTGGGCGCTGGACCAGAAGAGCCGAAGCCGGTCCGGTATCGCACCAATGACTCAAGTTACGAGGCAATCGGCGCGCTGTTGGTGTCAAATCCAGCCGGGCTCTTGGTCGAGCGCGACGAGCTTGTCTCGCTGCTCAAGCATCTCGACCGCGAGGAGCAATGCGTTGCGAGGGGGTTCTATCTGAGCGGCTGGTCGGGCACCCAGCCCTACACCTTCGACCGAATTACTCGCGGACATGTCCACGTCGAGGCGGTCTGTATCGGGGTGCTTGGGAACACTCAACCCGCGAAGATTGCCGAATACGTGCGTCGCGCGAACGTGGACGGTGCTGGCGGTGATGGATTAATCCAGCGCTTCAGTGCGCTGGTCTGGCCCGACGAGCCTGTCGGCTGGGAGAATGTTGACGAGTATCCGGACTCGGAAAAGCGAGATCTGGTCTGGGGGATATTCGAGCGGATATCCAAGCTCACTGAGGCCGATGCGCTCAAGTCAGGGGCCATGAAGGGGCCGTATGACAAGATCCCGTTCTTCCGCTTCGATGAGAAAGCTGCGGCGGAGTTCTTGGCCTGGCGCGAGGACCTGGAGGGTCGATTGCGCAGCGATAGATTGTCGCCTGCGCTCGAGGCGCACCTTGCCAAGTACCGCAAGTTAGTTCCTGCGCTGGCGCTTATCGACCACCTTGCCGAGGCCGGCGCGGGCGGCGTCGGGAAAGAGGCGTTGCTACGCGCGCTGGCGATGGCCGAATACCTCGAGACGCACGCGCGGCGGCTCTACGGCGCAACGGATACCATTGACATCATCGCCGCCGAGGCGATCCTCGCCCACATCCGTAGGGGCGCTCTCAAAGACGGCTTTACGGCCCGCGATGTACATCAGTCGGGCTGGTCGAAACTGGCAGACCGCGAGCACGTCCAGCGAGGGCTCGACCTTCTGGCCGAACTCGACCACGTGGCCGCCGTAACCAAGAAATCGAATTATGGGGGGCGGCCGAAGGTCTCCTACCGGATTAACCCGGCGAACGGGGGGCGACCGTGAGCGGGTCCTATCTCAAGAAGCTTCGCACTCTAAGATTCCAAAAAGGAATACTTGAGGCACCCTCAAAACCCTCAAAACTGGGTTTTGAAGGTTTTGAGGGTACTCGAGGTAGTCGTTTTCCCGATTTTCAGGGTTCGCTATGGGCGGGTTGTGGCCGCGTTCGAGGCCGGCTGCCCCGACCTGGTCCCCGCCGAGAGGTGGCGGCAAGCGGTAGAGGATGGCCACGCCTTCCTCGCGCGCTGGGGCGACCAGGCCGAGGCCCTTGGCTGGGCCGCCAAGGATCTGTTTGGGCTGCACGAGCCGCCGGAGAAGCCACACCCAGGTTACAGCCGCCTCTCCCGATACGATGAGACCGGATTGATCTGGCTTCTACAGGGCCGGAAGGTGGTGGCCCTCACCGAGGCCACCGCAACGATCCGAAATCAGATAGGTACGCTCACAATTTATCGTCGCTTCAATAAGCCCGCACTCGGGCCGGTGGGCGACAGCCTGGACGACCTCCAATGATGGCCCGCTGCCGCCTTCCCAACCGCCGTGGGCACGAACTGCTCAGCTTCGAACATGCGGGCATCTACTACACCGCTGGCGTCGGGAGGTTCGAGAACAGCGATCTGGCAGAAACCTTCCTGAACACCCGCAAGCACGGGACTGCCGTTGACGTGAATGCGCGGGATGCTGCGGTGGCAGCCTCGCTTCTACTCCAGCACGGTTGCGATGTGAACACGTTGGAACCGCACGGCGTGAGCTTGTCGTGCTCGCAGCGGCATTGAATTGGTGCTGGAGGAATAAGCGGCTAGACCGCCCGATCCCGATCACGCTACCAGTGCAATCGGAGCCACGCGAGCGCCATCTTACACGGTCGGAAGCTGCCCGCCTGCTTGCTGGTGCGCTTGGATGGGACAAAGATGGCAGGCGGCATCATTACCGGATCAATCGGCACCTTGCCCGCTTCATCTTGATCGGCCTCTATACCGGAACCCGCCATGACGCGATCTTGCGGCTGCAATGGATCGCAAACACGACCGGCGGTCATATTGATCTCGATGACAGCGTGATCTACCGCAGGCCCCGGACCGCCATTGAGACCGGCAAGCGCAAGCCGCCATTGCCCATTCCTCCTCGGTTGCTGCCGCACCTGCGCCGCTGGCGTCGGCATACCGCGCGTTTCCTAATCGAGTGGAATGGCTTGCCCATCGCCTCGCAGGAACGCCGCGCTTGGCGCCGCGCGCGCGAGCTTGCTGGTCTTGGCAAGGACGTGACGCCGCACATTTTGCGGCACACATGTGCGACGTGGCTCTTGCAAAGTGGCGTCTCGATTTACGACGTGGCTGGCGTACTCGGTTGCTCGGAGGCGGTGGTGCGCAAGACCTACGGGCACCACGCAAAGGACCATCTGCGCACCGCTGTGGCCGCGTTCTCACACCGACCCGCCGGCAACGGATTGGCAATGAAACGCGGCTAAAAACGTGAACAAACTGGGGCAATCGTCATTGGGCGCTTGCGCAAAATCAATCACTTAGCGGGAGAGCGTTCCCTTCACACGGGAGAGGTCGTAGGTTCAATCCCTACAGCGCCCACCA
>Ga0126376_10001175_pt1 | contig 13943 bp, 22 predicted proteins | sample PanSoiMetPlot_15_FD_92760 | JGI IMG/M metagenome (GOLD analysis project Ga0126376, IMG submission 92760) | Tropical forest soil microbial communities from Panama - MetaG Plot_15 | ecosystem: Environmental > Terrestrial > Soil > Tropical forest > Bulk soil | place: Panama | collected 2016-02-17
ACAGACGCAGGAACCCGAAGAGGATGGAGAGCCCGGCATGCTCCGGCAGCCGCGAGGCGGTGGTGATGCCGAGGGCGTGAAAGTACGGACCTTTGAGCGTCTTCAGGATCGGATCGCCATAGCTATGCCGCACCACGCGGCACAGGGTGCCTTCGCCGAGCGAGCCCGACTTGTGGCGCTGGTTGGGGCCGCTCAGCATGATCACCTGGCACTGGTAGTCCCACGCCTCCACACAGCGGATGGTGTTCTCCGAATGGCCGCGCATCATGTGCGTCCACTCCGCTCGCGCCAGTTCCATGGCCCGGCTATCAAGGCCGCTCCACGTCTTGGGGTCGATCACGTTGCCGCTGGAGTCCATCCCCGCGCCGAAGCGCTCGAGCGCCTCAAGGTACGGCAGTTCCTTGATCTCCATGCACGACGTCAGCCCATTCTCGTTTTTCGAGTAATAGAAGGTCTCGGGTGGCACGTCGGTGGCGGCGATCGGATACGGCAGGCGCAGCTTGTAATCTTCGGTGGTGTGGTCGTACACCCGGTCCGCCGCGTCCTGATCGTCTTGATACTCTTCTTTCAGTTGTTTTTCGAGTTCCTTACTCTTTTCGTTGTAGTCACTCCAGGCGGTCTTGGTGCGCTCCAGGCACTTGATGACGCCCTCGCCTTTCACCGCCAGCGACCACAAGAACAACCGCAGGAGTTGGCGCTTCGCCTCGGATTCCTGACGCTTCCACGACGCCTCGAAGAAGTTCTCACGTAAGGTGGAATTGGCCTGGTACACGTCGCCGAAGCCGATCGGCTTGAACACCACACTCATGGGATTCACGCTCAGCGCGGCGGTGACGGTGTTGGCGATGTGCAGCGCCAGCGGACTGCGCACCTCGATGGCGGTCTTGCGGTACGCCTCCGGAATCTCCACCGGCAAGTTCCCAAACAGCACCGCGTCGATGTCGTCGTAGAGTTCGTCGCGCTCCGTGAACTGCCGCTTGAACTCCTGCGCCAGTTCCATGGTGGCGCGTTCCATGGCGTCCTCGTCGGACGGCTTTTTGAACCAGCCACTAGGCGGCGACGAGATCACGCAACTCCTCCATCCGTCGGAGCCGGTCGGACGGCACCATCCAGTACTTGTTTCCGTCCTGCTGTTCCCACTCGGGCTGTTTCGCGGCGAAGCAGTCACGCCAGCCCATCAGGTCGTAGCTGCCGTCGTGCCCCACCACCAGTACGTACCGCCCTGGGCGGTCGTCTTCGCGCACGATCAGGCAGCCGGCCAGGTACCACGTGTGCCGCACCTGAATGTCCTGACCCACGTCGCAATGCGCCCGGCTGCGTTCGCCCGTCCAGGGCTGATCGAGATACAGGGCGACGGCAAGCTCGGCGGCGGCGCCATCGATGTCCTGCGACCACAACGTGGGGCTGAACTTCGGCGCCCCGTTGCGCGGCTCGAACTTCCCCTCCAGCGACTCCACCCGCCGGCGGACCCCGACGTGCGCCGCGTACGTGAGATCCTCCCAACTGAGTCGGACCATCACGACCACCGGGCGAACCTCAGCTACGCTCACCGCTTCATCTCGGTCAGAAACAGGTACTGGTTGACCGCCGACTGGAGGGTCATCTGGCCGCCGCTGACGCCGACAAACAGCGAGATGCGGTGCACACCGGGAGTCACTGTGTAGTACATGCTGCCGCTGAACGCCAGGCCGTAGTTGACACCCGTCGTGGAGATCTGCGCCAGGTTGTAGCCGGCCGCGCCATCGAAGCCGATCCCGATGTAATTCAGCGCACCGAGGGTGCTATTGACGAAGGCGATGTTGTAATCGACGCGCACCGGAGCACCCGTGAACGTTGCGGTGACGCGAATGTCGGTCTCCACCCACGGAGCGGTCGTGCACACGAACCCGGAGCCGCCGGGTCCGAACTGACCCACCACCTGATTGACCGCGTTGGCCTGGATATGGCTGGTACCGATGATGTTGGTTGGCAGGCTCAGCGTTCCGCCGACCGGTTCCAGATAGATGTTCTTGCCCTGGATGTGCAGGTCGAGGTACTGGCTCTTGTCACGGTCGTACGGCAGGATGGCGCCCGTGGGCGCAGTCGGGTCGAAGCGCAACTCCAGCCCGGCCCCGTGCTGCAAGTAGCCAGCCTGATTGCCGACGGCACGGAGGCTATCGACCTCGGCGACGCCGAGGTGCTTCATGAGGCCGTCGGTGCGCCGCTCGCGGCCGTTGTCGGTGATCAGCTTCAGCCCTGCGGCAAGCTGCGACATCAGCCCCAGGCCGCCTGTACACTGGAGGCACTCGGGCCCCATCCCGATACGCGACTTGCCAATCCCCGCCGTTCCGTCACTCGCCTGCCCACGCCGCCTCGCGTCACCCCCAGTTCACCGCCACTGGCTCGGTCTCGTCGTCCCGCTGCGCCTCGAGCGCCAGCCCGTAGCGCAGGGCGTCGGGCGCGTGGTCCTCGGTCTTGGAGCCGTGCAGCTTGTCAGCGACGTCCTCGGGATCGAGCGGGTCATGCACCATGGCCGGCAGCGTCCGCTCGAGGTTCGGGCAGGTGTTCCTGAAGATCCGCAGCCGGGGCGCCCCCTTCTCGCACGACAACCCCCGCCGCACAATCGACCAGCCCGTCCTGCGGTTGTTCATACCCGGCACGATCGGCCACACCTCGCCGTCGGCGTACACCTGGGCGATCGACGGCCGAGACGATTCCGTCCGCGCATTGAACATGCTCGGGTCGAGCACGTTGGTCAGGATCCGCTCACCGCTCGATGCCACGCGCACCAGTTCCGCCTGCTCCTCGTCCCTGAGTCCCGCTGCGTACCGTTCGCGGTACACGTACACCGGCCGCTGCCCCTCCGGATCACGCGCAAACCACAACGCGCAGAACGGCGCCGCAAAGCCGTAGTCCACCGAGGTCCAGCGGGGCCAGTGGTCCGGAATCTCGAATGGATCCACCAAGTGGACCTCCGGATTCCACTCCTCGAAAAACATCCCCTCGGGCGAGCACCACAGCCCTAGTCGAAGCCGCTTATGTAAGTATCCGGTGAGGGTGTCGAGGGTCGCGAGGTAATTACGCCCGAACTCAGTCCACTCATGTGTAAGGTGGTCGTACAGTACCGGGTTATCCTCGTGTCGTGTTTCAAGCAGCAGACAGTTACCTCGATCACAGCGCTGCTTGAGCCAGTGATAGGGATCGGCTGGATTGCAATCGGCAATGAGTTGTTGATAAGACAACACGTTGTTGCGCAATCGAGAGACCAGCAGTTCCCAATCCAACTCATCCAATTCGGTGGCTTCCTGAACGTAAATAAGATCGAACTCAGTCGATTTGATTTTTTCAGGATCGTCCAGTCCGGCCAGCGCAATGACGGCTCCCCCCGGATAGCGGTACTCCTGATCCTCCGTCCAGAATCGCACTCCGGATGGATTCGGCAGCACCTTACTTTCAAACGTCACCAGCGCTGCCTGAGTGAGCGACTTGCGCACCTTCCGCACAATGGCGCCCCGGATGGGCCGGTTGTACGCCACGAAGCTGAGCTTCTCGAGCGCCGCCCTGGACTTCCCGGTGCCAGCCGGACCCGCCAGCAGCACCTCCCGCCCACGGTAGCGCATCAGGTCGGCCGCCGCCCCAAACGGCCGGTACGCCGTCGGATGCGCCTGGAACTCCGCCTGCTCCGCACGCTCAATGGTGGTAGGCAACGCTCACGAGCCTCGTGTCACCAATGTGACCCACTGTGATTTGCCCTGTGACTTGACGGGGGTGTAAGTCACACCGATTCCACCATGCTGAGTTGTCCGGCCTCGCCGGCATCTGGTGTGTGACGGGCGTGTGACGGACTCCGACCGTTGCACTGAAAAATAAAAATGTGTGGAGGCGAGGTTGAGGGTCACGCTCGCTCCGGCCCCGCCCCGCCTGGTGGTACCCGTACCCTGGCCTGCCTACTTCTGTGTACCCCTGCGCGAGCGGGTGCGTCCTCTCTCCGCTGGATCGCGCTCCGCACGGTGCGCTTACCTCTCGGGTAAACGTACCGCGAGTTCAGCGCAGTTCAGCGTAAGTTCGCCCTGGGCGCCGTGGTACTCACGTTTGGTACTCACAGCACATCCCCAGGATCGATGTCCTGCACCACCTTGATGATCGGAGCAATCTGGACCTCGCTCCGTTCACGGAACCGGTCGGGCCGCGAGGCCTTCAGCATCAGCGTAAGGAGCGGATCCGAGTAGACGGTGGTGTAACCAGCGAGCAGGCCGCCCTGGTAGACCGGTGTGCGAACACCTTTCATTCCGCGACGGATCGCTTCGGACTCCAGCGCATCCGCGACCTCGTCTCGAGCCTCTCGTTCACGTTGTGCGAACTCCGGATCGTCCTGGCGCCAACGTGAGAGATCTCCTGACGTTGCGCCGGCTGCTTTGAGAGCGGCGGACACCGTGAACACCTTCGGAATGGCTCGGAGGTAGAGCAGTTTGGACGCTTCGGTGTTCTCGATGCGCAGCCGCTGACGTTTGGTGACGGAGCCTTCGGGGGGCAGCTTCGGAGCGATCGCCAACCGCAGTTCAGAGGGCATGCATGCTCACCAGGGCGAAGGGGTGTACCAGTGCTTGTGTTGCGGCTGGTGAGAACGATTCGGGATGTACCACACTCGAAGTCCCCCGTTCCGTAACAAACTTTGGTACATGTTTCGGTGTCCGTCGGCAGCCCATCGCCCTGGTCCTACCACGGTCTCTCCGCCCTGGCTCATTTTTGTGACGCACCGATTTGGGAATCGTTCAGTGACAGTTCTTGTTGTTCACAGTGACCAGGGCGCATACTCTGGCCCTGGGCGGCGGGAACCGCCCACCACCTTCATCTCGGGAGTACACCGATGAGCACCACCACCACCGTCGCCTTCTACGGGCCAATCGCCATCGTCCGCCACGACTTCAGTCGGGCCTCGGATCGCTTCTACACCCTCCGCGACACGCGGAGTGGCGAGGAGGCCACTTGGACCTTCCGCCTCCTCGCCACGGCTCGGCGCCGAGCGCTGCGTTGGCAGCGGCGGATCGAGTCGCAGGACGTCGTCTACGCGACCGACTTCTGGCCTGGCCAGGCGTTCTGGACCGACGAGCGTCCGCTGAGCACCGTGTTCCACAACCGCTCGGGTGAGGTCGTGGGCCGCTACACCGGCGGGTCGATGCCCGAGTACCTCGTGCGCTTCTCGGACGGGGCCGAGTACTACCTGCACGAGAAGTTCCTGCTCGGTGAGCCTCCCGCCTGGGTGACCGAAGGCTTCGAGAACTGGGCTGCGCCTGCGCAACCGGCCCAGGCCCACCTTGTCGAGTTCCACCCCGAGGGTGAGCCGCAGGACCGCCGCATCGGTGTCCTGTGCGCCGACCACTACCGAACGGCAGTGTCCTGCCTGATGATCGATCGCAACATCGATCGCGTCCAGGGCGCCTGCGTCATCTGCGACGACGCGCCCACGATCGGCATCGACCAGGCCGACCGCCCTGGTGACTGCGTCCTGTGCGGTCAGCCGCTGGCCCTGTGGCCCACCGACAAGTTCAGCCCGTGCTTCTACGGTCACCCGGTCGATCAGACCCCGCCTGGTGACTACCACTACGACCCGCTCACCCGATCGTGGACACGCTAGGCGCGGAGGACTGCCCCCTGGGCAGTAACGCGGCAGGCCGGTTCCAAGCCCGGCCAATCTACCCCGCCTCACTGGAGTACACAGTGACACACATCCTGCACCCTGGCGTCTCCCCCGACGCTGCCGCCTTCGACGCGCTCAACCCGGTCCTGCCGCGTGGCGTCCGCGTCGTCTTCAGCCCCCTGCTCGGCGGGTGGTTCGTCGTGCGTGGCCGGGCCAACACCCCGATCGGTGGCCGCTTCGATTCCAAAGCCGCCGCCCTGGCCTCCCTCCGCCGTGGCTAGCCCGGTCGTGAGCAGCGGCATGTTCGCTTCGGCGGACGTGTACCGCAACCTGCTCCACAAGAAGGTCTCGATCCGCCAGGGCGGCAAGGTCGTGGCGCATGCCGAGACCGTCGTCGTGCGCGACCCCGAGTTCCGCGTCCAGCATGGCAAGGTCGCTCGGATCCGCCGCGTGGGCCAGCGAGAGGTCTGCGCGTACGTGCGGGGCACCGCCACCGCCCAGGGCGCCCTGGCCGCGTCCGACCTCCCCGAGGGCGCCGTGCGGGTGTGCTTCAACCCGTTCGAAGACGACGCCTTCCGACTCGCGGACGGGACACCCGTCCAGGCCGCTGACCTGTTCATCATGACCTCGCCGTGCGGGTCGTGGGTGGTGGGGCCGCGATGAGCCTGGGCACCGCCTGCGGCAAGTCCGCACACGTCATCGACCGCACGCTCGGTGCCCACAAGGGCGCCGGGCGCGTTTGGCTTGAGGGCCGCCGCCTGCGCGACGTCGGGTTCACCCCGGGCGTCCGCTACGAGGTCGTGGCCACGCCTGGCGAGTCCCTGGTGCTGCGCCTCACGCCACGCGGCGACCACAAGGTCAGCCACAAGCCCGACGGGCGACCGGTCGTGGACGTCCTCACCCGCGCCCTGGGCGACGTCGATCGCATTCAAGTTCGGTTCAACCCTCGCGAGGTGCTGGTCACCCTCCACCCGCACGACCTGGCCGCAGGGCGGCGCATGGCGCGGCTCAACGCACGGTTAGCACGGGGTGAGGCCCTGCGCCTCGGCTCGGTGTGCCATGGCGGTGGCATCGCCTCAGACGCGCTCCTGCGCGGCCTGCGGCGGTCTGGCGCCCCCACCCGCCTGCAAGTGGCCATTGAGCACGACGAGCGGTACCTGAGCCAGTCCCTGGCCCACAACGCGGCCTGGGCGGACGGGGGCATGTCCCTGGAGCAGGATCTCCGCGACGTGGATCCCCGCGACGTGCCCGAGTGCGACATCCTCGAAGCAGGACTGCCCTGCGTCGCGGCCTCGATCGCCGGCCGCGCCAAGAAGGGCCTCGAGCGCCCCGAGGACGATCCGCAGGTGCAGGACATGGCCGAGGCGTTCCTCGGCATCGTCCGCGCCGCTGACCCGGCCGTCATCCTGATCGAGAACGTGCCCGAGTACGCCACCAGCGACTCGGCCGCCGCGATCCGCCGCTGGCTCACACGGTGGGGCTACACGCTCCACGAGCAGGTGCTCGATGGGGCCGAGTGGTCCCTGGAGGCGCGGCGCCGTTGGGTGCTGATCGCCACCAGCGGCCGAGCGTTCGACGCGTCCGCCCTGGTCGGTGGTGACCGCCCTGCCGCCCTGGGCGAGGTGCTCGATCGCCGCGTCCCCGCGTCGGCCTGGCGCAGCCTGGACAACCAGGCGGTCAAAGCCGCCAAGGATGCCGCCCTGGGCCGAGGCTTCAGCCGTGGGCGCAAGGTGCTCACACCGTCGGACACCACCGTGCCGACCCTGCGGCGCGGCTACCAGCGGGGCGGGTCGTGCGACGTGCGCCTGGCGCATCCCACGCGCCCTGGCGTCGGCCGCCTCTTCTCGGCCGCCGAGCATGCGCGGATCAAAGGCATCGACCCCGCCCTGGTCAATGGTCTTTCCGAGAAGGTCGCGCACGAGGTCTTGGGGCAGTCCGTCATCGCCCCCGAGTTCACCGCCCTGGGCGCCGCGATCGCGGCGTCCGTTCGCTAGCACCCTGGAGTACACACCGTGCAAGCAGTACAGGTTTCCCGACACTTCCGCGACCACTTCGATCGTGCCATTGATCGTGGCGCCACCGCATACCGCCACGCCTTCGAGCCGGGCGTCTCGAACGCCAACCAACTGACGTACCTGGCGGACGCGCTCCAGAACTACGGCGAGGCGTTCGGCATCGCGGACGTCGCCATCACCGTGTCGCCGAGCAAGGACTACACCCGCTGGCTGGACTACCGCAGCCGCGCCCGGAATGCCGCCAAGCACACCCAGGGCCTGATCAACCAGCTTGGCAACCAACTGCCGTTCACCGCCGCGCCGATCGCGGCGAGCAAGTAGGGAGTGCACCCCATGGCATCCAATCTGGTCTGGAAGGTCTACTCGGGTCGCGAACTGGTCGCGGCCACCATGTACGCCGAGGACGCCGCCCTGGTCGTGGGCAACACCGCCGAGGGGCGCGTCAAGGCCGACGGGCGCATCGTCTGGCGTGAGGGACGCGAGACGATCCCGGCCTGCGACTATGTCGATCGGGCCGCCGCCGTGATGACCGATCGCCGCCGCGAGAACTTCATCGCTCGAAACGCCAAGTACGCACGGGTGGCGGTGTCGTGAACTGCGGTCTCGATCCCTGGCAGGACGTGTTCATCATCCTCGGCATCCTCGCGTTGTTCGTCGTGCCGATCCTCGCGCTCCACGTCCGCGAGCAGGACCGCGAGATCGCCCACCTCCGCGCCGTGCTGCGGGGCGAGGCGTGACTCCCGCCGAGCTTCGCGCCTGGCGCGACCGCCACTTCCTCGATCAGGACGAACTGGCCAGCTTGCTCGAAGTCCACCCGCAGACCGTGCGCAATTGGGAACACGGGCGGACGCGCATCCCGCACCTGGCGGTGCTCGCCCTGGAAACACTGGCTGGTGAGCGCGAGCGCCTCCGCTCGAAGATGGCCGCCAAACGCGCCGAACTCAACCGCAAACGCCGAGCGAACGCCGAGCGCCAGAAAGCGCTCCGCGACAAGCGCATCGCCGCCGCTCTCTAGCCGAGGCCCCCGACCAGGGGGCCTTTTCAGTCCCAGCGTGTCAGGCAGTCCTGGCACAACGGCAGCCACCCCTGGCGCGGGTCCGGTGGCACGTACCACTTGGACCCCCAGCGAGACGGCAGGCCCAGGGCGTGGCACTGCCGCTCCAGGGCGTGGATCCTGGCCGCCACCTCGGGGTACCAGAACTCGATCTCGCCGATCTCGTCCTCCCTGGCCAGCGCCCCGCACAGGCACTCACCCGAGCGGTGCAGCTTGTCCACCACCGCATTCCGCCGCAGGCGCCAAGCCTCGATCGCCTGGTTCACCTCGGACGCGGACCAGTCAAGGATCGGATTCGCCCACACCCGTGATCCCTCCCGCCGCGACGGCTCCGGGTGCAGCAGCATCCGCCGCACGGACTCCTGCCGACGGATGCCTGTTGAGAGCAGGATGCGGTCGCGGCGGTGCAGCTTGGCCTCGGCGACGATGACCTTGATCGCTTCGTTCTTGAGGCGGTGGTACGTGATCTGGTGTTTCTTCGGGCCGCCAGGCATGCCGAGGCGCAGGCAGATCTCCTCGTAGCTGACGCGGGGTGGCAGGCGCTCGAGCAGCGGCCAGCCCAGGGCGGCGCAGGTGTCGCGGACAAACTGGCGCGTCTCTTCGATGCCGATGCCGGTGTTGCAGTGGATCACCCCTGAAAACCGTGGGTGCTGCGCGGTCAGGTACGTGCTCACCAGCGAGTCGTGGCCACCACTGAACAGCGCGAACACATGCGATGGGTTGTGCTCGGTGACCAGCCCGTCGAGTTGCTCGATCGCTAGCCGGCTCTGCGCCTCAATGTCCATCAATCCCCATTCCGTAGCGCAATCCGTAAACCGCAAAACCGTAGTGGAAACCCCACTCTTAAAGAGTGAGGGGTTTTCCACTTGGCCGCTTCGGTTTTATTCCGTATCAAGTTCCGGTTTCTCTCCGCTCCACCAGGGCGGTGTCTGGTCGGTCGCGTTCGGATCGCCGAGGCCCCAGGTCGTGGGCCTGCCGCGTCCTCCGCCAGCGATCAGCGGGAACACGTCAGGCATCCGGTTGCACTCCGCCTTGACCACGACCGGGAGCAAGCCGAGGCGCTCGGCAAGCTGGTTGGTATCCAGCCGCCCCTGCTTGGCGAGCACTCGTCGGATCCGCTCCGCGTTCGTCAGCGTCGCGGACTCCAGATTGGGCGCGTCCGCCAGGCGCAGCCCCTCGAAGTGGACCGCCTTGGCCTGGTTGTCGAACACCAGGCGGTACGCCAGCGGCGCCTGCGGTGGGCCGTCGAAGGGCTTCCGAGGTGTCAGTGACACACCGAACCGCGACGTCCGCCGGTCCTCACGCTTCATATGCCAGATCGCCCTGGCGCGGTACTCGAACAGGCTGGAGCCGATGACACTGATCTCGTCGGCGCCAGCGTTGCGCGAGGCCTTGTTGGGGTGAGCGCTGGCCAGCTTGGTGACGCCCTCACCGAGCGAGCCGACCGCAGACATGGTCGGCGCCGCGTACTCGGCGCTGTTGAGGTCGGCGCCAGTCGCAAATGTCAGCGAGTCGATGAGCACAAGCTGCGGCTGGATGCGGTCCACGATGTGGCGCATGTCGCGGATGCGATCGAAGATCCGCCCCCGCGTGGACATGTTCAGGTAGTGCAGCCCGTCCGGCACGGCGATGCCCAGGCCTCGGCAGATCCACGACACCCGACGGTTGGCCACACTCTCGTCCACCTCCCAGTCGAACAGCACCACCGGTCCCTTGCGGACCGGCTTGCCGAGCACCGTCGGGCAGCCCTGGGCGATGCACACCGCCAGGTAGAGCATGAGGTAGCTTTTGGTGCTGCCCTGGTCGGCGAGCAGCAGTGTCACCTGGCCCTCGGGCAGCAGTGGATCGATGAGAAACGCCGCGTTCAAATTGTCCTCCTCGGCGCCGCTCACCTTCGACGGGTCGGGCACCTTGGTGTGCCGCTTGTACGCATCCTGAAACAACCGATCGACATCGGTCTCCCAACTGCCATCCGGATGCTGCGCCGCTTTGTCCAGTTTCTGTGTGAGTGTCTTTCGATCGGTGGCGGTGGTGAGTGACACCTGAGACCACCAGATGTGGCGACCGGTGCCGTTGGTCACTTCCACCATGCCGCGCACGGCGCCGGACTCCGTCTCGCGCAGCTTGCTCAGTACCAGCTTGATGCTCACGTCTGGCCACGCGTACCAGATCTCCTCGGCGACCTGGGTGACCACCGGCCTCACCAGTCCGCTCCGTGAGGTTCACTCGGAGACTTACGCTCCGGGTAACGCGAACGCTCCAGGGCGAGCATGTGAGTGTGGATCGCGAACAGTTCTTTCACCGCCTCCTCGGTCATGGTCCGCGCCGCCAGCGATCCGAGCGGACCCCAGGTCGGATCCAGCGCCACCTCCGCCGCTGGCGGCTCGAGCGGCGGTCCGTACTTTCGCGCCAGTTCCTCCAGCCGGTTCTTGACGAACAGAAACCGGTGGCGGCACTGCTCACACATCGTCGTCACCGGGTGCGGGACGCGGCGGTTCCGGTGCGCCGTTCCACGTCCAGCCGCAGGCCGAGCACTGCCCGATGTTGCGCTCCAGTTCTTGCACCCGTCCGCACTGGGGGCACATCTCCAGCGTCGGCACCGGCTTGACCGTGCGCAGCATGTAGTACCGCCACAACTGCACCTGCTCGCGGTACTCGTCCCAGGCCTGGGCGAGATCCCACTGGCAGTGCTTGGTGTAGTGGGCGATATTCCGTTCAGCCACCCGTACCTCGCGGTTCAGGTAGTGGATGCTGACGTCGGTGTGGACAGACTGGGGCCTGGCTCTTGCCTCAAGCACCAGCCGGTTCACGACGGGTGACCAGCGCAATGGTGCAGTCCCGCCCGACCAATTGCGCTAACTCTCGGAGTGTCTTCAGGTCGGTGCGCAGCACTACCTCCGGGTGCTCGCCATCAATCCGCACGGCTGCGATCCGTGCATCAACCCGCAGTACGCCGTCGTCTGACATGGGGGCCTCGGTGGAGCTAGTTCGCCCAGTCGTCCTTCGACTCGGCGAGTTGCTTGTCCAGCGCCTGGTTGATCTGCCGCTGGAGCGTCTCGTTGGCCGCCTGTAGCTGCTCGGCGGTCGCGGTGTTGCGGAGGATCTGCACCCGCAGCTTGGCAGCCTGGGCCTGCGCCGCGAGTTGGCGGTGCTGCTCCCACAGTTGGCCACGCTCGGGATCGAGCGCTGGCGGTGCCTCCCTGGGCGCCGCCCTGGGCGCCTCGGGTTCCGGTTCCGGCTCCGGCTCGGCCTCTGGCTGCGCAGGCGGGGCCTCAGGCTCACCGAAGATCTGGTCGTACTTCGCAGCGTTCAGCTTGCGCCGTGCGTCCTGGCTATCCCGTAGCGAGTCCTGAGGGGCCAGCGTGTTCTGCGGCGGGTTCACCACCTCAAGCTCGCCGTCGTACCCGTCCCGCTCGTCGGCCATGTCCAGGCTCGCCAGCAGCGCCGGGAACGCCTTGCGCAGGGCCTGCGCCTCGGCGACCTTGGCCAGCATAAGCCTGGGCATCTTCGCCCACATGAAGGCCTGGGACTGCTCGGGTACGAACTCGTCCCACCACGCCTCGCCGGTGAACGCGCCCTTGTGGTTGCCGACGATCTTCCAGACCACCACGCGGCAGCACTCCGGCACGACGATCGGCTCCTGCTTGTACTTCCATTCCTTGCGCCCACGGAACTCCGGCGGCTCGGCACCGGCGTACACGCCGGATCCCTCGGCGATCGCACGGAAGCCGTCGATGCCGACTTGCAGCGCACCTTTCATTTCACCGGTGGCGCGGTCCCGCCGGCGGATCCAGTACGCCTGGCGGAGTAACGGATCGAGTTTCAACTGACGGCAGGCGTGGAGGAACACCGCCAACTCCTGCAAGCTCGCGCCCACCGCCACGGTCTTGGCGATGAGCGCGATATCCGTCGGCGGAAAGCCGGTCATTTCCACCACGAGGTCCAGCGTGAGACCGGACTTGCGCCGTTCGATTTGGGTGTCTGTCACTGAGGCCTCCAGGCGATGGCCAGCATCGCGACCAGGGCGAGCATGGCGAGCAACACGTAGATGCGGAGTAAGAGAATCCGATTGCGCTGGCGCTCGTGCATCCGACGGTGGTGCGTCAGAAATTCGTCCGGGTCCATTAGCGAAGTCCCACGACGCGGCTGCATACGGGCCATGCGCTCCATCCTTGAATCGATTGACCGACGATCGCCACGGCGATCTGCGCGGCACGACCAGCCAGATCCGGTCGCGCCGCGTACGCCAGTCCGCCGTGGCGCCGCCAGAATGTCATGTCCATCTGGAGTCCGCCGAAGTAGCCATTGCCGGTGGCAGCGTTCCAGCGCCCGGTACTTTCACACCACGCCAGGCGGTCCCATACGCGGTATGCTGGTTCCGACGGGGTGACGTCGGTGACATCCTCGACCGGGTCCAACGGCACCGGCGGCGCCCCGTCACTCGACATCGACGCCACGACCAGGGCGCCTGCCAGCAGCACCGCCACTACCCGTCATCCTCGTAGTCATCCGGCGGTGGCACCCGCATCGCCGTGGTGCGCGGCTGGAACAGGCGCCGCACGTTGGCACTGGGGGAGAGCATCAGTTCGCCCTGGACAAGCTCCCGCGCCTCGGAGAGCATCCTGGCGGCGGTCCGTGCATCGTCGTGGCACGTCTCGGTCTCCGACATCACCCACTCCAGGCTGACCTCGGCGGCCTCGGTGCCGTAGTTCCCGTCCGATACCTGCTTGCGAAACGACACGCGCACCATGCGCTCACCGTCGTTCACGGGATCGCCTCGCCCAGGGCCTCGCGGATCATTGACGCGCACACCGAGCACGGGTCGCCGTGCTTGTGCTCCTGCACGTGGCGCAGGGCGCTCCGCAGCCGGCCGTTCTGCTTGCGCAGTAGCTGGTTCTCGCGCACCAGGCGCGAGTTCTGATTCCGCTGGTTCACGATGATCTCGCGCATCAATCCCTCCGCAGCAGCGAGATCGCCCTGGCGCAGGGCGATGGTCCTCATACGCCCACCGGCTTCGGCAGCGGCATCTGGCGCGACCGCTCGGGGGTGTGATGCGGGTCGTTCTCGGGTAGCTGCTCGAAGTACTCACCCATCGCCGAGCGCTTGACGCCGTGGTACGTGCCGCCGCAGCGGCAGCGGCAGCGCAGCGTGTCGGCGCCCTCGCACGTGAGCGCCTGGCGCGTGGTCAGCGCCCTGGTCAGCACGATCGGCGGACTCACGCCGCCTGACCCATGAGCCGCTTCTCGATCTCGCGGCC
>Ga0126376_10001176_pt1 | contig 13937 bp, 17 predicted proteins | sample PanSoiMetPlot_15_FD_92760 | JGI IMG/M metagenome (GOLD analysis project Ga0126376, IMG submission 92760) | Tropical forest soil microbial communities from Panama - MetaG Plot_15 | ecosystem: Environmental > Terrestrial > Soil > Tropical forest > Bulk soil | place: Panama | collected 2016-02-17
GGAGCGAAACCAAACACAATTCCAGAGAGCAGCGATAGTGTCAGAGTGAAGAGCAGGACTTGCAAGTCGATCGAGACTTCGCCGGAGCGTGGCAGTGTGCCCGGCATCAATCCGAGTGCCATTTTGGTCCCGGCGAAAGCTAGCAACAGGCCTAGCGCTCCCCCCAATGATGACAGCAGAACACTCTCTGTAAGAAGTTGCCGTACCACTCGCGTCTTGCTCGCACCTAGCGCGGCGCGAATCGCAAATTCACGGGCTCTTCCAATCGAACGGGCGAGGAGAAGATTCGCGACATTCGCACAGACAATCAACAGCAGGAAGCCCACTGCAGCCTGAAGCACTCGGAGTAATGACTTGACGTTGCCTACCATGTCCTCTTTTAGCGCGACTAGAAAGATCCCTAAATCTTTGTCGGCATCGGGGAAGGCTGCGGCGAGATTTCGAGCGATCGTATCCATCTCCGCAGTTGCTTGCTCAAGTGTCGTTTCAGATTGAAGACGGCCTACGGCATGCGCGCTCACGGAGATGCGGCGATCGCGAAACGACGGGTCCCTCCACTGGCCTATGGGTGTGTAAACGTCTCGACTGTTGCCATAAAAACTGAAGCTCGCGGGAATCACTCCCACTATGGTCCAGGATGCGCCATTCAGCATCACCGGCTTCCCTATGACATCCGGCGACGAGCCGAACTTACGCTTCCACAAACCGCCTCCGAGAACAGTGACTGGCGCTGCGCCCGGCTGATCGTCCTCGGCACCGAAAGTGCGGCCAAGGATCGGCTGCACACCCATCGTCGAGAAGAAATCAGCAGAAATCATGTAACCGCTCAAGCGCTCGCCTTCGTCCGTCCCGGTGAGCAGGTAGTCCTGATTTCGGTAAATAGCCATCGAGGAAAACAGTCGCGACTGGCGCCGCCAATCGAGAAAATTCAGGTATGAAATAGGCGCTTTCTCGACTCCCGGAGCTTTTCCATATATAGCCACGAGTTGGCCAGACTCCGGATAGGCCAGCGGGTTCAACAGAACGCCTTTGACGATTGAAAACAGCGCGGTATTTGCACCAATGCCGAGCGCCAGCGTTAGTGTAGCGACGGCAATTATTCCCGGCGACTTGGTGAATATGCGAAGCGCATGGCGGATGTCCAAAATGAGACTGTTCACGTGCCTCCTTGAAAGCTCGACCGCAGCTTCGAGGACGGATTAGGTTATCTCACATTTCCTGCTTCCTCGGTTGTATGGTACTTACGCTAGGGAGCAGTCAGGGCTTGTTTGATCCTCTTTATATTGTTCTCCCGCGGTTGCTGACTGGGGATCTGCTGGGCCGACTCGAGCGCCTGCTCCAGGACGCGATAAGCTTCCGCCGGTTGGCCTTTTTGCTTCAGCGCGTCGGCTTTGGTTTGCAGCAGCCAGGAGCGACCAAGAGCGCCAGGGTTGCGAGATAGGCCGCGATCGCAGGCGGCAATGGCCGCGTCGTAGTGTTTAGCCGCCTTTTCCATCTGCGCTACTCGAAGTGACGGGTTGTAGTTGTGCGGCATTGCCTGCTCAGATTTTCGCAGCGATGGGAGCACACGTTCGGGATCACCGTAGATCTGAATGGCTTCGACGCGGGCGATGTCGATCGCGGAGCGCTCCTCGTCGTCAGCCGGCTTCACGGCATCTATTTCCGCAAGCCACTTATCTTCCAAGGCTGCAGTTTGCGTTTTGTCATTCCGGGAAACAGCTAGATACATCAGCGTCCGGTAAAGCTCATTGCGCTCATCGCGTACCGTTTCGGGAGACCCCAGAGCTTGTTTTGCCAGAGGCTCTAATTTGTCTGCAGCCGCAGTGAGCCATGGTGCAGCCTCGCCACCCTGAACCAGGCACCACATGCCCGCAGCAACCGTGCTGGCAAAGGTGTTGTCATGCTTCATGACTGTGCCTTCTCGAGCAGCGGTTTCCGCGCATTGTTGATGCTGCTCGCTCAGTTGCAGTGCGGTTACCAGCGAGTACTGCGCCAGTGGGCGTTGCGGCCAGTCCAGCGGTGCAAGACGCAGCACGTCCTCATAAGCGGCGACGGCTTCGGGAGAGTTGGCGCTGAGCAGCGCATCAGCTCGCACCAGCGCGGCGTCCGCCGGCGACTGTGGCCTTCGTGCGAGACTCAATCCCCGGTCCAGGAACGCTCTGAGCTCCGCTTCCGACATAGCTCCCGGTTGATCGGACAGCACCTTGCCCTCGGCATTGATCACATAAAATGTGGGAGTCCCGCTGGCCTCAAAATGGGAAAAGAAATCCTGGTTCTCAGGCTTGTCGAAGTTCATTTCCAGCCAGACAAACTGTCCGACGTACCTGCTGAGGTTGGCATGCGCGAGCATGGTCCTCATCAGGCGGCAGCTCGATCACCACGGTGCCCAGCACTCGACGAAGATCGGCTGCTTGCGTTCCTTCGCCCGCGCGAGCGCCTGTTGATAGTTGTCCTGAATGAAAGGGAGCTCTGCGGCGAGCACCGGAGCAAAGCCGATGAGGATCAGCAAAGCGAGAGTCTTTTTCATGGGACGGGAGATGGACGGGCCCAACCGGTCGAACGTGAGCAAGTCGCATGGGACAGGTCGGCGTGAAAATCAGGAAAGAGAAAAGGTGGACAGCCTGGTCTGCCCCATTCCATAAGAGTCTCCCCTCTGGGACGGGTGTGGCGCCTTTTTGAGTGCCAAGACTTACAGATGCAGCATTTGCCTCTTCAGCTTCGCTTGATGATGAATACTGTTTTATCGTCAATGCGATCCTCTTCGCCGATCTGTTTGAGGTGGTCGTCGTCTCTGGTAGCGTGTTCCAATAAGGCATTGCAGATTTCTCTTGCTGATTGCCAATAGTGGTCACGCATTACAGATTCGAGGTGCTGGCGCTCCTCATCATCGCTGCCGTCATAGACGCCGTCGGTATAAAGAAAGAGAATGTCGCCCGGACTCATAAGCGTGATTTCGGCGACATCCGATGAGTTAGCCTCCCTGGGCCGGAGCTTCATTGAAAAATATCGCGTGCGATCCGGATGATCGGCCGGGATCTGCAGGCCCAACGCCAGAAATTGCACCATCCGATCCTTATCTAGCTCCACAAACTTGCGATATTCAGCAGAGAACACCAGCGGAGGCGGATGCCCGAAATTTACAAAGCGGAAATAACCGTAAGGATGTACTTCGCCATAGAGCATGGTCGCAATTTCACGCGCATTTTCTTCCTCACCTATCCCAAGCGCGTTGCGAGCTGTGACCGACTGCGCCAAACGCAGGTTGATGTTTTCAAATAGCTCCGGCGTCGTTTTTCCATGATGATCAAGTTCCGAGAGCATGAAAGCATGGAATGTGTCGTGTACTGTTGAGGCGATTTTCGCTGAGATGAGTCCGTGTCCCTGAGCATCGACCAGCAGGACACCTGACGTGCTGTACAGCTCATGTAGATCTTCTGCGACTCGCACCTGCTCAGAGCTTCGGGCGATTCTATACTGCGTACCCATTTCAGGACGATAGTCAGGTCTCGACTTCAACCAGTCCACATGATCGTCTACCGAGTTACGGCACGGCGCGCCTGGAGGAAGTGGATCGAGAAACTCTTTGGATAGCGTTAGAGCTCGGTGAATCCGCGCGTCGATGTCGTAACGCTGCTGGAAATTAATGTATTCAAAGAGATCGCCACCGACCGTCCCAGCAGGAATGGAATTCCCATACATCTCGATACCCGATATGTGAGGTATCGCACCCTCGACGGGCATGAGACGCTTACGAAGATAGTCGTCGATCGTTTCTTCTGTGTATGGTCTCGCCATAGCAGAATTGTTGCAGAGTCACGGGAATTTTACGCTTCAGACTTGGCTGAGGGTAATTTCGGAATTGTAAGTCAGGCAACGAATCCGAATGATAGACTGCGAAAATGCCGGCGCGAAAGAAGTCTAGGAAGAAACAAACCAGGATACACAGCGTCAGAGCAAAGAAAGCCTCAGGTCGAAAGAAAGCCAAAGCGACGCGAGTCAAAACCCAAGCGCGGCCAAAGAAAAACAAAGGCGCAAAGCAAAGGATTGCAGCCCAAAAGCGATCTGCTACAAAGGCCTCGCGCACTAGCAAGACCCGAAATAGGAATCGGGCATCGAACCAAATTTCAGCTCGGGCGACAATGAAGGCCGACTCCGGTCAGGAATCGGGCGACCTGCAGGGCTTGGGAACGGCTGCAGAGGCCGATTCCGAGAGTGCTCGTGAGTTACTTGAGGAGGGAAATGCCTTTGAAGCCGACGTGGTCAGCGGCATAGAAGAAGCGGGCGATGAGCCTGAGCGAGAAGTACGCACGCGTGAGGTGCCAGAGGACGATGTGCCCGAAGAGTACCTGGACCGCGAATAACAAGTAGCTTTGTTCTAGAGATCGAGCTTGATCCATACCGGGGCGTGGTCACTGGCGTTTACCTCGCCGCGCACCCATCGGTCTACACTGCCGTCCACAAGTTGGTTGGAGATTTTCGGGGAGAGCAGGAAGTGATCCAGTCGCATGCCTTTGTCCTTCTCCCATCGTTCAAATTTGTAATCCCAGAATGTCCAAAGCGGTCCGGTTGGACACAGCTTCCGCATTGCGTCGGTCCAGCCCTGAGACAGCAAACGGGCGAAGGCTTGCCGGCTTTCCGGTTGGATTAACGCGTTGTTGTCGAGCGATCGAGTCGGATAGATGTCCTGCGGCGTAGGCACTACGTTGTAGTCGCCGGCCAACACCACAGGTACGCCGCTCGCAAAGAGTTCGGCAGCATGCGTAATCAGTCGCTCAAACCAGGCGAGCTTGTAGCTGAACTTCGGACCAGGCTGCGGATTGCCGTTGGGGAGGTAGATAGAAGTGATCAGGACTCCATGAACAGCCGCTTCGATGTAGCGGGCCTGGTGATCTTTGGGATCGCCGGGTAAGCTGGAGCGGGTCAGCACAGGAGTATGGTTGCGCGCGAGAATGGCCACTCCGTTCCAGGAACGCTCCCCCTGCCAAACTGCTTCGTATCCGAGGTTTCGCAAGGCATTCACGGGAAAGCCTCCGTGATCTGCCTTGAGTTCCTGGAGACTTACAACGTCCGGCTTTTCTTTGGCCAGCCAAGCCAAAAGGTTATCCAGCCGCTTGTTGATGTTATTAATGTTGAAAGTGGCGACTTTCACCAGCTTCCTCTCCAAATAAGCTCCTCCACGGGTGTACATCCAAGCGTAGCTCAGCCACACAAGAATAATGTGCCTTCGATGACGAAGCACTGATAAACCGATCTCGCAAACAGCATTCCGCAAATGGGAAGCAAAGCAGTGGCCAAAGTAGCAGCCCTACGACTCTACTGGATGCTTCGTACCAGACCCGTATCCAGAGATCGTTCGCATCGAGAGTTGCCCGGGGTGCCTCAGGTCGGCGCAAGCTAGACCGTTAATCGATTGGGCGCTCTCGCATCCAGCGCAGGCTGGATGTTCGCTTAGGAGAATCATGGCCGCAGGTGATCACCTGGAAAACATCTGCAAGGCAATCCCGCGGTTCAATGCCTTTCGAGACCTAGCGCTAGACGGAATCAGCCTTCATGATGCCATCGAGAAGCTTCGTGAGCATCAGAATGCTGAGAACCTTGAGCGTGTTGGTGAAAGTCTTACTCGTTTGCATCAGCATTCCAGCGAACGCTCAGGATTCATCACTCCCCGACAACCCTGATCCGGCGCGCTCTCAGAATTCATCTCTTTCGGAAGGCTTTGAACCACAACGAAAAGAAAAACTTCTGGATGCTAATTTTCTTTTGATGGCGTCTTCAGACATCGGATTGTCATTCGCAGACTCTGCTATAAGCTCTGCTTACGTTAGTCACAATCCCCGATGTCATGAGGGTGATTTTCTTTATGGTTCTCTGCATCCAACCCCAACCAGATTTTTTGTTCAGGCGTCTCTGACAAGTGTCGGAGCAATTGGCCTGAGTTATCTGCTGAGAAAAAAAAACTCCAGATTCTGGGCGTTGCCGATTGCAATTGATGGGGTCTCCCATTTTGCAGGAGTAATGAACACCGTATCTACTTGTAAGAACGGGCAATGATAGAGGCGGCGCATGCACGGAATCCCCGAGTAGAGGGTCTGCCACCGACCACCTTCATCAGATCGAAGGCAATCTGCCGGGACGAAACATCTACTATTCAGACTTGAATCCCAAATCGCGAGAATAGTTCGCGTCGCCCCGTTCTTGTGATGAAGACGGCCCTGCTATCGAGATCCTGGCTCACCCACCGTCTTTTGAGAGCTAGCTTTAACAGGGCTGCTCCCAGGCTTCCGCCCAGATGAGGTTGCCGCTCGCTCCAATCCAGGCAGGCATATGCAAAGCGACGTCGTGCGGCTCGAGCTCCTTCTACATCGACGCCAAGAGCACTTAGCGCGGTAATTCCACACTTTGTAAGGTCGTATTCGTCGTCACATCCGTTTGAGAGGCTCGAGAGCCAACCGAGTGCCCTCAGCCGATCGTGCAGCAAGACACCGAGCGTGCCAGCCATATGGTCATAGCAAGTGCGGGCAGCGCGAAGGCGATTTGGTGTGTTTGGCACGAATTTGCCAACCGAGCCGCCTGCCAACACGCTCAAGCTTTCGAGGACTCCGGCCACCTTCTGACCGGCAAGGCTGTAGTACTTGTGCTTTTCCTGGGAAAACACTTTCACCAGGGTCTCGGTTTGCAGCCGATGTAAGTGCACGCTCGCGGTGGACGGACTGACGTCGGCTACGATCGCAAGCTCGGTGCTGGTCCGCGCCTGGCCGTCCATCAGGCAATAGAGAATCCGCGCCCGCGCAGGCTCTCCTATCGCAGAGGCAATTCTGGCCACACCAGCATCGGTCTGACCTGCATTCATACTTTGATCGTACGAAGCGTTGATGCTTCGCAATCCCGATAATCGTTTCCATGCAACCGACGATGCCGGCTACGAGTCAGATCAACAGAAGTGAAGCTGTGCAACTTGTGGCGGCGGCGATGATAACAATGGGACCAAGTGCCTCGAGCCGGAGGGAAACACCAATCATGAAGATAACTTGCGTTATCCGCTACCAGATTGATCCATTTCAACGCGACTCCTTCAAGAAGTACGCTGAGAACTGGGGACGCATTATCCCGCGGTGTGGTGGCCATCTCGTTGGATACTTCCTTCCTCACGAAGGCACAAACGATATCGCCTGGGGGCTGATCGCGTTCGAGAACCTCACTTCGTACGAGCGGTACCGCGCGCGTCTCCGGTCAGACAGGGAAGCCCGTGAGAATTTCGAAATGGCGCAAACCAAACGGTTGCTTCTCCGCGAGGAGAGGAACCTCGTCGAGATCGTGGATGGCACCTTGGGCATTCCTCCAGCGACTGCATAGAAACTGGCGATGGCGCCGATCGAGTGCGAGAGAAAATATGAGTCGCGTGAGATTATTACGAAGGATGGTGCCATGGCCCTCGATATAACGATCGTCGCAGTGCTTTTGGTATTTGGCAATGTTGCGTTCCGACACTTCGAGCCGCGGATGCCGCTGTGGCGTCGTCTGTTGAAGATCGTCGTCATCCTCGCAATCACAGCCGTGATTTCGTATTACTTCGGTAGAACCGGCGTAATCATTGCGTTCTCAATTGCCATGCTGCCGGTGATTTACATACATGGAATCTGGCTGCCACGCCATGGCGTGAACGGCTGGACCGGCGAGCCACGGGAGAAATATTACGCTTTGCGCGGCTGGCCTCTCCCGGACAAACGTCCTTAAAACTGTGTCTGCTAGTGTTGGCGATTCTTAGGATCAACGAGCCGATACGACTCTCGCGGTACGGGTCCCGTCTAAAACGCGCCGTATCGGAGAAGCACTGAGGAACGTGTCTCGCAACGACACGTGGGAATCAAGTGTCTCGGCCATTGTGAGGACAACCGACTCGGCGCAGCAGCGATGGTGTTCTGCTCTCTCAGCTTCATTGAGTCTTCTATAGAGGTCCCATGCGGCACCGTGAACTTGCCAAGCGGCAAGCGGCGCCTCAAATGTGTTCACAATGGCTAAAGCATTTAGCAGCGCATCTTTGGCTGCGAACCATTCCTGCTGAGCCACGTGTATTCGTGCCTTGGCCGTCCAAGCGAGGGTCTGCAGGTTTGGATCCGACGTCGACATCGCAGACTTGAAGAACTGATCGGCTTCGCGCCGAGCAGGAATAAAGTCTCCAGCCTCCAGTAGAACGTTGCTCAATCCCAGTTCGGCCTGCATTCGCCAGTACCAATGCAGGAAGAACTTCTGTGTCGAGACCTCATCGCGCACTTCTCTGAAGCATCTTGAAGCGTCGCTGTACTGTTTGTCATACAGAGCAGCATATCCTTCCGCGATCAGTGCCATGGCCTTCGGGTGCCGGCCACGATAACCTGCGTCCGTCTCGACGAGCCGGGCGCAAAGTTGCCGTGCTCCCTCGAAGTCGAAGATCACGATATGCACCCAGGCTTCGCGAAGGATGAAAATCCACGCACTATTACCATTCTTCTCTGCCCTTGCTCTTGCGGCCCGCATGATATCGAGCGCCGGCCCTAATTGGCCTAAATGAAGGAGTGCGATAGCTTTCGCACTTAATGCGAGGACGTAGCCGCCCAGACTCGTACTCTCGTCTGTTTTGGGAATTGCTCTGCCAATACTCTTGTGTGCCTCGCGATCTCTCCGCAGACTCGTTCGCCGATCTGAGTTCTCAATTTCGTATTTTGAAATTCCTGTTTCGCATGCGCGGAGCCCTTCCCGACTATCTCCTTCGAGTGGCAATAGATGTGCATTCCACATTTCCTGGTACGAAGGCTGTTCAGAATCGGTGAGGCTCCGAATCTTCCGTCTGGCTGACGTACAGATCTCTGCATCTTCCTTTCGCCATTCGTCGTAACCAAGACGGAGTGTAGCTGCAAGCATTTGCGTGCGCGCAACGAGCAGCGGATCATCGAGACCATCGCACGCTTGCACTGCTCGCGCAGAAACCGCGAGGCCCTCGTCTCCGTCAATCAAGACAGTGGTACGCGCCAAACAGCTCAAAGCGTTTACCTGGGCGGCTTTGAGCCCCGCCTGTGCCGTGCGACTAGCCTGTTCTTTGTAAGCGCGGGCTGACTCCAACATGTTTCCGAGCGCGTAGTGAGCATCACCGATCCGTCCAAGAAGCTGAATCTCGAGTTCCACGGCAGCACCCGGCAAAGTCCTGGACGCAAGTTCCAGTGCATGCTCTAGTATCTGGACGGCATCCCGGTAAGCGAACTTCCTGGTTGCGTTCTCAGCGGTGAGTAAAAGGTATTCAATAGCGGGTAGATACTCGCGTCCGAGCTCAAAATGCAGCGCAATTTCCGATGCCATTTCGGGAACATCAGTTGAGTAATCCTCGGAGAGGCATTCCCCTACACTCTTGTGCAGACGCGCTCGACTTCCGTCGGAGAGCTGCCGGTAAAGAGCCTGCCGATATAGCGAATGCACAAACTCGTATTGCGCGGCAGATTCTCCCCCCGGAAATTCCTGGCTGCCTGTGTAGCGGATGAATTGCTGCTTGCGGGCCAGCGCTTCGCAAAGATCTTCAACTTGCGTTAACTCAGTCTGCAGCATTGAATTCAGACTGCGGATTGTGAATCGCTCGCCGACTACGCTGGCGTTTCTTAGCACGCGCTGCTCGAACGCATTCAGGCTGTCAAATTGGAGTTCCAGCAGCTGCTGAAGAGTTTCCGGAACACCAGGAGCGAATTCTTCAAGCGGTACTGTTACCGACCATATTTCTCCATGGCTTGCGATTACTCCCTTCTTAAGAAGGTCTTGAACGATCGCCACCATGAATAATGAGTTTCCTCCGGAATGCCGGTAGATCAATTGAGCGAGCGTTGGTGGTAAGTCACTGCCAGGGAACTCGAGGCTTAAGTAATCTGCAACATTTGCTTCCTCTAATCGTTCCAGTGGAACCTCGTGGCATAGACCGTGAATCAACAGGTCCTGTTTCAATCCCTTCAATGGACTCTGAGACAAAGCGACATCAACTGGCCGATAAGTACCGAGGAGAATAAGTTTCGCGGGACCACGTTGCCGAGCAAGAGCGGAAATCAGATCGAGAGTGGATGGATCGGCCCAATGGAGATCCTCAGCACAAGAACCAACGGATCCTCCGCCGTGATGATCTCCAGGGCTTCGCAGATTTCGCGCACCATGCGCTCGCGTGTCGCACCCAGGATCTCCCTTTGCAGCGCGTCTCTTTGCTCACGTTTCACTAACGACGGAAACTGAACCAGCCACGTCGGTGCGCGCCTGGCTAACGTTTCTACTAAGGCGTTTTCATCCCGGCCGCGTAGAAGGTGACCCAACGCTTCGAGGAAGGGATAGTAGGCTTCCTTTCCGCCGAATCCCTCAACGCACTGCCCCCGAGCAAACCTCAAATTGGGAATGCGGCAAGCTTGGACCTCAAACGTATCGACAAGCGTTGTTTTGCCGATGCCGGCCTCTCCCGTTACAAAGAGGACCTGCCGCTGCTTACGAAGCGCCTTATTGAGAAACGCATCCAGTGCGGATAGCGCTGCCTCACGGCCCACGACACTTGTAGAGTGCTCCATGTTCGAAGCCGACGGAGCAATGACGATTTCCTCACGAACAGGAGCTATAAATTGATATCCCCTTTTGGGAAAGGTCTCGACGAATGCGGGCTTTTCAGCGGAATCGCCCAGGACTCTTCGGATTTCCAGAACGTACTTCTTAATGACCTCCGGATTTACGTAGGTTTCCGACCAGATGGCTTCAAGGATTTCATCCTGAGTTACAAGACGGTCCGAGTGCTCGACGAGGTAGCGCAAGACGTCAAAAGCCTTCGGGGTCAGTGCTACGCGTTTGTCTTCGCGCCACAAGCACTGATTGACCGTGTCAAGCCGGAATGACTGAAAGTGCTTCATCCGCTGTCTGTCTGCGAAGAGATAGGGAGTGGGCCGAATTGTACCGCCAAGGACTCGGTGACGGAAATTAGATGAGAACGGCACCGGAACGTCACTTTTTCATTTCGCGACCGCCCTACTCTGCAATCGAGCGGGAGTGAGCCGATCCAGGGGTGCGGGAGGAGGAGATCTCTCGTATCAAGCTGGGATCAGTTTCCCGGCAACTCGCTCCTGTTCTGACATTTCGGCCCTGTGAAATTCAATTCAAAGGAAAAGAGTTCAGTAACCATGAAGGAAATCACTAAACGCACGAAGGCCTATTGTGGGTTTGCCTTCGCACTCCTGACACTTTCATCTACGACATTCGCTCAAGGACACCATAGACATCACGACGACGACAATGTCGTGCGATGGGGATCCATCAAAGGCGAGATCACGGCTCCCAATGTGGACAACCCGGTCGGCGTCGTAAAAGATAACGCTGGCAATGTAATCAATCCGGGAATCAGTGCGGGCACCACTCCCTGGACCACTACCCAGGGCCGCGCTGCGGTAAACCTGGCGACGGGAGCTGCCGCGTTCGAACTGGAAGGACTCGTACTGAACGGTGGCAATGCCAGCGGTACTCCGGGTCGGGTTGATCAGGTTGAAGGATCGCTGGTTTGCAATCCTGGTACGACCGACCAGGCGATCTTGACCACCGCTCCTGTACCTCTCAGTTCCACCGGCGATGCGGAATTCTCCGGCAACCTCGGAAGTATACCGTCCCCTTGCGCGAATCCACTTTTTCTAGTCCGCATAGGACCTGATTTTCCAGCGGCCGGCGAGCGCTGGATTGCAACCGGCGCAGTTCGCATCGGCGTCGACTAAAAGTAGTCTCTCCTTGTGTGCTTGAAGGGTAAGGATAACCAGCCTTGCCCTTCGTTTTTCTAGATCGCCAGTCTGACCTTTCCCCTCAAGCTCCTCGCTCCCGATGTCCATTTCGTTCTTCCTTGACCGGACGTTACCAAGATTGCATCGAAACGCCACCTGTACGTCACTCCTGGACACATTTGTTTTTCATATTCTGGTTTCGTTATGCGCGGTGCATTCGTGGTTCAACTCGGTACTGCCAGTCAACCGGCACAGAGTGAGTTCGAAGGATGGGTGGAAGAAGTCGATTCAGGCAAGCAACTGAGATTTCGTTCCACGCATGAACTGCTCACATTCATAAGTCGGCGGATGGAGGTGGCGAGTGAGTCCAAAGATGTAATGGAGAGCGGAGATCAGCAATTGCGCAAGAAATTAGGAGAGTAGCAGCAAAAGTTATGACGTTAGAAATTGTTTGGCGCAACCCAATTCCAACAGAGACACCGAAGACCTCGATCCTGCGAATAGTGCGCAAAGATCGGCTTGACGTATACCTCGTTTCAAATGCGGAAACGACAGAAGAGTTTGAAGTCTTTCTTGGCGGTGCCGCGTGAAAGAGAACAAAACTGAAATACGACGTCTCAATGTTCTCAATCTGCCTGCACTCTTCATTGCCTTATTTCTCCTCACGACAGTCGCCATCGGTCAGGAAGGATTGACAATCCGCAACGACAGAAACGAGAAGTGGTCGAGTGCCGAGGCCGCCAAGGTTTACCTCTCCGCGTGCGCTGCGGTTCAACGCGAATTCGGGATTGGTCGTGAACTCAGACCCCGAGTCACCCTGGTCCTCTCCGCAGAAAAAAGCAAAGAAGGTTTGTACCTCAAAGACCGAGAGATCAGGTTAGCCAAGTGGGATCCCTACATGTTTGCCCAAGGAGTGGTGTGGTTAGCTTTCGAAGAACTCATGCCTGAAGAGCAAATTCTGCTGATATCGAAGCGCGCTGTCTCCTGGGCGGACGCAACCGTTGCGGTCAGCCAAATTGAAAAGTAACCGTCACGGCCTTGTCGAGAACTAGGAATATATGCCGGAGGACTCTGCCATGGAAGCAACTCATACAAGAAGCCAAGAAGATCAGTCTACCGAACTGGAACTGGTCCGCGCAGCCAAGCGGGGCGACGTCGGAGCTTTCGAGCAGTTAGTCCAGCGATACACAGGCCTTGTCTTTCGCGTTGCGCTCCACATCTCGCGTTACCACGAAGACGCGGAAGAAATCGCGCAAGAGACATTTCTCCGAGCATTTCGGCACCTAGACAGTTTCGAAGAGAGAGCGCGCTTCTCAACCTGGCTGACTCGCATCGCCGTGAACGCCGCGTTGGTGAAAATGCGCGGCCTGCATCCGGCGGAAACTGTCGCGATTGGGGAAGGACCAGGAGAAGACGAAGTTGTTGCGCAACAGATCGCCGACTGGAGACCGAATCCCGAGCAGCTCTATAGCCGGCTGGAATTGAGCAGCATGCTGAGGAGGGCTCTCGAATCCTTGCCGAATGGGTACAGTGCCGTGTTCTGGTTACGCGACGTCGAGGGATTCTCTATCGCCGAAACCGCCGAGATGTTGGGAATCAGCGAACCCGCCGTCAAGACACGGCTCTTGCGAGCTCGTCTGCAATTGCGCGATCACCTAAGCCGGCATTTTCGTTCTGACGGAAATACGACGTGCCCCCAGACGAGTTCGGCTTCCAGCGAATTGTGGGCAATGGCGACATAGCGACTCCGGTGCGACCCTAACCCAATTTAGGACATGAGGAGCGCATAAGTGCTACAGAAGCCTTTTCTTGAGTGTCATTGTGGACCTGGTGATCGCCGTGGTTGTCGGGTAGCCCTGCAGCAAGGTCCGGCTCCGGAAAACAAGAACAGTATTCATTTTGTAAGGAAAGCTCAACACTCCAATCTGTCCCGGCGAATTACTTACTTTCAACAAGTAGTTAGTGCCTGCCGTTCCCTGCACCGCATCTCTACTGCGGCCCATTCACTTCTCAGGAGAGTTTCAGTTGTGAGAAATCCTTTCATTACACGTGTGTCCTGCTGTCTTGCTTTATTGCTGATTCTGGCAGCTCGTCCCGCATCAGCACAGACCCCACAATTCGCTGTATTTCGCATGACCAGCCTGACATCGGACCGTCCTGGTGCGGCCCACATATCGCCGAGGCTCCTCA
>Ga0126376_10001177_pt1 | contig 13937 bp, 16 predicted proteins | sample PanSoiMetPlot_15_FD_92760 | JGI IMG/M metagenome (GOLD analysis project Ga0126376, IMG submission 92760) | Tropical forest soil microbial communities from Panama - MetaG Plot_15 | ecosystem: Environmental > Terrestrial > Soil > Tropical forest > Bulk soil | place: Panama | collected 2016-02-17
AAACGTCGATGTTTGAGGAAGTGGTCGGCACGTCTGCGTCTTTAAGAGACGTGCTAGCTCGAGTATCAAAAGTTGCGCCTGCCGATTCTACAGTGTTGCTAACTGGCGAAACGGGAACTGGCAAGGAGCTCATAGCTCGTGCCATCCACAAGAGATCGGAGCGATCGTCGTGCCCGTTCGTGAGTGTGAATTGCGCGGCTATTCCGCCGTCGTTGATTGCCTCGGAGTTGTTCGGCCATGAGAAGGGAGCATTTACCGGCGCCTCAGGGAGACGCCTTGGTCGCTTCGAACTTGCTGAAGAAGGTACCATTTTTCTTGATGAGGTCGGCGAGTTGCCGGCAGAGACGCAGGTAGCTCTGTTGCGGGTATTGCAGGAACGCGAGTTTGAGCGCGTCGGTGGCAATCAACCGATTCGAGCAAACGCGAGAATAATCGCGGCGACGAATCGCGACCTGGAAGATGCAATCACGACGGGCTCATTTCGAAGCGATTTGTTCTATCGTCTCAATGTGTTCCCGATTGAGATTCCGCCTCTGAGCGAAAGGAAAGAAGACATTCCGCTTCTCGTGGAATATTTCATTGGTCGTTTCGCACGAAAAGCAGGAAAGAACATCCGCGGGATCAGCAGGAAGACTCTGGATCTGCTCATGGCATATCCATGGCCCGGGAACATTCGCGAATTGCAGAATATCGTCGAGCGATCCGTTATTGTCTGCGAAACAGAGTTTCTCTCCGTGGATGAGAGTTGGCTTTCGCGACCACGTCGTGTAACCCCCAAAGGCAACCTCACCCTATCCCAGTTAGCGGTTCGGGAGCGCGAAATCATTGAAGCCGCTTTGCGCGAGAGCGGTGGACGGGTTGCGGGGCCATTGGGTGCTGCTGCCAGGCTGGGTATTCCCGGAAGCACTCTTGAATCCAAGATCAAGACATTAAAGATCAGCAAGAGCCACTTCAAAAGCTGACGCTTTTGCCGGACTCACCTTGCGAGTTTTCGCAAAATTGCGAGTACTCGTCTCCGAAGACTCAACCGAATTCCCCAAAATCAATCACTTCAATTTGGCTTCGGAATTGCTCTGACGCTCCCGAGTTTCCAGAAGGGAAGATGTTCAGGATCACCTGGGTTAAGAACGGGGCCATCGTCTTCAAGCTGAGCGGTCGAATGGACGGAGAGACCGTAACGGCATTGAAGGCAGGAGGACACGATGAAACAAACAGACGACAGATCGCGCCGACGCTTTATCAAGGCGAGCGCGATGTTTGGTCTCGCTGTCGCCTTTAGACCACCAACGATCGGCAATGCATTTGCAAATCCGAAATCCAGAACTATTGAGAAGGAGAACACGATGACGAACACCGCTGCTTCGCAGGGAGGGACGGACAAGACGGCTATGCGCCCGTTTCAGTTCAACTTTACAGACACCGAAGTTGCAGACTTGCGTAAACGCATCAACGCAACCAAGTGGCCTGAACGAGAGTTAGTCAACGATGCATCACAAGGCGTGCAACTCGCGACCATGCAGAAACTTGCGCGCTATTGGGGCACGGATTACGACTGGCGTAAAGGTGAAGCGAACCTAAAAGCAGTGCCGCACTTTGTAACCGAGATCGACGGGCTCGACATTCATTTCATTCACGTTAAATCGAAACATGAAAATGCTCTGCCGATGATCGTCACGCACGGTTGGCCCGGCTCGGTCATCGAGCAACTCAAAATCATCGATCCACTGACGAATCCAACGGCGCACGGCGGGACCGCTGCGGACGCCTTCGATGTCGTCATTCCGTCGTTACCTGGCTACGGGTTCTCAGGCAAGCCGACCGCGACTGGTTGGGATCCCATTCGCGTCGCTCGCGCGTGGGTGGTGTTGATGCAACGTCTCGGATACACGAAGTTCGTGGCCCAGGGCGGCGACTGGGGCAATGCCGTCACCGAGCAGATGGCATTGCTCACGCCTCCGGGGTTGGTCGGCATCCACACCAACATGCCTGCGACCATACCGAACGAGATTGCGAAGCTGCTTCCCGGTGGTCCACCCCCAACCGATCTGGCACCCGATGAGAAATATGCCTGGGATCAGCTCAGTTACTTTTACTCGCACGGCCTCGGCTACGCGCAAGAAATGGCGAACCGTCCGCAGACGCTGTATGCGATCGCGGATTCGCCAGTCGGCCTGGCGGCTTGGATGATCGATCACGACATCGCGAGCTACAAGCTTATTGTGCGGGTTTTTAATGGTGAGAATGAGGGTCTCACAAAAGACGATATTCTCGACAACATTACTTTCTACTGGCTGACGAACACGGCAGTCTCTTCGGCTCGACTTTACTGGGAAAGCAAGCTCGCTTTCTTCGCGCCAAAGAATGTTCAGGTGCCCACGGCGGTCAGCGTCTTTGCGGGCGAGATCTATGCCGCCCCGAAGAGTTGGACTGAGAAGGCGTATCCCAAACTCATCTTCTACAACAGACACGACAAAGGCAGTCACTTTGCCGCGTGGGAACAACCGCAGTATTTGACGGCAGACTTGCGTTCGGCCTTCAAATCGTTGCGGTAGTTTGGAGTAATGTGGGCTCGCCCCACAACGCAGCAGGATGACGAAAGAGGCTTGGACAAGGGAGTTAGACAGGAACAAAAGTTTGAGGAGCACAAAATGAGTGACCAGAATTTCGCAGCAGCAAAGTCCCCGGAGATACGATTGACGCGGCGCTCGCCCATGTATTGGCGAGTTACGTTTGACCATCCGCCGCTCAACGTCTTCGGCCCGGAAGCCATTCTGGAAATGAAAGAAATCATCACGGCTCTCGAAACTGACGAGCAGGTCAAAGTTGTAGTTTTTGACAGCGCTGTCGAAGGTTTCTTTCTGAATCACTCCGACTTTCTTGGTAGGCTCGAGGATCTCACTAGCCTGCCTCCAGGACCAACCGGCCTGGAAGCGTGGCCCGATATCCTCGTGCGCGTGACTCGTGCACCGGTTGTCTCGATTGCGTTGATTCGAGGGCGGGCGACTGGTAACGGAAGTGAGGTTGCACTCGCTTGCGACATGCGTTTTGCGAGTCGAGAAAAAGCGATCCTCTCTCAATGGGAAGCTGGTGTTGGCCTGGTCCCTGGTGGCGGACCAATGGCTCGATTACCGCAACTCATTGGCAGAGGTCGTGCGCTGGAGGTTCTTCTTGGCGCCGATGATATCGACGGCGACTTGGCCCAACTTTACGGCTATGTAAATCGGTCGCTGCCGGATGCCGAACTCGATGGGTTTGTTGATGCGCTGGCGACAAGGATCGCCTCGTTCGACAAGCGGGCAATCATCGATATCAAGCGACTTGTCAACGCCGGCAGTTTGCCGCCTGATGTTGAAATCGGAGCCGGGTGGGATGCCTGCATTGCTTCGATAGAACGACCATCAGCTCAAGAGCGGATCAAGACCCTGATAGCGCGAGGCTTTCATAAACCAGGAGATGTAGAAAATCGGCTCGGATATTACGTTGGACAACTGTGAGACAGTCATCAGAGAAGGGACCAGCCAATGCACGTCAGTAGCTCAGCATTCAAAGCAACTCTGTCAGAGGAGTTGGAGTGGAAGCCTTTCGCCGCTTTCCCCTCATTGGTTCGCCTTGCCGTGATGGTTGGCCAGCCGGATCAACCCGGACTCTACACGATTAGGGTAAAAGTGCCGTGCGGCGTAAAGCTGATGCCGCATCGTCATCCTGAGGATCGGATATACACGGTCATTTCCGGCGTCTTCTACATCGGACTGGGCGACGAATTCAAAGCTGACAAACTCGAAGCCTATCCGCCCGGCGCAGTGATCGTTCTGCCCGGCAATACATCCCACTTCCACTGGGCAAAGTCTGGTGACTACATAGCACAGGTGACGGCGACCGGGCCGTTGGGCCTTGAATACGTCAATCCACTGGACGATCCACGGCACTTGGAGTAATTGGCTTCTGAACGTCGCTGAGTTGCTACGCATTGGACTATCGCTTATGAGCCATGAAGAAGTAACAATCACCAAAAGCAGTGAACTTGCGGATGGAGAAATGAAGCAGGTCTCGGCAGGTGGCACGGACCTCCTGCTGGCGCGTGTTAAGGGGAAGTATCATGCTGTCGCCGCGTATTGTCCTCATTATGGCGCGCCACTTGCCGACGGGGTGCTGAACGGCGAGCGCGTCGTTTGTCCCTGGCATCACTCCTGTTTCAATATCACGACCGGCGATTTGCAGGAACCGCCCGCGCTCGACGCGCTTCCTCACTACGAAGTAAAGCTTGAAAACGATCAAGTCATCGTTCGCATACCCGATGACATTACAGATCGGCGCACGCCGAAAATGACAAAGCGCGATTCTCAGGATGAAAGGTTGTTCGTGATCGCAGGTGGCGGAGCGGCCGGCTACACGGCAGCTCAAACATTGCGCGAAGACGGATACAAAGGCCGCGTCGTTTTGATTACACGCGAAAAGCGTTTGCCTTATGACCGTCCGAACCTGAGCAAAGACTACTTGCAAGGAAACGCTAAACCAGAGTGGATGCCACTGCGGGCTGCGGAGTTCTATGCCGAGTATGGGATCGAAGTTCTACACGAAAAAGAGATCGATCAGATTGATACCAGGAAGCAGACGATCAATTTCACGGACGGCGACACGCTTTTGTACAACTCGCTGCTCTTAGCGACTGGCGGCACGCCGCAACGCCTGAATGTTCCCGGTTCAGATCTGAAGAACCTCTTCGTCCTGCGCAGCTTCGATGATGCCGACGCGATCATTCAAGCCGCACAGCCAGCCTCTCGCGCTGTCATCATCGGCGCCAGCTTCATTGGTATGGAGACGGCTGCCAGCCTGGTGCTTCGTCAGCTCTCCGTTACCGTAGTTGCCCCTGGCCAGGTTCCGTTTGAAAAAACACTTGGTAACGAAATCGGTAAACTCATTCAACAAGCGCATGAGAATCATGGTGTGCAATTCAGGCTCAGCGCGAGCGCTGCTCGTTTCGAAGGTGATGACGCAGTCAAAGCCGTGGTGCTGGATTCAGGCGATCGGATCGAGACGGACTTGGTGATTCTCGGTGTGGGCGTTAAACCGGCCACGGATTTCCTGACAGGAGTCGAGCTGCTCAAAGACCGCAGCGTGATTGTTGATCAGCACATGCGCGCTGCGAGTGGTTTTTACGCAGCCGGGGACATCGCTTCGTTTCCGAATCCGCGCACAGGCGAACGCCAGCGCATAGAACACTGGCGCACAGCGATGCAGCAAGGCCGCGTTGCGGCACACAACATGGCGGGCAAAGATGTTTCGTATGAATCGGTGCCGTTCTTCTGGACGCAGCAGTTTGATCTTGGCCTGCTATATGTGGGCCACACCGTGGGTTGGGACGAAATTGTTTTTGAAGGGGACGTCTCGGCCCACGATTTCCTCGCGTTCTATGTGAAAGCTGATCGAGTGCAGGCAGTCGCCGGCATGAATCGAGATAAAGATCTGGCCGCAGTCGAAGAACTGATGCGGCTGGACCAAATGCCATCACCCAGCCAACTAAAGCATGGGCCAGTCAACTTTCTGGAACTGCTTTCATCGGTAAAGGAGTAGCACTATGTCAAACACTCTCAAGGTTGTCGTGCTCCTGTTTGCGTCTGTCGGATTCTTGTATTTCACTGGCAGAGGTCTCGGTCAAAAAGATCAAAACCAGTCGAACAAGACTGGCTTCGATGGTCAGATCAGCAGTAACGCACAACAAATGTTCGAGGAGGGACGGCGGATTTTTCGTTACGACACCTTCGGTGATGAAATTTATTGGACGGACAAGCTCAAACTTCACAACGCGATTCAGGGCAGCAAATTCGGCGGTGTTGGGCCAGGCGTTAGCCCCAAGACCGCGCTCGCTGTCGGCTTGAAAGTTGATATGGATGCGCTTCCCGCGGATCTTGTGGAGAAGATCAAGAAGGGTGAAGTCAACCTTGATGATCCCGCGACCACGCTGGCTCTGATTAAACTCGACTCAGTCCTCGGCGTGAAAGGAACCTTCAACCAGGATGGCAGCCTCAAGGCAATGGGACTAAGTTGCGCCGTCTGCCATTCGACAGTTGATGACGCGTTCGCACCGGGCATCGGCCACCGTCTGGATGGTTGGGCCAATCGCGATCTAAACGTAGGAGCAATCGTATCGCTGGCGCCTGATCTCAGCGCGCTAACGAGTCTGTTGGGAGTTGATGAAGCCACCGTTAAGAAGGTGCTTGCTAGTTGGGGACCGGGAAAGTTTGATGCAGAGCTAAACCTCGACGGAAAAGCGTTTCGACCTGATGGAAAGTCTGCCGCCACTCTCATCCCACCTGCATTCGGAATGGCCGGTGTCAATCTACATACCTGGGGCGGTGGCTGGGGCACAGTTACCTACTGGAACGCTTACGTCGGCAACCTTGAGCTGAATGGACAGGGAAATTTTTTTGACGAGCGCCTCAACAACGCGGATCAATATCCGGTCGCAGCTAAAGCTGGTCTTGGCAATAAGCGCAGCAGCAACGATATGGTTACGGCGAAGCTCGGCGCGTTGCAGTTTTATCAGCTCGCCATTCCTGCCCCGAAACCTCCGGACGGGAGCTTCGATCGACAAGGCGCTGCACGCGGAGAAACACTCTTCAAAGGCAAGGCCGGGTGCGCTCAGTGTCATGTGCCGCCACTCTTCACTGAGCCGGGCTGGAACACGCATAAGCCCGCCGATATCGGCGTAGACGACTTTCAGGCGAACCGTGCGCCCGACAAGACTTATCGCACGGCGCCGTTACGCGGATTGTTTGCGCATTCAAAAGGCGGCTTCTACCACGACGGACGCTTTGCAACCCTGTTGGATGTTGTCAATCACTATAACGACTTCAAGCGGCTAAACCTGAATGACCAGGAAAAGAAAGACCTGGTCGAATACCTGAAGTCCCTGTAGATCGGGATAGGAACGCGTGACTGAAGATGTGAATGGGAGGTAAGCGATGTTGGTGAAAGTGGGTAGCGCGAAGGATATTGCCGAAGGCAAGATGCACGTCTTCGATATTGATGGAACCAAGGTGAGCGTTGCAAACGCAAGTGGACATCTACATGCCTTCGATGACACATGTACGCATAGGGGGTGTTCGCTTGCACGCGGCAAACTGGACGGCACAACGGTAACGTGCCCCTGTCATGGGAGCCAGTTCGATGTGACCTCCGGCGCCGTAATCCGCGGACCAGCCACGCGACCGGTGCGTTCTCGGCTAGTCGAAGTTGAAGGCGAGGACTTGCTTGTCGAATCGTGATCTCTTCGCTTTGAGCTGATTAAGCGAAAACAGAATTGCGCAGCAACGGAGGACAGCATGGTTACAAGCATGGCAATCGCAATCATCAAGCTCTTGGCCGCAAAGCTGAGCGGTCTCAAGGCCGCGTCTCTTCTATGGTTCATTGGGGGCGCAGCAGTGACTCTAGGTTTCAGTTTTCTTGCGCAATCGAATACGTCGCACCACGTCTACGAACTCCGCATGTATCACGTTAACGAAGGGAAGATGGATGCGCTAATAGCTCGCTTTGGCGATCACACGGACGCAATTTTTAAACGACACAACATGAAGAGCATTGGTTATTGGCGTCCGGAAGACTCGCCGTATGCGCAGAACCTTTTCATCTACGTTCTGGAGCATCCGAGTCGTGAAGAAGCAGCAAAGAATTGGGCCGCATTCCAGGCCGACCCTGAATGGCAAAGAGTGAAGGCCGAATCCGAAACCCAGGGAGCATTGGCAAACCACATTGACAGTTACTTCATGGATCCAACCAGCTTTTCAGCGCTCAAGTAAGAAGATAACTCCGAGCAAACAACGACACGAATGTGACTTAGAGGAACTGGGGCGGGCTTTCACCCGCCCACCGTATCGTTGACATGTCCCACTAATCCTCTTCGAATTCGAAATCGATCGCATTCTCATAGGGAAGATCAAAGCCGGAACCACCTAAACCCATGACGATTTCGTTCGCTTCGCCGATGAGTGTTAGTTCCGGAGCCTCATATTCTTTCTCCATCGGATTCACCTCCTTTCTTCAGTTTCATTAATTCGCTTACTAGTCCTCTTCGAATTCAAAATCCGCCGCAAGTTGGTTGGGAACGTCATCGCCACCGAGACTCGTGCCCATGACAACTTCGTCCGCATCACCGATCAATGTCAGTTCTGGAGCTTCGTATTCGTTCTGCATTGGATTTACCTCCTTCTTTCTTTGTTGGTGACTTAGTCCTCTTCGAATTCGAAATCCGTCGCAGCTAGCTGCGGAAAGTCATCGCCAATGACGCCTGAACCCATGACGATTTCGTTCGCTTCGCCGATGAGTGTCAGTTCCGGAGCCTCATATTCGTTCTGCATTTGGATTTACCTCCTTTCTTCAGTTTTATTGCCTTCTTACAAAGTCGTTCATCACGCGACTCTGAGCAGTTGGCCGGTTTGCCCTGCATCACGATTGCGTAACCACAATTCGAGCAGAACGATCTGGCGCAACTGCGCCGCGTTGCAATCCAGTCCTACGCAAAGACGCTCAAGACGTGAGCGGACACTCGTGTGGTCCACCATTCCCCGCTCCACTAAGTGGAGTTGCTTTGCTTCCAGCAGGACACGCGCTAGTGGCCGCAATGCCTCCTGCCACGGAAGATTGAACACACCCTTCGAGCGCCGCTCGCGCAGTTTGGCAGGCCAAAGATCTGAAAAGGCAGCGCGCATCAGGCGGCGCGGCTCACTTGGTCCGCAGAGCACCGACGTCGGTACCGTCATAAGAAACTCCACCAGCGGCCGGTGCGCGAATGGATGGGTGTAGTCCAGGTGCTGTAACGGTTCGGGTGGCTGTAAGTCGCGCAGTTCCAGCATGATTGTTAATGCGTGGAAATACTTCCGGCGCTCCGGAACTGCTTGCATCCAGGTGTTCGAGAACAAATTCTGTTCGTTTCGATCACCAAGGCCAGCTACGAGAGATGTCTCAGTGCTCTTCGGCGCGTATGAGCCATCGGGGGTTGTGTAAATCGTGGCGGGCGCCAATGCTGGTGGAAGTGCTGCCTGCAATGCTCGCCAAAGAATTTGGTGAACGGGACGTCGAAGAATCTTGCTCCAGGAGAGCGCTTCTGCAAACGCCCGGCGCATGCGCAAACTCCGAAGCGACGCCGCCACTTGCAGGCTGTCGTCAAACCAGTTTCCCATCATGAGGTCGCCGTTCTGCCCCGTCAGAATTGTTTTTGCGCCGCGCGCCTTCGCGATTGTGGCAACTGACTTGCGCAGCGGCTCGAAGGCTGCGGGTACGGCATCGCCCAGTTCCTTTTCGGCAATGACCGGCACTTCGTGAGTCGAAAGGTGGACTCCGTCAATACCGCAGTGTGACTCGACTTCGTGAATAAACGGCTCATCCAGCGAGTTGCGCCAGAGGAAGCTCACGCCGCTGAGATGCTTAGCGCTAGCGGCGCCACTCCGCATCAGTTGGTTTGCCATGCAGACAACAGATGATGAGTCGAGGCCGCCGCTAAGCTCGGCGATCACTGGCGCTTCTGTTTGCAATCGGACCGCCACTGCTTCACGAAACAGGGCGCGAAGCTGTTCCTCGTATCGTCTCTGGTTGCGATAGCGGATCACATCGCCAACCGGCAACTCCCAGAATCGGCAAATCTTTGTCTCCTCAGACGAGACGCATACCGCATGACCTGGAGGCACCGAGTAAATGTCTTTGTAAGGCGTACGGTTTGGGCAACCATTGAGTATCAAAAACGCGGCGAGGTACTGCTCGTCAAGCTCCGAGATCTTCGTCGCTTCCACAAGAGCCTGAATCCGGCTCGACCACAGTACGCCTTCTCGATGCACGTGGTAGTAGAGCGGACGCACACCCGCGAAATCACTTGCCAGAACAGTGGTGCGGTTAACTCGATCGCGAATCACCATGCTCCAATCGCCGATCAGATGAACCAACCCTTTGGTTCCCCAACGCTCGTAGGTGGCGCGCACAATCGACGCATCGCTGGTGTCACCGCGCAGTGAGTCTCGCAACCGCTGCCGTAGATCCTCGCGATTGTCGAGGCGCCCATCCCAATGCACGACTTCGATTGGTTCTTCAGTGTTCATCTCCGTCCCTCCAACTAAACAACGTGCAGTGGTTTGAGTCGCTTTTGATAGGTTGGCGAGCCATACACCACACGACCCTCTACCTCTACCCAGGCGTGCGAGAAGAACGGCGACGGTCGATAACCGATCACCAGCCGTGCCGCAATGCCGTGTCTTCTCAGCAATCGCACGGTGCAGACTGCGCGTTGCAGGCAAAGTACCGGTTTCCAGTAAAAACAAGTCGCGAGCAGAACCGCGTCGCAAATGACCTGTTCCAGTTCGAGGCCAACTGACTGCTGCGCAATTGATTGTCGTCGCAACTGCTGTAGAATCCGCCCGGAACCGCACAACGAGACGATTACTTCATACCGGGCAAGTTCGTAAAACGCTTTAATAACGAGCCTGATCTTTTTCATGACATAGCCTCCCGCAGGATTAACTTCTGTTTTTGCAACTGCGCCAGAAAGTGATCCGTGTGTTCACGTGCGCTGGTTAGATCGATTTGATACTCACTGCTGATCTGCTCCGCGATGGTTTCCAGCGGCATCTGCTGCTCGATGCCGCGCCAGATGCGCGCACCGATCCTGTTGGCGCTGAACAAGCATCCCCGGCCCGTGTGAAGGATCACTATCCCATCATCGTGAAGCGAAGCAGCCGCTTCGGAATTCACGGTAAAAGTGAAATCGCTGGTTTGATACTTCATATTGTTGTTCTCCTGATTGGCGGGAGATTACACAATCGCCGGAGTGAGGGTCTTTAACTAGTTCCTAGATAACTGCTAACTGATTGCTAAAACGATCTGATAAAGAGAGATGCAACATAGATCCCGGTAGGCGCCACGCGGGTGGAATCCTCAAAAGTTGAAAAAGGTTGCGAGCAGAGTTTGACGTGATCGGCTTGGATCAGGTCACGAATCGCGCTCTGTAGGACGTGTTCGCGGCTGAGTGAAAAAGGTTGCGAGCAGAGTTTGACGTGATCGGCTTGGATCAGGTCACGAATCGCGCCCTGTAGGACGTGTTCGCGGCTGAGCGAAAATTGTTCCGAGCAGGGTTTGACGCGATCGGCTTCGAACACATCACGAATCGCGCTCTTCAAGACACGTTCAGCTCAAAACAAGTTTCGCATCTAAACAAGGCTGCCGTGAACCAGGTTGTGCAAGTCATGACAGATGGTGTGCGGGTCAGACATTGATCAGATCGTAACCTGCCAACACCTATTCATGACACGCGGCAAAGCAAACAAGTTGTACATGGCTGAGATCAGATCACGCCGGAGTCCAAAGCAAACCTGCTTGAACAAAAACAGGTTAGACATGAGAAGGCACAAAAGTCATAAAAAACAGATCTAATCAGGCACGGGCTTTGGACGCGAGTGAATCCAGATCTATGTTAAAATCTGCTCACTGATGACTAGTGCAGAGCCATTGACCGAAGAGCAGGAAGTCTTTCTTAAACACATCCAGAAGAAGGGTCTTAAGCGGACCTCTCAGCGCGACCTGATTCTGGATGTTTTTCTGCGTACTGAAGAACACCTTTCAAACGAAGACCTTTACCAGCTTGTCAAAAAGGAAGATCCGACCGTCGGCCAAACGACCGTCTATCGCACGCTCAAACTGTTGACTGAGGCCGGACTGGCGCGCGAGGTCCGTTTTGGCGATGGACGTGCGCATTTTGAACACAACTACAAACACCAGCATCACGATCATATGATCTGCTCGGAGTGCGGCAAGATCATCGAGTTTTTCTCGGCTGAGCTCGAAGCGATTCAGGATGCCATGGCCGCCAAGCATCGCTTCGAAATCACGCAGCACCTGTTGCGAATGATCGGCATCTGCCACGAATGCCAGATGGCGCTCAGACAAAGCGAGAAAAACCTCATTGCCCGTTCCTAGGTTTTGCAGAAGTCTCCCCTAGATTTACACTAATCAAAGGTTTGCACTAATCAAACAGTTCACCGTGTTTGGAGGTTGGTATGAGTGTCTCGATTACTTTTGAACCCTCCGGCATCAGCGGAGTCGTCGCCGAGGGAACTTATCTCATCGATGCTGCACGTCGTATGGGCGCGCCACTGGGAGCGGGCTGCACATCCGGAAAAGGCGAGTGCCCGGCGTGTGTGGTCTCCGTAAAGGCTGGTGCGAATTTGCTTTCGCCGCCGAGTGTTGCAGAAGAGAAGCAGCTTGGCGTGGAACAGTTGGACCAGTCTTTCCGTCTCGCTTGCCAGGTAAAGATCGAGCACCATGGTGACGTGGTGGTGATGGCGGCTGTTCGACCACAGACGCGCCCTGCAGAAACCGACACGGAAGCGGAGCTGCGAAAGAAGTTCGGCGCGTTACCACTCGGGAAAAAGCTGGCGACCCTGGCGCAGTTGGAAGTGATCACAATGTCTGAGGCTTTCGACTCGGCGATCGAGAAGCCACTCGCGTTCGGTTCGAAAACGTTCGACGCGATCGTAAACCGCGCCCGCGCCACTCGCGCGCGTAATGAAGAGAAGAAGTAATGAACCACAAAGAAGCACAAAAAACACGAAATCGTCTGTCTGTTTTTTTGCGTGTTTTGTGCCTTTTTGTGGCTGCTCTGTTTCTGACCGCGTGTCCGAAAGACGAGCTGCCACCAAGACCACGCGCCAGCGTTTCCACGAATACACGTCCGGTAACTCCAGCAACATCCATCGTCGCTACGTTCAATGGCGAACGAGCCATGGAGCACGTGCGTAAACAGATCGACTTCGGCCCGCGCCCACCTGACACGCAACAGCTCGCTAAGACGCGCGCTTATATCGTTAATCAACTGAAGTCTTCCGGATTGAACGTTTCGCTCGACGAGTTTACCGCCACGACGCCACAGGGCCAGAAGAAGATGGCAAACATCGTCGCCGAGATTCCCGGAGAATCAAAGACACTGATTCTGATCACGAGCCACTACGATACGAAGTTTTACAAAAACATGTATTTCGTCGGCGCGAACGATCCGGCAGCGTCAGTGGCAACGCTGATCGAGATCGGGCGTGTGCTTGGTAGTCTGAAGCAAAAACCAAAAGCAACGTACCGGCTCGTGTTCTTTGATGGTGAAGAAGCATTTTGTGAAGGCTGGTCGGAATGCGGTAACGAAGGTAATCCGGATAACACGTACGGCAGTCGCCATTATGTTTCGCAACTGCGCGCCAGAAATGAGCTCGATAATACGGGCGCCCTGATTCTGCTCGATATGATGGGTTACAAGAATCTCGAGTTGGGCCGCGATCCGTCGAGTATAAGGTGGCTACAGGACATTATCTGGCAAACTGGACGCGAACTGGGTTATGAGAAGGTTTTCCTGGATCGCGAGGAGGGGGTGGGCGGCGACGATCACGATCCATTTATAAGTGCCGGAGTTGATTCAGTCGATGTCATTCAACTCACTTCATATCCCCACTGGCACAAAGCTGACGATACGATCGACAAAGTGTCGGCGCAAAGTATGAAGATAGTGGGCGAGACGATCCTGGCCAGTTTGCCGAAGGTCGCCGACCACGTTATGAAAGAACAAAAAAAGTAGCCGCAAAAAGGCACAAAAGGCACAAAAATTAAGAAGGGGGAGCGATGCTTACATCACCTGAGATACTCGTTCCGATAGATTTTTCACCTTGCTCGGTGAATGCACTCAAGGTGGCCGTGGGAATGGCGGCGCCGGAAGGTGATCTTACGTTACTGCACGTTATCGACGAAGAATTCATTCAGGGAGCAGTTGCGGCAGGACTGGGAACTACTGACGAGCTTAGAGGACGCCTCAAAGAACAGGCGGAAGCGAGTTTCGCAAACGTGCTCGAAGGGATCGATATCCAGCAGGTCGATGTCGAAAAGATGATCGTCGTCGGGCTTCCGTTCGTCGAGATCCT
>Ga0126376_10001178_pt1 | contig 13931 bp, 9 predicted proteins | sample PanSoiMetPlot_15_FD_92760 | JGI IMG/M metagenome (GOLD analysis project Ga0126376, IMG submission 92760) | Tropical forest soil microbial communities from Panama - MetaG Plot_15 | ecosystem: Environmental > Terrestrial > Soil > Tropical forest > Bulk soil | place: Panama | collected 2016-02-17
CCAAGAGGCACAAAATAATTTCTTAATCAGTTTGTGCTTTTTGTGGCTGAAACTCTTTGTGCTTTTTTGTGGCTTGGCTTAGATCTGTTCGCAGATTTGCTGGATTTCACGTGCGATCACATCCATCAACCGAAACTCGTCCGAGTGCAGGAAGAAGTGATCTCCCGGAAACATGCGCAGTGAAAATGATCCGGTGGTGAGTTCTCCCCACGGCTGCAAATGCGCGCGGGTAACGGTCGAGTCTCGCAGTCCTCCAAACGCCGTAATCGGAATGGAGAGCAGCGGTCTATTGGGGAAGACGTAAGTATCGCCGAGTGCGAAATCGGCACGGAGTAACGGCAGCATGAGTTCCATCAGGTCAGGATGTTCGAGCACGTCCGGAGGCGTGCCTTTCAACTCCTGGAGTTCTTGTAAGAGTTGTTCTTTGGGCAGGTCGTATATCGATCGTTCTTTAGTCACCTGGGGCGCGCGCCGGCCTGACGCGAAGATATGTTTTGGTGACACGCCAAATTTTGCCGGCAGATAGTGAGCTAACTCGAAGCTAAGCAAAGCGCCCATGCTGTGGCCGAAGAAAGCAAAAGGCTTATCAAAGAAAGGACGCAATCCTTCCGCGGCCGCCTGGACCAGCAACTCGACGTTACTGAAAGGCGGCTCAGCGATGCGACGATCGCGTCCCGGCAACTGCACGGGACAAACTTCCACGCACCTAGGCAGATGCTGACCCCATGCACGGAATATTCGTGCGCTCCCTCCCGCGTAAGGAAAACAGAACAAGCGTAAGCTCGCGCTCGGATTCGTCTGAGGGCGCTCGAGCCATGGATTTAAGGCAACTGTCTTGGTTCGCATCATGAAATTAACAGGTTAGTTTTGATTAGGTCCTGCGGCTAACGCGACGAATGTATGGACCTCTCCTAAAACCGGGTAAAGCTCAGGACATAGTCCGTTCTCCATGTCGGCAGCCGCTCTTTCAATCAATGCAACATGATCGTACTCGACCTCGGGCCAGCAAATCGACACTTCGTTGACGTCGTCATGAACGACGTCGCCGGACACAAATATTTTCCACGTCTGCCACTGTGAACCGGCAGTAATCGCGCCTATAGAGTTGCCGTTAACCTTGAGAGCGACCTCGGCGTCAGTCACTCCTGCTCCGGGCAGCCGGCACGCCAGTTGTAATTCTACGGCAGTCGATCTTTCTCCGACAAAAAAGAACCGTGATTCCCGTTCGTGGGCTTTGTAATAGTGATTTAGACCGCCCACTTTGATCGTCAAAGGCAGGTTCCAGGAGAGTCCTCTCTGGAACGGCGAGGACATGCAGTAATAGTAGTCGAGCATATTACAGGCACTGCGCGACACACTGTGCTCCTGCCGGCGCAGCTCGGTGATGTCTCGTTCTGCGTTGATCCCAATCTTCTTCAAGGCGTCGATCAAAGCACCTACGAGCAGCGGATCGAGCACTTGTATGCTTGCTTTGAGAAGATACTGTGGGACTGACGGTGATGGCGCTGTAGCCAATTGCTCGGCTGACTTACACAACCAGAACGGCGCCCTGCGCGTTTGCATGTCTATGAAAGGCTGCATCATGCGGACGATTGCCGGCGAACTTTCGACGGCTCTGCAACAATGATAACGAAACACATCATAGGCTTTCCCGTGATGCGCGTTATGGACCGCACCCATAAACACCGCTTCAGCTTCAACCTGTGGCTTAGGCATCGCCACCTTTTCAGCCAAAGATTCCAGGGACACGTGAACACCCTTGAGTTTATTAAGGAGACAAGAAGCGGTTGCAGCGGCGGCGATCTTGATACCCTCGGCAGTGAGATGTACGTAGTCGAGGAACAACTGACGGCCGGGCAACTCGCCGCCCAGGTATGTAGAGTAGACTTGCGGTAGATCGACTACTGCATTTCCATGGCGTTCTGCTTCTCGGCGCAACGTGTCTTGAGCGACTGAATACGGCCGCGGCGTCAGGTACGCCGGCATGTCACAGATCAGGGCATCGCGCGCCGACTCCAGATATTTCCTGCGACCAGCACGATCGCCTGTTCGCAGCGCACATTCGGCAAGCAGGTAAAATCCCGTAGCACTGGTACCGCCGTCGAGCTGAACCATCCTGTGAGCGAATGATGCTGCACTATTCGTGTCGTTCTCCACCAGTGCCGCATGAGCTTGCCGCCGGCAAGCTTCCCACTCCGAATCAGCCTCGCCGAGGCACGGTGCAGTGCCGTCCGGGTCACGCCAATCTTCCAGGTTGTATTCGGGCACGAGCCACACTACGGGTATGTCTTTGGCTGCATACGTCGCGGCGACTGTCTTCACCAGGTTTTCAACGCGGATCCTGAGTTCATTCTCCGCGTATTCCTTTAACCCCTTTACGCCACCCCGCCGCAAGTTGGCCGCCGCGGATCTACGACCGCCAAAATCAATTAGCGCCGGGTGCCAATTATTGCCGGCGAAGATGACGATCGCGTCTGGTTCAAACGCGATCGCGGCACGCGCCAGTTCGAGCAACATAGTGATCTGCAGGTCAGTTCGCGCCAGATCGATGACCTCAACTGCGTCTTTGCCCAAGTGTGATTGAAGGACGGACTCGAGCGCCATCGCCGGCGTGTATTGCGGATCATAGAGATATCCTCTGGCAGCCGACTCGCCCAGAAAAACGACGCGCAAACGGCGACTCTTTGGATTGATGCGTCCGATATTGGCCCATAACGGCCACTGGTCCCGCAGCTCGTTCCGGCGTACGAAATATGTTCGTCCGTCTTCGCTCCTTCGTTCCCAGATGCCTATGTGGTGGTAGTCAGGACTGGTTGCGGGAGGAGTAGTCGTCGATTGATCAGACGTGGCGGAAATCAAGCCTGCCAGATCCAGGAGCCGGCTCATCTCAGCCCCTTCGTTGGAGGTGGCTAAACGGGCCAGACGCTGGGCCAAAGGTTTCAGTATTTCAGGTGGGCGCTCCATCGGCTGGATCTCCTTACAACAGGGTGTATACAAGTGTGCTTACTGAAGAGTCGGCGCGGCCGGCAGCGTTGCCTGGTAGAGCCGCGAAGAGTTGCCACAGCGACGGGATGCCGGATCGTTCGAGAACGAAATCTTCTATTATGAGCAAGTCGAGCCTCGAACGGACGAAGCACTTAATAGCATCGACGATATTGCACACGATTGGCTCGCCGCGCATGTTGAAGGAAGTGTTCAAGAGTATCGGACAGCCCGTGCGCTTGAAGAACTCTCTGAGTAAAGCTGCGAAGCGGCCGTTGGTTGCGGCGTCGACAGTCTGCACGCGCGCCGATCCGTCGACGTGCGTGATCGCGCCCAGATTAAGTGTCGAGGTCACCTGGCATGTCTCGAGCATGAACGGCGACGAATGATCGAGTTGAAAATGATTCTGTGTTTCGTCTTCCAGCACCGCCGGTGCGAAAGGCCGAAAAGCTTCGCGCATCTTTACCAGTGCATTAATTCGATCACGCATCTGCGGGAGACGTGGATCGGCGAGGATAGATCTGGCGCCGAGCGACCTGGGTCCAAATTCCATGCGGCCCTGGAACCAGCCGATAACCTTCCCTTCGGCAAGTTGAGAGGCAGTGAACGTAATCAACTCTGCTTCCCGCCCGCGGTAATCGCGAAAAGATGCCGAGGTCGCGCGCAGTATCTTTTGCGCTTCTTCGTAGCTGAACTCTGGACCGAGATACACGTGCTGAAGCTTTTTTCTTTCGGGTGCGCTGCCGGTGAGACGCACGTGGGCCAATGCTGCCGCACCGAGCGATCCGCCCGCATCGCCCGCCGCCGGCTGAACGAATAGCTGCTTGAATGGACCGTCGCTGAGTATGCGGCTGTTGGCAACGCAATTCAGAGCAACGCCTCCGGCCATGCAGAGATTCTCGCTGGGAACTTTGCTGTAAAGGTAGTTGGCTTTTTCGAGCAGTATCTCCTCGAGCACTACTTGCATGCTCCGGGCTAAGTCTTTGTGAAACTGTTGCAGCTCCGATTCGGGTTCGCGGGGCGGTTGCCCGAACAACGCCGGAAGTTCATCCGAATACATGCGATCGTCCGCTGTGAAGAAGGCGAAATATCTTGTGTCTAAGCGGTATTGCCCCGCTTCACTCAACTGCACCAGCCGGCGCAACTGATCGACATAACGAGGTTCGCCGTAAGGGGCTAACCCCATGACCTTATATTCGCCTTCGTTTACCTCGAATCCGAGATAACCAGTGATGGTGCTGTACAGCAAACCCAGTGAATCGGGGAAGTCCACTTGTTCGAAGCGCGTTAGCTCTTTGCCTGCACCGGCGCCGTAAGTTGTCGTGGCCCAGTCGCCGACGCCATCGACAGTCAATACTGCCGCTTCGTCAAATCCAGAAAAGTAATAACTGCTGGCGGCGTGGGAGAGGTGATGATCGAATAACTCAACTGGTCCTTCGTAACCAAGCGTCAGACGTATCACTTCCTCAGGACGGCTGGCGTGCATGCGCTTGACGAGCGCCTCTCGCCGAGCAGCCGACAACTCCGGTAACAAACTCATCCATATTTGCCGGCTCAGTTTCTGCTCCGGCTCTTCGTAGTAACCAATGCAGGCTACGTCCGAGATGGTAATGCCCGCGTGCTCGAGACAAAATCGGAAAGCATTTCGCGGAAACGAACGATCGTGCTTGATGCGGGTAAACCGCTCCTCCTGGGCCGCCGCCGTTAGAACACCATCCTGTATAAGACTGCATGCGGAATCGTGGAAGCCTGCCGAGATGCCGATGATGTTTAGATGTTTGCTCCGTGATGGAATTGCAGTCACTGAATGAACAACCATGATGCCCTTTCTGATTCGTGCCCCTTAAGGGTCTTGCACGAAAAGTCCGTTTGAGCTTGGTTTCTCAACGAGGTGCTCCGGAGGAGCACCATGTTTATAGCCTCGTCTTTTTAATTAGCCCCGCGCTCCAGCGGAGCGCAATGTGCGTTGGTGTTTTCAGTTACATGCCGCTCCTAGCGGAGCGGAATTAATAATCAACGGAGAGCTATAAACATGTTGCTCCTCTGGAGCAAAGAACCTCGAGTGCCTGAAACGGACTTTTCGTGCAAGCCCCTTAAGCCTTTAAGGAATAGAGAGGAAGGTGAAGCTTTACAGGCGGTTCTCGGCCGTCTGGCGCGCGATGATTGCCAGCGGATCGATGCAGCCATACTTGCCTCGCTGTCCGTTCGAAGCAGCAAGGTGTTTGGAAAGAACGTGAATCTCGGAGCAGCCGGCAACGAACGAGTCAACTCCGTACTTCTCCATTAAAGAATCGAGCAGTGGTAACACAGTTTGTGGATCGGAACTCTTCTTGATGGGATAGATCAAGTCGCGATGAATCCATTCCTGATCCTCGTCGTTGGGAAAGATGAGATATCGATCGAAGACCGCCCGGTCTTTGTGATTCTCGAAGAGCCGGAAGCGTCGCGTCCCGCTCGAGCAGATGAGGAGATGCTTCTTCTCAGTGTGCGGCAGATGGGCTGCAATCACATCGAGCAACGAAATAATCTTTTCTGATAAGTCGGGCGACAGCCGCGGCAGCAGATGATGAATCGTCATGCAGCAGATCACGATCTTCGACGCATTCATCTGAACGAGCGCCTTCAATGCCTTCTCCAGTTGCTTTAGCACAACATCCTCTTCGCCTTTAAGAAAAGCCTCCGTCCGATCCGGAAACGTCGGATCGGAGTAGACGAACACAACCGGAAAGTCCTGCTCTCGCTCGCCCTCACTGTAGTCGTAGATCGTCTTCAGAAACTCGGCCGACGCGACCGGTCCCATGCCACCAAGAACACCCAGGATGCTGTTCTTCTTCATGCCTCAAAATCCATTCAGTTGGCCACAAAGACGCACAAAAGACGCAAATGATTCTGAAAAATATTTGTGTTTTCTGTGCCTTTTTGTGGCTAGTTACGGCTTGGCAGATTGAACAAATCGAGGAAGATGCCGAACGTAAGCACGATCGCCAGCAAGTCCTGCTCGAATGGCAGGTTGAGATGAAAGCCTTCCTGCATGTATTGCAGCTTTAGTCTTTCGACGACTGCGGGATTGAAGTATCCCTGCCGCTCGATCCGCGCCGGCGAGAGCAGATCGTTGATCCATTCAAGGTTCTGTCGCAGCAGGTAAGGACTGCCCGGCGCATGGAAGCCATACTTCTCGCGGTTCAGAATCTGCGGCGGCACCAAACCCTCAGCGATTTTGCGCAGGATGTATTTCTCCGTGAACTTATTGAGTTTCAGGTGCGGCGGGATCTTCGTGGCAAACTCCACCAGATCGACGTCGAGAAACGGATACCGTGCCTCAACAGAGTTTGCCAACGACATGCGGTCACCGTGATCTGCGATTAAGTGATCAGAAAGTCTCAGTTTAAAATCGAGATACGAACGCTGGTGGATGAAGTGCCGGTTTCGCAGTCTCTCTTTGTTAACTGGTGCGCGGCGCAAACAGTCAAACTGCTCGAACGATTCGTAAATCTCCGGCGCATAAAGTGCGCTCTTGGTTTCGTGCAGCGCGTAATGATCCGTTTCGTAGAAAAGGTTCTTATCGCCCCAGACTCTTTCTCTCAGCTCTTCTTCGAAGACAGTCTCCAGATCAAACTTTGACGAGTTGCGAATGCCGAAGCTGTCGAAGCGATAGCCGACATATCCGGCAAACAACTCGTCCGCGCCTTCGCCTGTCAGTACCACAGTAATGCCTACACCGCGTGCGGCCTCCGACAGCGCCATTGAGCAAGTGTTGTACGTCTCTTTCACCGGACACTCGCAGTGATAGATCATCGACGTCAAACGATCGATGATCTCCGACCAGCCGAAGACGATATCGTGGTGCTCCGAGCGGACGTGATCGGCCACCATGCGCTGGTACTTGTCCTCCGAGATCTGGCGCTCCTTGAAAGTTATCGAGAACGAGTGCCGCACTTGATCGGGAGAGACCTTGCTGATCATTCCCGCGATCATCGAAGAGTCGAGCCCGCCGCTCAGGTAAAACCCGACGGGTACGTCAGCCTGCAATCGATACTTGATTGAGCGTTCGAAAAGATCTCCGAGTTTCTCGATGTAATAACGTTCAGAATGCTCCGGTACGACTTCATCAAGTGTCGGGTAATCCAGATCCCAATACTCGCGGAGTTGAATATCGCCATCCTTGACCGTGAGAAACTGACCGCTGCCGAGGCTGAGTATGTCCTTGAACATAGTGTGAGGGCTGATCAGGCCGGGAAAGGTCAGTATCTGATCGAGACCGGTAAGGTTTACTTCGCGCCGCACTGACGGATGCTCGAGTATGGCCTTGATCTCTGAAGCGAAGATGAAGAAGCCATCGGTGAGGATGTAATAGAGCGGGTTGATGCCGAAGTGATCGCGCGCCAGCAGCAAGCTTCGCTTTTGCCGGTCATAGATCGCGAAAGCAAACTGGCCGTTTAGCTTTTCAATAAAGCGTGGGCCATGATCTTCGTAAAGAGGGCCCAACACTTCGATGTCTGAGTTGGTGCGGAACGAGTGGCCCTTGCTGAGCAGATCTTTTCTTAACTCACGGTAATTGAAGATCTCGCCGTTGCAAATCGTGACGACGTTGCGATCTTCGGTGTAGAGCGGTTGGTCTCCACTTTCCAGATCGATGATCGAAAGACGCCGGAAACCCAGCGCGACATTCTTCTCAACGAAACAGCCGGCGGAGTCTGGACCACGATGCTTCAGCGTGTCCGTCATCTTGCCGAGCACACGTTCGTCGATCCGGTTCTCTTCGCGTAAATCGATGTAACCTACGATGCCGCACATAATTTTATTATCTTGTGAATCCTGTTGAATCTTGTAAATCCTGTGAAAGACTTAGACAGGATTTGCAGGATTCAACAGGATTTACAGGATAGATCCATCTGGAGTTTAGGCGCGCGTGGAGAGGACGAGTTCATCAGCCGTTAATGTCATTACGTCGCGACCGGCAGGTTGATCCAGCGGCCAGCGATCGTAGAGGAGACGCGGCACGCGCAAAACGTCACGTTCGACGATGAGGTAGTCGTGCTTGTCCGAGGTTTGACCTTCCGCACGGCGTCGTTCATCCATCTTCTCTTTGTGAAACTGGACGAGCTCGCGATCGAACTGTAACTTGCCGCACGAAAGGAACCGCACCGCGCCCTCAACATCTCTCGCCGTGACGACCTCACCCTGATTGTAGATGCTCGGCGCGAAAGGTATGTCAAGATAACCAAGCCGAAAGCTTTCGACCACACCGGCAGCAAGCTGACCACGACCACACAAGAAAACACTTTCAAGCATCGCCTGCACCTCGCGCCGGATGATCGCCGACTCCTCGGCAACTCGCGTTTCATCAGCAAGCAAATGTTCGGCGTCCGCGAGCCCACGCTTCACCAGGCTGATGGCCTGCACGTTATCCTCGAGCGTCGGTATCTTGATCGCTTCCGCAGGAGTTTTGACGACGATACGCGTGGCGCCTGCAAGGCCCATAGTGATCGCCGAGTTATAGATCAACTCCTCCGCACGCACCGCACTTTCCGGAAAGGCCGCCATGTACTGGTGAAAGACAGTGCTGACTTCGATGTCTTTGTATCCGAGATGATTGAGTGTCTCGTTCGCCATCGCTTTCATCACACGAATAGCGGCGATGTCCTGCACGCCGTGCCCCTGTTCGGCATAAGCCAGGCTGACAGACTTCACGCCCTGCCGCACCGCGAGAATGGTTTCGATCAAGTTGGAAACGATCGCGAGTGACGGTGGTATCAACGTGGCGGTCAGCGTGCCGAAGAACTCTCGATCAAGCTTGATGCCCCAGCGGTCGTAATATGTACCAGTTAATCTATCGACATACTGCCAATGGCGCAGTGATTGATCGAGCGGATAGTCTTTGTAATAAGGAATGTTGTAGCAGATCGCACCGCCTTCGAAAGCGGTGACACCGCCGGCGTAGGAAATCTCCGCAAGCAGCCGCGGATCGCGTGTGCTGTGTCGCACCTGCAAGGGTACTTTGATCTCCGAACTGATGCGCCGTAGTGGACCGACTCCGTGATTGACGAGCGGAAAGCCATTGAGTGTCGACACTCCACGCTCGCGACTCTCCTTAACTGCTTCTTCCGCGCCCGCAAAATTGTGGTTTCGAGTCAGCGAGTCGATCTGGTAAGAAAGAACCCCGGCGCCGACGCTCTTGAAGATTCTGAAGATCTTCAGTTGCTCGCCAACAAGCGGAACCCCACAGCGCGGCTGGACCAACGGTGGATGACTCCCTTCATTGACCCGTTTTTGCAGCGCCACCCATGACGGCTGACGACTGAGAAACTCCGCGTTCTCCTCGAGGTGCGCCGCCGCACGTCCCGTCGGCCAGGTCTCCAACACTTCCGCGCGCTCGGCGGCAAAAACGTCCGGCGGCAATTCATCGTCCGAAGTTTCACCTGCAATATGCACGTCCTGTGGGATCATGCGCTCCCAAAGAGCCGGATAGTCTTCAACCGGATCGACGCCGTGCAGATCTCGCGCCAAAATTTCCAGCACAGTTTCTATATCGACGAAGTTAACGAACACGCGATGGAAACCCATTTCGCGAAATAAAGTCTCGTACCCGCGCGCATCACCGACGTCGAGATTGCCACCGAGATACCAGAGTGGACCCTTAACCTGATAACGCCGCATCAGCTCCGGAAACTCCTGCAGGTAATAGCGAGTGTGCCCGTCCATGCTCGATAGCATCACGACGTTGCTGAGCGATGCGAGTTGGAAAAAGTCAACCAGCTTGTTCTGCGTTCCCAGATAGCGCACGCGATAACCGTTCTTGGTAAGAGTCTGACGCAGAATCGTCAGCCCCACCGAATGGGAGTCACCGCCAATACCTCCCAGTAAAATCGTATGATTCCGTTTTGTCTCCATACTTACCTTTGTTCGAGTGATTTCGGGTGGATTCAGTTGTCGTCGAAGGTGACGTTGAAGCTGTCCAATAAATGCGCGTCCTCTTCATCACTGCTCATCGAAAGCGTCGTAATCCGGTCGTCAGGGTTCGCGACGATTGATGCCAGCAGATTCCGGTAATGTTGAAGCATGCGATTGATCGTCGAAGCGGCAAACAGGTCTGTGTTGTAGGAGAGGTCAAGCAAGGTGAAGCCTTCTCCTTCCGCAACGATCATGGTCAGGTCATAAGTCGCCGTCCCTGCTCCAATGTTGAGCATTGAAAATTCGAGATCGCCGACGACTGATTTCAGTGGGCCGGATTTTTGAAACAGGAACATCACCTGAAAAAGCGGCGTCTGATTGCGGACGCGTCGAGGCTTCAATTCTTCTACCAGCAGCTCGAACGGCACGTCCTGATGGGCGAAGGCATCCAGAGCCGTCGCGTTGACCCTCGTCAGGCACTCGCGAAAGGTCGGATCGCCGGAAAGATCTGTACGCAATACAAGATTGTTGACGAAAAATCCGATGACGTTTTGAATGGCGGCACGGTTGCGGTTGGCGATGTTTGTGCCCACGAGAATGTCTTCCTGGCCCGTGTAGCGAAAGAGGAGCACATCGAAGACCGCCAGCAGCAGCGTGAAAAGAGTCACACCGGATTGCTTTGCAAGTTCCTGTGTACGGTGCGCCAGTTCCTGATCCAATTTGAGAATCTGCTCCGTGCCTCTGTGACTCAACACTGCCGGGCGCTCCCAATCGCTCTGCAACTCCAAAAACGGCGGGGCTCCTGCCAACTGGGTACGCCAGTAGCTCAACTGGTCGCTAAAACCATTGCTCGCTAGCCAGTCTTTCTGCCACTGAGCGTAGTCGGCATATTGAAGTGGCAGTGGCGGAAGCTGCGCCTTCTCTCCGCGGCTGTATGCGCCGTAGAGCTGTTCGATCTCCTTCATCATCACCGCCATGGACCAACCATCAGCGATGATGTGCTGGACCACGACGAACAGTGCATGCTCGTCCGGGGAAAGCTGCACGAGCGTCGTGCGCAGCAGTGGACCAACTCGCAGATCAAACGGCCGCGTCGCTTCGGCCCTGGCAAAGGCATGCATCTCGGCCTCACGTTCAGCAACGTCGGTACCTGACAGATCGATCCTGGGCAAGCTCCATTCGCGTGGCTCGTTTACAATCTGCACGGGCTGGCCGTCGACTTCATCGAAAGTAGTCCGCAACGATTCGTGGCGTCGCACTTCTTCAGACAGACTGCGTTCCAAAGCTTTCAAGTCTAGGGGACCACGCAAACGCATTCCTAACGGGATGTTGAAAGCGGCGCTCGCGGGATCCAGTTGGTGGAGGAACCACATACGCTTCTGCGCGAACGAAAGGGGCGCCGGTCCCGCGGTCTTCCGCCGCGAAATGGTTTGTTCCGGTGGCGAAGAGTCCTGCTTGCGTGCCAGCAAATGTGCGAGCCGCTCCAGTTGCCGCGGCGATAGATTCGCGAGGCGCTGCGAGATATTACTCATTTATTGTTTTGTGCTTTTGTGCTTTTGTGCCTTTGCGGCTATTTGTAAGAAGGTGGCAGGAACGACTCGATGCGTGTGCCGAAGCCACGCTCAGTCGCGAAGGTCTTCGCCAGTTTGCCGACGGCCATGTCTAGTACGCCGAGTCCGAATGGACTGAAGATCGTAATCGCGTCAGCGCTGCTCTTCGGCGCTGCGACTCCGTTTGCAATATCTGCCAGACTGCAACGGATAAAATCGCGATTGCCCACGATCTGCTCGGCCAGATGTACGGAGGTCTGCGCACGACACACGTGATCGACGTCATCAACGACGTTGTCAGCGGAGAGGATCACTTCCGGCGAGAAGTCGCGCAGCGAAACGTGCAGGATCGTACTTCCCGGCGGGCACATAGATACGTCGAAGATGTGCGGGTGGATAGCAGTCGTCGCCAGCGAAACGACATTGGCGTCTTCAAACACGTGCCGGCTTTCTTCTACGACTGAAACGTTCCAGCGTCCATTCAACTCCCCACAGTTTTCTTTGAACTGCCTGGCGCGCGCGGTGTCGACGTCGAACACCAGCAAACGATCGATCTTTGGAAATACAGCCGATAAAAACCTGGTTACTTCAAAGTTGATTGGACCACACCCCAGGACTCCTACCGTTTCCGGTACGCCATTCACGTGAATACAACGCGCGGCCAAAGCGGCACTCGCTGCGGTGCGTTTAGCGCTGATAAGAGATCCTTCCATGATCACTTCAGCGCGACCGGTCTCTGCCGAGTTCATGACGATCACCGCCGAGGCACGGTTCAGTCCCTTATCGAGATTACCCGGAAATGAAGACACCCACTTCATTCCGGCCACATTGAACTCCGGGCCCAGGTAAGCCGGCAGCGCAATGATTCTGTTACGCTCATCATTCGGAAAGCGCAGGAAGAGCGAGTTAGGCAATGAGCTGTCTCCCGCCGAGTGCACCTTGTAGGCAGCCTCTACGGTGGAGATGATCTCCTGCTCGTGTCCCTGCAGCGCTGCTGCTATTTCGTCGCCGGTAAGAATTAAGACATCACGGTTAGACATAAGCTGCTACCTCAATAGTTTCCGGCTCCGTCCAGAGATGCGACACGTCGCCGAAATGTTCCTCGACCCAATCGTCGGAGTAGATTGTATCGAGATAACGCTCACCACGGTCGGCAAAGATCGCAACTACAGTCGAGCCTCTCCGGATGCAATCCTTCATCTGTTCTACTGCCGCCAGTACCGCACCCGACGAGCCGCCAACCAGTAGCGACTCCATGCGCACCAGCCGGCGACAACTAACAACACAAGACAGGTCAGAGACGAGCACGACTTCATCAGCCAGGTCTTCGCGATAAAGTTGCGGACGTACGGCTGCCCCATGACCAGGAATCAGACGTTTGGCTTTTTTGCCTCCGAAGATGATGCTGCCGATTGCATCGACTGCAACCATCTGTGTGTTCAGCCCGTGCTCGCGCACGTAATCACCGCAGCCACGCATCGTCCCGCAGGTGCTGGTGGCGCAGAAAAGGTAATCAACCTTATTGTCGAGCACCGTGGCAATCTCGCGCATAGTTTGCTGGTGGGCCAACGGGTTGTCCAGGTTCGCGTACTGGTTCGACCAGAAACTGTTCTTCGTCGTTCGCAGCAGCTCCTGAACACGGTTGATCCGCGCCTGAAGATACTCGCCAGTGCGCGGATCAGGCTCCCTCACCATGTCGACCCTGGCGCCATAAGCTTTCAGCAGGTTGAGGTTCTGTTGCGTTGTCTTTGGATCAACCACGCAGATCAGGCTCAGGTCATAGTAAGAACAGGCCATTGCCAGGCCGATGCCCATGTTGCCGGAGCTCGACTCGATCACGACCGTGCCACGTCGAATCGCCCCGCTGGCAATTCCGTGCTTGATGATGCTGGCTGCGGAACGATCCTTTGTGCTTCCGCCAGGATTCAGGCCTTCCAATTTCGCGTAGAGATCGAAATCGACGTCCCTGAAGATGCGATTGAGTTTGATTAGCGGGGTATTACCGATGACAGACAGTACACCTTCGTTCACTGGTGCCTTCCTTTTTCTGAATATTGGAGTTTGAAAGATTGTGAGACTATCGGGTGAGCTCGTGGTTAATCCTCGACCTGTGACAGGAGCTCCGACATCTGCTCTTCACCGAGTGGATCGGCGAGACATTCGACAACGCTCAGTGCTACGCCTGCTAGCGTTGGTTGTTCAAAGAAGCGCCGCACTGGTATCTCCACGTTGAACTCTCCCTGAAGACGCGTAATGACCATGGTGGCAAGCAGCGAGTGTCCGCCCAGCTCGAAGAAATTGTCATGAACTCCGATCCGCTCGACGCCCAACAGGTCCTGCCAGACCTTAGCGACGCGCTCTTCGATTGAATTGCGCGGTGCGACGTAGGTGCCCTCGAGGTCGGGCCGTGTTGTGTCTGGTGCAGGCAAGGCTTTGCGATCGATTTTTCCGTTAGGCGTAAGCGGCAACGCTTCGAGGAACACAAATGATGGCGGGACCATGTATTCC
>Ga0126376_10001179_pt1 | contig 13930 bp, 11 predicted proteins | sample PanSoiMetPlot_15_FD_92760 | JGI IMG/M metagenome (GOLD analysis project Ga0126376, IMG submission 92760) | Tropical forest soil microbial communities from Panama - MetaG Plot_15 | ecosystem: Environmental > Terrestrial > Soil > Tropical forest > Bulk soil | place: Panama | collected 2016-02-17
ATCTTCGTGTTGACAGGCCCAGTAGTGCTTCCGAATGCCTCTCCGGCGCCAAGTGCCGGAGAGTTGTTTGGGTCGGTGTCCGGTTGGCGCCTTTAGCGCCGCCCACCGTGCCCACCGCCGCCGTGCATCCCACCACCGAAGTGCCCACGGGGGAATCCCCGGCCCCCGCGATAGTAACCGTAGCGGTAGTAGGACGGGCCATAATAGCGGCCGCCGCCGCACACCCAGACACGGCCCTCGGGTGTCCACCTCCAGCAGGAGCCACCGTAGGAGTAGCCGCCGTACCGGTAGTAGCCGCCACGGCCGCGCCAGCCGTCATGGTGGTGACCATAGCCGCCGCCCATCCTTGCGAAGCCACCGCCGTGCATCCCACCACCACCGCCGTGCATCCCACCACCACCGCCGTGCATCCCACCACCACCGCCGTGCATTCCGCCACCACCGCCGCCACCGGCCGACGCACTCAACGTCGCGCCGCCCATGGCAATAGCCACTGCGGCTAATCCAATCGCTATTTTACGAACCATGATGCTCATCCTTACTTACTCTGAGCACCCCAGCCTTTGTGAATCAAACTCGTTGATTGTGATTGGGTTCAGCAGCAGGTGCTTTCGCGATTTCGGGAACCCGGCGCATTAATAAGCGTTCTGCCAGCAGCGACGTGGGTTTATGCTCAACCCCATATACTGTGAGCAGACCCGGCCCTCGTGCAATGGGGGCCGGGTCTATTGCGAAATCTTTCGGCATAAAGAAAAATCCCCTTTTACGGTATTTCCCCCTTTCCGGCAGACGCGGCCGCCGTCAATGCGATGGCAAGCGGATCGCAGCACAACACCATGAGGGCGATAAGCCACGGGATTGGCCTGTTCGCTGTCGGGTGTCGGTTCCAACCAGCTCAGCAACGTTAGCCGTGCTGCGCCGGCGCAATGTTGCGTGACAGCGCCTCCCCAACGATTATGGCGCGTTCGAGCAGGAAGGCACGAATCTGATTGATGATGCCGGCGCGCTGCCTGACCAGCCGTTCTCACCCGGTGGAGAGCTTGCAGGTCGAGCTGATCAGGGTCTTGGTGGCGACAGTTTTCATAGAAATGCCGGCATTCTAGTTCCTTTCCGCCGCCTCGGGAGCTACAAAACCGAGGGACGCGCGGCCGTTCTGGCGCCCCGAACAATAGGCCCGGTCGGGCTGATCATCGTTCACTCTAGAGGGATTCGACCGAACTGAGACATTCCCAACCAAACTGCGAGGCTGTAGCATCTCCCAGTCCGGGTCAACGACCACCGTTCCAGGGGAGCGATCGATGCTGAAATCTAATCTCGTCGCCGCAATGGCTGTCCTTGCTGGCGCAGCGATCCTGTCCACACCGCTCTCCGCCCAAACCCTCGACAAGATCAGGCAGCGCGGCGTCGTGGCGGTGGGCACCAAGGCCGATTACAAACCGTTCGGCTTTCGCGATCCGAGCGGCACCATCGTCGGCTTCGAACCCGATCTTGCCAAGGATGTCGCTGACCGGCTCGGGGTGAAGCTCGAGCTGGAGCCGGTAGTCTCCGCGAACCGCATGCAGTTCCTGCAGCAAGGCAAGATTGATCTCATGCTTGCCACGATGAATGTGACGGACGAACGCCGCAAAACGGTCGGCATCGTCGAGCCGAGCTACTACGCCTCCGGGGCTAATGTATTCGTCAACCGCAAGGTTGCACTCAAACGCTGGGAACAGCTCAAAGATCAGAAGATCTGCGGTATCCAGGGCGCCTTCTACAACAAATATGTGGCTGAGAAGTACGGCGCCGACATCGTCGCCTTCCGCGGTCAGAACGAAGCCGAGACGGCGCTGCAGCAGGGCAATTGCATCGGCTGGCTCTATGACGACACCGCTTTCCAGGAGCGGCTTGCCGACCCCAAATGGTCGGCTTTCGAGATGCCGCTGGAGACCATTCTGACCGAGCCATGGGGCGCCGCAGTGAGGCTTGAGGAGCGCGACGGCCCGTGGGGGCAGTTCATTGCCAAGACCATCGCGGATTGGCACCGCAGCGGCAAGCTCATCGAGACCGAGAAGAAGTGGGGCATCTCGCCATCGGCCTTCCTCAAAAAGGCACGCGAACAGACCCAGTGAGCAATGGACCTCACGCCACTCTGGGAGTGGTTTCGCGAGCTTAACGCCACGACCGGCATCAAGCTCACCATCTTCTATGATGCGTTCGATCGGGCCCGTTTCATAAACGGGTTCCTGACCTCGGTCAGGCTGATGGCGCTCTGCATCCTCGCAAGCGTCGTGATTGGCATAGCGGGCGCCTGGGTACAGAGATCGCGCATTCGTCTCCTTCGCGCCATCACAGCAGCCTATGTGCAGTTCTTTCGCAACACCCCGCCGCTGGTCCAGCTCTACTTTTTTTATTTTGCACTTGGATCGTACCTGCGCGTAACCAACAACATGGGGCTTGAGGTGCCGCTCGTCTCCAGCTTCGCCTGGGCGGCGATCTGTCTTTCGCTTTATGCTGGCGCGTTCAACGTGGAGATTTTTCGCGCCGGCATCGAAGCGGTGCCGAACGAAACCGTCGAGGCCGCTGAGGCGCTTGGCTACAACCGCCTGCAGGCTTACGTGCATGTGACCCTGCCGCTTGCCTTCCGCATCAGCCTGCCGGCGCTAAATAACAATCTCGTCAATTTGGTAAAGACCACTACCATCGCCTACGCCATCGCAGTGCCGGAAATGCTCTACGTCGCGAACCAGATCTGGTCGGACGAGCTGAACGTGCCGGAAATGATGAACGTGCTGCTGGTCGTCTACGTCCTGCTGGTCGGTATCGTGGTCTACCTGATGAGTCGCTGGGAGCGGGCGATGCGGATTCCCGGCTACATGCCTTGATCGCGAGTGGCGGTACTAACGCGGATTTCGATCGCGTCAAACCACACGCCGGCGTTGTCGCCGGGCTTGTTCCGGCGACCTCGAACACCTCCTTCCGACTCTCCTGCGCGCGCCGGGGAGGGGTAGGCAGGGGGCCGAACGGCCGGGGTGGTCGTGACAAGCCCGGTCGCGATGCGCTGGCAGAGGCCGCATGCTTCAACCTGATCGGAACACGATCTAATCTGCCCGTCCTCAAGCCGTTCCGGTTACGATCGAGCGCCGATGACCTGCCGTGCCCTCCCTTCACGGCTCGTCATGGCGTCCTCCTGCTCGTGGCTTTCATGCTCTCGATTTGCATTGGCGAGGCGCATGCCGGCCCCGGTGTGCCATCAATCCTTGCCACCATCATGAAATGGACGCCCCTCCTGGGGCAAGGCTTCGCTCTCAACATCGCCATGAGCTTTTTCGCCATGGCGATCGGATCCATATTCGGGCTGGTGCTCGGCCTCGGGCTCATTGCTGTCACGCGGCCGGTTCGGGCGACCTCGTGGCTGATCACCCAGTTCTTCCGCAACGCGCCGTGGCTGGTGCTGCTGTTCTACTGCATTCTGCTGATGCCGTTCGAGGTGCGCATCGGCGGAATCATCGTGCCGCTGCCCGGCTGGGCCAAATCGACCGCTGGGCTGGCGCTGCCGGTGATGGCCAATGTGGCGGAGTTGGTGCGCGGCGCGGTGCAGTCGATTCCGTCCGGCCAATGGGAGGCGGCCGAAGCGCTCGCCTTCACGCGGCTGCAGACGTTGCGGCTCGTCATCCTGCCGCAATGCGTCAAGCGCATGACGCCGCCGTGGATGAACCTCTACGCCATTGTAGTTGTCGGAACGCCTCTCGCCTCCATCGTCGGCGTCAACGAGGCGATGACGCTGACCGGCGACGTGCTCTCCTCGGAGGGGCGACCGGAGTTGCTTGTGCCGATGTATCTCTACCTGCTGACCTGGTTCTTCATTTATTGCTATCCGATCGCGCGCGCGACCGTGGCGCTGGAACGGCGTTTCCAGGTGCCGTGATGACTCCGACTTTGTGTTGGACCCCCGAGCTGCCACTGATCCGCATGCGCGACGTGCGCAAGAAATTCGGCGCCACGACCGTCATCAACGGCATCTCGATCGATGTGATGAAGGGCGAAGTGATCTGTATCATTGGCCCATCGGGCGCCGGCAAGTCGACTCTGCTTCGCTGCATCAATGCGCTGGTGCCAATCGATTCCGGGTCGATCCTGGTGGAAGGCCAGGAGGTCAACGCCCCCAAGCTCGACAAGCTCAAGCTACGCCGCAAAGTCGGCATGGTATTCCAGCAATACAATCTGTTCCCGCACCGCACGGCGCTCGCCAACATCATGATGGCGCCACTGCATGTCCTCAAACGCAACCGCGTTGAAGTCGAGGCAGAGGCGCGCGCGCTCATGCGCAAGGTGCGGCTCGACGGCAAGGAGGATTCCTACCCCGGCGAACTCTCGGGCGGCCAGCAGCAACGGGTCGCCATCGCGCGCAGCCTCGCCATGCAACCCGCCGCCATGCTGTTTGACGAGGTGACGGCCGCGCTCGACCCGGAGACGGTGAAGGAGGTGCTGGTCACAATCCGTGAACTCGCCGAGGAAGGCATGACTTGTGTCATCGTCACCCACGAAATGGGCTTTGCCCGCGAGGTCGCCGACCAGATCTATTTCACTGATCGCGGCGTCGTGGTGGAGCACGGGCCCCCTGGGCAGTTTTTTACGAATTGTCGCGACGAACGGACGCGGCGGTTTTTGAGTCAGATTCTGTAGGAGACGACTGGCTGGACTTATTGGCTGCGATTCTCGGTCATCTGGCGTATACGTGTGAGCACCGTGCCGGCTGCCTCGAGCGTCTGCGTTGCTAACCTCTTGGCGTAAATAAGGATCGGCACTATGCGGCTGTTGTGCGGGGGCAAATTCTTTGACACCTGGCGAATCTTTGCGACGAGGGCCCTCTGGTCGTCGGCCTCGTCACGGCCCGTAAACGCATCCGGGTTTCCGGTGATTATCGCGAGCGGTGTACAGGCCGTTGTCACCTTCGTTGCGAAGATGTCGAAGATGTCGAAGACGCCGCCAGACTTAATTTTGAATGTCTTTTCCTGATAAACGGAGTCACCGTCCAGCTTCGGGATGGCCAATACTTCCTTGCCCGTCACCGGAATGATTTTAAGCCTTTTCTCCGCTATCAACTTCATGTTCGTATTCTCGGGGTCGGCAAACTGCACGAAAAAACCGACCGCTTCATCGGGGCTGTCAGCCGTTTGCTTCAGTACTTCCGTGGCGTTCTCCACTTCATGCTTCTGGACGTTGGATACGCGCCCAAGGCCCTTGGGATCGTTTGCCTGCAGGAACGCGAAGCTCGCTGCCGAACCACTGTCTTTCGGCAGGATGAAACGAATTTGATGCGCCCTGTCCTGAACATCCTCGGAATGCGCCCTGCCGCGAACATCCTCATAGTTTGTGAGGTTCTGGTTCTGGCTCCTCGTCACCATCCACAGGCCCTCGCACGCGTCGGTGCGGATGACCGTAAGCTTCTTGAATTCGGCCACCTGCTTGATCATCTCATTGGCGTAGACGTCGAGCTGCCCGAAGCTGATATTGGTCGGGAATTCGCGCACGCGGCTAATGTTTTCGACTGTGCCTGTGCTCTGTGCGCACCAATAGGGGAAATAAAGCCTCGCCATTGCGTTCCGCACGGGTGGGCAAAATTGCCCGTGGTAGGCGCCGTTCTCACCAGCGGTATTGATTCGTCTTTCGGCGGCGCCGGCTATTATGTCGGGGCTGTCGAGGGGCGGAGGCTGGGGATCTGGGGTGAAGAATACCAGCACAACGCAGCCGACCACGAGCACGGCCAATGCTGTCACGCATGCAGCTAGCCATCGCCACAATTTCCGCTTTATCGGGTGGCGCTCGACAGGCCGCGCCTGCCACAGAAACTGCAACTCATCCAGCCTTTCAATAGGCCAGCATTCCACGTTGCGTTCTTTCTTGAGACGCCGAATGGTATCTTCCACGGATTCGACCAAATTCGCCCTCGGAAAGATGAACAGAAAATTGCATAGACCGGTTTCCCAAAGCAGAGCAAGTTTTCTCTCAAATTCACCGACCAGGCCGACAACGCCATCGTGGCCTGGCAAGCATCCCGTCGCGACAATGGTTCGAGTCTCTGAAAATCCGTATCGAACCATGCGATCGGCGAGAATAAATGCCAAATCGAGGCTATGGCCATCAATATAGGTATTGCGTCCGATAGGTGGAATAGTATCAAAAAACGTATATGGCGGATCGTGTACCAATTCCACGCCGCGCATTCGCCTGATCACGTCATCGGGGCCAGCGAGGATTACGGGATTAGCCGGTTGACCGAGACGGGCCTTGCCATACACGTAGAATAGTCGATCGGTGCCACTGTAATCGACCACAGGGAACGCAACGTGACAAATTTCTCTTGAATTCTCTACATCTAGGTCCCCACTCTCTACATCTCGGTCCCCACGCTTCCGCGACATGCGCTCATCCCCACAAGAGGCTCCTTAGCCCGGTCGAACCCGCAGTTTCAATCCTTCCCTTCGAACAAGCTGGGTCGGATCTTCACCGCCGGAGGGCAGGCCGTAGGAGTGAATTTCCCCGTAGCTATTGACTTGACCGTGAAGCCAAGTGACACCCTGATTATCAACTAGGGTCAGCCAACCGTCCGGGCCTATAATCTCGCGAAGCCGGTCGCTTAGCGTCAAGGACACGATCCATCCCTTCGATCTGGGATGCCTGTGCAGCTTGACCGGACAATCGTCGTGCGGCAATAAGACGACGGTACGATCGAGTGGATCCTGACCGCCACTCGCTGCCAAGGGCAAGACGACCTCAGTCTTTATCCCGGCCCTGCGGCAGCGCTCTATGAACACCTCACCCTCCAGCCGCAAGTCCTCGCGGACCTCGGCACAGCTCGATCGCGCCAGCGGCGACGTCATCAGAAGATGCTCTTCGTGGGTCGTGAACGCGTCACGCCCCAACAGAACATTCCTGAGCCGTTCCTCTGTCAGCTCGGCGCCGCGCCCGTCTTCGTCCTGAAGCGCGAGCACCTCCTCGAGCAGTTTCTCCATTGGCGATTTCGTCGTCATCTCTATTCCTCCGGACCAAGGCGTCTGCAAAGCTCCTGGGTTGCCAGCCTTAGCAGGCGTTTAAACTCACCGTTTTCCATCCCTTCTCGAGTGCGGTATTCGGCTCCCTTATCTGGTTGCAACGACGCCTGAACGACGCTGCGAAGAGGCTCAACCAGCTGCTCGATGCGCTCCTTCAATTGGCGCAAGGTGGCTTCTTTCAACTCTGGCGACAAGCCCATTACACCGTCTGCGGGTGGCTCCCCGGGGTGCAGTCTCCCAAACTCCTCTTCAGTCAATTCACGACACTCGTGACAAAACCGATCGAAATATTCTTTGATTGTAGTAGCCTTTATGTTCCCGACCAGTCGATCATTTGGCATTTCTTGGAGGATGCGTGTGCGGACTTCATTCGCATGTTCCGCGCAACACCGATAGCCGGGAGCTCTGAGATGTCCGTGTCTCCTCGCGTATTCCAGAATCACGTCATTGCTGATGGGGTGAAGTTTGACCCAAACGCGGTGTTCGTGCTCCGTCATTCCTTCAGTCTCGCGGCGACGAGCGTTAAAGTAAGAGCGCAAAATTACGCGCAGGCCCTGTTTCTGCTTCACCTCGGGCTTTAATCCTCGCACGGCCTCATCACTTGTTATGCTGTGGGTAAGCTTGGTTGGGTCGAGAAAGAAATCCATGGCCGCATCCCAAATCGCTTTTTGTCTCGGAGTCATTTTACAACTTGGTGGAGTCATCGCCTCATTTCTTATGCGCTCGATCTCGGCCTCGATATCCCCACACAGAGTTTTATCGCACTCACTTACCCCATCGATCAGGCCGAGCAAGCGATCGGAACGATGCACGAATCTTGTAGTTATCATTCCCCTTGTCTTTCCCCACCAAACTGTCCGATACATCCTAGCGAGCTGGTCGTGTTCATCACTCACCCTACGCCGCCGGCCGTCTTCATTGGTCATGACCGCCTCGCTCGGTTGCCGCTGATGACACCATGAGCCGATTGGCCGAGAGCAACGCCGCACATGACCACGCGCCAGCATGGTTACGACGCTTCGTCCCCAACAGCCATATGCCGCACCAACTGCACTGCATTCGTCCGCTTATTAGAATCCGCCACCTGACCATTTCGATTCACGCCAGGCAGGCGCCTTTGTTTGGACGGCCGCGTCCAGGCTCGCCACGTCCACCGAACCAGTCGGACGGCAACGAAGTGGAGCGCCAGCGCCCATGCTCCGCCCGTGATTGTAACGAGGGTGATCCAGGTCAGACGATAGCTTATCCGTATCATCTTGAACGCTGCCGAAAACATATTTGTGCTCCAACACCCGGCGTTCGGTTTCGGCGACCCATGAGGGGCGCTACCGCGCTGCCGGGGCGGAGCCGACGTCCGCCGCGGCGCGCAATTTGAGCCGGCTTATTGAGTGTGGGCCTCGATCGTCTGGCGCGCTTTTTCCACCGCCGCCTCCATTTCCTCGAGCGCCTGCCCCGCGAGTATCTTCGTGTGTTCTATTATCCACACAAGGCGGCCTTCCTGGGGTAGCAATTTCTCGGCCGGAACCTCGCGGATCTTCTGGATCATATCCCTCTGGTCGTCGGCCTTGTCACGGTCATTGCCGAACGCCTCCGGCGTTCCGGTTATTATCGCGACCGCCGTGCAGGCCGTGGTCGCTTCCGTTGGGTTGACGAAGATACCGCCCGCCTTCAAGGTGAACGTCTGTAGCTGGTAGATGCCTCGGTCATTCAGCTTGATGTGCAATACTTGCCGGCTTGCCACCGGAATGACTTTCAGCCCTTTCTCTACGATCAGCTTGATATTGGCGTTCTCTGGATCGGCAAACTGCACGAAAAAGCCCACTGCTCCATTGGTGCTGGAAGCCGTTTCGTTCAACACCGCGGTGGCATCGCCTACGTAACGTTTGTTCGCCTCGGGCACGCGGCCAAGGCCGTCCGGATCGTTTGCCTGCAGAAAGGAAAAGCTCGCCGCCGAGCCGCTGCCTTGTGCAGGCAGGATGAACGGAATGCGCCGCGACAAGGCGAGGATATGGCCGTAGTTGCCGAGGTCCGGGTTTCTCGTCACCATCCACAAGCCCTCGCAAGCGATGTCGGTGCGGATCACGGTGAGTTTTTTGAATTCGTCCGGCCGCCTGCTCGCCTCATCGGCGTACACGTCGAGCTGGACAAAGCCGATGCTGGTCGGATGGCGCAAGACGCGATCGATGTTGTCGAGCGCGCCCTTGCTCGGGGTGCATTTGTAGCCTTGGAAATAGGCGTTGGAGAGCGCACCGGGCAGCGGCGGGCAGAACAGGGTATGATAGGCGCCTTTTTCGCCGCCGGTATTGATCGACTTTGCGCTTGAATCTTCCGCCAAGGCGGCGCCGGCAAAGGTCAGCGCGACGGATACGCCTGTCAGGATTTTCATTGTCTTCATCGAAACCTCCCGTATAACCTGTTGAGATCAAGCCACGTTTCTCCAAGCATCCTGGCTGGATGTGAGTGATGTCGGAATGCTGTGAGGCCAGATCGATGCCGCGGAAGCGACATCGGTGCTGGAGTGCCGCAATCATCGCGGTCCCTCCTTCGTCTCCACGAGGGTTTTCCCTCGCCTCTAATTATCTGTGGAGGTTTTCAGGACGCGCGGGACCGAAGCTCAATTTTTTTCCGCCATCGAGGCGGCGGCGCTCTCGGTCAACGGCTGTGGCCGGCAGCGACGCGCGCGTTGCAGCTGCCTGATGGCGAGCGATCGATGAGCGTTTTATGCGACGATCTGCCAGTTGGCCCTCAATCGAGGTAGTAGCCACGGCGAACGCCATCCGTCTCTTTATGCCGGGAGGCATGTTGGCACCGTGCATGGGCGACGAAACGAAGGAACCGCAGCCGGTATCCGCAAGCTGGGCAAAACTTATCCTCGCTCAACGCGGGATTCTCTATTCGATCAATGGCCACGAAATACTGGTAACCAATCCTCGCTCTTCTGGGGAGCCCGAAGAAAGTTAGGTCAAACGAGGCAAAATCGACATCACAAAAGTTGCAGAGGATAAGCCGTAAAGGCTGGAAGATCTCTTCTTTGCCGGAAATGCTCGATTTCGACTGGGCTACCGCCGCATTCATCACACGGCGCCAAGTTGCGCACTTCAAGTGGACCGAAACAGAGCGGGCACTGGACTTCTTGCATCGGCGTCATGGAGTGCTGCGGGCAAACGCCTTGATTACCCTTAAGACTGCACTCAGAGGGCATAGCGCGGCCCTAAGGCTCCCCGTTCGTCTCCCCCTCCTCGCTCAGCCGCTCCACTGCGACCACGCGTTCGCCGTCGGCCGTGTTGAACACGATCACACCCCTTGTCTTGCGGCCCTTGATGCTGATCTCGGCGACGCCGCAGCGGATCAGCTGGCCGCCGTCGGTCACCAGCATGAGCTGATCGGATTCCTCGACCGGGAACGACGCCACCAGGCGCCCGATCTTGGCGCGGAGCGTGCCGTCGCGCTCGCGGTTGTCCATGGCGACGATGCCTTTGCCGCCGCGGCCGGTTGTGCGGTATTCGTACGAGGAGGTGCGCTTGCCATAGCCGCGCTCCGAGACGGTGAGGACGAACTGCTCGGCCGCCGAAAGATCCACGTAGCGCTGTTCGCCGAGTTCGATGGCGCCAGCCGCCTCCTCGGGTTCAGGCTCGGCATCGATTGCTTCCTCGGTCGTCTCTTCGAGGCCGCGCCGTACCGCACTGGCACGCTTCAGATAGGCGGCCCGCTCCTCGCTGGTAGCGTCGACATGGCGGAGGATCGATAGCGAGATCACCTTATCGCCGTTCTCGAGCGAGATACCCCGCACCCCCATGGAGGTGCGGCCCGTGAACACCCGCACTTCGCCCACGGCGAAACGGATGCACTGACCGATGGCGGTGGTGAGGAGCACGTCGTCCTTGTCGGTGCAGATCTGCACGTCGACAATCGCCTCGCCGTCGTCGAGCTTCATGGCGAGCATCCCGGAGCGGCGCACATCGACAAAATCGGAGAGCTTGTTGCGCCTCACCGTGCCCCGCGTAGTGGCAAACATGACGTCGAGATTGGCCCAGCTCGATTCATCCTCCGGCAGCGGCATGACGGTGGTGATGAGCTCGTCCTGCGCAAGCGGCAAAATGTTGATCAGCGCCTTGCCGCGCGCCTGCGGCGCGGCCAGCGGCAACCGCCACACCTTCTCCTTGTAGACTTGGCCCCGCGAGGAGAAGCACAGCACCGGCGTGTGGGTGTTGGCGACGAACAGCCGGGCAACGAAATCCTCCTCGCGGGTCTGCATGCCGGCGCGGCCCTTGCCCCCGCGGCGCTGTGCCCGGTAGGTCGACAGCGGCACGCGTTTGACATAGCCGAGATGAGAGACGGTGACGACCATGTCCTCGCGCTGGATCAGGTCTTCGTCCTCCATCTCGCCTTCCTGATCGATGATCTGGGTGCGGCGTGGGGTGGCGAACTCCTCCTTCACGGCGATCATCTCGGCCTTGACGATCGCCTGGATGCGGGCGCGCGAGCGCAGGATGTCGAGATAGTCGGCGATCTCGGCGGCGAGCTTGTCAAGCTCATCCTTGATTTCGTCGCGGCCGAGAGCGGTAAGCCGCTGCAGTCGCAGATCGAGTATCGCACGGGCTTGCTGGTCGGAGAGGCGTGCCGTGCCCACCGGCGAAACGCGGTGGCGCGGATCGTCAATCAAGGCCATCAGCGTCGCCACAGCGGCAGCCGGCCATTCGCGGGACATCAAGGCTTCGCGGGCCGTATTCGGATCCGGCGAGGTGCGAATCAGATGGATGACCTCGTCAATATTGGCAACCGCGATGGCAAGGCCGACGAGAATGTGGGCGCGGTCGCGCGCCTTGTTGAGCAGGAACTTGGTGCGCCGTGAAACCACTTCTTCGCGGAACGCGACGAAGCAAGCCAACAGGTCCTTGAGCGACATCACCAACGGACGGCCGCCGTCGAGCGCCACCACGTTGGCGGGAAAGGAGGATTGCAGCGTGGTGAACCGGTAGAGCTGGTTGAGCACCACATCCCGCTCAGCGTCGCGGCGCAGCTCGATGACGACGCGATCGCCGTCGCGATCGGACTCATCGCGCAGTTCGGCGATGCCGTCGATCTTCCTTTCGCGGACCAGTTCCCCAATCCGCTCCACCATGTGGGCCTTGTTCACCTGGTAGGGAATCTCGTCGATGATGATGGCTTCGCGCTCGCGGCGCAGCGTTTCCATGTGATGCTTGCCGCGCACGATGATGGAACCGCGGCCAAGATGGTAGGCGGCGCGGATGGCGGCACGACCCAGGATGATACCCCCGGTCGGAAAGTCCGGGCCTGGAATGATCTTGATGAGGTCATCGATTGACAGCCCCGGATCATCAATCAGCGCAATGGCACCGTCGATGACCTCGCCCAGGTTGTGGGGCGGAATATTGGTCGCCATGCCGACCGCGATGCCGCCGGCGCCATTAACCAGAAGGTTCGGGAATCGTGCCGGCAGCACCACCGGCTCGCGCTCGGAATTGTCGTAGTTGGCGATGAAATCAACGGTATCCTTGTCAAGGTCTTCGACCAGCGCTTCGGCCACCTTCTCCAACCGCACCTCGGTGTAGCGCATGGCCGCCGGCGGGTCGCCGTCCACCGAGCCGAAATTGCCCTGTCCGTCGATCAGCGGCAGGCGCATGGAGAAGTCCTGCGCCATGCGCACAAGCGCGTCGTAGACTGCCTGCTCGCCGTGAGGATGGTATTTGCCGATGACGTCGCCGACCACGCGGGCCGACTTGCGATACGGCTTGTTCCATTCGTAGCCGTTCTCGTGCATCGAATAGAGGACGCGGCGATGGACGGGTTTAAGGCCGTCGCGGGCATCCGGCAGCGCCCGGGCCACGATCACGCTCATGGCGTAATCGAGGTAGGAGCGCTTCATTTCGTCCGTAATGGAGACCGGTCGAATATCGGACGGCCCTGAGCCAGGCTCGCCGGATTGAGATGAATTGGACAAGGGTGAGGAACCGCGCGTGAATCTTTTCAGTGCTTGTCGTGCCTTTTAGATAGTGTGTCCGGGCCGCAAATGCCACCCTGCGCGGCATCTTGCCAACGCGAATTTTCAGCTAAAACGTCAGGAGCGCCAACGTGGAACGCGTTCCGGTCATCTTGACACAAGCACGCCCGCGAATCTGTTAGCTGGTACGCCACGGCGCGCAATGCGGGCGCCATCCGCACGAAACCAAGCCTGCCGGGGGCGCATGCCGCTTGAATATCTCATGCGAGGTGAATGTTGTCTAAGTGATTGATATGACTGAACAGTATGCCCAATGGCTAGGGTTGGGTCAGCGGCCGGTCAGCAAACACATGACGGCGGTGATGGCTTGCACCTGGAAATGACGCCCACCACGTAATGCGCCAGCGAGGGAGGAATTATCCGTGCGTTCCTGCCGCCCAGCTCCGCCAGCTCCGCGCCCGTTCCGATTGCCGCCGCTCACACCCCGGTCGATGGATCCTGCGCAGCCGGTTGACCATGTGCTGCAGATGATGCGCAAGTACGGCGCCCCGATAGACCGCGAGAGCTACATCCAATTCGCCTACGGGAGCACCGTCCCCGAGTGGACACCGGAGCTGGAGTTGATGCTGCCGGCCGAACTGCAGGACATGGCACAGTTCGAGGGGGAATGACCGGAACACGGCTCCTGGACGAGAATAGGAGGGAGGATCCGAATGTCACGAGCACGCAAAGCTTTCCTCGTGTGGTGGGCGACTATGATCGCGCTCATCACCGTACTCTCGACGGTGGGGATGTACGTTCATTGGGACGAGATTAGAGCGGATTCCGATCGATTTCACGCATAGCCTGCGTGCCTGAAATAATTGGCGGCCTCGCGTGCAGTGAGGTTGCGGGCGAAGGAGCCGATGCGGCGGCGCAGGCGAGGAATTCTCCG
>Ga0126376_10001180_pt1 | contig 13929 bp, 10 predicted proteins | sample PanSoiMetPlot_15_FD_92760 | JGI IMG/M metagenome (GOLD analysis project Ga0126376, IMG submission 92760) | Tropical forest soil microbial communities from Panama - MetaG Plot_15 | ecosystem: Environmental > Terrestrial > Soil > Tropical forest > Bulk soil | place: Panama | collected 2016-02-17
TCACGCGGCGTCGTCGGTGCGAGCTCGGTCACGAGCCTTTGCCACACGGCGCGCATCGTCGCGACGTCGTCGCCGGCGCGATGTGCACGAATCACCGGAATTTCCAGGGATCCTTTCGATTGGGGCTTGCCGGGGATTAGCTTTACGTCCTTTGGCGGATTGAGTGATCCGACGCCGCGGCGCGAACTCGATCAGACCTACACGATCTCCAACACGATTTCGTGGAATCACAAAAAACATAATTTACGTTTTGGAGGCGATTATCGCCATATCCTGCAAAGTTTTCGTTCGGCGCGGAACTCGGAGGGGAGTTTCGTTTTCACGGGTTTTGCGACGTCCAGCTACAGTTCCGGGAGTACGCAGCCTCTTCCCGACACGGGCTCAGATTTCGCGGACTTCCTGCTAGGCTTTCCGCAACAATCTTCACTGCAGTCCGGCACAACGTCGTATGACTTCAGCGCAAACTCTTTCGATTTCTTCGTGCAAGACGATTGGCGCCTTTCTGCCGGCCTTTCTCTGAACCTAGGTATGCGCTATGAATACAACGGGCCTTATACGGAAGCGCATAATCGCATTGCCAATCTTCTCGTTGGGCCGGGTTTTGCGGCGGCGACACTGGTTGTTCCCGCTGGCGCTGTTTTACCGTCAAGCGCGACTCCCGTTCAAACTTCTTCCAATGCATCTTTGCTCGATGCGGATCGCAACAATTTCGCTCCGCGGATTGGTATCGCCTGGAAACCATTCAAGAAAACCGTTGTGCGTGCCGGCTATGGCATCAATTACAATCTCGCCCAGTACGGGGCGATTGTTCAAAACTTTGCGTTCCAACCGCCTTTCGCAAACACTGCGACAAATACAACGAATATTACCGGATTGAACGGATCGACCCCTTTAACGCTTACGAGTGGCTTCCCGGGCGTCTCGTCGAACGTTACGACTAACAATTTTGGAGTTGATCCAAATTACGCATTACCCTACGTGCAGATCTGGAATGTGGATATTCAGCGCGAGCTTTCTGACGGCATTGTTTTCAACGTCGGCTACAACGGTTCGAAGGGCACTCGACTTGATACGGAACGCGCACTCGTCGTGGCGAATGCGCAACCGTTCATTTTTGAATCGGCGGAAGGCAATTCGGTTCTTCATGCAGCTTCTGTCCGCGCGCGCAAACGAATGTCCAAAGGATTTGGACTTGGCGCTCAATATGTCTTTTCGAAATCGCTCGATGATGCTTCCTCGATTGGAGGAGGCGGTGTCGTTGTCGCGCAAGACCCGTTGGACATTTCTGCGGACCGCGGCCTTTCCGGTTTCAATCAAACGCGCAAGTTTACCGGCAATTGGATTTACGACTTGCCGTTTGGCGAAACCCGTGCGTTCGCGCGCAAAGGAGCGCTCTCGCACCTTCTGGGCGGGTGGCAGTGGAGCGGAAGCTTCACGGCGGCATCCGGCCTTTACTTCAGCCCGCGCGTGCTCGGTGGTGCGCTGGATATCAACCGCGGCGTAAGCGGCTCGCTGCGTGCCAACGTCGTGCCCGGGCAACCTATTACCCTTAGCGATCCCACCGCGAAGGAATGGTTCAATACGGCGGCGTTCTGCAATCCCGGCCTTAACTGCGTGAATCCCACTGGCTCGAACTTCGGAGAAGCGGGCCGGAACATCATCGAAGGGCCAGGCAGCGTCGTCTTTAATATGTCGTTCAATCGAACGATTCCAATTAAGGAATCACGGGCGCTGGACCTGCGAATCTCCGCGAACAACGTTTTCAATCACGTGAATTTCGCGGCGATCAATACCACGGTGAACTCGCTTACGTTCGGCGAAGTGACTTCGGCGGGGAACCTGCGCCGCGTAACGGTTCAAGCGAGGTTCCGATTCTGATGCGGCAAGCAAAACAATTCGCGGCTTTTGTTCTTGTTATCGCGTTGCTCGCGCCCGCGCGGATGATTGCGCAGGAAGCGCAACAACCCGCGACGCCGCAAGTTGTCCTTCGCGCAACGACAGAGCTTGTCCTTGTGAACGTCGTTGCGCGCGACAAAAAGGGAAATCTCGTTCGTGACCTGAAAAGAGAAGACTTCACTCTTCTCGAAGACGGCAAGAAGCAGCAGATTTTGTCTTTCGATTTTGAGGATGTAGATCAGCTTAAGAACACCGGGAAGACCGTCACGGGAAGAGTTGATGCGCCCGGCACGCTTCTTCGCTCCACTAAAAAGGCGCCGCCGACTCTCGATGCGCGGGACCGCCGCCTGATTCTTCTCTTTTTCGATTTTTCCGCGATGCAACCGGAAGAAATCGATCGGGCCGTGGACGCTGCCAAGAAATTTGTCGCGACAAGAATGCAACCCGCCGATTTGATCGCGCTCGTTTCGCTTGCTACAAACATGCACGTTGACCTCGACTTCACCGACGACAAAGAGAAAATCTCTGCTGCGCTAAACGCTTATGGCACTTCCGGGGGGCAGGGTTTTGAAAACGGCGCAACCGGCAGCGCCGAAGGCGCGGCTGAAACCAGTGGCGCGTTTACCGAAGACGACACGGACCTCAATACGTTCGCCGCAGACCGCAAGCTGCTAGCGCTGCAATCGCTGATGAACGCGCTGAACAAACTTCCACAGAAAAAGAGCGTGATCCATTTCAGCAACGGTATCGCGCAGAATGGCTTGGATAATCAGTCCGCCCTGCGCGCGGCGACGGCCGCCGCCGTAAAAGCGAACGCTTCTATATACTCGCTCGACGTTCGCGGTCTGCAGGCGTTTCCTCCGGGAGGCGAAGCGCAAAACGCCAGCCTGCACGGTCAATCTGCATACACGGGCGCTTCTACTCTAAACGACCTCAACGGCAACGCCTCGTCGCAGGACACGCTAGCCACTATTTCCGCCGACACTGGTGGTAAAGCGTTTTTCGATTCGAACGATTTCAGCGGCGTCTTTTCGCAGGTGCAGAAGGACAGCTCGGTCTACTACGTCCTCGGTTTCACCAGCAACAATCCATTGAGGGACGGCCATTACCGCCATTTGAAAGTAGTCGTCAACCGTCCCGATCTAAAACTTGATTTCCGCGCGGGTTACTATGCCGATCGCGATTTTGAGCATCTCAATCGAACTGATCGCGAACAGCAACTCGAAGACGAACTCGCCGCACAGCTTCCTCGTGTGGACGTGCCGCTCTATGCCGGTGTTTCGTATTTCCGTAAAGATGAGTCGCACTACTATTTGTCTATCTCGCTCATCGTTCCCGGATCGCAAATTCCATTTGTTACCGAAAAGGATAGGGACAACGCAACTATCGACGTTATCGGCGTTGCGCTTGCCGATGGAAAACTGCCTGTGGGCCGCCAGCGCGAAACCGTCAAGCTGGCCTTGGAGAGCACGCGCCAGGTGCGACGAAAGAATGTTCAGTACAACACTGGATTCTTGCTCGCGCCGGGCAGTTATCACTTGAAATTCATTGTGCGCGAAAACCAGAGCGGCCGTATGGGCTCGTTGGAAACCGACGTACGCATCCCTGACTTGCGCAAGACGCCGCTGAAGATGAGCTCGGTTGTTTTGAGCAGCCTGCGCACGCCATCCAATGGGAAGAAATCAGGCGCCAATCCTTTGGTTCAAGATCAGATGGAACTGGTGCCGAATATCACCCACGCGTTCACGATCGATCAGCATCTCTATTTGCTCTATGAAGTCTACGACGCCGCCAAAAGGAAGATTTCCGTCCAAACAGCGGGGCAATCGGAGAAAAACAACTCACCTGCTGAAAAAACCCAACGCGATGGCATTCGCGTCCTGACAAATCTTCAACTTATGCAGGGTTCCACAAAGATTTACGAATCGAAACCGCTTGTCGCTAATGAAGTCACGGCCCCTGACCGCAAGGCAGTCACATTCCAAATCGACTTTCCGCTGCAATCGTTGAAGCCGGGAATTTATCTATGTCAGGTAAACGTGATCGACGATTTCGCGGGAAGCTTCTCTTTTCCGCGTTTTCCAATATTGGTTCGAGCGGTGCCGCAACCTGTGGCAACACCGGCGGCGTCTTCGCCTTCTGGAAATGATTAGTCGTATTCGTGAAGACTATTTCGTCGAAAACTTGTAAATCGTCGTCGTGTGATATCGCTGCCGGGGAGTCAACAGCGTTGATGGGAAATTCGGATGGTTAGGCGAATCCGGAAAATGCTGCGTTTCCAAGCAGAAGGCGGTGCGTTGAGAGTAAGCAATGCCGCCTTTTCCATGAATAGAGCCGTCCAGGAAATTTCCCGTGTAGAGCTGAATGCCAGGCTCAGTCGTCCAGACTTCCAAGACGCGCCCGCTTGCCGGTTCTTCCGCACGCGCGGCAAGCGTTAGGCCATTCGGCCTATTCTTAATCAGAACAAAATTGTGGTCGTAGCCTTTGCCTAGTTTTAGCTGCTCATCATCAGCGTTAATTCGCTCGCCGATTGCCGTGGGCTTTCGAAAATCGAACGGCGTTCCTTGCACGCTCTTTAATTCGCCGGTTGGAATAAGGCCCGAATCCACAGGAGTAATCTTGTCGGCTTCGATGCGGAGAACGGTTTTCAGAATATCGCCAGTTCCTTGACCGGCAAGATTGAAATAGGAATGGTTCGTTAGATTCACGACAGTTTTCTTATCGGTCGTTGCGGAATAGTCAATCTTTAGTTCGTTCCTGCTTGTGAGCATGTACACGACGGTAGCTGTCAGATTTCCGGGGAACCCTTCTTCACCATCTTTGCTCACGTAGGTCAGTTCCAGTGCCGGTTCGCCGCCTTTTGAAACATCCTTGGCTTCCCACAACGCTTTGTTGAATCCCTTGATTCCGCCATGCAGCGTATTGTCACCATTGTTTTTGGCGAGTGTGTACTTCGTCCCGTCAATGCTGAATTCCGCATGACCTATACGGTTGCAATAGCGGCCAACCGTCGCGCCAAAATAGACTTTGTCCGCAATATAACCTTCAAGCGTGTCGTGCCCCAGCAGCACATCGGCCATTTTTCCGCTGCGGTCGGGCACTTTAATCGATGTCACGATTCCGCCGTAGTTGGTAATCGAAACTTCCATCCCATTCTTGTTCTTCAAAATGTACAGATCGGCTGTCTTGCCGTCCGGAGTAGTGCCAAAGGCCTTCTTTTCCATCGGTTTCGCCGTTTCCGCCAAACTGCGCTGTACCGTCGGCAGCCACAACAAAGTCAAGAGCGCGAGGCATCGTATGCTAAATTTCATGGACTTCCTCCAAACACGCAGCCGCCGAAAATTCTCTTATTTCACAAGACCTGTCAAGGCGTTTCTTGATTTCCTATAAAAAGGCCCGGCGATTGTTCTGTAGTTTTATTATGTGAAAGAATATCGAGCATGATTGTCGAAACTTCGTATGCTGACATCCCTACAGACGCAAGCCCGACGCGGGCGTTTGTCGCCCAACCTAGAGGGGAAGGCCGCTTTCCGGGAATCTGGTGCTACTCGGACATTTTTCAGCTCACAGGTCCCATGCTGCGTTTTGGTGTACGACTTGCCGGCTACGGATTTGTTGCAGCCGCGCCGGAAATTTATCACCGGATCGAACCTGCCGGTACAGCGATTGCCTTTGACGACGCGGGGCGCACACGCGGACTCGAAAACGCCGCAAAAACTCCCGTGGCAGATTTCGATAGGAGTTGCCGCGCCGGCCTCGATTGGCTTTCGAGGCACCCAAAAACTGCGCCCGGCAAGCTAGGGGCAATGGGCTTTTGCATTGGCGGGCATCTGGCGTTTCGCGCTGCGATGCAGCCGGATGTTCGCGCCACGGTCTGCTTTTATGGCACCGGTATTCACAACGGAAAGCTCGGTAAGGATGAAGATGCAGGCTCGCTCGCGCAGGCATCGAAGATTCGCGGCGAGCTGCTGATGATCTTTGGTTCCACGGACCCGCACGTCCCCGCCGAAGGACGTGAAATCGTCGACCGCGGCTTGCGCGCTGCCAACGTGAACTACCGCATCAAGCTTTATCCCGCTGAACATGCATTTATGCGCGACGAAGGCCCTCGTTTCGATCCTGAATCGACCGATCTAGCTTTTGACGACATGATTCAGCTGTTCCGCAAGGTTTTCTCGGCATGAAACGGCTTGCGCTCCTTTTAATTCTTGCGGAAATTCTTCTGAATTCTTCACCTGCGAAGGGACAAGCAAAAACGCTCCAAGAAAAACTTGGCTACTCGCGTGATGCGAAACTGATCATTGTTCACGCTGACGATCTTGGCGTCACGCACTCCGTCAACGCAGCATCAATTCACGCGCTCGAATCCGGCGGCATCAACTCGGCCAGCCTCATGGTCCCATGCCCTTGGTTTCCCGAGATTGCCGACTATGCGAAGGCGCATCCTGACGCTGACTTTGGATTGCACCTGACGCTTACCAGCGAACGCGTTTTCTACCGCTGGGGGCCGGCTGCGCCGCGCGATCAAGTGCCCTCGCTGGTGGATGTCAACGGATACTTTCATCACGATTGGCCAGCGGGAGCGTACATTGACCCGAAGGATGTTGAAACGGAGATTCGCGCACAAATTGTGCGTGCCCTAGCAATGGGAGTGAAACCAACGCATCTTGATTCGCATCAAAACCGGCTGTTTCAAACGAACAAAGACCTTTTTGCAGTGCTCCTTCGAGTTGCTCACGAGAAAAGTTTGCCAGTGCTTGTTCCACGCAATTGGTTCGCGGATCATCCCTATCTAGAGAGTTCTCTCGGCGCTTCAGACATAATCATCGATCGAGTCATTACCATCGAGCCGGGCGTTCCGGCGGAAAAGTGGGCAGAATTCTATAGAAACGCCCTGCAACATCTCGAACCCGGAGTAACCGAGTTCGTCATTCATCTCGCTTATGCCGACGTAGAAATGAAAGCTGCTACCCGCGAACGCGATACCTGGGGTGCCGAATGGCGGCAACGCGATTTCGATTTCTTCACGAGCCCCGAATTTCAAAAGTTACTCCGCGACAACCAAATTCATCTCATTACATGGCGGCAGCTTGGCCGGACGATGAATGCTTCGGATAAAACGGAGTAAGACCATGGGCACAGTTCCTTCAACGGAAGAAAAACAGATCTGGAGAAATCCATTCGTTTATACCGGCACGATTCTCTTGGTCGTCGCGATTTACGTGGGTTGGATTGTCTTTTCTCGCTGGAATGAAAACCGCCTGATTGAGCGCCACACTCGCGATGAAGCCGCCGAGAAGCAGCGCGAACTAGACCGCAAAACAGTGGAAAACATGGGCGGGTCAGAGCTGGCTATTCAAGCGTTTTACGGCAATCCGCAGATCCGCCGAGGCGAAAAAGCGCAACTTTGCTACGGGGTGGCGAATGCAAAGACGGTGACGCTGGAGCCGCAAACGAACCCCGTTTGGCCTTCCTATTCCCGATGTATTGATGTATCTCCAACAAAAACCACAACTTACACGCTAACGGCCAGTGATGACGCGGGACACTCCGTCGCACAGACGTTTACCGTCGAGGTCCGGTAATTCCTTCTATTCCTGTCTTGTGGCCGCAATTCAGCCGCATTTATAATATCCGTCTGCGCGGGGGCGGCTCGTCCACCCGGACATCCCTCCCGCGCGACTCTTTTTTGTGGTGAATGGAAATGGCCGACCCGATCGCAAAGATTAAAAAAAGGATTCAGCAGGAAATTGACCAGCTCGAGCACGAGCTGAACGTGGAACTGCCCAAAGAAATTGCCGTGGCCCGCGCACATGGCGACTTGTCAGAAAACGCGGAATATAAGTACGCCAAAGAGCGGCAGGGTTTTGTGAACGCACGCATCGGCCACCTGAAAAAGCGCCTGGGAGACCTCGGAATGTTAAATCTCACTAACATTCCCAAAGATCGTTCAGGGTACGGTTCGACGATCGTTGTGCTGGACACCGATCGCGACGTCAAAATCGAGTACAAGCTGGTGAGCAGCGAAGAAGTGGACCCGGAAAAGGGGCACATTTCAACGACTTCACCGATCGGGAAGGCGCTGCTAAACCGTCAGGTGGGTGATGAAGTGCAGGTTGCTACCCCTGCGGGGAAGAAGGCTTTTGAGGTGGTTCGGCTCGTTACGATTCACGAGGACGAGTAACTCCTGCCCTTATCCTAGCGTCATATGAGAGTAGGTCGTTGCTGCCTAAGAGGCACTCATGGTCTGGGGTTCTGGGTCCGCGCTCGGTCTTCTAGCAATTCTGGGTTATTTGCTTTTCGCCGCAGGTTCCGTCCTCCTTTGGTATCACCGTTGGGCTGTGCCCATTTGGATGAACGACGAAATGGGCGCCGTCCGGCGCAATTTTATTCGTCATACCGTAGTCGGCGCCCTCGGCGGCCTTCGCGAAGAAGCGCGCTTCAAACTGGCCCCCACTGGTTTTTTTCGCAGTTTGGGGCGCCTGCCTCGCCGGCAAGTCAATCGCGGGGCGATTTTGCTCACGATTGGGCTTTTCCTCTTTTTTCTGGATTTTCTTGTCTAAGAAATTGCAAGTAGTTGCTCGCACAGCTGGACAATCCGCTCTTGTGTCTGCGATTCTCGATTCATGAAGCCATCTCTGATTGTTCACGGCGGCGCGTGGGATATTCCTGAAGAAGCAGTAGATGCTTGCAAACAAGGTTGTCTCGAGGCGCTCGGCAAAGGGTGGAAAATTCTGGCGAGCGGCGGCCACGCATTGGATGCAATTGAAGCGGCGATCGTAGTTCTTGAGGACGCTCCCGTATTCGACGCTGGATTTGGTTCTCACTTGAACGCCGAAGGCAAAGTTGAATGCGACGCCATTGTGATGGATGGGGCAACCCTTCGCTCCGGAGCGGCTGCGGGATTGCAGCGCGTAAAGAATCCGATTCGCGCAGCGCGGGCCATTTACGAGCAGTGCCGCCACATGATGCTCATCTCGGATGGCGCGGAAACATTTGCAAAAGAAAATGGCGTGCCGCTCTGCCAACCGGAAGAGTTGGTTAGCGAAGCGGAGTGGGAGGCTTATCTTCGATGCAGTCAGGACGAACACGCCGCCGAGCATCATCGTGGACACGAACAGGGAACCGTCGGAGCGGTCGCGATTGATAAAGAGGGCCGGCTTTTCGCTGCTACTTCCACTGGCGGCACGTGCTGCAAACTTCCGGGGCGCGTTGGTGATTCTCCGTTGATTGGGTGCGGTTGTTACGCTGATTCTGCAGCTGGCGGCGTTTCCTGCACGGGCTATGGCGAGGCCATCATGAAGATTGTCATGGCCAAAACGGCCGCGGATTTTCTTCGCAACCCGCCGAGAGAGCTATCCACTTCAAAAGAGATTGCCGATCATGCTGCGCGGAAATCCGTAAAGTTGCTAGGGGAACGTGGCCGCGGCACTGGAGGATTGATACTTTTGGACCGAGAGGGAACTCCGGCTCTCGCGTTCAACACGCCGCGCATGGCGTACGGCTACGTTGATGCGGACAGTTCCTTCATTACCGGCGTCTGACCCAGCCAGCGATCCTTACAAATAGCTCATCCACCACTTCGCTTGCTCGCCTTTCACGCGCGCATACCAAACGCACGGAAAATATAGCGGTACGATCGCGAGGAACCACATCAGGTAGATAAAAGGCAGATCGTGCCCGTATCCTTCCGGCAGATCGTTGAACCAGAAGGCTCCGTGCAGCAACCATTGATAAGGCTGGTGTGCAAGCAGCGCCGCGATCACTGCCATGGCGTGAATCAAATAAAGATGAAGCAAATAGAAAAACATCGGCACGCGGCCGAATACGGTAATCGGCTGCCATGGTCGCGCGATTTTCTTTCCGTCGAGCCACCCCAACAGCAAGAGCGAGGGTCCCATGGTCATCAATAGGAATTGTAGAGAAGCTGGATATTTCTCCGTGTCGAAAAACAGAATCACGGTCTTCGCCAACGTGGGCTGGACGTGCCAGTCGCCGGGCGTGACGCCTCCAGGTAGCGCAGGCGGATTTCCATACAGGTTGGTCAAACGCAGCAGCACAAACGCGATCGTCATCGCTGCGCCCAGCCGCAAAATCCACACGCGCCGGTCGCGCCGCTGCATGAGCCCACCAAACGCATATCCGGCGGCCATCACTGCGCACCACGGAATCAGCGGAAACAAAACGAAACGGCCCCATCCAAAGATATTCACGCCGCCTTTCACGTGCAGAATGCTCCAAACCCATGCCCATTCGCCGAATTGTGCGGGACGAATCTTGTCTGTCAAATCGTGAAGAAGTATCAGCGCCGTGCTCAAGATTACGATCCACTTCAGAGGCAAGCGCGCGACAAGGGACAAAATCACCATCGAAGCGCCGAGCGCCCAAATCACCCCAAAAAATCCCCAGGGAAATTTAAACGTCCAAGCGGTGCCGACGACGGTGAACTCAAGGGCAATCAGCCAGAGCCCGCGCGTCCACAGGAATCGAGTCAACTCCGACGGCGTACGCCGCATGCCGTAGAAAAACGCACCCGTTCCTGCCAGAAAGAAAAAGAGCGGCGCACAAAAATGGGTGATCCATCGTGTAAAGAAGAGCGCGCCCCAGGTCATCTCCAGGTTTTCCGGCTCGAACCACAATCGCGTGAAGTAGTCACGAGTATGGTCAATGGCCATTACGACCATCACGAGTCCCCGCAGAAAATCGATCGCTTCCAGCCGCCCGCCGGGTTCAGTCTTCAATACAGTTTCGCCTGTCGGATTCACATCGCTCCTCCGGCCACACATCCCTTTACAACGTTTTGACGGTTCAGTGTAAACTTTCGCGCAAAATTCAGAGGAGATCTGAGGATAAGTTCATGCACATGATTCCTTGTAGGTCTGCTGCTAGCCGCATCCTTTTGGGCTCAATGCTCCTTGCCCTTTTTTCTTTTGGCGCTGCTCCATGTCGCTGCCAATCCTCCGATCTCGTCTTCCTCAACGGGCACATTATTACCGTCGACGCAAAAGACTCCATAGCTCAAGCTCTCGCGATTCATGACGGCAAAATCACGGCGGTCGGCAGCAACAACGAAATTCGCAGGGTCGCGCCAAAGTCTGCAAAAGTTCTCGATCTCCACGGCCTGACCGTCACGCCTGGCCTGATCGATACCCACTGTCACTTCGACGAAACCTCCGTTCTTTACGACATCACACTCAGCGAAGTCACCAGCATCAAGGACGTGGTTGAACTCGTCCGCAAAAAGGCCGCCGCGCTCAAACCGGGTGAATGGATTCGCGGCGCCGGCTGGGACGAAGGCAAATTTGTTGAGCATCGCTTAATAACTGCCGCCGATCTCGACGCCGTGTCGCCCAATAATCCTGTCTGGCTTGCGAACACGACCGGCCATTACGGCGTCGCCAACTCCTTTGCGCTACGTCTCGGCAAAGTCACCGCGGAAACAAAGAATCCCGAAGCCGGCGTTATCGATCGCGATGCACAAGGCAATCCCACTGGCGTTCTCAAAGAAGACCCAGCCATGGACCTCGTCTTTAAACTCATTCCGCCTTACACCCACGAACAGCGCCGCAACGGTTTGCTCCGCATGATGGCTGACTTCAATAAAGAAGGAATGACCGCCGCCAAAGATCCCGGCATTGACCCCGATCAATGGAAGCTTTACGAAGAATTGCTGAGCGAGAAGAAATTCTCTGTTCGCATTTTCGCGCTGATAATGGGCGGCCGCACGATGGACTCGGCCCGCGCCGCGTTCGCTCAACTCCAAACGCAACCCAAGCCGCCGCAATCGCTCGCCGACGGCATGCTTTTCTCAGGCGGGGTAAAACTCTTTATGGACGGGAGCGCTGGCGCCCGCACCGCTTGGATGTATGAGCCGTGGTACAAGAGCGGCCCCGAGCTTGACGGCAATAACGTCGGCTACCCTAACATCGAACCGACTGTCTATCGCGATATGGTCAAGCTGTTTCACGACGCCGGCTATCACGTCAGCACGCACGCCATCGGCGACCGCGCAATTAATACAGTTGTGGATACTTACGACGCGCTGTTGAAGGAGAAACCTACCAAGGGTCTGCGCCACGGAATTATTCACGGCTACATTCCAAGTGATCATGCGATGGAAGTCGAAGCGCGCCTTCAACGCGACTATGACGCGGGTTATCCCGAAATCCAGCCGCCCTTTATCTGGTGGATTGGCAACCTCGTCGCGCCAAATCTTGGCCTCAAGCGCAGCGAGCACATGACCCCGCTCAGAACCTTCACCGAGAAGCACATTCTTTACGCCGCCGGCTCTGACTTCTTCGTCACGCCCTTTCCCGCCCGCTACGGAATCTGGTCCAGCGTCGTTCGCAAGACCCAAACCGGCACTCAACCCTTTGGCATTTCTGAGGCCGTGGACATTCACACGGCGCTCAAGTCCTACACCATCTGGGCCGCGCATCAACTTTTCTTGGAAAATCGAGTCGGCTCCCTGGAGGTGGGCAAAGACGCAGACATCGCCGTTTGGGATCGCGACCTCTACTCGATCCCCGCCGACCAGCTCAAAGACCTAAATTGCCAGCTCACCCTCCTCCGCGGCCAGATTGTCTACCGCGACCCGATGTTCAAACTTCCGAACTAACTCCTTTTTGCGCAAAGTCCATAAGTGCAGGTGTGTAACAGCTACAATATTTTCATGCAAGACTCCGACACTCCGAAGCCCGATTCCGGCCTATGCGGAAACTGTCTTTACGCGCGCCTGATCGAGTCTGCAAAGGGATCAAAGTTCCTTCTCTGCCAGCGTTCTGCCTCTGATCCGTCTTACGCCAAATATCCCCGCCTGCCCGTTCTCTCTTGCCCTGGCTACGAATCGCAGAGAGCGTCCGAGCAAAACCAATAGTTACTCATTTCCTTCGTCCATACTTTATAGTTTATTTAGCTACCGCTGTAGTAAACTCATGCGGAGTCATCGCCATGCGCTTTCGCTCTCTTTCCGCTTGCGCATTTCTCTTTCTGTCCGCTCCTCGTGTCTCCGCAGAGAAACTCACGATTATCAGCACACCGCCCGGCGCGACCGTAGAAATTAACGGAATCGTCGTCGGCACCACCCCATTCGAAAAGGACTATCCCGGCGGCTACTTTCATCGCACGAGCACTGCGGTCGGCTCGCGCCTAGAGCATCCGCTTGTCGCACGACTGAATCTCACAGGCTACGCTACGAAGGAAATTCCTCTCACCGAAGGGCCCGTGGAATGGATTGCACTCAACGGCCGCAAGCATGGCGAATATTTCTTATTCAAAACAAAGCGCTTTGACGTGCAGCTCGATTCGATCGCGCAGACTTTCACTGGCGAAGTCTCTGGAACCAAAGCTGCAGCTTCCATTGCCCGCCCGCAACTCGGCCTCGAAGAAATCGTTTCTCGGGTGAAGCCCGCCTTTCTCCATCTAAAAGGTTCCGACCGCTCAGGGACGGGCTTCTTTGTGACGGATACGGGACTGATTGCGACGAGTGCGCACGTCGCGCGCGGCGAAGGCGCGCTTCTGGCCAAGATGCCTTCAGGCGCGCAGCTCGAAGCCAAAGTTGTTTTTCTCGATGCCGATCTCGACGTCGCCCTTCTTAAAGTTGAGGGCGAGAATTTCCCCGCGCTCGGACTTGCAGATGCAAACGCAACTCATCAAGGAGAAGGAGTCGTCGCCATAGGCAAACCCGGCGATGCGATGCTTTTCAGCGTCACGAAAGGAATCGTCAGCGCGGTTGGGAAATTTCCTACGGCTGGCCCGGGTACGTGGATCCAAACCGACGCGCCCATCAATCCTGGCAATAGGGGCGGCCCGCTTTTGAACATGTACGGCGAGGTCGTGGGCATCAATACGCTCAAACTCGTGAAGAAAAATACCAACGGAATCGGCTTTGCTCTGGAGTGCAACCGATCTCATGACCGTTTTGCGCCGATTCTATCCTGGCGCACAGTTTGCCCGGCCAGCCCAATCTGTGGCCATTTCCGCAGGCAACGCAACGGAGACTCCAGTGGCATCGCAAACCCAAACCTGGAACAA
>Ga0126376_10001181_pt1 | contig 13922 bp, 14 predicted proteins | sample PanSoiMetPlot_15_FD_92760 | JGI IMG/M metagenome (GOLD analysis project Ga0126376, IMG submission 92760) | Tropical forest soil microbial communities from Panama - MetaG Plot_15 | ecosystem: Environmental > Terrestrial > Soil > Tropical forest > Bulk soil | place: Panama | collected 2016-02-17
ACCGATGTCCGGTCGGAAGTGCGAGAGGTCCATCCCGACGCCGAAGTTGATCGGGCCGAGCTCGAAGGGGAACCAGTAGCCGCCGCGCACGCCGCCCGTGAACGATTTGTCGAAGGAGACGTCGAGGCTCGTCACGCGGCTCAGCTGGGAATTCGCCTCGACGTCGTGCTTCTCTGTGAACGCGCCCCCGAGGTAGAGGTCGGCGAACCATTCTGCGGATGCCGGTGTTGCCGCCGCCAAGCACACCAGGGTCGACGTGAGCATCAGGAGTGATCGTGTCCACCGCATAGGCGTCTCCTTGATGGAGCTCGGTCGGGAGGTCGATCAGCCGCGCGCGGCGCGTCCACTGAATACACGATACCGTCATGCGTCAAGCGAAACGGCGACGCGGAGCTCCTCCGCCGCCGTGACGCAAGAGCCGGCTCGATTCGAGGACCGTTACTACCGGCCGCCGAGCTCTCCCGGCTCGGCTCGCCGGGGAGAGGCCGGCGTCACGATACCCGCCAGCTCCCTCGCCAGCTCGACGCACGTGCGCGTGTCGTAGGTGCTCGCCAGCCGCTGCTTGTTGGTGGCGAGACTGCCCACGTTGTACATCTCGAACAGGAGCTGGCGCGAGCCGAACGAATCGCACGCGTACTCCCACGCCAGCTTGAGCAGACGGAAGCGGTCGGGCGCGCCCTCGTCGTGGGCGACGAAGTAGCGATGCAGATGCGGTCCGATCTCCTCGCTGCGTAGATCGGCCTGGCCCGGGGCCATGAGCAGGCCGGGGCCGCAAAGCTCCCGGATGTGCTGCAGCAGCGCCGGGTAGCGCTCGATGGCCAACGTCCGGGCCGCCAGCGACGTCGTCGGATTGGGTAGCGCCAGGCCGGACGGAGAGCGCACCGGATTCGCTTCAGCCGACAGGATGCACGCGCGCAGCGTCTCGAGATAGACCATCGCGTCGGCCAGGCACGTCTGCACCGACGGCTGTGCCGCGCTACCCAGCGAGTCGGCGATCGCCGCGCAGAGGCCGAGCAGAACCTCGGCCTTGACGGCCATGCGCACCAGCACGTACCAGGGGCCGAGACCGACGGCGCCCTGAAAGAGCCGCGCCTCGAAGGCGAGGTCGATCGCGCGCGATTGGCGTAGATAGAAGACGCGCTGCCACGGGACGAACACGTCGTCGAACACCACGATCGAGTCCATCTCGTCCCAGGACGGGCTCACGGGATGATCCGCCGGGTTCGGCGACGCCAGCGGCTCGCGACAGATGACGTGGACGCCCTCGGCGTTCACGGGAGTCGCGAAGTACACGTCTTCCTCTGGCGTCAGGTCGGGCCGCGGCGGCGACATGCAGAACAGTTCGTTGGCGTACGGCGCCTGCGTGCCCACGCCCTTGGCCCCTCGCACGACGATCCCGTCGGCGCGGCGGGCCGTGACGCGCAGCGGCTCCTGCTTCGCGACCGGATGGCTGCGATGGTGCAGGGGATCGCTGAACACGGTCGCAATGCTGCGGTCGTTCTCGCGGCAGGACTCAAAATAGCGCGTGACGTGCTCGGCGAACGCCGGGTCCTCCTTGGCCAGGAGATCGCGAATGTCGTAGAGGCCGAGCACCACCGTGGCCAGATGCTGGGGCAGGCGCGCCGCGACGCCCCCCGCCCGGCGTACGAGGAGCTCGTACATGCGCCGCTGGCTGGCGAGATCGTCGACCGTCCTGGGCTCCTGGTAGGAGCGGCTCACCGGCTGCCCGGTGCTGGGAGACGGAATGGTCAAGAGATCCCGGTGCGCGGCGTCGTGCTGCAGGTCGTAGACGGCAGCCACGCTGCGAGCGCAGCCGGCCAGTGCCGGGTGAGCGGTCACGTCCTCGACCCGCTCGCCCATGAGCCACACGCGCCGGCCGTCCCGGAGGCTCTCTAGGTATTCCGCTCCTCGACGTACGGGCATGACGGAACCTCCTCGACGCGCGTCACCGCGCCCCCTCGCAGCGATACACCTCGGTCGTGGACGTGACGGAGTGATACCAGCTCGTCGAAGCCCTGGCTTCCTGCGATTCCTTGGTGATGACCACCACGTCTCCGCCGATCAGTGCCGCCTTGCGCTGCAGGTCCTTCTCGTTGTTGGCGCTCGCAATCCCCATGAACTCGCAGCCGCGGGCGAGGTCGTGGTCGATCGTGACCCGCACCTTGGCCGCGTTCGCTTCGTCCTCCGCGGACAAGGTCGTTGCACAGCCCGCCAGGAGCCAGCCGAGCAGCCAGACCGACGCGATCGCGGCCGGCCTCGACGACGAGCTCACGGTGCTCACTTCAGCGAAGCGGAGGAGTGCCGGCGAGGGTGGTCCGCCTGACGTCGCGCACTTCGCGGTGGTCGAACCGCCGCCCCCGGTGCATCGTCGCGCGGTTGTCCCACATGACCAGATCGCCCGGCTTCCAGACGTGTGAATACACGAACTCGCTCTGCGTCGCGTGCTCGGTGAGGTCGCGTAGGAACATGCGCGACTCGGGGACGGTCCAGCCCCCGATGGCTCCGGCGTGCGCCGAGAGGAAGAGCGACGGACGCCGGGTGACCGGGTGCCGGCGCACGAGCGGGTGGCGGACGGGCGCGAAGGCCGCGATCTCCTCGGCGGTGAGATCGACGAAGCCGATCGCTTCGCGCGAGTAGATCAGGGAGTGCTCGCAGACCAGGTCGGCCACCTCCGCCTTGGTCCGCTCGTCGAGGGCGTCGTAGGCCGCGCGCATGTCGGCGAACTCGGTGTTGGCGCCCCACGACGGAATGACGCGCCCGGACAGCAGGGAGTACTTGGCCGGCGCCGGGCGGAACGAGCTGTCGGAATGCCAGAGCCGATCGCCCAATTTGAAGAACCAGACGCGATCCTCGGCCGACATGATCTTTCCGTGGCGGTCCAGGTTCGAGAAATCCGCGATGCCCGGGCCGAGCCGCTGGTCCTCGCGCTTGCGGATGTGGCCGGCGGTCTTGTAGCTCTCGAGCTCGCCGAAATTGAGCGTGAAGGCGATCTGCTGCTCGTCCGTCAGGTGCTGGCCGCGAAAGACGAGCACGGCGTAGGCATCCATCCCCGCCTCGATGGCCGCCGCGGCGTCTCGGTCGATCGGCCTGGTGATGTCGAGGCCCGAGACCTCTCCGGCGAACGGCCCGCGCAGCGGCCTAATGGAAATGCTCATGGTCGCCACTCCGTTCTCGCGACGAGCGGTCACAGGCTGTCGAGACCGTTCGACCAGCGCCGGCAAATATGATGCGCGATCGCGATCGGCGCCGGCAGCGACGCTCGCCCCGGATCGTCGACGCCGGCGGCGGCACGCGCCACCATCTCGCGGATCTCGTCGCGATGAAACCAGCGCGCCTCGGCCAGCTCCTCGGGATCGACCGTGATCTCCTCGGTCAGCGCCTCGGCGAGGAAGCCGATCATCAGGCTCGACGGAAACGGCCACGGCTGCGCGGCCAGATACCGCACGCGGCCGCAGCGGATGCCCGACTCCTCTTGTACCTCGCGGCGCACGGCCTCCTCCAGGGTCTCCCCCGGCTCGACGAAGCCGGCGAGGCAGGAGAACCGGGCGCCCGGGCGCCGCCGGTTGCGGCCGAGCAGGCCTCGATCGCCGTGGATCGCCAGCATGATCACGACCGGGTCGGTACGCGGGAAGTGCGAGGCCTTGCAGTCTGGGCAGCGCCGAACCCAGCCGGCCGACACCACCTTGGTTGGCGATCCGCACTGGGCGCAGAAGCGGTGACGGGCGTGCCAGTCGAGCAGCGAGCGGGCCTCGGCGAGGATGGCCGCTTCGCCGACGCCGATCGCCGGCGCGAGGGCGCGCACGTCGATGAGCTCGGTGTCGATGTCGGGGGCGACGCTCGCGCCGGTCGCGTCGATCGCAAAGTGCGCGCGCCCGTCGCCGAAGCCCAGAAAGATCAGCATCGCGCCGGCCTCGATCTGGTCGCGCCACTGTTTCACCGGCTGCCAGTCGAGCGCGGGCGTGCTCTTCTCGCGTGTGAATGGCTTCAGGTCACGCAACGGCAGCATTCGTGTCGTCGCCTCGTCGAGTAGCGAGGCGATCCACGCACGGTTCTCCCGGCGCTCGCTGGCGCGATCCAGCGGGTTACCGCCGAAGCAATAGATGTCTTCCACGCCTACTGATCCAGCTTCACCGACCGGCCCGTGGCCGCCGAGCGCTCGATCGCGTCGATCAGCTTGTGGCGCCGCACGGCGAGATCGAAATCGACGTCGAATCGCCCGCCGCCGCGCAGCGCGTCGGCCGCGCGCGCGTATGCCTGGGCGACGTTGTACGGCTGGCCGGCCGGCGTGCCCTCCGGCGCGACCCTGTACTTGGCCGGCACCGGCATCGCCACCATCGACTCCTTACCCTGGCCCGCGTGCATCTGGTTCGGCCCCAGGCTGAGCGCCCCGTTCGCCCGGATGACCAGGGCGCCCTCGCGCCCGTAGATCTCCAGCCGGTTGCCGCTCGGGTTGGAAGGGACGGCGGCCACGTTGACCGACACCTCGGCGCCGCTCGTCATCCGGCCGACGATGTTGATGCTGTCCGGCGCGTCGACCGGCACCGGCTTGCCCTCGAGCGTGCGCCATTCCGGGATCCGCGTGGACACGCGGGCCGAGAGCTCGGCGAACTCGCCGAGCACGGCGCAGAGCGCGTCGATCGCGTGGCCCCCGGCGATCGTCAGCGTGTTGGCACCGTTGGCGCGCACGCCCTGCCAGATGCGGCCGGGACCGCGCTGCAGCTGCGCCTGGGCGACCGTGCTCAGGCTCGCGGTGAGGACCTCGCCGATGTAGCCCTGCTGGATGAGGTCGCGGGCGTAGAGGATCGTCGGGTCGCTGCGCCCCTGCAGGCCGACCATCGTCGGGAGCGAGCGCTGGCGGGCGAGACCGGCCATCTCTTCCGCCTCGGCCAGGTTCGCGCCGAGCGGCCACTCGCAGAACACGGGCTTGCCGGCCTGCAGGCCGCCCACGACCAGCTCGCGGTGGCCGGGCACCCGCACGCAGACGACGATCAGGTCGACCTCGGGATGCGACACCATGTCGCCGAATCGGTGGAACGCCTTCTCGGTGCCGAACGCCGCGGCCGAGGCCTTGGCCGTCTCCTCGCGCGACGTGCACACCGCCTTCAGCTCGTAGCCCGGTAGCGCTTTCAGCGCGGGGACGTGGGCATTCTGCCCCCAGCCGCTGCCGCCCTGCGTGACCGTCGCTCCCACGATCCCGACGCGAATCTTGTCCGCCATGCGATCCTCCCGCGCTTTTCGTGGACCTGCCGACCGGCTGGAGTGTAGCACTCGGCCGATGGCGCCTGTCGTCCAGCACCTGCAGGTGAAGGCCGCGAGCCCGAGGCCGGTGCTGGGAGCGACTGCTAGCGTGCGGTCTCGATCGTGACCGGCTGGTCGCGGTAGCTCGCGGGAAAGACTTTCTTGAGGCTCGCGATTTTCGGCAGGTCGTGGACCACGATATACGGGTAGCTCGGGTTCTTCAGCAAGAAGTCCTGGTGGTACGCCTCGGCCCGGTAGAAGGCCGTCAGCCGTTCGAGCTTCGTCGCGATGGGCCGGCCGAACACCTTCGCGCGGTCGAGCTGGGCGATGTAGGCCTCGGCGATTCGCTTCTGCGACTCGTCGGCGTAGAAGATCGCGGAGCGATACTGCGTGCCGACGTCCGGGCCCTGGCGATTGAGCTGCGTCGGATCGTGAGCAACTGAGAAGAAGATCTGGAGGATCTCGCCGTACGACAGCTCCTTCGGATCGAAGCGAATCTCGACCGACTCGGCGTGGCCGCTCTCGCCGCGGCTCACCGTTTCGTAGTCCGCGGTCGCCTTCGTCCCCCCGGAGTATCCCGAGAGCACCTCGCGGGCGCCGCGCACGTGCTGGTAGACGCCGTGCACGCCCCAGAAGCAGCCTCCGGCGAGGACCGCGGTCTGCGTCGGCCCAGCGGCCTTCGGGTTGTCGAGCGCCGGCCCCGGGACGACCACCGACTCTTGGGAGGCGAACGCGGTCGTCAGAATCTGATAGCCCAGGATCGCGCAGAGCAGGGCGAGGGCGGCGCGGCCGATCCATCGGCTGAGGCGAATCATCGCGGACTTGATGCCGTTGTCCGGGACGGCGTGGAGGATCGTCTGTGCCTGCTGGTCGCCGACGTCGCGGCCCCGCGGGGCGCCGCGGAGCTCCATCGCTCCGTAGCCGAGCATGGTGACTTGAAGCCCTGTCCGTCCGAGCTGGCGCTTGGGTAGGTCGGTCATGGCGCGTCTCGCTGGCTGATTGTAGCCCGGCGCGCCGGAGGGAGCACGGCGTCGCCGGCGCGACGGAATGGGCTCACGCCGGCCCTCGCGTGCGACGTCACCGGCGCCCCGGGGCGATCTTCTCCCGGTAGAGCTTCACCGCGTCGCGGATTACCCGTTCGGCCTCCGCGCCGCCCTGCATGCCGCCGACGCTCACGGGCTTTTGCTCGAGCACCTTGTAGTCGAGGAAGAACTGCTCGAGCTCTTGCAGGCGGTGAGGCAGTAGCTCCGAGATGTCGCGGTAATGCGCGTACTCCGGGTCGTCGGCGTGGATCGCGATGATCTTGTCGTCGGGGCCCTTGTCGTCGACCATCGTCATCACGCCGATCGCCCTCGCCCGTAGCACACAGAGCGGGACGACCGGCTCCTGCCCGAGGACCAGGATGTCGAGCGGGTCACCGTCCAGACAGTAGGTCTGCGGCAGAAAGCCGTAGTTCGCCGGATAGTGGACCGCGCTGTAGAGGATGCGGTCGACCGACAAGAGGCCGGTGGCCTTGTCGAGCTCGTACTTGACCTTCGAGCCCTTGGGGATCTCGATGACGGCGCGAAAGCCCTTCTCGATCGCGTCGCCGAGCTCCACATCGTGCCAGGCGTGCACGAGGCCGACCTCGCGATCAGGGCACCAGGCCGCTGGCGTGGCCGACCGCCGTCTTCTCCCCGTGCTGGTTCTCGACCCAGACCTCCACGACCACGCGCGTGGCGCTGTTATCGGGCTGCTTGTCCTTGACAACCCCGTGCACCGTGAGGCGGTCGCCGGCGTAGACGGGCTTGATGAACGCCATCGACATCGTGCCGCCCCGGGCGAAGCCGGAGCCGAGCAGCGTGACCATCAGCTGGGACACGTAGGCGGTCGACATCATTCCCTGGGCCAGGCAGGCACGGAACCCCTTCTGGCGCGCCCACGCCTCGTCGCTGTGGATGGAGCGCGGCTTCACGCCGGAGTAGACATCGATCCGGCGCTGTGAGACCTCCTTCACCAGGGAAGGGAGGGCCTGTCCGGTCTTGATCTCGGTCTCAACGCGCGTGGCCATGGGCCGCCTCCGGCTCGGTGATGATCATCTGCGTGAACTGTCCGCGCACGAGCACGCGGCCCGAGTCGTCCTCGGTGACGTACTCGGTGACCATATAGGGCTTGCCCCGGCGCTCGTACTTGTCGATGACCTTGCCTCGGGTGCGCACGCGCATGCCGAGCTCGATCGGCTCGACGAAGCTGAACTCCATCCGGGCGTGCAGACCCGCGTGCACGATGTACTTGCTGTGCCGCAGGTGCAGCGCCTGATTGGCCATCAAGGTGGGCGGCGCCAGCTTCTCGGCCAGCCACGGGTGATCGTCCTCCACGGCGAAGCCGTGGGCCTCGATGTCTTCGGGCAGGACCAGATGATCGTCGGAGACGAACTCGTCGCCGACCAGGAGCGACTCGAGGCTGAGCTTCCTGAACTCGGTGAGCGCTCGGGACCGGGCCATGCTTGACCTCCTACGCTGAATTCCGCGTAGCATAGCACCGGGGTCGCGGCGGCTCGCGCGCGGCCCCGACGAGGAGACGGCCATGACAGATACCGCGCACTGGGTCGGCACCTGGACGGCGGCCCCCGCGCCCGGCGAGGGCGCCGCCTTCGCGAATCACACCCTGCGAATGATCCCGCGCGTCAGCATCGGCGGCAGCGTGCTGCGCGTGCGGATCTCGAACGCCTACGGCACGCGTCCGCTGGCGATCGGCGCGGCGCGCGTCGGCGTGCGCAGCGCCGGGCCGGCCGTCGTGCCGGGCGGGAACCGCCGCGTCACCTTCGGCGGCGAGCCGACCGCGACGATCGCCGCCGGCGCCGTGACCGTCAGCGACCCGGTGCGGCTCGAGTTCGCGCCGCTGTCGGATCTGGCCGTCAGCGTACACCTGCCCGGCGATCTGCCGGTGAGCTTCGGGATCACCGGGCGCTACGCGCGACAGACCAACTACATCTCACCGCCCGGCGACTTCGCCGCCGAGGAGGTCATGCCGGTCGGCCGCCTCACCGACGACTGGTACTTCGTCTGCGGCGTCGACGTCGTCGCGCCGCGCCAGACGGGCGCCGTCGTCGCGGTCGGCGACTCGCTGACCGACGCCAACATCTCGACCCACGACGGCCACCACAGCTGGCCCTCTCAACTCGCGCGCCGCTTGATGGCGCGGCCGAGCGGCCGGCCGATCGCCGTGATGAATCAGGGCCTCGGCGGCAACCGTATCCTGTTCGACATCCGCGGCGACAGCGGCCTGCGCCGCTTCGACCGCGACGTGCTCGCGCAGCCCGGCGTCACCCACGCCGTCATCATGCTGGGGACGAATGATCTCCGGAACCGTCCCGGAAAGGCCGAGGAGGAAGTCACCGCACCGCAGATGATCGCCGGGCTCAAGCAATTCGCCGTGCGCGGCCAGGCGCGCGGCATCAAGGTGATCGGCGGCACGCTCACGCCGTTCGAGAACGAGACGTTCCTGCCCGGCGCCTGGAACCCGCGGCGCGAAGCCGTGCGCCAGGCCGTCAACGATTGGCTGCGCAAGGGCGAGGCTTCGACGCGATCGTCGATTTCGACCGGGCGCTGCGCGACCCCGACCATCCGACGCAGATGCTGCCGATCTACGATTGCGGCGATCACCTGCACCCGAGCGACCGGGGCTATCGCGCGATGGGCGACGCGATCGACCTGGCGCTGTTCGAGTAGACTGAGTCGCGAAAGGACCGACCCATGATCACCACCTTCGACAGCCTCTACGCCGGCCACGTGGACATGGACGACATCGGCTACGGCGGCACCGCTGTGAACAGCCGCGTGTTCGGCAACGAGCACCTCGTGACCACGTTCGCCAAGGCGCGCAACCTGGCGCGGATGCTCGACCGGTGCGGCTACGACACCTTCTGGCTGGCCGAGCATCACTTCCAGCGCGAGGGCTACGAGTGCATCCCGAACGTGCTCATGATGGCGCTCGACCTCGCGCACCAGACCGAGCGGCTCAAGCTCGGGTGCGGCTTCAACATCACGCCGATGTGGCATCCGCTCCGGCTTGCCGAGGACTTCGCCATGGCCGATGTCCTCACCGGCGGCCGGGTACGCTTCGGCGTCGGCCGCGGCTATCACACGCGCGAGGTGGACACGTTCGGCTCGCCGCTGCTCGACCAGGCGGCCAACCGCGAGCTCTTCGAGGAGCAGGTCGCGATCATCTTCAAGGCGCTCGAGAACCCGGTGTTCTCTCACGAGGGCAAGCACTACACGATCCCGGCGCGTGTGCCCTATCGCGGCTACGACCTGACAGATCTCACGCTGGTGCCGCGGCCCACTCACCCCGTGGAGTGCTGGCAGCCCATCCAGAGCGCCACGCCGCGCGGCCTCGACTTCATGGTCAGGCACGGGATCAAGGGGCTCATCGGCGGCGGCGTGGCCGAGGGCGGCGCGATGCGCGCCGTGGTCGAGGCGTACCGCGACGCCTGGCGGCGGGCCGGGCGCGAGACGGAGCTAGGCCAGGGGCTCTGCATCGGCTTCCACTTCCAGCTCGCCGCGACGCGGGAAGAGGCGATCAAGGCCGCCGCCGGATACTTCGAGGAGAACCTCAAGATGTTCGGCCCGCTGCGCCTGGTGCGCTCGCTCTCGCAGGAGCAGATCGACGCGATGGCCGATCCCAAGCGCGCGCCCTACGCCGGCCTGCCCACGATCGAGGAGGCGGCCGCCAGCGGCGCCTACCTCTGCGGCCCGCCGGCTCAGATCATCGACACCCTGATGCGCCTCGAGAAGGATTATCCGGGGCTCGAGCGCGTGTCGGTCAGCCATCCGATCGGCGCGCCGGAGTCGATGATGCTCGAGCAGCTCGAATGGTTCGCAGCCGAGGTCATGCCCGCCTTCACGCGGCGGTCGCGCTAGAGAGCTCCCAGGCATGTCCGACGTCCTGCGTCCCGAGGCGGCGAGCGCGCTCGAGGCCTGGCGCCGCCGCGTGAGCGCCAATCGCGAGCAGGCCGAGCGCCTGCGTGAGGGCACGCCACCGCGCGACTTCTACGCCGCGGTCGCCTCTGACTTCCGGGCGAGCCCGCACCGGACCGACGAGCCCGCGCTCGATCACCTGCGCTCGCTCGTGCGGCCGGGCGAGACATGGCTCGACATCGGCGCCGGCGGCGGGCGCTATGCCTTGCCGCTGGCGCTCCTGGCCAAGAGCGTGATCGCGGTCGAGCCGTCCGAAGGCATGCGCAACGTGCTGAAGGCGGGCATGGCCGAGCACGGGATCGCCAACATCGAGACCGTCTCCGCTCGGTGGCCGATGGAGGGCGCGCCGACGGCTGACGTCTCGCTCATGGCCCACATCGGCTACGACATCGAGGAGATCGGCCCCTTTCTCGACGCGGTCGAGGCCTCTGCGCGGCGTCTGTGCGTGGCCGTGCTCGTGACGCCGTCGCCGCCGCAGCCGGCCGAGCGATTCTGGCCACCCATCCACGGCGAGCCGCGCGTGCCGCTGCCCTCGCTCACCGAGTTCCTGGTGTTGCTGCTGGCGCGCCGCCGTCTTTTCGAGCTGCGCCTGTTCGCGCGCGAGCCGCTGCTGCACGCCGACCGCGAGGGCCCGCTGCGGTGGCTCTACCAGCAGCTCTTCATCACACCCGATACCGAGAAGGGGCATCGCCTCGCCGCGCTCGCCCGCGACGCGATCACGAGCCGTGAGGGGCGCTGGGCGCTGTCGTGGAGCCCGGCACCCGTCGTCGGCGTCGTCAGCTGGCGTCCACGCGACTGAGAAAGACCGAGAACTGACGCGGAGGAGAGCATGACCGCCACCGACACCAAGGGGCTCGGCGTCTCCACGAAATCGTCGGAGGCTCTGGCCGCGTACGAGCGCGGTCTCGACCTGTTCCTGCGCTGGCGGGGCGGGGCCGTGGAGGCGCTCGACGCCGCCGTGCAGACCGATCCGCGCTTCGCGCTGGCGCACTGCACGAAGGCCTACATCGCCTGGCGCATGGGCCGCGCCGACCTGGCCATCGCGGCGGCGCGTCAGGCGACGGCGGTGGGCGACGACACGCGCCACGACCGCGAGCGGTTGCACGTACGGGCGGCGGATGCCCTGCAGCGCGGCGATCACCCCGCCGCGTACGAGGCGCTCGGACAGATCGCGAGTGGCCATCCGACCGACCGGATCGCCGTGCGCATCATCGGGCTCAACTGCATCACGCAGGGCGACTATCGCGGCGGCATCGACATCGCCCGCCGGAGCCTCGAGGCAAGCCCGGACGAACCGCAGTACCAGACGATGCTCGGATTCTTCCTCGAGCAGTCCGGCTACAACGACGAGGGGCTCGCCGTGAGCCTCGCCTCTCTGGCCAAGGATCCGACCAGCCTCTATACCTACCACGCGGTCGGCCACGCGTATCAGGCGCGCGGCGACTACCCCAAGGCCCTCGAGACGTTCGAGCGAGCGGCGTCGCTGGAGCGCTATCCGCACCTGCTCTGGCATCTGGCCGAGGCGCAGGCGCTCTTGGGGCACGATCGCATGACGCGCGACTACTGGGCGTCCACCGCGCCGCCGCTGCCGGTCTACGAGCGCATCGAGCTCTTGTGGCGCCTCGAGGTGCTGCGGGGCACGTCGACGGACGACGAGACGTGGCGCGATCTCGCGAAGCAGGGCGAGCGCGTGCTCGCCGAGTACGCCGACTGGCAGAGCACGTGGATGCACCACTGGCTCGGCGTCGCCTTCGCGCGCGCCGGCGACTGGCCGCGGGCGCAACAGCAGCTCGAGCGGCTTCGCCGGATGCCCGTGGGGCGCCCGAGCGGTCACTGGTCCACCCTGGGCGCGGCGCTGCTCGAAGGCGAGATGGCGATCATCAAGGGCGATCTCGAAGGCGCGGTCAAGCTCATGGCGCCGGCGGTCGCCGATCTTCACACCCTGGGCGGCGGCAGCCGCGAGCAGAAGGACATCTTCCGCGACATCTTCATGGAGCTGCATCGCCGTCTCGGTCGCGTGGATCAGGTGGTCGAGCTGGCGCAGCAGCGCCTGCTGGCCAATCCGCACCACGTCCAATCGCTCGGCGCGCTGGCCTGGGCGTACGAGTACTCCGGCAACGCCGCGCTGCATCGCCAGGCCTGCCGGCAGCTCGTGCTGAGAGCCGAGGAAGCGGGGCTTGCCCCGACGGCGCCCGAGCTCGCGGCCGCCCGACGAGTGCTCGACGTGGGCGCCTGAGCGCGGGAGGCGGCGTTGAAGGCCATCGTCATCAGAGAGTTCGGTGGCCCCGACGTTCTCCGGTGGGAGGACGTGGACACGCCGACGCCCGAGCGCGGCGAGGTCCTCGTCGAGGTTCACGCCGTCTCGGTCAACCGTACGCTCGATCTCCAGGTGCGCCAGGACGGCGGCAACTACGGCGTGAGCCTGCCGCTGGTCCTCGGCAACGACCCGTCGGGTGTCGTGGCGGCGGCGGGCCCCGAGGCTCACGGAGTGAAGACGGGCGACCGCGTGGCCATCTTCGGACCGATCGGCGCCGGCCGAAAGATGCTCGGCGTCCAGTGCTGGGGCGGCTACGCAGAGTACGTGAGGATCCCGGCGGCCAATTGCGTGCCGCTCCCCGGAGGGCTGGCGTTCGCCGATGCTACGGTCATCGCACGGCACTTTCCGTTGGCGTTCGGCGAGTGCCGCCTGGCTGAGCTCAAAGCCGGCGACTGGGCGCTCGTCATGGGCGCCGCCGGCGGCCTCGGCAGCGGCCTGGTGCAGGTGGCCAAGAGCCTGGGCGCGCGCCCGATCGCGGCGGCCGGCACCGACCGGCGGGTCGAGGTCGCCACATCGCTCGGCGCCGCATTCGGAGTGAACTATCGCAAGCAGGATCTCCAGCGAGAGGTCATGCGGATCACCGAGAGCCGAGGAGTCGATGTGGTCTTCGAGAACATCGGCGATCCGGCGCTGTGGGCGAGCGCGTACGACAGTCTGGCGCCGGGAGGTCGGCTCGTGACCGTCGGCGCGCACGGCGGCGGGTTCGTCACGCTAGACGTGCGGCGTCTCTACCAGCAGCGGCTGCGCGTCATCAGCGGACTGGGCGCCGACCGACGCGAAGACCTGGAGCGCTCGTTCCAGCTGGCCCGCGCCGGCACGTTCAAAGTGCTGATCGACCGCGTCCTTCCGCTACGGGAGGCGGCCGCGGCCCATCGTCTCGTCGAAACGAACGAGCCGCTCGGCAAGGTCATTCTCGACCCGACGATCGGCTCATGAGCTGGAGGATGTGATGACGCCTGGAACCGACACGCCGTTCCGCGTCGACGAGGCGACGATCGACGAGCTGCACGCGGCGATCAAGTCGGGGCAGACCACCTGCGTCGCGGTCGTGCAGCAGTACATCGGGCGCGCGCGCGCCTACAACGGCGTGGCAAGCGTGCTCGTGACCGAGGACGGTCTGCCGGTGCCCGAAGCGAAGGGCGCGGTGCGCGCCCTGGCGCCACTCAGCTTTCCCACCGAGACGGTCAAGGCGGGGACCGTGCTCCCCGATCTGCACAAGTACCAGGGGCCTCCTCTGGAATACGGACGGATGGAGCCGACTGCGTCGGATCCAGCCGTGTCCCAGCAGTACGGAATGATCGTGGGCAAGCCGGACGCTGGCCAGCTCAACGCACTCGCGACGCTCAACATTCGCGGCGAGCGGTCCGTGACGTGCCGCGGCGATTTCGACCGTCACCCGTCCGCCGGCC
>Ga0126376_10001182_pt1 | contig 13910 bp, 14 predicted proteins | sample PanSoiMetPlot_15_FD_92760 | JGI IMG/M metagenome (GOLD analysis project Ga0126376, IMG submission 92760) | Tropical forest soil microbial communities from Panama - MetaG Plot_15 | ecosystem: Environmental > Terrestrial > Soil > Tropical forest > Bulk soil | place: Panama | collected 2016-02-17
CTTTCAGGATCGCGATGATCTGATGTTCGCTGAATTTGCTCTTCCGCATCGAGGCCTCCCTGGCGTCATAGTCGCCCGGAAACCTCTAGTTTTCAATGGGCCGGATTTAAGGGAGGGTTACAACGGGACTGCGTGCGACGTGCTGTTGCGATTGATAGGTGGACCAGAGAAAGCAACGCAGGATTTACGCAAACTGGGCGTCGAGAACATCGTTATCGCAAGATATGAAAAAGAGATGTTTGAGAACCCGTCTGTGTCGTATGAAAACTGGACCACGCCGGAGACTGCGATCCAGTTGCTCAGGATGTTCCAGGAAGGAAATGTGCTTTCGAAAGCGAGTCACGATTTGTTGCTCGACCTGATGATCAACAGCCGGCCGGGAGCGAAACGCATCAAGGGTTTGTTACCTTCCGGCACTGTTGTCGCTCACAAGACCGGCACGAGCGCGACGATAGACGGCGTGACGAGTGCAACCAACGACATCGGCCTCATCACCCTGCCCGACGGGGGTCAACTGGCAATTGCCGTGTTTGTTTCTGACACCAAGGCCAACCTGCAAACCCGCGAGGAAGTAATCGCCAAAATAGCCGACGCCGCGTGGAAATGCTGGGTACGAAAGTAGAAGTGGAATAACGCCGATTGGATCCCTAACCACAAAAACCCTTGCCATTGACTCCCTAATCATGAAGGCTCTTGCCATTGCATCCTAACGCCGAAGGCGTTCGCTAATTTCAGCCCGGGGTTCGAGCGCAGCGAGAACCCCGGGTCTACATCAAAGAAATAACGGACAACCCTGAAAGGGTTCATCACGAGGCGAACCCTTTTCAGGGGGATAATATAGTTGACTGACCGTGGTTACGGCTTCTTCGTCTTCACAGGTTCAGACACGGGGGAAGGAAACCCTTGATGGAACAGTCTCCCAGTAACCGCGTCGGAGTAGTAGACGGTAGTCAAAACACGAACATATAATCTCGCGGCCTGTCCACATTCCGGCGGAAGCTGGATGACTCTTTCGAAAGAATCTTCAGAACCAGCGAGAATTTCAAGGCCCTTTGTCGAAGTATCCCAATCAAAATGGGAATCAAATTTACACGTGAGGTCGGCTGCACCCACAAAAGGCAAGACTCCGAGGTCTTCCACTTGCGCGGTCGATTTCCCGATGTTTTTCAACTTCACGGTCACTTTAATCTGGCGAATTGGTACTCCCAAAGACAGTTCTTCAACTACCGGAGTGCTCGCTACCAATACTGGTCTGTTAATTTCCTCGTTAATGATCCTGTTACGGTGACTTTCCCACCAACCCAGACAACTAATTACGATTGCCAGAGTGGCTAATACCAAAGGTAACCAACGAAAAGAGTCAGGTTTCATGGGGAACCATTTCTACAGCCTACCGAATTGCAACCCCCTAAATCTTGAATTCACCCCCTTACTGTTTCCGTGGACGCTTCCGCACTGGAGTCCGGTACTTGAGCAAGTCTTTATGTCTTGTTTCCAGCATGTAGGTCAAGGCTTGGAATGAGATTCCTAGACTGCGGGCGGCGCGAGTCACACTGCCGTTTGCATTCTCAAGAGCGAGTCTTATAGCGTCACGTTCTAATGACTCTTTTGTTTTATTCAGCCCGCGACTGCTAAGAAGTTGCCCACCTTCCAGTATGGCTAAGTGTTTTCCAAGCTCTTGAAACGCGGCGACCGCCGCATCTGCCATTCGATTAGTAATGCCCGTGTATTCCGACAAGTCGAAAGCACGTTGAAAGGCCAATAATGCTTCGCTGTATCTCTTGAGACGGGCCAACGCTCTGCCATGAGTGATCAGAGCTTCTGCCAAGAGTAAATGTCTGCCAGTTTTCTCTTGACGCTTCACAGCCGCTCGCGCTGTTGTTTCGGCTTCCGTAATGCGTCCCTGTTTGAGAAAGACACTGGCGCGAGTCTCATCAACTTGGGCCACAGTGCCCGCGTCTCTCAAGTTCGCATGGATGCGCCGCGCTCGGTCTAAATGTTGATGCGCTTCCTCGTAGCGGTTGATGTTTAAGTAGATAAGTCCGAGTTGATTCTCAACGTTCGCTAAGTAGCACTTATGCTCTGCCCGTTCAAAGTGGTAACTGGCAGCGGCATATTCAATCAACGCGCGATCAATATAATCACCGCGCTTCTTTGCTTCCCAAAGGTGCCTCAGCACGGTTCCAAGAATCTGATGGTAACTTCCTTTAAGCGTTTCATTGTTGATTTTCTGGAAGAGATGGGCGCTATCAGTGAGGATGCGCAAGGCTTTACTGTAATTAGCCGCCACACGCTCCACGATAGCTAATCTAACGACAGCCTTCGCTTTTACTTCACTCTGCGTAGTCAACAGTGACAGAGCTTCATTAAGAACATCGCGGGCTTCGTTGTATTCGCCTGTGCGCCAGTAACACAGCGCGAGTTCTGTCTGTGCTTCCGCTACCTTCCTGCGGTAGTTAGTTGACTGAAAGATGTCGAGGCTTTCATGGATTAGATCCTTTGCTGTTTCCTGCGCATCTGCGACCTCGTTTTTACTGCCGATAAATCCCGTCAACACTCCCGCCCGCAACAGAACCTCGCCAGCCGTGCTCTGGTCCAACCCGGCGAGTTTTGGGCGCTCGCCAATACGCGTCCAGTAATCGCTTAGCAGTTTCCGCAAGATCCTTGTACGCGATCAGAAAATTCAGGTTTCGATTGTGGTGTTGTCGAGACTATGAGCGGCAGATATAAAGCTGCTCAGGTTGCGGCTAGCCTCACGCAAACCGCCCAGAGCGTGAGGTAAAGGGGCGTCGCAGTCACGATTGAGGGGGGCGACGCCCAAAGGGGCGCTGCTGAGAGGTGGGTGTCGGTAGCGCCCTCTGATTACACGATGGGCCAACGCCAACGACAAAAACCGACACGTCTCGCGGAGAAGCTGCTAACGATCCGAAAGACACTCGGTTTGACTCAAGAAGAAGTTGTCAGTCGTGTCGGGTTAATCAAGGGCACTGCTCGCGTGAGTGAGTACGAACATGGAGTACGCGAGCCGGATCTAATCATCCTGCTTCGCTATGCAAGGCTCGCGGGAGTGCGGATGGAAATGCTGGTAGATGATCGGATGGAATTGATCATCCCGGAACGGAAGAGAAGAACGGGTTTGTTTGAGTAGGCATTGTAAAAATCACGGCTCTGGTTTTGGTGCATCATCATCTACTTCGATCTCAACAATTGAGTAGTTGACAATATGCTGATCGCCTTGACCATAAGATCGCGTCTCGTTTGCGTTCTCCACGCGTGTGACGCACAAGACTTTTGTTACACCATAGACACTCATAGCGTGATTATCGGCTTGGTCTTGCGCCAATTCCCACGTTGAATAAACCCCAATAGGTTCGCGCACGTCTGGTCCTTCGTTGACGCAAAGTACATATACGGCCATTACTGGTTAGCTCCTTTGTCGTTGCTTCCTTACTCCTAAGGCGTGCATCCTCTTCGCTGACTTCTTTTGTCGCTGATACTCAGCCTCACGTTTGTCGATCTCACTCTTAGGCACAGAGATCAATTGCTTCGCTAACTTCTCGAAGTTCTGATATTCCTCTGATGGTGGTTTAGATTTTTCTTTTTTCATACGTCGCCCTCTTGCGGCTCTAACGCTATCTTTCGCCTCCGGGGTTGCACTGGAGCAGGTTCTGGAACGGGAAGATCCAATTGCTTCGCGCTTGGCAACGGCAGCTCGTGCATTGGGATTACCTCAACAGACGCGTACCCTCCAAAATTCTTAACGCCCTTATCATCGGAATAAATCGTGCTCACTTCGTTTGCAACTGCGATTGCTACGATCTGTTTATCAAAACTTACTTTGGCTTTTGTGTCTGTAGTTTCTTCGTCGGTCTTTTGCTTGGTCCTACTGAGCTTGCTTTTTATTGTTAGGTTCAAGGCAGCTAACTCAATCGCCGCCTTTTGATCAAATCCCGCGACTTGCCAAACCGAGTCACTATCTAGCTCAGCAAGATATAGCGGACCATCCTTACCCGCCAAGAAAAGAAATTCCGAAAGCACCGGAGCGGGGATCAAAATCCTGTCACGATCTGCCCGGAGGTTTTCGATCAATTCGTCAAGGCGATCCTGGAGTCGGTGAATCGGTCTATCGGTCGCCGGATCAATGGGCGGTCCGGCAGTTGGGAAAAACAATACCGAGAGGAAAGTATTATCAACGACGATCATATTTATCTGCCATCGCTGCCGTGGCGAATCTTAGCGATCTCAGCTAACGGATCGTCAAGTTCTTTCCACTTGGCCGGAATGGCTCTAATCCGGTTTAGGGACTCGCGGAGGTTGGCTTCTGGCAAAACCTCGAATCCCTTAGCACGGAAGTCTTTCATCTCCCATTCTCCGCTACGATGTCGCACCCATCTAGCAGTTCCATGTACTCGCACCGAATTTGTGAATAAATGCCTCGCAATGTCTTTGGCCATGCTGCGCTTTGCATGACAGATACGTACCACCCTTTGATTGTCTTCTAAATGGACAGGCACCCATTCTTGTTTTCCTCCGACTTCGATAGGCACGCCTTCCAAAGTGTCGATCTGCGTAATTGGCCCATACTCTAACAGCTTATTCAACTCGCGGCCCGGAAAGGGAAGGATTTTTCGTCGCGTCGGATCGATGATTGCTCCGCGCGTGTTGTCCTCACGCAACATTTCGTTAAGAGCATTGTTGGAGCGCATCGCGTCGTCTGGTCCTTCATGCGCTCTTACTGCTTGGATTCTTTCCCTGACTTTTATTTCGTCCTTCCTATTAACCAGCAAACGCTGGTCAGCACTTCCATGCTCAACAGCGATAAGATGAACACTTTCGCTATGACCGAAAATCACTGCCACTTCTTTCAGGTATTGCCCTAATCGCGATAACGGGATGGTCTCAGGCGTCAAGTCTTCTATCTTGAAGACATACTCGCTAAAGTCGGCGCGCTTTTTACGTCGCTTGGTCGGTCGCTTTTTTCGTGTTGTCATAGCTCGCCTCCATGTGATACACAAATAGCGAGCCGCCGCCCGAACCATGCGCCAACATCAGCCGGGTAGCAGATCAAGAGGAGACCGCAATCATATCGGGAAGGCCATGATGTAGGAGTCATGGCCTTTCCTATTTTGTCATTCTCTTTCCTCTATGCTGGCGGGCCTTCCCGCCGTCCCTAGCATGAGGGTTGGCCGATCAATTGTCTATACTCAAGACGCTTTCCAACAACCATCGAAAGCACTTCAAAAAACCGATCTGAATCCGTTCCTTTGCGGCGATTGAATCTAAACGCCTGTTCGTCCAAGTAACGAAACAGATGGAACGGCTCGACGCTGATATAAGTGCCCCCGATTGTTCTTTTGAGTAGCGACCAGAAGTTTTCGATCCCGTTCGTGTGGACGTTGCCCTCGACATACTTCTCAGCGTGATTAATTACATTGTGCATGTAGTCGTAGTTGAGATCGTTGTACGAACGTAGTGAGTCTGTGTAGACCATCGAACCAGCTTCGACGTGAGCGTTGATCTCGCTGCGCAGCGACTTGCGCTTAACGTTTTTTACAACCATCGTGCGCACTTCACCATGTCTTTCGAGTAGGCCCATTACGGCCACCTTGCCCTCGTAACCTGTGCCATGAATCTTCCGCGCCTTGTCAGCTCGGTGCATGTTGCGGGCCTTGCCGCCGATGAACGTTTCGTCTACTTCCACATGACCGCTCAGCTTCTCAATGCTGCCCTGCTGCATGGCGAGACGGATACGATGCAACACAAACCATGCGGTCTTTTGCGTGATGCCTAAAGCACGATGTATCTCGTAACTGCTAATGCCGTTCTTTGCATTTGCGATTAACCAGATCGCAGTCAGCCACTTATCCAGACCAAGTGGGCTATCCTCGAAGATGGTCCCGACTTTGAGTGAGAACTTTTGCTTCGGATGCGCCGTGCGGCACTTGAAGAGACGCGCCTTTTCGAGATAGATAACGTTGTCAGATCCACACTGCGGGCAACGGACCTTTCCGTCTTCCCAGCGGGCCGCTATCATGAAGGCGTTGCAGTTCTCAGGCTTAGAGAAGTGAATGATTGCTTGCTGTAAGGTTCGTGGCGTTTCCATGCTGTGAAGATAGCACGGATACGCCGGTCAGTCAAGTATATTATCCCCTTTTTCAGGGTTTATTCAGAGCTTAAAAATTGTAATCCCAGGGTTGTCGCTGACGCTCCAACCCTGGGCTGCAATTAGCGAACGCCTTCGGCGTTTAGAATAAAGCAAACGAATGAAAGAAAAACTTACGAGACTGCGAGAGTGCGGCTGATGATCTCGATGTCGGAGACGTAGCCTGGGTACTTTGCTCCTCGCGCGTTGATCTTTTTGCGGCGCTTCGCGTCGGGCTTTTCGAATAGACCGGAGATGTACTTGTAGTTGTCAGCCACTGCTATGATGAAACTCTTGTCGCTGACAGCGATCATGTCGTACCAGTAATCGTATCCATCCTTCTTCAATTCCTCGGGTGCGGTGGCGAGAAACTCAGCAGGAGGAACGAGCTTCTTCGTAGTGCGTTCATGCGGTTTGAAAGCCACACCAAACAGAGTTTCAAGATCGTCCGGATCGATCCAGGTATCTTCAAGCTCGGCGTCAGGAGCCACCATCGAGATAACCACAAGCTTGCCGTCAAGAAACGAAAATCGCACTTCCTTGTACTCGCGTAGTTTCTTGTAAGTAAGCGTTCGAAAGATCTTCTGTTTCCACTTGTCAGACAGCCAGCTCAGTGGTCGCGGTAAGTCAAGCGCCACTTTGTCTTTGTCCTTGACCGCGGGTCCGAAGAGCCGGACAGCGTCTTCCGGACTGCTGGTATGCAACACCATGCCGGCCCAGCCATCCGGCCGCACATCCTCTGCACCGGAGACCACGGGCGCATACGCCAACACTAAGAAGAGCAGAGTGACGATTACTCTCATTGAAACCCTCGACGCGGTGAGAAATGGTAAAGTCAGGGCGGATTGTACATCACGTAGCTTCTGCTTGCCCTTACCAGCACTTCTAGGCTAGATTTCTCGGTGTTGCGACTCGCCTCGCAAACAACTCTCTCTCTTGCTCATCAGCGGCGCTGACTGTAACCGAAAGAATTCTATGACTAACGCAAGATGTATCCGATGTGGAACTGTAAATCTCGTCGCAGACGAAAGCTGCAAGGTTTGCGGGACTGAGCTGCGCCCGGAATTTTCCGAAGAGGGTTCTGCACCGCCTGCCGGCTCTGATCCGAGCCCGCGTGCTTATACCAATGACATTCCACCGTTCACCGGAGCGAGCGATGGAATCGGACCAACCTTCCATCTGTTCAAAAAGAACTTATGGTTAATCACGAAGATCGTTTTCGTTATCGTCGCCCCTTTTGAAATCTTCAAAATTGTCAGCATCGGCCAGGCAGAGCTCGACTGGCAATTATATTCAGGACTGTTCGCGCTGGAGCGCGTGTGTGACTTCCTTATCACACCGGCGTTGTTTTATGCGTTGCTGAAAGTGATGCAGACCGGCACCGCACCCGGAATCAATGAATCCTACCGTTGGGGGTTGAGCAAGATTCCCAAACTCTCGTTGGCAGAGATTTTATCGTGGATACTAACTTTGATTGGCTTTGTGCTCCTGATTGTACCGGGATTTATTTTCAGCCTGGCCTTCACGGTAGTAGCTCCCGTGGCTATCTTCGAGAAGGGCTCAGCAGTCGACGCGCTGCGACGTAGTTGGCAACTGACAAAAGGACATCGCTGGAACATCCTGGGGGCAAGCATCGTGCTCGGAGTTTTGATATCGGTGATCAGCGCTGCTGTCACTGGTGTCGTCACCATTTTTGCTCTGAATGGCATCGCGTTTTGGCCGTTGACCGTGGCAGCGCAAATCGTTAGCGACATTTTTGCGAGAGCATTAACTGTTCTCTCCCTGGTCATTTATGTCGGCATTCTGCGGACTTTGGAGTCAGGACAGTCGGTAATAGAATAGGTCAATGTATTCGGCCCAGATCACGCGCGCTAATCCTACTTGCATCATCCTTCTGATAGACCAGTCGGGCTCGATGGCCGATCCCTTCAGTGGCGACTCGGCGCGGAAGAAGTCTGACTTTGTCGCGGAAGTTGTTAATCACACACTGCACGACCTCGTGATTCGCTGCACCAAGACTGAGGAAGTCAGAAACTACTATCACGTCTCCGTAATCGGTTACGGACGCCACGTGGGAAGTTGCTTCGCAGGGCCCTTGAGCGCGCGCAATATCGTTCCGATTGCAGAGGTCGCTGACTATCCGTTGCAAGTGAAAAGCAGCTACAAGAGAGTTGCGGATGGCGCCGGTGGATGGGTCGAGATCCCTGTGCGTTATCCGGTTTGGATCCACCCCGCATCGGATGGAAAGACGCCGATGTGCGAAGCACTCGCGCGCGCAAAAGACATTCTGCAAGGATGGCTCCTGCAACACCCGCGCGGATTTCCGCCGACAGTTCTGCATCTCACTGATGGCGAATCGAGTGATGGTGATCCGAACGAGATCGGGCGCCAGATCATGTCGCTCGGCACTGACGACGGCGCCGTGCTTTTGTTCAACTGCCACATCTCTACACGTCGATCTGCAAAGATCGAATATCCCACTGAAGAAAGTTCCCTGCCTGATGGATTTGCACGCTCGCTATTTGAAATCTCAAGCAAATTGCCGAGCAACTTCCTCGCGGCCGCAGCCCAACTCGGAGTCAACGCAGTGGAAAGTTCCAGAGGGTTTGTCTTCAACGGAGATCCATCATCCATCGTACAGTTCTACGAAATCGGTACGAGCCTTACCGGCATGACGCCTTACAGATGGATGGACGATAGAACGGAGACGGCTTGAGTTCTGTCAAACAGAGCGTGAATTTGGATCTGCAACTGCGACAGTTGCTCCTGCCCAAGTTGGGCCAGGAAGTGTCTGAGTGCGAGGACGTCATCGCTGTCGATACGGAGAAATGCAGGTTCGCAGTTGCGGACGGTGCTACCGAGGCATTCGATGCGCGCAAGTGGGCCGAACGTCTGGCCCAACAGTGGGTGCGACGCGAGTCAACGTTGACGCCGGAAGAGTTTCGTAGCTGGGTGGCTGAGGAAGGACGGGAACTTCACGACTGGTGGAACGGTCTAAACCTCTCGTGGTATGCCGAAACGAAGGCGCGCGCCGGATCATTTGCTGCGTTTGTCGGGGTCGAGTTGGATCTGAAGAGTGAGTTGCCTTGCTGGAAGGCGATCGCTTTGGGTGACACTTGTCTGCTGCATCGTCGTGGCGACGTGCTGGTGAAGAGCTTGCCATTGGCGCGATCGGACAGTTTCAATAACGCACCGATTTTGGTGGCTTCGAATTCGGCGCTACACGAAAACAGCATGAAGTCAGTCGTGAGCGATTCGGGGAAATGCGAGAGTGGCGACGTCTTGTTGTTGATGTCGGATGCCGTTGCGTCCTGGTACCTTCAATGTTTTGAAAACGAGGACCTCGCCGCGGAGGATTATTTCTTCACGCGTCCCGACAACGAACTGATCGAATTCTTTGACCAGGAGCGATTGGCTGGCAGAATACGAAACGACGATCTCGCGATTGTCAGGATCGAGATTAAAGAGCGGAGCATGGGTTAGGTGGCAGTTTCGACTTCAAAGAAAGGTTCTACTTCAAAGTACTGGCCGTCGGCAAGGTATTTCACCGAGGCCATCCAGTGTCCCGCTGTTTGTTTTGCGCATCCGTCTCTGCGAAACACACTGCCTGCGGTTGATCGTTTGGGAATGCCGCTCGTCACCTCAGGCCAGTTTGCTTACGTCTACAAACTCAAATCGACCAATGGCGACGGCGATTTCGCGGTGCGATGTTTTCGCGGCTATCTCGGCGACCGCGACCAACGTTATCGCGCAATTCAGGAGCACCTCTGGGAAACGCCCGTTTCGTATCTATCGGAATTCAGTTACGCGGCGGAAGGGATTCTGGTCGGCGGCAACAGATTCCCGATTCTTTTCATGAAATGGATCGACGGGCCGACGCTCGATCTGTACATCAGCGAGATGCTGCACCGCCGTGAAGTGCTGCTGCATCTTTCGGAGGAGTGGCTCAGACTGGTGCACTCGTTGCGAGTGGCGCAAGTTGCACACGGCGATCTCCAACACGGCAACATCATCGTCGAGCACGGGCAGTTGCGCCTTGTCGATCCCGACGGAATTTTTGTACCCAAGATGGCGGGATGGATCGCCAGCGAAGTCGGACATCAACACTACCAGCATCCAAAAAGAGAAGCTCACCACTTCGACGAGAAGTTGGACCACTTCTCTTCTATCGTGATCTACTTGTCGCTACTGGCGCTCGCGGAGAAGCCAGACCTGTGGCAGGAGTATCACGACGAAAACCTGCTGTTCACGAAGAATGACTTCGCCGATCCCGATTCATCGACTCTGTTTCAGAAGATCAGAGAGATCGGCCCGGAGCACGCGCGACTCACTGACGCACTCGCCCGCGCCGCTGTTGGACCACCGGAGGAAGTGCCGTCTCTGCTCGATCTCGTGCAGACTAAATCGGCGCTGCCATCATGGATGACTGCGCCGGCGGATATCGAGGCGACCACAAAGACGCGGGAAGTTAAGCATGCTGATCTGCCGCCGGAGAGCAGAAGTATTCGTTGGATTCCGTGGCAGGACAAAGGCCGTTCATCGACTGTTCCTGCAACGCCGGCGTCGGCAACGGTTCAAACTCTTTTTGGTGGCTCGCCGCCGCCGGACATACAGCTCAAAGATCCGCACGCCATAATGGAGAACACGTTTGTGTTCACGAAGGAGTTTGTACGGAGATATTTTCTGGCGTGGTACTGGGCTGCTTACCTGTTGCTCAAGTTCTTCGGGATCGGTTTCTTCTTGTCGATGTTCGCGGCGCTCGTTTGCCTGGCGATCGGCTGTTTTACGTTTGGTTTGATACGAGCGATAGAAGAATCGCGCAAGGCCACGCGTGCGAGTTTGACACCGGGCTGGCAGCATGCCGCCGTATCGGCGCCGCCTCCGACTCCTCAGCCGCATCTTCCTCCGTCTTGGGGCGCGCCGCAACCCGGCCTTCCACCGGCAGCCGCGGCGAATGCGGCTTCAGATCCATTTGTGGGAAATCTGGTGCTGGGAATCTTTCACCTGGAGAACTGTCACTGGGTCGACACCATCTCACTCAAGAACCGCGTCGGCTTCTCAACCGCCACCGAGGCCAAAGCGCACGGCTTCAAACCCTGCCGCATTTGCTCACCAGCCGCGTGAGATCATCTTCAAACAGGCTGAATGGCTGCCGTTTTATGGAAACTTCAGCGTAGTACGGTGAAGTCAAGACTGCGCGATATCGTTTGGCGCCTCTTGTCAGCTAACGTATCGGTTATCGTCACGGTTAAGACGTAACGTCCGGGTTGCATTTTCGAAACGCCAAACTGCCCGATCTTCGCGTACTGGTTGTTCGCTACAGCTTGCACTGGTTCTTCAGGCTCTCGCAACAGGACTTTGTCGCCCTGGCTAATGACTAATTGCGACGTAAGTTTAGCCTGACCGTCTTTTAATTTCGGGTTGTAAATCACAACTGCGTAACGTAAGTCCTGGGTCCGTGAGACGCGCCGAATGGCCGTCAACGGGCTCGGCTGATTCCCATCCACGGCAAACAGGAAAACACTGCTCAAAGCCATCGCGTCTCTTTTTAGATCCGGAATCTCGAGATATTTTGAGAAAGTCCCAAGCGCTCCCGTAGAACGCTCGCGCACCACCGAACGAAGTTGGAAGTTGCCCGGGGGTAGATCAATCGCGGCCGTATAAATAAGTCCACTCTGCGCTTTGTCGTAATTCTCTTTCGACAACTTCAGATCCAGGGTCTCGCTGAACCCACCGCGCTGTTTTCCCAACTCGTCCAAGACAAAGCTGACAATATCCAACGACGTATTGTAGGTTCCATTTTCCTCGCTGAAGTTCAGCTTCTTTGGATCGATTAGCATATGGACCTCAACCGTGGCCTTGTTTGTTTCCGGTACGAGTTTTAAGGCGATGTTCGGAGATACTTCGATCTCTCTTTTTGCCAGTGGAGATCGTGCAGCAGCCACAATTTGCTCTTCTTTCGTACGCTCAGCCACCGGACGATCCTCTCTTGCCGCGTATCCGTCGTGATGGAAAACGCGAACATCGGGTCGTTTTACTTTTACTTCGAGCTTGTGATATTTCCGATCGAATTTCTCGGTTGGCCTGTAAGCCAGCAAATAATAGCCTTTGCTGCGCGCCATGATCTTATTCAAACCGGCGGAGAAATCATTCGTATTCTGTACTGAAACGCCACCCGTAATTTTTGCGATTGTGTTCAGGCCCAAACGCTCCGATGCTCCAGCGAGCAGTGGACTAAGCGTCTCCTGGTCGGCCACACCGCCGCGTCCAAATCCCCTGCGGGTGCCTAAGATTTCCGCTTCGTAGTTTGACCGGCCTTCGGTGTCAGTAAAACTGACTGTACCGGGGGAAGCATTAAGTCCGCGCGGGTCAAGTGTATTTATGGTGACGCCGGCCCTCAGAGCCGCATCACTTAAACGCTGAAGGAGGTACGTTACGTTGCTGTAGGCTGAGCCCGTTTGGGCGGTAAATATCGGGACCCCACCTGACATGATAACCATGTTCTTGTGACCCGGAATTTCTTTGAGACTCTCGAGCACGTAGCCCGCAGTAGACAGCGTCAAAAGACCACGAACATATTGGTTTGCAGCATCAGTGGGACTAAAAATATCCGGGTTATCTGCTTCGGCCATATCTTCCGCGGGACTCTCAACGCCTGCACCTAACTGGGTCGGCGGATCGAATCGCTTGGGTTCCGGTCCACCTGTTGTCGACAAAGGATGCGCAACCACTCTGATTCCGGCAATCGCCTTTCTCAAGATAGTCCGGTCCGAAGTGAACTGTTGCAGCAATCCCTTGCCACCGACTACGCGAACGATCGCGACGAGATCGCCGTCCTGCATCTGATTGTTCACGAAATCGAGCAGAAGACTGCGAATGCTGGTCAGGTCGTTAATAGGAATAGTTAAGTCGTCAACGATGAAAGCGATCACTCGCTTCACGTCTTTTGCAGACACACCCTTAATGCTGTCGTTCTCAACCGCCGAGGCCGGGACGTCCGAAGTAGGACGTTTACCTTCAGTGCGTCGACCTGTATCAATGCTGACAAATTCGAGAAACTTCAATTCCTGTTTCTTGCCATTGTCATAGAGTTCAAAATCAGCCATTGAAAGATCGGGAATGACGTGATCTTTGCTGTCGACAACAACTACGTTGGTTTGCACCAATTCAGTGGTAATTCTGACGACGTCGTCTTGATTAACTTCAGTGGTAGGCTTCTGCTGTGTCGTTTGAGAGAAGGCTGACGCAAAGGAGAGAAGCAACACGAGCAAAGATCTGCTGAAATATCTCATGACGTGATTCCTCAGTTTGTTGTCGAATGTTTTGTCTGTCGAGGGGAGATTATATGGCCAACCGATGCGCCCAGATCAAAATTTTGGCTTCTGTACATCACGCGTGAGATTGTTGAAAAGGGGAGGGCTCGGAAGAACCCTCCCCGAAAAATGAAACTGCTCTGACGAACGGTTTCGGAAAGTTAGAACACAAAACGGAACCCGACCTGGATCACGCGATTCGCCAAAGAAATTTCGCTGTTTTCAGCAAAGGCTCCGGTCGCGTTTCCGGCCGTCCCGATATTAATGCTCGGCAAGTAACTACCTCCGGCGACACCGAATCCCGGTTGCGGATGATTCAACACGTTGAAAGCTTCCCCACGCAACTCCAACTTGACGTTCTCAAAAAGCCTGATGCTCATGAATACGCTCATATTGAGTTGATTGAAGGCCGGACCACGCAGATAGATGCGTGGTGAATCACCAAACGGCGTACC
>Ga0126376_10001186_pt1 | contig 13886 bp, 7 predicted proteins | sample PanSoiMetPlot_15_FD_92760 | JGI IMG/M metagenome (GOLD analysis project Ga0126376, IMG submission 92760) | Tropical forest soil microbial communities from Panama - MetaG Plot_15 | ecosystem: Environmental > Terrestrial > Soil > Tropical forest > Bulk soil | place: Panama | collected 2016-02-17
CTTTGCATCTTCTTTGGCGGCTTTTTTGTGGTGATGGCGGAATCGGGCGGGAAGGACTCGAGGCCAGACCTCTTGGTTGCAATTGTCTCATCAACGGCAGTGGTGGCGTTTGGACCCCGTCGTGTCGCTGCGCGCCGACCTTGGCTTGTTGTTTGTTTGATTGTTGCCGCGGGGCTACTGGGTCCAATGCCATTGATCTTGGAGCTTTTTGATGTCGTTCGGGGCATGCATTGGTCTGTACCGTTCGACTTCAGCTGGTATGGGAGTTTGGTTTGCGCGGTTTTCGCGGCCATCGTGTCACGAACGGGAAAACCCCCAAAGCGCTAACACCGCCGACCTGCGCGATGGATCCGCGGCGAAGTGCGCCGCGTCCACGATTGTGTGGAAGAGGAACACGGGGAGGGATGGCGGAAGCGCCAACGCCAGTGACAGGGGCCGTTCGTTGATCCGATGGCAAGGGCTGGGTCCGAGAGTCGGAGTTGAGCGCGCTCGTTGATCAGGTCCCCATCGGCCTGAATGCACCACCCGTTTAACGCCCTGAAGGAATATAGTGCACGCCTATGGCCTCAGGGGGTCATGCTTCGGATCGGTCAGGGCGTCCGCGCGAGGTTGCATCGGACCTTGAGGTGCTCGACGGCCTGCTCAGCACCTTGACCGATGTCCTCGACATTCGCGAGGTATTCGACCGCGTCTCTCAGTTGGTGCAACGGGTCTTGCCCCACGACGTATTGGCAGTCACCGAGATCAGTGAGAAGGGTGATCGCATTCGCCTGTTGGCGGCGGCTGGGTTTGCAGGTGGGCCCCAGAACTTTGACGCCCCGATCGTAGGCCCGGATTTTCTCACCAAGCCGTGGAACATCAGGGTGATCGAGGACGTGCCAAAGGATGAGTTTTTCTCAAAAGGCCCGGCTGCAAAAGCGGGGATGCAGTCCGTCCTGACGGTGCCCATCTCCTTTGGCGGTCGGCTGCGGGCAGCGGTGAATTTTTTCTCGAAAGAGACAACCCGTTTTTCGCAGGCTGATTTTCCGATCGCCCAACGAATCGCCAGCTACATCACGTTCGCCATGTCGCATTACCGTTTGGCCGAGGAGGCCCGCGAGCGGCAGGCGCTCGAAGCATACGCCTCCAAGCTCGATTTGCTCGACCAATCGCTCGGATCGCTCACCGACACTGGCGAGCTCAAAGACCTCATTGCTCGCATTTCGAATGTTACGCGCCACGTGCTCCCGCACGACGGCCTGGCAGTTGGCGTTTTCATGCCGGACGGGCGCCGCATCCGCCGTTACGCCGCAACTGGCTGGGATCCGGAACCCTCAACGGAGATTTTGGAGATTTCGCCCGACTTCAATCCCGAGGCCTTTGCCGAGTACGACTTGGTGGAGGATGCCAGCACGCGTTCCGAGCCGCTCAATGTCCGGATCGCGAAGGCAGGATTCCTGTCAGCCCTGCGAGTTCCGATTCGTCTGGGTGGCAAGGTCGCAGCCGGAGTGGGATTCCTGTCGCGAACCCGATCCTCCTATCAACTGCGCGACGTCCAGGTTGCTCGGCGAATTGCTGACCGATTGGCCTTGAAGCTGGAACGCGAGCACGTGGTCGAAGCCACCAAGCGCGCCGACGAGGCCAATGCCCGCGCGGCGGAGCTCGAGGCGCGGGTCAGACAATTGACCGATGAGCTGGATGCACACACCGGCTATCGGCGCGTTATCGGCGAATCGGTTCCGTGGCGAGAAGTCCTAAAGAAGGCCGCGCAAGTTGCGGCCGTCGAGACCACCGTGTTGTTGCTCGGCGAATCCGGTACCGGCAAAGAACTGGTAGCTCGTTTTGTGCACCGCGGATCGGCGCGGCGAGATGGCCCGTTCGTAGCGCTCAATTGCGCGGCACTGCCTGAAAATCTCTTGGAATCCGAGCTCTTCGGATACGAACGCGGCGCGTTTACCGGAGCGACGCAGGCCAAGCCGGGACTTATCGAGCAAGCTGCGCGAGGTGTGCTCTTTTTGGACGAAGTGGGCGAGATGGCGCTTCCAGCTCAAGCGAAGGTTCTGCGCGTACTGCAGGAACGAGAATTTCAACGGCTTGGCGGTACTCGCGTGCTGAAGGTCGACGTTCGGTTAGTCGCGGCCACCAACCGCGATCTGCGCAAGGCGATCGATCAGAAGCTATTTCGGGAAGACCTGTTCTTTCGTCTGAATGTTTTCGAGTTGAGGTTGCCGCCTCTCCGCGAACGGCTGGACGATATTCTTCCGCTCAGCGAGGCATTTCTGCTGGAGATTGGCAGGTCCATCGGGCGTCCGCCGGCCGGCATATCGCGCGAGGCCAAGCAGGCCTTGGCCGAGTATCACTGGCCAGGGAACGTTCGCGAGCTGCGCAATGTCCTCGAGCGTGCCGCGATTCTCGCTGATGGCGGCTTGATTGTGGCCGAACATCTCGCCCTGGGGCCCCACACCGTCAGCAGGTCGCAGAAGGTCCCGGTAGCCCAGGACAATTTGCCCGCTCCGGTGGCTCCGTCTGATCTGGAATCGGCGGAGCGCGCGATGATCGAAAAAGCCCTGCAACGTGCGCGATTCAATAAGTCGGTGGCCGCCAAAGCCCTGGGAATGACTCGCGCGCAGCTTTACACCCGTCTGAAGCGTCACGGACTCGGTTAGAGATCGACAACTTGTAGATCCTTCGACAAGTTGTCGATTCATCGACAAGTTGTCGGAGCCAAACCTAGGGGCCCGGTGAGCCGATTTTCAACGCGGCGCGGCCTTTAGGCTTGAAAACCGGTTGGCATTGAGGCTGCAAACTGTCTTGCGTCGAAAGGCAAGGTAGACGTGGCACAGCGCAGCGTCGAGATCCTAATTGGACGACTCATCACCGACGAAGCATTCCGCCGAGCCTTCCGCGAGGACGCGGAGGCAACGCTGGAACGATTCATCGACATGGGACATGAGCTGACACCGGTTGAGCTCGCGGCTTTGAGGGCAACGCGTTCTGACTATTGGGGGCTGGCGGCCGAACAGATCGATTCTCGGCTGCAGAAAGCCAGCCTTAGAACCCGGACTAACGGAGGCACGAGATGAATACGAAAGTGGTCGATATCAAAGATGCCGGCGAGCCCCCGCCGGCTCGGAGGGGTCGGGCCAAACTCCTCATCGTCGTCGCGGTTCTCGCCGTTGGAGTGCCGCTGGGGCTGCTGCTGCGCACCTTCACCGCCCATCCCCTGCCGGCCCCGCCACCGACAACCGAGCCCCTCCCGCCGGCGGACCCGCCCCCGGGGATGGCGATTTACGGAATGGAGACCGGCGTCGTTTATCGGCGCGCTGGCTTCACCTACCGTGGCGGCTCTTGGTTCGAGCACCGGGATTCCGCGGTGACCGCGGTTCTCGTCAAACATCCGCGCGGGGATCTGCTCATCGACTCGGGATTCGGCCGCCACATCGACGAGCAGATCAAATTGGACCGGATGCTCAGTATGACCACCTCGTACAAGCGGTTTGCGTCAGCGGCCGAGCAACTCGACGCAATCGGTTATTCGCGAAACTCGCTGCGCGCGATTCTGTTGACGCATTCCCTCTGGGCTCAGGTGAGCGGTGTTCCGGACTTTCCGAGCACTCCGGTATGGATCACCTCCGAGGAGCACCGCTTCATCGACAAGGCCGGCGTCAGAGCGTCGGCTGCACGCAGCGCAACTGAAGGAGCAACGTTCGAAGAATATGGATTCGACGACAATCCGTACTTCGGATTTCCACGAAGCCGCGACGTTTACGGCGATGGTTCGATTGTGATTGTGCCATGTTCCGGACACACCCCCGGATCGGTGATCATCTTCGTTGCTGTGCCGTCCGGCCAGCGGTATGCGTTCGTCGGAGATCTGGTGTGGCGGATCGAAGGCATCACGCTGCGCGAAGAGAAGCCGTGGTTGATGCGCAAGCAGGTCGACATGGACGAAGACACGTTGCGGATCGCCCTGCTTCAGATGATCGCAATTCATGAGCGCTATCCGGAAGTCACCATCGTTCCTTCGCATGATCAGCGCGTGTTTGCCGAACTTCCGCACCTGCCCGCCGCGCCGCCCCAGGCGTCCAACTAAGCCCGCCGAGATTCGAAGCTGTTCGCGAAACAAGAGGAGAAGCGCGATGGAGACGAGATCCAAACTGGCGATGAACACGTTCGGGCAGCTGGCTGTGCTCGGATGTTCCTTGCTGTGTGCTGGGTGCGGCAGAAACAAGGCGGAACCGAAGGCCATCACCGCCGTGCGGGTGCGTCCAATCGAGCGCGCCGGCGCCGCTACGGCGGCGCGTTACTCGGCGACCATCGAACCGGCGACCCGCGTGGACGTGGCGTTTAAGGTCGGCGGCTACGTGGACTCGATCGCGAAGGTTCGCGCCGCCGATGGAACGAGCCGTCTTTTGCAAGAAGGCGATCCGATTCGCCGCAGTCAGGAACTGGCCTCGGTGCGCAAGGCCGACTACTTGCAGCGGCGCGACGAAGCAAAAGCCTCACTGGCCCAGGCTGTTGCCACCGCCCGCGAGGCGAAGACCGACTTCGATCGCGTCGTTTACCTCGACTCGAAGCAGGCCATCACCAAGTCCGAGTTGGATAAAGCAAGGGAGAAGCTCGACACATCCAAGGCACAGGTCGACGTCGTCAAAGCGCATCTCGACGAGGCCGAGACCTCGCTTGCCGACTCGACGCTTCGCTCGCCGATGGACGGCATCGTGGTGAAGCGCAGCATCGAGGTCGGCACGCTCGCAGGGCAGGGAACGGTAGCCTTTTCGATCGCGGACACGCGCAGCGTCAAGGTCGTCTACGGCGTGCCGGATACCGTTCTCGCCCGAATCAAGCTCGGGGCCCGGCAGACGGTGACCACCGAGGCGTACCGTGGCCAGACGTTCGAGGGCAGCATTACCCGGATCGCACCGGTGGCGGATCCAAAGAGCCGGGTATTCGAAATCGAGGTGACGCTGCCGAACGTCGATCAGCGCCTTCACCCAGGAATGGTCGCCGCGCTCAATCTTCGAGAGGCGGCGGCAGCACCCCTGGCGGTGGCGATGGTACCACTCAATGCCATCGTTCGCGCGCCCCAACACCCAGGCAAGTACGCGGTCTTCATCGCGCAAGACCAGGGCGGCAAGCCGGTCGCCAAGGCTCGAGAAATCGAGCTCGGCGAATTCACGGGAAACCTGATCCCAGTCCTTTCCGGGCTTGCAGGCAGCGAGCGCATCGTGATTTCCGGGGCCGCGTTCCTGACCGACGGTGAGGCGATCGAGATTCTCCCCTAGAGGTACGTCATGTCATACGCCGACGAGAGAGAACGGGATGCCGCCTTGGTGCGCAGCAAGCGCAATACGGCGCGCTACTTCACCGAGACCAAGCACGTGGCTTGGGTGCTGCTGTTCGCGACCGTTTTCGCGGGCATCTTCGGCTACCTGCGCATGCCCAAGCGCAAGGACCCGCTCATCGAGGTACGGACCGCGCTGGCGACTTGCACCTGGCCGGGTGCGAGCGCCGAGAAGGTGGAGCAACTGGTCACTCGCAAGATGGAGCAGAAGCTGGCCGAGAATTCGAGTGTCGAGAAGATCGAATCCATCAGCCGCTCCAGCGTCTCCATCGTCTACGTGACCCTGAAGGAAGACGTCAAAGACCGCGGGCGAGAGTTCGACGATCTCCAAGGTCGTCTCGACGGGATCCACGACTTGCCGCAGGGCGCCGGGCCGATCAATTTCGTCAAAGACTTCGGCGACACCGCGGCGCTGATGCTGACGATGGCGAGCCCAAAGGTGAGCACCATCGAGTTGGAGCTGCGGGCGCGTTCGGTGGAGCAGGCCATTCGCAGGGTGCGCGCGTCAGCCGAAAGCGGCGATCGGGCGACGATCATCGTGAGCTTCCCGCCCACCATCAATGCGGAGCCCCTGCGCCGCGCCGCCGAAGTTGCGGCTCGGTTCTTCATCGACCAGGGCGACGGCGACGACACCCACCTCGTCGAGGGCGCGGGGTTTGTGGGAATCGATCTTCGATCGCATGTGGACGACGGGGCGCTGGTGGCCCGCCTGCACGACTTCGCCGTCAACAGGCTTCGGCTCTCCGAGTTGCACCCCGACGTGTCGCGGCCCGTGGTAATCCGCGATCCTGCGCGTACGCTGACCCTCCTATCGGCGAATCCCGGCGATCGTTACAGTTACCGGGAGCTCGATGACTTCTCCGATCAGACTCAGCGCTACTTGCAGAGTCTGCCGATGGTCTCAAAGGTCACCCGTACGGGTCTTCTGCCCGAGCAGATTCACCTCGACTACTCGCAGGAGCGGCTTGCCTCGTACGGTCTGCAGCAGAGCAAATTGTCCGATCTCCTCGGTGCCCGCAACATCGCGATGCCGGGAGGCGTGCTCGAGGTATCGGGCAAGAACGTCAGCATCGATCCTTCGGGAGAATTCCGCAGCGAGAAGGAAATTGGGAACGTCGTGATCTCTACCAGCGCCCAGGGCGCCCCGGTGTATTTGCGAGACCTGGTCGAGGTCAGCCGAGAATACGAGAGCCCGCCGCGTTTTCTGAACTACCTTACCATCCGCGGGCGAGACGGCGGATTCGTCCGTAGCCGCGCGCTGACCTTGGCGGTGCAGATGCGTCCCGGCGAGCAGATCGCACAATTTGGCGAAGCGATCGACCGCGAGCTGGAGACGGTTCGCAAGCTGCTGCCGGAAGATCTCATCCTGCGCCGAACTTCGGACCAGCCGCTGCAAGTGGAAGAGAACGTCGGGCTGTTCATGAACTGTCTCTACGAGACCATCGGACTGGTTTCCCTGGTCGACGTGTTTGGCAGCTGGGAGTGGCGCAGCGCCCTCTTGATGGGGCTGGCGATCCCGATCACGATTACGATGACCTTCGCATTCATGCATGCTTTCGGGATCGATCTGCAGCAGATCTCGATCGCCTCACTGATCATGGCGCTCGGGCTGCTCGTCGACGATCCGGTCGTCGCCGCCGATGCGATCAAGCGATCTCTCTCGCAAGGCTGGAAGCCCCGGGTGGCTGCCTGGCTCGGCCCGACCAAGCTGGCCTCAGCGATCATGTTCGCGACGATCACCAACATCGCGGCCTACCTGCCTCTGCTCACGGTTGCCGGCGACACCGGCAAGTTCATTTTCTCGCTGCCCATCGTTCTCACGCTGTCGCTGGTGGCCTCGCGCATCGTCTCGATGACCTTCATTCCGCTGCTGGGATCGTTCTTGCTGCGGCCGCCCAAACGCCCCGAGTTGCCGCCGGAGGAGCGCCGCAGCCGCGGCTTCGCACGCTATTACGCGCGCACCGTGGGCTGGACGATCGAGCACCGGAAGTTGGTCGCCGTGGGCGCGGCAGCACTGCTGGTCCTCGGATTCGGCGTGGCGCGACAGGTGCGCTCGGCATTCTTCCCAAAGGACCAGCAGTACCTCTCCTACGTCGACGTGTGGCTGCCGGAGGACGCGACGCTCGCTTCCACGCGCGAGAAGGCGCGCGAAGTCATCGAGGTCATCGAGAAGGTGTGCGACGACTTCGGCCGAGCGCATCCGGGAAGGGGCAAGGAGCCGCGGCAGATTTTGCAGTCGGTGACTGAGTTCATCGGCGGCGGCGGCCCACGATTCTGGTTTTCCGTCTCGCCCGAGCAGCAGCAGCTCAACTACGCGCAGCTCGTGGTGCAGGTGGTCGACAAAGAGGACACCGCTGAGTTGGTCGCCCGGCTGCAACGTGAGTTGTCTGGGCGCATCGCAGGCGCGCGTGTCGACGTCCGCGAGCTGGAAACCGCCAAGCCGGTGGGCATCCCGGTAGCGGTCCGGATTTCGGGTGAAGACATCGGGCAACTGCGGCAGATCGCCGACCGAGTCTCCGGTGCGCTTCGAAAAGTGCCGACCCTTGAACGCGTACGAGACGACTGGGGCTCCGAGACCTTCACCGTCAAGCTGGCCGTCGATCCCGACCGCGCGAACCTGGCCGGTGTCACCAACCTCGATGTCGCGCTTTCGTCGGCGGTGGCGATGAATGGGCGCGCGGTGTCGGTCTTGCGAGAGGGGGACCGCCAAATCCCGATCGTCGCGCGCCTGCGGGTGGAGGAGCGCGCGCAGCTGAGCGACATCCAGAACCTGTATGTGTCGTCACAGCAGGGGCCGCAAAAGGTGCCGCTCGGAACCGTCTCCAGGATCGCCTACAGTCTGGAGACCGAGAAGATCCAGCGGCGCAACCAGTTCCGAACCATGACCGTCTCCGGCTTTCCCGTTCAGGGTGTCCTGCCGTCGGAAGTGGTTCGCGCCGTCGACCGGGACGTCGCCGCCATCGCGCGCAGCGTACCTCCCGGCTACAACATCGAGTGGGGAGGCGAACGCGAAGAGCAGACCAAGAGCTTTGGACAGCTGGCGGTGGTGCTGGGCATTTCGATCTTCTCGATCTTTCTGGCTCTTGTGATCCAGTTCAAGAATGCAATCAAACCGCTAGTGGTCTTCGCGGCGCTGCCGTTCGGCGCGGCCGGCGCGTTGATCTCGCTCGTGCTCCTAAACGCGCCGTTCGGCTTCATGGCGTTCCTTGGCGTGATCAGCCTCATGGGGGTCATCGTCAGCCACGTGATCGTGCTCTTCGATTTCATCGAGGAACGGCATTCCCTTGGCGAGCCACTCCACGAGGCGCTCATCGACGCCGGCATCGTGCGGTTGCGCCCGGTGCTCATCACCATCGGTGCCACGGTACTGGGCCTGTTCCCTTTGGCGCTGCATGGCGGCCCGCTCTGGCAACCGCTGTGTTACGCACAGATAGGCGGCCTGTGCATCGCCACCTTCGTGACGTTGATACTCGTGCCGGTCCTCTACACCATCGTCATTGAGGATCTTCACTGGATCGAATGGAAGCGTCCGTCGCTCGAACCCTCGAGCGACAGTGAAGGCTCAGGGATCCCGCGAACGTTGCTCGCGTGAGATTCGTCGCGCGTTGTCCCGGGACTTCACCCAGGCGCGCTGCCAATCGGGCCTTCACCAGGCCCGCGAGCAGGTGCTGAAAGATGATGTAGATGGCTGCCGGCACCGTCACCAAGGGCAATTTGGGAAATGACGCCATGCCGATGACGAGCGCGGTGCCATTGGAGCGCATGCCGCTTGAGAACTCGCAGGTCACCTGGTGACCGGGCTGAAGCCTGGCGGCGCGACCGATCGTCGCTCCGAATAAGAAGCTGACCACGTTTACGGCGAGCACGATCAACATCGAACAAGCGATCTGTCGCAGTGACAATTGTAGGAGCAGCGGGGCCGCGGTCCCAACGTTGAGAAAGACCGCTGTGAACAAGCCGGCGCTACCCAAAAATGCAAAATACGGTTGAATCCCAGCCAGTCGTTTGTGCAAAAGGCGATTCAAGGTAACGCCGACAAGCAGCGGAACGAGCACGGCCACGATGAGCTGCCGCAGCATGATCAGGCGCGGAATGACGATCGAGTTCGCCGTCAGACCGCTCATGAAATGGAGGTAGACCGGCGCGGTCAGGGTCCCGAGCGACATCGTGATCACCACCAGGCTCACCAGCAGCTCGAGATCGCCTTTGGAATCTCGCACCCAGATCGACGAGGTCGCGGCGACCGGCATCAGGATCACCAGGTCGAGGCCAATCTGGATGGGCTCGCCCAGGCCGCGTCCCAGGAGCGGCACGCACAGTTGTCCGATCAGCCAACAGCTCACGGGCAAGACAAGGAAGAACTGCGCCAGGCAAACCAGCAGCGGCTTGGGACGAGCCACAACGCCGGCCAGGGCGCCGAAGCGGCATTGAATGGCGGCCGAGAGCATCATCAGGAACACGGAGACGCCAGAGGCGTCGAGCTGACCATTGAGCATTCGGTGCGCGCGCACCGCTTGCGGAACGCCGGGAAAGAGAAATGCCAACAGAGCGATGAGCGAGATGAGATGAACGAAGTGACTACGAATGAAAGTGTTAAGCAGGGCTGGGACCTGTACTGCGCTCGGTTGGGGCAACGCGCCTTCCTCCCTCCGCCGTGCAAAGCGGCGCTCATCAACTGTGGATATGGATCTTTTAAATACTGTTGTTCCGGTCGTGCCCGGGCCTGGCCCCATCGCGGCTGTCCCGGGCCCAGTATTCGATGCCGAGGCTGCAAGACTGCAGATAGGTGAATTTGACTCAATGACGCACCGCTCTGCCAAACGTTGCATTGTTTCGTAAGAAACCCGCCGAGGCCTGATCCGAGGCGACCCGCCATGCGAGTCCTGATGATTTGCCAGGCTAGGGCCCGACGGTTTTGGGAGTTGAGCCCTGGTCCTCAAGCGTTTGCAAAAGCTCGTACACCTGCGCTGCCCCGCGTAGGTGCGGCGAGGCACCGGGGATACGGGAAAGGTTTGCCTGGAGATCGCTCAACTTCTCCGCGGCGCGGCGGGCGTGAAGCAGCCCCAACTCCTTCTGCGAGCTCGCCGCTGCGACGCGGGCCAAGCCCAATTCGGCCTTCCACAATTGCTGAGGCCAGTGTTGCGAGAAGAGGCGTTCCGCCTGCTCGAAGAGCTTCTGCGCTTCTTCCAGCTTTCCCGCGCTCAGTCGCGCTTCGGCCAAGCACTGCAGGGCGAGCGCCCAGTACTCGGCGCGCCCCGTCTGAGAGCACAAATGGGCCCCCCGCTCTAGGGCGCTAAGCGCCTCGGTGGTTTCTCCCTGGGACAAGAGGACGCGGCCGATGTTCACCGTGCAGTCGCCCTCGCAGGCGCGGTCTTGAATCTCCTTAAAGATCGCCAGCCCCTCCTGAAAGTGAGCCAACGCCTCGCCATAGTTTCCCAGCTCGAAATAGGCCTCGCCGAGGTTTGCCAGATCGATCGCCTCTCGCCTGCGCAAGAAGAGCGCGCGAGAGAGGCGCAGCGCGTCCGAAAGTGGCTCGAGCGCCGCCGCCGCCTCGCCGCTCTCCATTTTCACCACCCCGACGGTGCTGAGGGCCTCGTACTCCACTTGGCGATCACCGCTGGCTCGGGCCAATGCGAGCGCGGCCCTGGCTCCCACATCCGCCTCCTCGAAGGCTCCGGCCTTGAGGTGAACGCAGGCAAGCTCTTTGAGCGCTTGAGCCTCGAGACGCTTGGAGGTCGAACCGTCGAACTCCGTGAGAAGCGCCTTGAGGATTCGCTGCGCTTCCTCGAATCGGCCCTGTCGGTTGAGCGCGCTGGCATGGAGCACGCGAGCGGCGCGATCCCGCTCCCATTCCTGGGCGCGGCGGGCCACGCCAGAGGCGGAAAAAGCAGTTTGAACTGCTTCCTCCAATTCGCCTAACCCGATTTGGGTTTGAGCCAGCTGCATCAGGCAATCGGTCTGCGCAGCCCGGTCTTCTAATCGCTCGGCTTCCACGCTCGCGTTCTGCAAAAGCTCGCTCGCGCGCCCGAATCTTCCCAGGCGACAGTCGAGGGTTCCCCGCAAAGTGTTCAGCTTCAACATCTGATCGTCGGGGATCGCTGTTTCCATCTGGCGCAGGGCATCCGCCGCCTCCTGGGCACGGCGCAAGGTGAGCTCGGCGGCCTCGTTGTCCTGGCAACGCAAGGCCTCCTCCCCCGCTTGCAGTCCGAAGCGGAGTGCTTCTGTCCACTCGCCGACCGCCGAGCAATGGTAGCAAAGCGCGAAGGCGGATCCTCGCGGCTGCGCGGCTGACGTTCCCCGAATTGCTTCCAGCACCGCGCGGTGCAGGCGAACGCGGCGGCGGGCGGGGAGGTCGCCGTAGATGACGCTGCGCAGAATCGGGTTTTGGAATCGGAGGTAATTGCCGATCCCCTTGACCTCTTTGAAGAGGAGGTGGCGCTCCGCGTCTTCCACCAAAGTCTCCAGCTCCTGTTCTTCCAGGCCGGCGACGACGCGCAAGACGTCCAAGCTGAATTCCTCGCCGGTTACCGCCGCCGCTTCGAGCAGTCCCTTCAGAGGCTCGGGAAGGCCATTGAGGCGGGCGCGGATCATGTTCCCCACGTTCTCCGGAAGCTGCACCAGTTCCAGATCGTCGCAGCGCCATCCATCCCCGGTTCGGTGAATTTCTCCCCTGCTGACGAGATGACGCACCACTTCCACCAGGGCGAATGGCGCGCCGGCGCACGCCTTCTGCAGCCGGTTCAGATCCGGGGGTGCGATCCGCAATTCCCCGAACGCCGCGGTCAGATAGGCACGCACTTCGTCAGAGGAAAAGGGACGCAAGCGGACGGTGTAGAGCTGGCGCCGGTGTGCCAAGAGCCACTGATCGAAGTCCCCGCTCCCGTCCGATCGCGGGCTGCCCTCTGCGGTTGCCAAAAAGAGGGTGCGCGCCGGGATTTGGGAGCGCAGATGGCTGAGGACGTCCAGCTCTAGGCGGCTGGCGAAGTGAAGATCGTCCAACACCAGAATGCAGCGGCCCGTGGGGAGCGATCTCCGGAAGCACTCCGCCACCGCAGAAAACGTGCGCCAGCGGGTCTCGTCGTCGTCGCGGCCCTGCGACAGCGTGGGTTGTTGTGACAACTGCTCGTGAAGCTTTGAGGCCTCGGCCTGCGTCAAAAGCCGAAGCAGCGCTTCGAGCGGTGGGGGCCGGCTGCCTGCGTCATTGACGAACCGGGTCCACCGGACTTCCGCGCCGTGGTCCATTGCCCAAGTGCCAAACTGTTCCACCAGCCGTGTCTTGCCGGCGCCCGATTCTCCGCTCAGCAGGAGGATCCGATGCCCCCCTGGCCCCGCGCCAGCCAATTCTTCTTCGAGGGCCTGCAGCTCCTCTCTTCGGCCCACAAACGCGTGCCAATTGGGCCGCACCGGCCAAGAACGCGGTGCGCTCAGAGCTTGCCGCACCGAAGCGCCCGCGGCCCGACCGAAGTGCAACGCCGACGCCGGCCGGGCGCCCGGGTCCGGGGCGAGCGCCGAGCGGATCGCCTCGCTCATTTCCCGCGGCAGGGTGGCTTCAACTTCGGGAGCGAAGTGAAAGCCGCCGTGGGTGAGGTGGTGGAGAAACTCGGCGGGATGTTCCGCGCGAAAGGGCAACTGCCCAGTGACCATCTGATAGAGGAGGACGCCCAGGGAGAACACGTCGCTGGCGGCGCTGACCTGAGCACCCAAAACCTGCTCGGGCGCGCTGCAGGCCAGGGTTCCGGTCCACTCGTGGGCGGCAGTAATCTTCGAGTCCTCTTGCGGGCTCAAAAGATGTGCGATGCCGAAGTCCACTACCTTGACCAGCTCGCGGCCATCGTCGCTGGTCCCAACCAAGATGTTTCTCGCCTTGAGATCGCGGTGAAGAACACCCCTTCGGTGAGCCGCTTCCACGGCCGAGCAAATTTCCGAAAGCAGCTCGAGAGCCCGGGCGGGCGGTAGCCTTCCTTCGCGATCGATCAGCTCCTCCAGGGTGATCCCTTCCACGTACTCCATCACCAGATACGGACCGCCATCCTTGAGGCGACCGTAGTCAAGGATCTGAACCACGCACGGATGTCGAATCCGTGCCGCGGCGCGGGCCTCGCGCAGCAGCCTTTGGCGGTTGGCGTCAGAATCGCGCGACGGCAAAAGGTGTTTCACCGCCACCAAATCGCCGAGCGGCAGGCGCCGGGCGATGTAGACCGCGCCCATTCCCCCGCGGGCGAGGGGGCGGAGAATTTCGTATTTTCCGTCGAGGACTTCGCCGAGTAGGGTGTCCGAATCCATCGCCTACCTCGTCAGCTCGGTCCGCCTCGATTCGCCAACGCCTTGGCGTCTAGGCGATGACGGCTGATGAACCGGCGGAGCTGGTTGCGGTGGATGTTGAGCGCGCGAGCCGCACCCGAGACGTTTCCACCCTCGGCGAGCAGGGCTGCCTCAATCGCTTCGCGCGTCGGCGTCGAGGCCCGGTCCTTCGACGCCCGCAGCGATCTTCCCGCGGTCTGACTGAGGTGATGGACCTCCACCGCCTCCAGTCCCCCTTCCTCGGCCAAAAGTGCGCAGCGGC
>Ga0126376_10001187_pt1 | contig 13881 bp, 8 predicted proteins | sample PanSoiMetPlot_15_FD_92760 | JGI IMG/M metagenome (GOLD analysis project Ga0126376, IMG submission 92760) | Tropical forest soil microbial communities from Panama - MetaG Plot_15 | ecosystem: Environmental > Terrestrial > Soil > Tropical forest > Bulk soil | place: Panama | collected 2016-02-17
AGCGGGGAACGCAGGCTTATGCCGACTGCCGGCAGAACGTATCGAGCCAGCGGCAGATGGCAGCGCGTATCGGGATGCAGAATCAGATGTGGAGCCTGCAAGGGCGTTGATCACAGGCGCTAGTGCGGTCGATGGATGATCGGTCTGCCGGCGTTGTACTCGCGCACATTTCTGAGGATCTCATCGTCGCCCGGCGTGTCGCGCCAGCTTCCGATGATCGCGAGCCTTTCGGCTTGCCTCCTCGACGTGGCTGAATGACAGCTTCGAATCAGACTCGCTCAGCCAAGTCGTACGACCGCCTCGCCCTCACCAGCGGACGTTCGCGATGACAGTAACGTCGTCGCACTCAGACCGATGCTGTCGACGTCAGATCGCTTTTGGTTTTTCGGGAAATCGCGATAGGTTGGCGGCAGAGCGCGACGATGCCGGATTGCTTGACACTCGTGGTGTGCGCTGTGTCAACTGCCAGAGCTTGACAGGCACTATCACGACCACATCGCCAACCTCGAACTGCCTCTGGAGAAAGACCAGGGCTTCGAGCGCTTGACGTGGGGCTTAACCCACGGGCGAGTCCGGGTGCGATCAGATCCATGGAAGGAGTGCTCGGATTTCTACTGTCGGATGACCTGTGAACGCTGTATCAGGACCCCGGCGGGATTCCGTTGAGTCGCCATCCGGCGATGCGCTTCATCATGCGCCTCATGTCACCGTCCGAGGTCGCTGCGATCATGGGAGCGATCCGCCAGAATTTTTCCAGGCGTCGTGGACAAATGTCCAGGGCTTTTCTGGACGGATGACAACGGCACTTATGCCGGCGCCATTCTGGCTCCGCCGCGTGTTTTTCCTCAAACGCGACGAACCTGGCTATACGCCCCCCGGTTCCGAAGCGTTGAGTCCTTCTGCCAGTCGATGATGGAGCCGGCGGAGCAGCACCGATTCCATTTCGAGATGGCTACGGACTATCCCCGCCTGACGGATTGTTCCGACATCGCGGGTGACGAAGATCGAGCCATTGCGATAAACGTATCTGCGGGCGCGGCATTCGGAAGACCATGAGTATTGGACATTTGCCTATCGTGCCCTGAATTTGCCGTCGCCGCGGGACTTCGCGCTGGCACTGCCGCTGGTCAATGCTGCGGACCCCTGGGTGCAGGCCCTCGCCTGTGAGACGATCGGCCTTTTGGCGTAGCGCCGAGGCGGTGCCTGATCCGTTGCGGGTGGCCAGAACGGCGATGCAGAACGGAGCGGGCGGCAGTAGTGGGCACGCTTGAGCGCATCGGGACGCCTGAGGCTAGAGAGGCCCCGAAGACGCTTGAGGCCGAGTTGGGTTCAGAATGGGGATGGCTGTTCCGGACTTCGCCCCGATGAGATGTCGCTTAATGCTCTGTGGGGTCGTCTGCAGCGGCATGTTCGCATGGTTTGCTAAACTCAGTTCACTCAAAACCTGCCGCTGCCGTTGGAGACAGCGGCCGTCGCGAAAGCGTTCCAGCGGCCTCCTAGGCCCTGCCGAGTTTGATTTCCCGTTTTGGAAAAAATCGCAAATGGGCGGGTCGCGATTGCTCACCACGGTCCTAGAGACGTTCGGATGGTCGCTGATCACAGTACCTGTTGCGCCGTCTGGAAATGCGCGCACGCGGTGTCGGCCGATATCGATGAGCCAGACAGCTGTAGGAACCTCGGGATTTCTACGCGGGCCATTAGGCAGCTTGCATTGATGCGACGCGACTAAAGGCTGCCTTTAACTTTGTGCTGCCGAACGCTGGTGCGGCACGTTGCTCCAGTCGTCCCATTGGTTTAAGCGGCATTGACGATCGGTCTACAAACCGATTATTCGCGGGCCTTGTTCGGGCCGCAAAGGGTGCCGATGCTTCGATTCGAAGCGGGGACTGACGAGGGAACGGACGGCCTACAATCATGTAAGCCATTGATAACACGAGAATTAGGGAGGAACCGATGGAAGCCATTCCTATCGCCGCCATCTTGATCATTGTGCTCGTCTTTCTGTATTCCGCCATCCGTATTTTGCGTGAATATGAGCGGGGCGTCGTCTTTACGCTCGGACGCTATACCGGAACCAAGGGGCCTGGACTCTTCCTGCTGGTGCCGTTCGTGCAGCAGATGGTGCGCGTCGACCTGCGCGTCGTCGTCGACGAAGTGCCGCCGCAGGACGTCATCTCGCGCGACAACGTGTCGGTGAAGGTCAACGCCGTCATCTATTTCCGCGTCGTCGACGCCGAGCGGGCGATAATCCAAGTCAGCAACTATCTCGCGGCCACGAGCCAGCTCGCGCAGACGACGCTGCGCTGGGTGCTGGGCAAGCACGATCTTGATGGTATGTTGAGCGAGCGGGACCGGCTCAACGCCGACATCCAGGAAGTTCTCGACAAGCAGACCGAGGCCTGGGGCATCAAAGTCTCCACTGTGGAGATCAAGCGCATCGACCTCGACGCGGGCATGGTCCGTGCCATCGCCCGCCAGGCCGAGGCCGAGCGCACGCGCCGCGCCAAGATCATCAATGCGGAAGGCGAGCAGCAGGCGGCACAAAAGCTGGTGGAAGCCGCCAGCGTCCTGGCTCCGGTGCCGCAGGCCATGCAACTGCGCTATCTTGCTACGCTCTTCGACATCGCCGGAGAGCGCAGCTCGACCATCGTGTTTCCCTTCCCCATCGACATGATGAAGGTCTGGGGCGCGACAACGCCGAGAGAAGGATGACCCTCAACGGCCTTACATTAGATACGGCAACATTGCGCAAAGGCATATGTCGCAGTCGTTGTTGCCAACATGGCCAGCAAGAGGTCCTGCCGCCCGCTCCTGATCACTCGCTTCTCCCCGCTTCTCGCCGCCGATGAAGCGGGGAATGCCGGTCGTGTCCAGGCTACCTCGATTTTGCTTAGTCCGTGCTCTAATGCTCGGGGTCGCCGGGACAAGCCCGGCGACGACAGAGAAACGTCATTCGAAAAGCTCGAAATCCGCTGCAGGCTCCAACTCACCCCATCACAGCCCGAACACGTAGAGCACCGTTGCGTTGCGCTGTTCCTTGAGTTCCGGCGTATTGGCCAGGGTGCGCTTGCTGAGCGGGCTCGCGCCCGAGGCGATCGCGACATATTGCTTGCCGTTGAACTCGAAGCTCATGGGCGGCGCCGCGAAGCGGGATCCGAGATTGATCTTCCACAACGTCTCGAGCGTGACGTCGTCGAAAGCTGCCACGGTGCCGTCGAACAAACCGAGAAATACCAAGCCGCCACCGGTCGAAACCGTGCCTGACCGGGTCGGGTAGCGCAGGTGGGTGCGCTCCTTGACCTCCTGGGTCACCGGATCGATGGCGACGAGGTCGGTTTCGAAGCGCTCACTCGATGTCCACTGGCCGCCTTGCCAGCCACGCTCGGCGTTGTGTTTGGTGCGGTCAACCTCGACATTCATACAGCCCGTCATCGACGGGATATAGATGAGCTTGGTCCTTGGATTGTACGAGCTCGGCCAAAAATTGTTGCCGCCGAGGATGGACGGGCACACCGACTTGAGCGGCGCGCCCGTCGCGAGATTACCGACGCCCGCATAGGTCTGGATTTCCTTGCTGGGGTCGTATTCGAGCGGTCTGCCGGTTTTCTGATCGATGCCGCGGGTCCAGTTGACGTCCGTGTAGGGTTTGGCGCCGATGATCTGCCCGTTATGCCGGTCCATCGTATACAGATGACCGTTCCGCGCCGAGTGCGTGATCAGCTTGCGCGGCTGCCCGGCGACTTCGGCGTCGATCATGATGTGGGTGCCGATCTCGTCATAGTCCCACATGTCGCCAGGCGTGTACTGGAAATACCAGTTCATGTTGCCGGTCTCCGGATCCCAGGAGATCGCGCTGTTGGTGTAGAGATTGTCGCCCGGCCGGTAGGTCGGATCGAACATCGGCACTGGATTGCCGGTGCCCCAGATGGTCTGATTGGTATCGGGATCATAGGTCCCGGTAACCCATACCGCGGCTCCGCCGGTTTGCCAGGCATTATTGGCGCCCTTCCAGGTCTCGCTGCCTGGTTCGCCCGGTGCGGGAATGGTGAATTTCCGCCACAGCACTTTTCCGGTCGCCGCATCTAGGGCCGCCACCCAGTCGCGCACGCCGCTGTCGCCGCCCGACGCCCCGATGATGATGCGATCCTTGAGGGCAAGCGGCGCGGCGGTGATGCGCAACTGCGGCTCTCCGAAGCTCACGTTGGTTTCCCACACGACCTTGCCGGTCTCCTTATCGGTCGCTACGATTCGCGCCGGCCAGTTGGCGGGCGAAATGACGAGATTGCCCCACAACGCCGCGCCGCGATTGTTGGCCTGCTTCTCCTGCTTCGGCTCCATGCGCCAGACTATCCGCCCAGCCTCGCCCAAGGTGGCGTCGATCTTGTACAGCACCCCCCAGGAGTCGGTGATGTAGATGAAGCCGTTTTCGACCAAAGGCGTCGCTTCGATCCATTCGTCGCCGGCCGACCCGCCGAGCGGGACCGCGTAGGCGAGCTTGAGGTTCTTGACGTTATCCCTGTTGATGCGCGCGAGCGGCGAAAAGCGTTGGCCATCGTAGGTGCGGTGGTTCATCAGCCAGTTCTGCGGCTCGCGGTCAGGATTGAGAAGCCGCTCCGGCGTCACGTCGGCGGCGAATGCGGACCATGCCATTGGCAACGCGGCACTCACCAACAAAGCAATACGGATCGAATTACTGCGCTTTATCATGGAGTCCTCCCGATTGTGTTTTTGGTCCAAAGCCGTGCCTTTTTTAGGTGAAAGCTTACAATCACTGGAGCTGTCGAAAAACCCGGTTTGGGCACGGTCGGGCAAGCGAGGCACCGGGCTATCGTTTTAGTCTCCCGCCGCCTGCGCTTTCGGATAACATATCGACAAGCGCCCCTGCCCGATAAGGACAGGGATACCTCATGAATGGGAGGTCAGCCATGAATATGCAGCGGGATTTTCTTCTATTCGTAATATTGGCTGCGGCGGCTGCCTCGCCCGCGGCGGTGCAAACGGTGACGCCGGCCGGCGCCGCAGAGCACGGCGCCGTATCGATCCCGGACTTTTCGCGCGTATGGAATCATCCGGCCTTTCCCTGGTTCGAGCCGCCAGCGTCGGGCCCTGGCCCGATAACGAACTTGTCGCGCTGGGCCGAGCAGCGGCCTGGCGGTCTAGCCGGTTCGGCCGCTTTGCCTGCCAGCAAAGTCGGCATCAGCGACTACGACCAGCTGGTCGGGGACTATAAGAGCCCGATCTTGCAGCCCTGGGCAGCAGCGGTCGTGAAGAAATTCGGCGAAATCTCGCTTGCCGGCATCACCTATCCGAACCCTTCGAACCAGTGTTGGCCGTTTGGGATGCCGTTCATCTACAAGCAGTTTCTGATGCAGATGATCCAGCAGCCGGACAGGATCACGATGTTATACGGTGGAGATCGTGAAGTGCGCCGGGTGCGCCTGAACGAGCCCCATCGTTCACCGCTGACGCCGTCCTGGTACGGGGATTCCGTCGGCCACTACGAGGGTGACACCCTCGTCATCGACACCGTCGGCGTCAAGACCGATCGCCCGTATGCGATGCTCGACTTGTTTGGCACGCCATATACCGACAAGTTGCACATCGTGGAGCGTTATCGGCTGCGCGATTACGACGATGTAAAAGACGCACTCGATAGAAATAAAAAAGAGAATTGGTTGTTTAACGGCGATGTCTTCAGCCAGCACCGCGGCAAGTTCCTGCAGCTACATGTGACGATTGAGGATGAGGGCGTCTTCACGACGCCGTGGACCGCGACCCTGACTTATGTGCCGGGTCCCGACCAGATAGGAGAAGGGGTCTGTGCCGAAAATCCGCGCGAGTATTACAGCAATAAGGACTCCGATGTTCCGAAAGCCGAGAAGCCGGACTTCTGAAGGCTGAACCACCCTTTACCCGCGTGGTGGGCTCGTCCCGGTGACAACCGCGCGAGCGGACAAGGTGGGCGGGGCCCAGGCAGCGTGCCCGTCTGGTATTCTCCGCGGTCGGAAACTTAGCCTTGTCGCTTGATTCGTGGGGCAAGTGGCACGGCAATGGGACAATGAATTTGCGTCGAAAAATTGCTGGCGAACACTGCGATGACACTTATCATCAACAATGACGATGTCGCCAAGTTGCTGACGATTGACGCAACCATGGATGCGCTCGAGCAATCATACCGGAAACTCGCGATCGGCGAGGCGGTCTGCCGGCCGCGCATCGATATTCGGATTCCGACCAGCGACCCGACAAAGAACTATCAGTTTGGCTCGATGGAAGGAGGCTCCACCGAAGGATATTTCGCGGTTCGGATGAAGTCCGACGTGATCTACGAAACGACCTATAACGGGGCTATCACCCTGGAAAAGTATTGCGTGCGCCCGGGCCTGTTTTGTGGGCTGATCCTGTTGACCTCGATAGAAACCGGCGAACCGCTCGCTTTCATCAACGACGGCGTCCTTCAGCATATGCGCGTAGCTGCCGATGGCGGCATCGGGGTCAAGTATCTGGCGAGAAAGGACGCAGAGGTGATCGGCATGCTGGGTTCCGGTGGCATGGCCAGGTTCCACATGCAGGCCTTCATGACAGTGCGGCACATCAAGAAGCTGCAGGTGTACAGCCCGACCAAAGCCAACCGCGACGTTTTCGGGCGCGAGATGGCGGCCAAATATAATATCGAGGTCGAACTTTGCGATCGTCCGGACGACATCTACAGGGGCGCCCACATCGTTGCTGCGCTGACGGATTCAGCGGTACCGGTTGTCGACGGAACTCTGCTCGAACCCGGCACTCACATCATCAACATCGGCGGCAGCGGCAGACTCGACGCTGAGAGCTTGAGGCGGATTGACGTCTATCTGCGTTTTGGCGATGCGCCGGCCCCGGTCGGTCGCCCGGAATTGGCGATTGACGATGAATTCCTCGGCTGGGAGGCAAGGCCCGGTTCGCAGAAGCACGGCGACGGTCGCTCCCGTAGGCGCGCGCACGGCGTCGCGCTGCCTGACAAACGAGTGACGCTTGGTGATATCTTCAGCGGAAAAGCGGCTGGACGCACGTCCGATGAGCAGATCACCTGGTCCGAGCGCGGCAATTTGCAGGGAGCGCAATTTTATGCCGTTGCCGCCGGGCTTTACGAGTTAGCCAAAGCCGCGAAACTTGGGTACGAGATCCCCACCAGTTTGTTCCTGCAGGACATTCGCGACTGAGCTTGGAGGGAGCGGACGCGTTGGCGTTGGCACGATCGTCTCGAGCTGGAGATGGAGGTGGACCCGCACGCCCGCAGCGAGACTCCCAACTCATTTTAATGCTAAACGGCCTGGCGGGTCACTCCGCCTTGAGGCCCAGCTCCTTGATGATCGGCCACCACTTTTCGGCACCAGCTCGTTGCAAGGCGGCGAGCGTCCGCGGCGTCTGTCGATCGCGCGGGAAAGCCTCATACCCGAGTTCGGCGAGCCGCGAGCGCGCCGCCGGATCGGCCAGCGCCTCCACGGCCGCGGCACTGAGCTTGTCGATGATGTCCGTCGGTGTACCCCGGGGCGCGAACAAACCGTACCAATTCGTATAGGTCAGCGTTGGCAGCCCCATCTCGGCAAAAGTCGGGACGTCAGGCGCCAGCGCCGAGCGGGCCTCGCCTGCGACCGCATAGGCCTTCTCGCTTCCGGCCCGCAGCTGCGGCAAATGGCTCGTTAGCGTCCCGATGGCAAGGTCGATCTGGCCGGCGACCAAGTCCCCAATCACGGCGCCAGCCGCGCGATAAGGAACGATGTTGAATTGCGTCCCCGTCTGTCCTTGAAAGCGCATGGCCAGAAGACGGAAACTGAGCGTATTCATTCCCGCCGATGCCTGGTTGGGATGGACCTTCAACCACGCGATCAACTCGCTCAGGTCCGCCGCCGGCATCGTCTTTCTTGCAACGATAACAGTCGGGCCTGTGGCCAGCGGCGAGATTGGGACGAAATCATTCAACACGTCGTAGGGAAGCGAATAGAACGCACCGTTCAGTACGAACGTCGCGTCGATACCGAGACAAATGGTGTAGCCATCCGGCCGCGCGCGAGCAGCGCGACCCACGCCAATGCTTCCGTCAGCGCCGCCGATGTTCTCGATGATCACCGGTTGTCCCAACGGCTGCCGCATCCGCTCGGCCATTACGCGCGCGATCACGTCCGCCGCGCCCCCTGCAGGAAACGTCACGATCATGGTGACGGGCCGCGACGGATAGTTTTGCGCCAGCGCGACGCGCGAGAGGGCAGGCAATGCGGCAACACTGGCTGCGGAGCGCAGAAAATTCCGGCGGGGAAGTGTCATGACGTTGCCCCCTGACAACAAGGCGTCGAGCTTTCTGTCTTGCAAGCGCCGCAGGCTCATCGCCTCAACGCGATCTTTGTTCGAACAATACCTCCTGGACCTGCGCCTTGGCGACTAGTCTTGTCGTCTGTGCGGTCGTTGGCCCTCGAGTTGTTGAGCGCGGCTGGCGGTCTTGCAAAATTACAAAAAATCTCTGCCGAGGGGTCACCCATGAGAGCGCGCGGATTCGTCGTTTCCGCCCGCGGCGCTGGCGCTCAACCCGGGCTACAGTTGCGGAGGTCTGACGACTGGCGCTCCATCTTTCATCCCGTATATTCCAGAATGTGCAGGCCGGCGCCGGCGCGGTCGACCAAATAGATCCTTCCCTGGTCATCGGCGCCGATGTCGTTCGACTGAATGGCGTCCTGGCCGTCGGGGAGTTCCGGCACATAGCAGCCGATCTCCTTCGGCCGCAGCACGTCGCTGACATCGACGGCGCGCAGGCCAGCGTTGAAATAGGTTAGAAACACGATGTTGGCCCACGGCCCCTCCGTGGTAATGTTTTCCAGGATGTTGTGGGCCCCGAAGCGGCCGGGCCGATTGAAATACTTCTCCCGATCGGGAAAGAACGTCGAGATAGGGACCGGGTTGGTTTCGTGGCGCGCATCGACGATCCACATGAACTGACTATCCCAATATTTCTGCTTGGCGCGCGCCTCGTCGGTGACCACCAGATACGGCTTGTCCCCGATCGGCCAGCAGGTGTGGGTCGAGCCGGGAAACGGCGGCGACCATTGCACATGGCCGACGAGCTGCATGTTGCGCAGGTCGGCGCAGTCGATGATCGAGATGCCGCCGCCCCACCAGGCACAATACATGCGGTTGCCACGGATCATGGGCGGGCCGTGCAGCGTGATGGCGCTTTCTGCCGGCATCGGGTCGTTGCCTTCGCCATCGCCCTCGCTCTTCTGCCACGGCAGCCCCCAGATGCTGACGACCTCGGGCTTGAGCGGATCGCGAATATCGAGCGTCCAAATCACCCGCTTGTGCCAGCCCGGCGCGTCGTTCGGCAGGAACGCGAGGCCGCGCTTGTTGTCAACGCCGAAACGATGCGGGCCGCTGCCGGGTGTGTCGTAGAAACCGACTTCGCGCGGCTCGTCTCCCTTGCTGATATCGAAGATGAACAGCCCGGCGCGGGCGTTCTTGCCCTTGTCGCCGACCAGCCGCTCGGAATTGACATAAAGATGGTGATCGCCGACCACGCGCACCTTGTGGCAATGGACGCCGGGGGGAGCGCGGAACTCGAATACCTTCTTGGTATTACGCGGGTCGCCCACGTCGTGAGCCGTGAACCCTTCCGGCCCGTTGTAGCTTGCGCCGCCGACCGCGCCCACGTAGGCGTAGCCCTTATGCACCTCGACGATGCTCCCGCCGCCCCAGGCGGCGGTGCGGTCATGGCCAAGCATTTTGAAGCCCTTGGCTTCCTCCGGCTGACGTGCGGTCATCCAATTGTCTCCTCAACGCTGACCAGCGGTTCAAACTCTGCGACCTCACCGGAGCAGCGCGCTGACGCGGGCGTCGCCACCGGCAGAGACACCGACTCCGGCTCTTCTCCCCCTGAAGCGGCCGCGCCGACCATATGACGTCGCGCCAATGCAATGCCTCCGCCTCTTTGGTACGGCTTTTAGTGAACGGGTGCAATGTGGCGAGCTTGGCTCGCGGGACGCGCAGGCAGTCAGGGCCACGCTATGGCATGCCGACGTCCCTCCTGGGTTTCGCTGGGCCCGCAAGCCGACTACGGGTCGGCTGGCGATGCTATTGTGCCTCCCCTAACATCCGTCCTGGGTCACGCCAGGGTCTTGCCGACGGCGCGCGCCGTCCCGTCCCGATTTCACTCGCCGCAGTCCTTCTCTTGGACAGGAGCCGAAATGAGCAATCCGCCGATTTATGAAATGCTGGCTCAGGCCTTTGCGCGCGAGGGCGTCGATACCTTGTTCAGCCTCATGGGCGACGGCAACATGCACTGGGCCACCGCGATGTCGAAAATCGACGGCATGCGGGTGTTTCATGTCCGGCACGAGCACTGCGCATGCGGCATGGCGATGGGCTATCACAGCGCGACCGGCAAGGTCGGGGTCGCCACCGTGACTTGCGGTCCCGGCGTCACCCAGATCACCACCGCGCTGACGACCGCGTCGCGCGCCGGTGTGCCGCTCGTCGTATTTGCCGGTGAAGGCCCGATCAACGCGCGATGGTATAATCAGGCGCTCGACCAGGCCCCGTTGGTGACGGCGACCGGGGCTCAGTACGTACGGGCGCACAGCGCGGCGCGCATGTATGACTCGGTGCGCGAGGCCTTCTATGTCGCACGTCATGAGCGCAGGCCCGCGGTGCTCGGCGTTCCGTACGATCTCCAGAAGCAGCCGGTGCCCAGTCCGTCGGAATATGTATCGTCGTCATCCCTTATTCCCGAAACCGGCCGCACGCCGCCAAATTCTGAAATACTCCGCCGGCTGGTCGAGCGGCTGGATGCGGCACAGCGCCCGATCATCATCGCGGGCCGGGGTGCGCTGCGTTCCGGAGCGCAAGCGGCGATCGAGGCGTTGGCGCGGGCGAGTGGCGCTTTGCTCGCAACCACGCTGCCGGCGCGCGGAATGTTCGATCACGATCCCTTCTCGATCGGCGTGGCGGGCGGCTTTTCCTCCGAGATAGCTCGCGAATTGTTTGCCGAATCCGACCTCGTGATCGCCATCGGTGCCAGTCTCACCCATCACACAGTCGACGGCGGCGCTCTGTTCTCAAGGGCATTTGTGGCGCAGATCGACGAGCGCCCGCGCGGCCTGAAGGACGGCCTGCCGGCGGCCGATCTGTTCGTGCGGGCGGACGCTAAAGCCGGAGCAGAGGCTCTTGCCCGTGAGCTAGCCCGGTACGGCACGAAAACCGGATTCCGATCCCCCGAGCTCGCGCAACGAATCGCGCTTGCCGCGCCCGATACTGCGTTGTTCGCGATTGAACCGGGCACCTTAGATCCACGCCATGTCGTCGCGGAACTCGATCGCGTAATCCCCAAGGACTGGGAGATGGTGAGCGGTTCGGGTCACCAAGCGTATTTCCAGACCCACATGCGCGGCCGCAGGCCCGAGCAATTCCATGTGATGCGGGAGTTTGGCGCCATCGGCAATTCGATCTCAATCGCAATCGGTGTCGCCGCCGCAAAGAACAACGGCAGGGTCGCGCTGATCGAAGGCGATGGCGGCCTGATCATGCACATCCAGGAGCTTGAGACCCTCAAGCGACATGGCATACGCATGTTGATTTGCGTGCTCAACGACGGCGCCTACGGGGCGGAAGTCCACAAGCTGCGTCAGGACGGCCTCGACGACAGCGGCGCGATCTTGGGCCGTGCCGATTTCGGCGCGATTGCGCGCGGCTTCGGTCTGAGAGGAACAACGGTCGGGGACCTCTCGCAGTTTAAATCCTTGATGCGGGAGTTTGATGCCCAGGGGACGGCGGAGATCTGGAATGTGCCGATTTCCGATCAAGTCACCTCGCCCACGATCCGCCGGCTCAAAGCCAAGGGACACGGGGTGACGTAGGCAGCGCCTGCATACGCCTACGTTTAGCCGCGCGGACTCCCTCCCACGATCGAAATCGGCTGTTGCCGATTTCGATCAATTCAGGCGTGGCGCGTCAGCTCGAAAAACGTCCGCGCGGCCTCGTCCCAGTCTGGATGACGGAACGACGTACGGATACGCGTCTCGTAGACGGCGCGGGCCGCCGGATCCTCGATCCACGTCGCCAGCAGACGCTGCCAGACCTCGCGATCGGTCGGATCGAGGCACGGGGAGAAGCCGCCGACCACCTCCGGCACCGCGCCGCCGGTCGAGGCCAGGACGGCTTTGCCGTGCCGGAAAGCTTCCACCACCGGAAGGCCGTATCCTTCATATCGTGACGGATAAAGACAGAACGCGGCGTCGCGGTAGAGCGCCGAGACTGTTGCATCGTCAGCGTCCGGAAGCAGTTCGAGTGTGCCCGCAATGCGCGGATCGCTGCGCAGATCCCGCATCAGGTCATCGACCATCCAGCCCTTCCGGCCGGCGAAAACGAGCTTGAAGCGCGAGCGCTGAGGTATCCCGGCTTCGATGAGCTTCACCCAGGCGTCATAGATCAGGCGGTGGCCTTTGCGGGGCTCGATCGTGCTGACGAGAAGCGCATAGCGTCCGGCCTCGATGCCTGCCGGCAACCGCGCCTGCGCGGCTGAGGCACTGTCATTGGCACCGAGCGGACACACTTGCCATGCGCCGAGCGCGATCCCGCGGGTGTCGCAGAAGGCGCGCACATCTGCCGCCACGGTGCGCGAACCGAATATGACAAGATCGGCGGCCGGAAACGCCAGCTCGCAGTAACGGCGCTGCGCCTCCACATCGGCGAGCTTGTAGAACTGAGGAAACATCAGCGGAATGATGTCGTGACAGAACAGCACGAAGCGAAACCCGAGCCTGCGCTTTGCCTCCGTAATAGCCTCGATGTCGTTGTGTGTCCACCCGGCGCCAGTACAGACGAGCGTGTCGCGTGCCGCCGGCGCGAGCGACTCTCCCAGCACACTGTCGACGGGGAGAAATCTGCGGCGCGAGCCGTCCGGCTTGACCATGAGCGCGCGGTATTTTGGCGTCATGATCGCTCGCTGCAATCGATCCGTCAGCACGGCGGTACGCGGATCATCGGTCGTCAATCTGAGGCGCTCCATCGCCTGAAGCGCGGTGCGGCGGAACTGCAGGATCCACATCGCCGCAGGCCGGACGGCGAGCGGAATGCGGTCTGTCTTGCGTTTACCCCGACGCGCCGGGTTGACGAACGAGAAGGTATCGAGGGCCGCTTGCTGTGCGATCAGGATATCGGCAGTGCTGCGATGGAGACGACGGAAGGCACGTACCTCGGGATCGAAGAAACCCAAAGCGAGCCCGTCCACATGGGCGAGCGCCCAACGCGCAAATTCGCGTTCCACCCGCACGATGCCGGCCGGCGGTCCCGACCACAACGCCGTGGTGGTCAAATCGAAGACGAGACGCCCGGGGGCGCCTTTGACTGCACCATTCATCGATCTTTGCTAAAGCATGGGGAGCAGACGATAGCCACTGTGCCACCTTGGTCAATGACGACGCTATCGTTCGCCTCCCCGCTTGAGGGGGACGGGGAGGGCGCGCGCGCCGCAAGCCGTGTCGGGGAATTTGGCCCCCTCCCTAACCTCCCCAGGAAGGACCGTAGCCCGGATTGAGCGAAGCGAAATCCGGGATCGCCTATCATACGGCAAGGCCGACCGGGGTTTCGCTGGCGCTCAACCCCGGGCAACAGTTAAGCCGCTATGCCCCGAGCGCGCCGCGTACGCGTTCCGGCGCGAAGGGTAGTTCGCGCAGCCGCACGCCGGTGAGCGCCGCGATGGCATTGCCCACCGCGCCGGCGACCACCGGCACGCCGTCCTCGCCGGCGCCGGTCGGCGGGTTGTCGGTGGAGATCACGTTCACCTCGATGTTGGGGACGTCCGACATGCGCGTCACTTCGTAGTCGCTGTAGTTCGACTCCAGCACGCGCCCGTTACGG
>Ga0126376_10001188_pt1 | contig 13878 bp, 12 predicted proteins | sample PanSoiMetPlot_15_FD_92760 | JGI IMG/M metagenome (GOLD analysis project Ga0126376, IMG submission 92760) | Tropical forest soil microbial communities from Panama - MetaG Plot_15 | ecosystem: Environmental > Terrestrial > Soil > Tropical forest > Bulk soil | place: Panama | collected 2016-02-17
ACCACCCGGGGCCCTGTTATTTCACTCCCGGCCAGCCGCCTTTGCACCTCCGCGAGCAGTTCCTCCCGGCCAGCCAACGGCGCCGGGCGCGGAGCGAGGCGTACCGGTCGGCTCGGCATCGGCGCTGACCTGGACCGAGAACGCTCGCGGCTCATCAGACGGAGCATCTCCTTGACGTCCCGCGACATCTCCTCACCCGTGCCTGCCAGCCGTTCATGCCGCAGCAAGTCAGCGACCGGCGCCAGTGGACCGCCGCGCACGGCATTGAGCTGGATGCCGTCCTCGATCCGCTGGGTGATGGCATCGGCGAGACGGTCGGCATCGGCTCGGTAACCCTGCTCTGCCAACACGGCAAGCCGGGGGGAGATCAGCCGCAGCACCGCCTCCCTCAGGGCCAGGACATCACGAATGTCGACCCCCTGCGTGCCGCGGCTTTTTCGCCGCAGCGCCTCCGCCACGGCCTCACGATCGGCAGAAACCGCGATCTCCCCAACCGCGGCCCGGATGGCTTCGGACACGACGGAGTGCAACGCCTTCGCCTGCTTATCACCCCCCAGCAACCGCGCGAGCATCCGCTGACCCCCAGTGGCCGCCCGATCCACGAGCCATGCCACCAGCGCCGCAGTGACCGGATCCACCCCTGCCTCCGCTCTAGCCACCTTCATTCTGCTCACCGGCACACCCGGTGGCCACCCCGGGCGGACCAGCCAGACCCGCAGATGGAACCTTCCACCAGCGGGTCGCCCCTGCCAGGCGGTAACGCCGCCGCGTGGATCTTCGCCAAGGAGCGGACCGGAGTGTCCTATGTCGGGTGACCTGAGATAAGCCAGCGCCGTGACCTGCACTACCTCTGATGGGGTGGCAGACCACGCATCCGGATATGCCAGTTCGCCTCAGGCAGGCTGGCGATACCGAGTCGTGCCGCGAGGGGTGACCTTGCGGGCGTCGCCCGAACGTCGTCAGCAAGAGCTCACGCTCGGTCCGGTGCGGGAGAGACGGCCGTCCCGGCACGGATGATCGCGCGGGTCGAGCAGCAGGGCACCTCTCCCTACAGCGACCAATCGGCATATGCCGGCCGCTCTGGCGTGGCTACCGGGATGGCGCCCACGCGATCCCTGGCACCTTGGCGGCCAGGCCGAGATCGTCGCGGAACACGCGTCCTTCCTTGATGACCAGATGCACCCGGCGCAGGCTTTCGATGTCGGTCATGGGGTCACCGGCGACCGCGATGAGATCGGCGTGGGCGCCGTCGGCAAGGGTGCCGATAAGTCCGCTGCGGCGCAGCACCTCCGCGGCGGTGGTGGTCGCCGACCGGATCACGGCGATCGGTTCCATGCCGTAGCGGGCCATGAGCGAGAGTTCCTCCATCTGCCGGCCGTGCTCATAAGACCCGATGTCCGTGCCGAACGCGATGCGCACTCCGAGTTCCAGTGCCCTGCGGAACGCGCCCTCGTGCCGCTTGACGAACCGACGGTCGAAGTCGGTGTGCTGGCGAAGGTAGTAGGTCCCCAGGGTGGGCACCCAGAACGTGCCGTGCTCGCTCAGCAGCCGTAGATCTTCCTCGGTGAGCAGCGGGCCGTGCTCGAGCGTGCGGGCCCCGCCGAGGATGGCGGCCTGCGCGCCGTCGCCACCGTAGGCATGGGCGGCTACGTCCCGGCGGTAGCGCCTGGCCTCAGCGACGATGGCCCCCACATCCTCGGCCACCATCTGGTGCAGTGGCTCCATGGTCTGTGGATCGACATGCCGGCGCGTTCCGGTGCAGTAGATTTTGATCCAGTCAGCGCCGATCTTGACCTGCCGGCGGACCTGTTTGATCATCTCGTCGCGCGTGTCGGCCATGGCCGCGGGGTCGGGGAGCCCGAGTTCTGGGTTGACCTCCGGGAGCAGGGCCATGTCGCCCGCGGTGATGGAGATCGCGTCGGTCGCGACGTGCAGCCGCGGGCCCGGCACCACCCCCGCGTCGATCGCCTGGCGCAGGGCGGTGTCGCAGAACACGGCGCCCTCGTTGCCGGTGTCACGGGCCGACGTGAAGCCAATCTCCAGTGCCCGCCGGGCGGCCGCTACTCCCTCGGCCATCCGGTAGGCGTTGGTCTTGAAGGTGATCGCCGGCGGCCACACCTGGTCCTCCGGGCGGAGCAGCAGGTGCGTATGGCAATCGATCAGCCCGGGCAGCAATGTCGCCGAACCGATGTCGATCACCGGGAGCCCGGCCGGGGCGCTCGAAGCACGGCCGGCGATCTTGCCGCCCCGCACGTGCATCCACGCGTCGGGGAGCACGTCACCGGTGGCCGGGTCGATCATGCGGGCGGCGCGGATCGCGTATTCGGGATGGCTGGCGGTCAAGGTTCCTCCTGGTCCCGGTAATCGTTCACGAGGCTGGCTTGCGGCCGTGTGGCCGGGGTGACACCGCTCCCGGCCCCCGCTTGGGGGCGGGAAGCACGAGTACGCCGGGACCCCGGCGCAGCCGGGCCGTGCCGTCCCGATCTGTGCGGAGCCGCTGGCAGGGGTTGCCGATGAGGGCGGTTGTCGTAAGCGTGTCGATGTCCACGATTACCGAGTACGCGGTGCGGGCCCCGTCGCGGCCGGTGCCGTGCCGGCACAGCGATCGCTCGGGATAACCGTCGTGGTCGGCCAGCAGCGCGGCAAGTGAGGCGGCGTCCCAGTGCCCGGCTCGCCGCCGCAGTTCGGCGTCGGCCCGGCGCCACCGATGGTAGGTGGACGGGTATTCGGCTTCAGTCGGGCCGTCGTGCGCCAGGCCGGCCCGGTGGGCGTGATTGGAGCGGACCGCGACGGGCCCCGTCACCGCGCCGGCGTAGGCCCGGGTGGCGGTGATCTCGTATACGGCGGCGTCGCGGCCGTCGGTTGCCAGGCACAGCTCGGGGGTGAGGCGGGGCTGTGCGCCGATCGCCACGGAGAGATCCGCCACGGTCGCGCACTCGCGCAGGAGCAGGTCGGTGTTGAGCATCAGCCACCCCCTGATCGCGGAATCCCAGTCGACCTCCGTACGGCGCGACCATAGGCCGCTGGTGGCCAGCGCCAGCCCGGCGCTGTTCACCCCGATGCCCGGCCACGTGATGCTCCCCGCCACGTTGGCCTGTACCACCCAGCGCTCGTCGTCGAGCCAGCGGCGCAAGACGATCTGGCGGTAAGGGCGGCGACTGTCGCGGTTTTTCGCGAGGTAGGTATGCCCGTTCCGGGTGGCTGGGGGCCGCACCAGGAGCTGCGTGCACTCGCGGGGCAGAAAATGCGCGGTCTGCACGGCGGGCAGGTTCAGCGCGAGCACCTCGTCGTAGGGCAGGCCCGCGCCGTCCGCGAGGCCGGCGACCTCCGCCAACGTGCCGGGCGAGGCTTCCCTGACGAATTGCTCGTTGGCGCGGGTCAACGCCCGGTAGTCGAGGGCGCTGCCGAGTTCCGCGGCGACCTGCCGGGTGATCCGCACGTTGGCGGCGATGTGCCGGGCGGCGATACGGCCCTGCGTCAGGCCCTGCTGGTAAGGATCGCCGCAAAGCTCGGCGAACGTTCCGCCGCCCGTCTCCCCCGTGCCGCCATCGGACGGCGGCTGCTGTGCGGCGTCATCGGGAAGCATTATCGTCTCCTTCGCACCGGGAGCAGCAGTAGGCAGCGGGTCGTGTCATCGGCACGGGATTTCCGTATGGTCAGGTCAGGTGACTGCCGAGCCAGGCGACGATGACTTCCAGCAGTTCCGGCGCGTTGTCATCGAACATGAGCAGATGCGTGTTGCCGGCGACGCCGCGGGACGGAAGGTCAATCCAGGTGACGTCGGCGCCCACGGCGCGCAGGCCAGCTGCGTAGCGGCGAGCCAACAGGTGCAGCTCGCGCCAGTTGCCCGCGGGTGAGCCGAGGTAGTCGCCCCACAAGAACAGATGCGGGACGTGGGCGAGCGGGCGCAGGTCGGCGGCCTCGGGATCGGGGCCTCCGCTGGGTTCGACCAGGACATGGGCACGTACCTGGGCCGGCTGCCGCAGGCTCGCCGCTGCGGCGAGCGGGCCGGCGGCGCTGAAGCTGACCATGGCCAGCGGGCCCAGGCCGGACAGCAGCGCGTCGAAGGCCGCCGGCTGGTAGCGCGTGTATTCGGGGAAGGTTGGCCGGACCTGGCTCAGGAAGACCTCGAACAACTCGCCGGGGAACCGGCTGCCTGGGTACGCGGTACGCCGGGCCCGGCCGGGTGAGTAGGAGCCGGGCGGCCCGAGCCGGAACAGCTCCCACAGCTCCGCTGGTGAGCGCAGCCGGATCCGTGCGCTGCCCGGGCTCGTGTCCCGGGGCCAAGGCGTGCGCCCGCTTGCGTTCCAGTCCACGACGAACGTGTCGTACCCGGAGCGAAGCAACCCGAGCTGCCAGCCCGGTGCGCCGTCCAGTCCCGATTCGTAACACGCCCCCGTCAGCCCTCCGCCACCTGGCAGCAGCGCCACCGGGGTCGCGGCGCGGGGGGCCGCCAGGCGCACGGCCTGGACGTAGGCGCGCGCGGCCGGGGCATCATCGCGCACGGCGGCGGCGCGCACACGCGGCCACCGCGCGCGGCGAACGCCACCGGGAGCGGACGGGCCGTCGAGGTAGAAACCGCGAATTTCGGTGACCGGGATGGAGTGGCAGACAGACGTCACGGTCCCGTCATGCGAAGCGGTCATCACCGCTCTCCTTGTCATCGGTTGCCGCAGCGCTGGCGCCGGCGGTCCTTCGCCCGGAGAACCGGACCGGCACCAGCATGCAAAACCACGGGGGCACTTCTCGACCCTCCGAGCGGCTGGACCAGCGGTATTCGCCGAACTGGACCACCTGGATGATCCAGCGACGGCAAGACTGGAGGGGTGGCGCAGTGGCAGCTTGCGTTCAGCCTGGACCGCGAGGCCGGGTACCCGGTCTTCCGGCAGATCGCCCGCGCGATCACCGCTGACATCGCGCGGGGACGCCTGCGCCCGGGCGCCAGGCTCCCCGGCACCAGGACGCTCGCCAGGCAACTCGCGGTGAACCGGAACACGGTCCTGGCCGCGTACGCGGATCTGACGGCCGAGGGCTGGGTGACGTCGTCGGCCGCCAGCGGCACCTTCGTCTCCCTGGCCCTGCCCGACCAGCCACCCGGCGCGGTGAGGGTCGCGCCGGCTACCACGCCCGGCTTCTCCCTCAGAACGACGCCGGCGGTCGACGGGCATGCCGCGCATCCCCGCGGGACCATCGATCTCAGCAGCGGCCAGCCGGACCTGGCGACGATCCCCGTGGAGCTGCTGGGTCGGGCGTACCGGCGCGCGCTGCGCCTTGGCCACGAGCGGCTGCTTGGATATTGCGACCCGGCCGGCCACCCACGCCTTCGCGAGGCCCTGGCCGAGATGGTGTCCGCCACCCGCAGCCTGCCCGCTGACCCGGCCAATGTCCTGGTCACCCGCGGGAGCCAGATGGCCTGGACGCTGCTGGCGCGCGCGCTGTTTGGACCGGGGGACACGGTGGCGGTGGAAACGCTCGGCTACCGCCCGGCGTGGAAGGCGCTGCAGCACACGGGCGCCCGGCTGGCACCTGTCCCGGTGGACGCGGCCGGCCTGCGCGTTGACGCGGTGGATGACCTGGCCCGCACCGCGCAACTCCGGGCTGTGTACGTCACGCCGCACCGCCAGTACCCGACCACGGTCACCATGGCGGCGGACAGGCGCATGCGGCTACTTGAGCTCGCCTCCCGCTACCGGTTCGCCGTTATCGAGGACGACTACGATCACGAGTTCCATTACCAGGGCCGGCCTGTCCAGCCACTGGCCAGCCTGGACGACAAGGGCACCGTGATCTACGTGGGGACCCTGTCCAAGGTTTTCGCCCCCGGGCTGCGGATCGGGTTCGTGGTGGCACCCGCCTCGTTCGTGGAATCACTGGCCGCCCACCGGGTGGTCCTCGACCTGGCGGGGGATCACGTGGTGGAGGCGGCGGTGGCCGAATTGCTGCGCGACGGGGAGATCCAGCGCAACGTCAACCGGCTGCGCCGCGTCTACGCCCGCCGCCATGACGCACTCCTCACCGCCCTGGATACCCACCTGCCCCGGGTCGTCCGCGTGATCCCCGCCGACGGCGGGCTCGGCATCTGGGGCACGGCCGAGGGCATCGACGTCGATGATTGGGCTCAGCGCGCTCTGGGTCAGGGGGTGGCCTTCTACCCCGGGCGCCGCTATGCCTTCTCCGGCGAGTCCTTCCCCTGCCTCCGGCTGTCTTTCGCGCCACTCGGCGAGCGGCTGATCGACGAGGCGGTCCGCCGGATGGCGCGGGCGCTTCCCGCCGGGTTATCGGCCGAGGATCTCCTGCGCGCCACGTAGACACCGATGAGGCAGAGCCCGCCGCCGGCGATCGCAAGCATCGATGGCCGTTCTCCGAGGTAGGCCCAGCCGAGAAGGATCGCGGCGACCGGAATCAGGTAGTTGAAAGACGCCACGCGTCCCGCGCTCGCGCGCCGCAGGGCGTACGACCACGTCGCGAAGCCGAGGGCGGTTGGCATCACACCGAGGTAGATCACCCAGGCGATCGCCCCGCCGCTGGCCGCGGCTGCCTGGCCCGCCAGCGCCGGGGCGAACGGCAGGCACACGAGGGTAGCGGCGGCGCAGCCAAGCCAGGTGACCTGGAACGCCGACGCCCGGGCAAGGGCCACCTTCTGCACGACAACCGCGGATGCGTACGCGAGGGTCGCGACGACGAGCAGGACGAGACCGGTTCCGCTGCTCCCGCCCGACCGGGTGGTGGCCAGCCCGATCAGGACACAACCCACCAGCGCGACGCCGCAGCCGGCCAGCAGCCCCTTCGGGAAGCCCTCGCGGAGAACGACCCCGGCGAGCAGGGCGATAAGGAGCGGGCCCGTGTTCACGATCATGGCCGACGTTCCCGCGTCCACCTGACGCTCCGCCGCGTTCAGGGCGAGGCTGTAGCCGCCGAGAAAGAGGATCCCGAAGACCGTGGTCGGCAGCCACGCGGACCGGCCGGGCAGCCGCTCGCGCCGGAGGAGCGCCACGGCGGTCAGGATCGCGCTCGAGACGGTCAGCCTGCCGAGCGCGATCGGCCCCGGCGACAGCATCACGCCCGCGGCGCGGATGGCGACGAAGGCGGAGCCCCTGAGGATGACCGTTGTGAGTCCCGCCAGAAACGCGGCGTGCTCGCCGCGCGCGGGCACGACGTCGTGGACAGAGCCCATGGGACCTGCCTCCGATCTGGTGACGTGCTACCCGGCCGGTTCGGCCCGCCCGGCTGGCAGGGTCTGGAAGACCGGCCAGCTGATCTCGGTGCGGTGCTCGGTTTCGTCGGGTGTCTCGTGCGCACCGACGAGGTAGTCCTCACGGATCGGGCCCTGCACGCCGATCGCCCGCTGGGCGACCACCGCGCCGAGGGCGGCGTAGGTACGGTCGGCGTCGTCCGCCGAACCGGCATGAACGGCAACCGCGTACTCGACCCGCGGCAGCTCAAGCCGCTCGGCGCGCCCGGCCAGCCGCGGCGCCGACTCGACGGGAATCAGCGCGACGATCTCGCCGAACTCGTCCTCGAGCAGTTCACTCGAGAACAGCGCCGCGTCGGCACCCACCCGGCGCGCCCCAGCCGCCCGCACCGCGGACCGCAACTCCGCGAGCGCACCGTCGAGCCAGCCGAACATGTTCTCGTGCGCGACGCGGTCGCGGATCGCCAGCGTCTCCACGGGCCCGACCACCCGGTATTCGACCTCGACGGTCGGCGGGGCCTTCTCGTCGAGTAGCAACCGCAGCGCCCGGACCGTCGCGCGGGTGCGCTGCAGCTGATCCTCCATCCGCCGCAGGTGCGCGCTGATGGCCGCGTTGCGCGCGCCAACGTCCGGCGCCTCCATCACCACCCGTACCTCGTCGAGCGACATATCGAGCTCGCGCAGGCGCCTGATCACCTGCGCCGCCGGCACCTGAGTGATCGCGTAGCGGCGGTAGCCGGTCCCCGGATCGATCTCCGCCGGCAACAGAAGCCCCACATCGTGGTAATGACGCAGCGTCTTGACGCTCAGGAACGTCATCCGCGAGAAATCACCGATGCCCAGCAGTGCGCTCACGCGACCAAGCATGAAGGCTCCCGTAACAGGAGAGTCAACCATTTCGCGTGACCACGCAATACTGGCGCCGCAGTCGGCCTGGCTGCGACGACGGCGGGATAACAGGCCGCTGGCCCCGGCCATCAGCTTGCCATGAGGTCAGCGTCGTCCCACAGCTCGGTGCTGTGCCCGCCCACCTGTGCGGCGATCTTCGCGATCGCGGAGGGCACATGCAGGGCCGGAAGCTGCCGCCCGCCGCGCAGCCGGAGCGCCACCTGGCCGGCTGCGGCTTCCCGCTCGCCGATGATCGCCTGATAGGGCACGAGCCTGGTGTCGCGGATGCGGCTGCCCAGGCTGCCACGGTCGGCGCCCGCGATCTGCACGCGCAGCCCGCGCTCTTCGGCAAGGCCGGCGAACGCGGCTGCCTGTGGCGACTCGCCGATGGTCACCGGTAGCACAGCCAGCTGCACCGGGGCGAGCCAGCCGGGGAAGGCACCGCCGTGTACCTCGATCAGATGGCCAACGGCTCGTTCCATACTGCCGACGATGCTGCGGTGCACGATGACCGGGCGGTGTTTGCCGCCGTCAGCACCGATGTAGTGCAGGCCGAACCGCGCGGGCCCGTAGAAGTCGATCTGGATGGTGGACAGGGTCACCTCGCGGTCAGCGCTGTCGGCGACCTGTACGTCGATCTTGGGGCCGTAGAACGCAGCCTCTCCGGCGCCGGCCTCGTACGGCAGTCCGGCGCTGGCCAGTACCTCGATCAGCATGTCCGCCGAGCGCTGCCACACGTTCGGGTCATCGACGTACTTCTCGCCGGGACCGGGCAGCGAGAGCCGGTACCTGGCTGGCTCGATGCCCAGCGCCTGGTATGCCCGGCCGATCATGCGGAGCGCCGCCAGCGCCTCGCCCGCCACCTGATCCAGGGCGCAGAAGATATGCGCGTCGTTCAGCTGCATCGCCCGCACCCGGGACAGGCCGCCGAGCACCCCGGACAGCTCGGCCCGATGCTGGCCCCCGATCTCGGCCAGCCGCAGCGGCAGTTCCCGGTAGCTGCGGCCGCGAGAGCGGTAGATCACCGCGTGGTGGGGGCAGAGGCTGGGCCGCAGCACGACCTGCTCCCCGCCCATATCCATCGGCGGGTACATGTCCGCACGGTAATGCGCCCAGTGCCCCGAGATCTCATACAGCTCCCGCTTGCCCAGCACGGGCGAATAGACATGCTGGTAGCCAGCCCGGCATTCCAGCTCGCGGATGTATTCCTCCAGCGCGTGCCGCACCGCCGCGCCGGCTGGCAGCCAGAACGGCAGCCCGGCGCCCACCAGCGGGTCGGTGTCAAACAGCTCAAGCTCGCGGCCGAGCTTGCGGTGATCGTGCATCGTGGTCTCCTCGCAGATGGTGGCGGCGAGCGACCAGAGACGCCGAAGCCCCGCGGGCCGCTCGCCCCGGGGCTTCGGACTCAGACAGCTGTCAGCACGCCGGGACACTCTCCGGCGTCGTGGTCACAAGAATGCGCTGCATGCTGGCCACGTTAGCAGACAGGAACACCATGGCGCGCCGGGCTGCCCGGCGGCAGGGCGGGGAGGGCAGGCGGGGCAGTTGTCGAGGTGCGGAAGGTCGTTCACGGCTAGCGTGGCGGCAGTTCGGTGGGCACCTCGCCAGCGAGGTGAGTGATTACCTTTCCGGCGATGGTGTCGAGTGCGGCGACTTCCTCGGCGGTGAGCAGGTCAATCATGTGCCGCCGGACGGAGGCGACGTGCGGCGGTGCCGCCTTGCGAAGGGTGGCCCGCCCTTGTTCGGTCAGGCTGATGAGCGCGCCACGTGCGTCGTCGGGGCATGGCCGCCGCGCCACCAGGCCACGCTGCTCCATCCGCCCGACGTGGTGTGCCAGCCGGCTGGTCGACCAGAGCAGCTGTGCAGCCAGGTCACGAGCCCGCCAGCAGCCCTCGGGTTTCTCCGACAACGTCGACAGCACGTCGTAGTCGGCCTCGGACAGGCCGGACTCCCGGTGCAGGTCGCGCGCGATCTGCAGGTCAAGCAGCGTGCGCATGCGCCGGTACCGGCGCCAGGAGCGCTCCTGCGGAGCGGTCAGCCAGCGAGGTGATCCCACGAACACATCCTAGCCTGTTGCTGACACGTCAGGAACCTGCTAGGTTTGCTGACGTGTCAGTCAACTTGGCGGCGGCCCGGGCAGGCCGCGCGCGGGCTCCCGGGGCGGTGCGCCGCGGCGGTCTGGTGGCCCGGCTGGTGCGCCTGTACCTGGGGCTCGCCGGGTTTGGGGTGAGCCTGGCGCTGATGGTTCGGGCCCAACTGGGCCTTGGTCCGTGGGATGTCTTGCACCAGGGCATCGCGCGCCTTTGGGGGGTGCAGCTTGGCTGGGTGACCATCGGCGTCAGCGGCCTGGTCCTGCTGGCGTGGATCCCGCTGCGGCAGCGGCCCGGCTTGGGCACGGTGAGCAACGCGGTCATCGTCGGCCTGGTGGTCAACGGTGCCCTGGACGTGCTGCCCACACCCGGGTCGCTGGCCTGGCGCGCGGTGTGGCTTGCTGCGGGGATCGGGCTGAACGGGCTGGCTACCGCCTGCTACATCGGCGCCGGCCTTGGCCCGGGCCCGCGGGACGGGCTGATGACCGGCATCGCCGCGCGCGGGCACTCGCTGCGCGCGGTGCGCACGCTGATCGAACTGTCGGTGCTGGCGATGGGATTTGCGCTGGGCGGCACCGTCGGCGTCGGCACCGTCGCTTACGCGCTGTCCATCGGCCCGCTCACCCACGTGCTGCTCCCGCGGCTGACCGTCACGGCGCCACATGCTACGAACCGGAGCACGCGACCATGACGGACCTGATCTTCGGGGTGGGCGTGCCCGCCTCCGCCGCCCTGGACGACGACCCGGTCGGTCTGGCCCAGGAGGCTGAGCGGCTCGGCTTCGACTTCGTTTCCGCCGCCGACCACCCCTGCGGCTCCGGCCCGAGTTATGCGACGACGGCCATGCTGACCTGGATCGCTGCGCGCACCAGCCGGATCAAGGTCGCCAGCCGGGTGCTGGGCGTGCCGTTTCGCCGCCCGGCCATGGTCGCCAAGCTCGCGGTCTCGCTCGACCTGCTGTCCGGCGGGCGGTTCATCCTCGGCCTCGGCGCCGGTTACTCCGACCAGGAGATTGCCGCCGTTGGTGGCCCGGCGCTGTCGCCGGCCGACAAGATCGACGGCCTCGCCGAGGCCATTCAGGTTATTCGCGGCGCCTGGGCGCGCTCCGGTTACACCCAGCACGGACGCCACCACAGCGTCCGCGACCTCACCATGGAACCCAAGCCCGCTCACCCGATCCCGGTGTGGCTGGGCACCTTCGGACCGCGCGCGCTCGCGGTCACCGGCGCCCTCGCCGACGGCTGGATTCCCTCCCTTGGGTACCAGCCGATTGACGAGTTCCCCGCCATGCGGCGCCGGATCGACGCCGCAGCCGAAGCCTCCGGCCGACGGCCAGATGAAATCCGCAGCATACTCAACCTGAGCATCCGCATCGGCCCGGATGCCCAGCCGCGGCACGACGCGGTCACCGGGTCAGCCAGGCAGGCGGTCAGCCAGCTGCGATACCTGCTTGGCCTCGGCTTCACCGGATTCAACTTCCTCGTCAGCGGCCCAGACCAGATTGGGGCCATGCAGCGGATAGCCGAGGAGGTGCTACCCGTCCTGCGATCCACCGGCTGAGCAGGCCACGGTCTGACTACCGGTAGTGGCCCGGAATCTGCCCGGCGGTGCGCGGGGTGACCAGGCCGGCCTGGTAGGCGAAGACCACGAGCTGCGCCCGGTCGCGGGCGCCGAGCTTGATCATCGCGCGGCTGACGTGGGTCTTGGCGGTGGCGGGGCTGAGCACCATGGCGTCGGCGATCTCGTCGTTGGACAGGCCGTGCGCGACCAGGGCCACCACCTCTCGTTCCCGGTTGGTGAGTGCTTCCATCCCTGCCGCGGCGACCGCGTCCGGTGGCCGGGCGACGAACTCGCCGATCAGCCGGCGGGTGACCGCGGGGGACAGCAGCGCGTCCCCGCGCATGGCCACCCGCAGCGCCTGCAGCAGCTCGGCTGGCTGGGTGTCTTTCAGCAGGAATCCGCTCGCCCCGGCCCGCAGCGCCGCGAAGATGTACTCGTCGAGGCCGAAGTTGGTGAGGACTACGACGCGCACGCTGTCTAGCCGCTCGTCCGCGGCGATCTGCCTGGTGGCCTCGAGGCCGTCAAGCACCGGCATCTGAATATCCAGGAGCGCGATGTCGGGGCGGTGCTCGGCGGCCAGCGCGACCGCGTGCTGCCCGTCGGCGGCCTCGGCGACCACCTCGATGTCGTCTTCCGCCTCGAGCAGCGACCGGATGCCGCTGCGGATCAGCGCCTGGTCGTCGGCCAGCAGGACCCTGATCACGACGTTGCCCGCGCGGGGAGTTCAGCGCGCACCCGGAAGCCGCCGCCGTCTTGTGGTCCGGCCTGGAGCCGCCCGCCGAGCGCGGACACCCGTTCCCGCATCCCGGCCAGGCCCAGCCCAGGACCTGACGGCCGGGTGCCGGTGCTGGTGACGGTGCCCTTGCCGTCGTCGTCGACCTGGATCGAGAGGGCTTCTGGCGTGTAGTGCAGGTGCACCGACGCGCAGGCATGGCCGGCGTGACGGCTCACGTTGGTGAGCGCTTCCTGCACGATCCGGTAGGCAGCCTGGTCCACCTCGGGCGGAAGCCGGCGCCGCGCGCCGGTCACGGTCACTATCACGGGGAGGCCGGCCGCCCGCGCGCGTGCGACCAGGCTGTCCAGCTGGCTGAGGCCGCTGCCGTCGCCGTCCTCCTCGCTGCGCAGCACGCCGAGCGTCGCGCGCAGTTCCCGTACGGCGTCCGCGCCCGCCTCCTGGATCGCCAGCAGCGCGGGCGGGACATCCTCGCCGCGCTTGCGGGCCAGATGCACCGCCACGCCAGCCTGAACCTGGATTACCGAGATACTGTGCGTCAGGGAATCGTGCAGCTCACGGGCGATGCGCAGGCGCTCCTCCATCGCCTTGCGACGGGCGGCTTCGTCCCTCGTCCGCACCGCCTCATCCGCGCGCTGCTCCACCTCGCGGACGTGCAGCTGCCACATGCGGATCGTCACCACCATGACGCCCGCCGAGATGACCCAACCGGCCGCGTAGAACCCTCGCCGACCCCGGACCGTGCGCATTCTTCGAGCCTACGCGTCCTGCCCGCGGGGGCATCCGCCTGGCGTGGCTATTGCCGGCTACTCCCCGCGCGGTACCCCGGCGCTCGACGGCCTCCCCGCTGACCAGGCAGAAATCACTTCCTGCGCACGACGACGGCGGGCCGCCTGGCCGGCAGCATCGATGGCATGGCAATGACATTTTCCGCGCTCCAGATAGGTGAGAGCGATGAGTGAAACCAGCGCAAGCACCGGCCCTGCGGGCCGCGTGCCCGGCCTGCCCGCCGCGCGGGCCAGCGTGACCCCCGGCCGGCGCCGGTGGCTGATCCTGGGCACCGTTGGCCTCGCCCAGCTCATGGTCGTGCTGGACGTCACGATCGTGAACATCGCGCTGCCGTCCGCGCAGCGCGCCCTGGGCTTCACGACCGTGGACCGGCAGTGGGTGGTGACCGCCTACGCGCTCGCGTTCGGCAGCCTGCTGCTGCTCGGCGGGCGGCTCGGCGACCTGATCGGCCGCAAGATCACGTTCCTGGTCGGCGCGCTCGGCTTCGCCGCCGCCTCAGCCGTCGGCGGCGCAGCGACCAGCTTCGGCATGCTGGTCGCCGCGCGCACCGCGCAGGGGGCGTTCGGGGCGCTGCTGGCGCCCGCGGCGCTGTCGATCCTGTCGGTGACGTTCAGCAACCCCAAGGA
>Ga0126376_10001189_pt1 | contig 13873 bp, 9 predicted proteins | sample PanSoiMetPlot_15_FD_92760 | JGI IMG/M metagenome (GOLD analysis project Ga0126376, IMG submission 92760) | Tropical forest soil microbial communities from Panama - MetaG Plot_15 | ecosystem: Environmental > Terrestrial > Soil > Tropical forest > Bulk soil | place: Panama | collected 2016-02-17
CGCCCACCACGTGCCTGCGCTCACCAATCCCATCACGACAAGTACAGACGCAAATCGCAGCACTGCCGCGCCTACGCTGTCGCCGAACCACTTGCGCGATCCCAGCCACGACAGTGCCAGGAAAAACACTCCCGCCACGCACAACGCGATGTGCGCATAGAGCCACTGCTTCAACCGGTGCGGCGTCCCAATCTTGATCAACACAATTCCCAAAATCGCGCCCAACGCCAGCAAACTCCAACCAAGCCGGTTTGCGAATTTCTGCTCACGCCAGCAGCTCACAAAATACGGCACCATCGAGACTGTAAGCACAAGCCCTGCGACCAAATGGAAAAGCAGCACCACCGAATAGGTCAGAGTCGCCGATGGATATCCGTACAAATAGATTGAACTAACCGCGAGAAGGACGAGGATTCGAGGCCGCCACCGGTTCATCAAACGAATCTCCCAAAACTGAGGCCTTCCATTCTACATACACGCGCAAAAACAACTACGCGGCCGGAATAACTTTGGGGTATCCGGCCGCGCAGTCAAAGGGGTGCTCCCGAGGGTGCAATACCTAAAATCTTGGGTTCGGGTAGCGCATGAATCTAAGTTGGTCCACTTATAAGATTTGAACGAAAAGGCCGCAATAGCGTAAAAGCACTAGAAGCCAGAAATCTCCGTAATACCTTTATTTTCTGTCACTTGATAGCCTCTTTCCGTCGCCACGTTCTTAAATTCCTCCGTCGCCCCGCTCGGCCAATCCACAACCACGCGCTCCGCCTTGTCCCGCGTACCCATACCAAAGGTCACAGGCAGCTCTGATTGCGACAAATAACTCGACCCGCCTTGCACCACGCGCATTTGCACTTCGTTGCCATTGAACACTCGAACCACCGCGCCGATTGCATCGCGATTGGATTTGGTTCCCGTCAAATGAACTCGCAACGCGCGATGGTTCGCCGTCTGGTCGTTGCGATACAAAAATGCCGAGCCATTGTTCGTAGTCAGCAAAAGGTCCAAATCGCCATCGCGATCGAAATCCCCAAACGCCAGTCCACGCCCGACTTTCGCACCGGCAAAATCGCTCCCCGCCTCACCGGCCGCCTCGCGGAATTTTCCGCCGCCTTGATTCAGGAAAAGTTGTGGCGGTTGCGCGTAGCCGACATTCCCGTGAATGTTTCGCACTGTTTCATCGATGTGACCATTCGCCACGGCAAGATCGAGACGGCCGTCCAAATCGATGTCCAGAAACGCGCAGCCGAAACCCAATGTCGTCTTCGAAGGCGCACCAACGCCCGAGGCCAAAGAGATCTCATCAAAGGCTCCTGACTTTCCCGGGCGATAAAGTCCAATCATTTCGTTGTCAAAATTGGTAATTGCAATTCCTTGATGTCCTGAGTTTTCGAAATCGCCAATCGCCACACCCATTCCTGCGCGCGCTTTTCCATCCGGACTGAACGCGATGCCTGCTTCTACGGCGACATCCTTGAATTTTCCGTTGCGCAGATTCTTGTAGAGCTTATTCGGCTGGGTGTCGTTCGCCACCACCAAATCTGGCCATCCGTCTTGATCGAAATCGAGCAGTGCCACCCCAAGCGATTTCGAACTTGCGTCAAACACGCCGCTCCCCGCCGTTGCGTCTTCAAATGTTCCGTCGCCGCGGTTGTGAAACAGCCAGCAGGTTTCTCCGCGGTACGCTTCCGGCGTGCAATACGATTTATGTTTTCCATCCAGGCTGCAAAAGACGTCGTGTTCTGGTGACCAGTTCACGTAATTGCATACAAAAAGATCGAGCAAACCATCGCGGTCGTAGTCGAACCAAAGCGCTGATGTACTGAACGCCTGCCTACCCAGCAACCCGCTTTTCTTTGTAACTTCGATAAACGTTCCTTTGCCGGTGTTCCGAAACAGCCGGTTTTGGCCAACACATGTAATCAAAATATCTGGAAATCCATCATTGTTATAATCCCCCACCGCCACGCCCATGCCGTACAGCTCAATTTCAAGCCCAGCCGCACGCGTCACATCTGAAAAAGTTCCGTTGTGATTGTTTTTATAGAGCTTCAACGTTGATTTCTGCGTTTTGTGTCCAGGCCAATCCATCGAATTGACTAGCAAAATGTCTTGCCAACCATCTCCGTCGTAGTCCAAAAAGGCACAGCCGGATCCCAGTGTTTCCGGCAACAGCTTTCCACCATACGCGTCGCTGTTGTGCTGGAAGCGGATTCCAGCTTTAGCAGTAATGTCGTTGAGTTGAAAGCCAAGCCCAGGCGCTGCCCCGGCAAAGAAATAAGGCGAAAAGAGAGAGCTAGCCAGCGTGCTTCCAGCCGCCCCTTGCAAAAACTCCCGCCGCTTCACGGCAAATTCACCAATCCATTGCGGATCGCATAGACCACCAGCTCAGCAGTCTTGTGAATCCCCAGCCGATCCATGATATTCGCGCGGTGCACCGCAACAGTGTTGACGCTCAATTCCAGATCGTTGGCGATCTCCTTGTTCGACTTTCCCGCGACGATGTGCTGCAAGATCTCCATTTCGCGAGGTGTGAGCCCTGACTCTTTTTCCCCCTTCAAACTCTGCGGCCGCGCCACTTGCGGATCAAGCACCGTTCTTCCCGCGGCAACGTTCTTGATCGCCGCCGCCAAATCAAGATCCATTGCGTTCTTCAGCACGTAGCCTTTCGCGCCCGCGTTCAGCGCCTGCTTCACTAGCGTATCTTCTGAATGCATGCTCAACAGCAAGATTGCCGCGGCGGGCTGCGCTTCCAATATTTTTCTCGTCGCTTCGAGCCCGCTCATTACCGGCATCGCGCAATCCATTACGATCACACGCGGCTTCAGCTCCGCCGCTAGTTTCACACCCTCGGCGCCGTCGCTTGCCTCACCGACTACGTTGATGCCAGGATCGTCTTCAAGCATTCGCCGGAATCCACGCCGAACCAGTGCATGATCATCCACCAGCAGCACGGAAATCTTATCCCCCATGAGCTTCCACCTTTTCCCGCGCCACGCTCAGTCGCACTCGCGTTCCTCCAGCTTCCGGTTTTTGATATTCAAGAGTTCCGCCGATCAATTCCGCTCGCTCGCGCATGGCTACCATTCCGATTCCATGGTGTCCCTTTTCCGGCTTTAGTCCTTTGCCGTGATCTTCTATTTCGAGAGCTAATTCCTTCGCTCCATAGTTTAACCGCACCCACGCCTCGTTCGTTTGTGCGTGCCGGCTGACATTGTTGAGGCCTTCTTGCACAATTCGATAAAGATTTACGGCCGCACCAGCCTCTACCGCAAACGGGTTCCCCGATTTTTTATAATGCACGGCAAGTCCCGTTTGCCGCTCCACCGTCGGAACGTACCAATCTAGTGTCGCTTCGAGTCCAGCTTCATCCAGCAATACTGGATGCAGCGCCTGCGAAAGTCCGCGCACTTTCGTCAGCGTCGATTGCGTAATTTCTTGCACCTCTTTCAAGTCTTCCCGCAGCGGCGAATCGGCCGCCATCTGCTTTCCGGAACGTGTAAGCAGCGATCCAATTGCCGTCAGCACTTGCCCGAACTCATCGTGCAATTCGCGCGAAAGATGTCGCAACGTCGACTCCTGCGTCGAAATCAATTTCTGGGCCAACTCGCTGCGTTGTGCGGAAAGCGCCTCCATCTGAACAAAAATCTTTTTGTTCGCCTGAATCAAGTACAAACTCGTGAAAACAATCACGAGCAATGCTGCGCTCAGAAATAAATAGAGCTGCCGTTGCACACGGTTGTATATTTTTGAAATCTCTGCTGTCGTCTGCTCCTCGCCCTCATTGTTTTGAATCAGCAGACGCGAGACGGCTGTGCTGAGGGCCGCCTGACGCGCCTGCAACGTCACTTGAATCTGCTCGCGCCCTTCCGCTTCTTTCCCGCTGGCGGCCAAGGCAAACATTCGATCTGTCGCATCCCAAAATTGCGCCAACGATTGGTTCAGGTACGTTCTTTGGTCTGCCGTACGTTGCGTTGGCGAGAAGGACTCCTCCGTTTTGAGCGCGGCGTCCAGATCGCCTCGAATTCGTTCGAACTGCGCGGTCCATGCAGTCAGAGGATAGGGCTCGCGCGTGTCCAGCATGTCCCGCATCGCCAGAGCGATCGAGTTCAAGTCGTTTTGTACTCGTAAAAGCTGCAGCGAATCTTTCCGGTTTCGATCCACCAAGTTGCTTTGCAGCGCGCGCAATCCCGCAAGCTGGCTGGTCATGTAATATGCAAACAGCAGTACTGCGGCCAGCGTAAGTACCAGACCTGCAAGCAAAGCCGGAGTGGGGGATCGGCTTGGCTGGGAACTCTGCGTCATCGCCAGAGAATATAACGCGATTAACTGCTCCACCAACTCTCTGGAATCTTCTCGATCATGGTTTGTGCATGCACAAATACAAACCGCCGGACTTCGGCGCAGAACCTGGTTCTGTCTCAAAGCCCGGCGGCGGTTGTTCTCCCTCAGAGAACTCCTTCTTCAATTTTGGCTGTCAAAGCAAACTTGACCGCTGTAGCGGAAAACGGTTCCTTTTACCAAGTCCACCTCGCCGATATTGATCAGGTGTCCGGACGCTCCCGCAAACTTGCCGGTTCCACCTGTGATTTGCACCGGGTAGGTCACGACGGCGAATAGCGTTTGCGATATAGGAAGAGTTGTTGCTGTTGCTGGATCAAAATAAATTGCGTCGCCCGATTCTGTCACCCAATGATGCTGGACGTGGAACACCAATGTGTTTCCCACCTGTTGGGGCGCGCCGAGAAGCGTTCCGCTCACGGCTCCTCTTAAGTCTCCCGTCGCCGTTCCCATCGTAGTGTTTTGGTCGATCGCGCCGAAATTAGTCATGACCATCCCTCCGACGGAGGTGCAATTCCCGCCGTCATCTCTTGGCGGTCTGCTGCGTGCTCCCGCGCTTCGGCCTCCGCTTTGTCCTGCAACTGCCAAAAGTAAGACACCCAACGCAAGCGCCCCCGCTATTTTCACTATTCCATTGCCGTTCATTTTTCTCTCCTCCATGGTGACCGACGCTTCCGCCGCATTCTGCGCGACAGAACTCGGTTTTTGCTCTCATCTGTTCAAGCGGGAAACAAGCGTAAATTCCGTAATCCCAAGATTGTTTTTTCCTTGACACATCTTTGCGCTCTAGCCAATTGAGCGTGTTATTATCCCGGCAGTCCCTCGAGTGCTCTCCGTCGGATTGAGAGTTGCATGACCCTCCCTTCCAGCCACGAAGTAACCGCTCTGCTCCTCGCTTGGAGGGCAGGTGACGAAAACGCCTTGGAACGGCTCTCACCCCTTGTTTACGAGGAACTTCATCGCAATGCCCATCGCTACATGGCCCGCGAACGAACCGGCCACACCCTGCAAACCACTGCTTTGGTCAATGAGGTTTACCTTCGCCTGGTCAAGGCTCAGGACATCAACTGGCAGGGCCGTGCCCACTTTTTTGCGGTCTGCGCCCAAATGATGCGGAGAATCCTTACAGATTTCGCGCGTTCCCGACGCTATTTGAAGAGAGGAGGAGACGCGGCCCACGTTCCCCTCGACGAACTCTTGATACCGGCAAGCGCGCCCGGGGTTGACATCCTCGCTTTGGATGACGCCTTGACGGCTCTCTCTGGATTTGACCAACGTAAGGGACAGGTCGTGGAACTTCGCTTTTACGGTGGTCTCAGTGTTGACGAAACCGCCGAAGTGTTGGGTGTTTCCGTCGAAACAGTACAGCGCGATTGGCGCCTCGCAAAAGTCTGGCTTATGTGCGAGTTGAGCGGGGAGCAACCCGATGGAACCTGAACGCTGGCAACGCCTCGAGCATTTGTATCACGCCGCGTTGGCTTTGGATGAGAGCCGCCGCGATGCATTTCTCAGCGACTCTTGTACGGGCGATGAATCCCTGCGTCGCGAAGTCGCCGCCTTGCTCGCTTGCCAGTCTAAGGCGGAGGAATTCCTCGAACTTCCTGCCCTTGATTTCGTTGCCAGGCAACTGGCTAAGGAACAAGTCCATTCGAGCCCACCAAGCGATGACCCGAACCACTTGCTAGGTCGCACCGTCTCTCACTATCGCGTCCTGTCAAAACTCGGCGGCGGCGGGATGGGAATCATCTATCTCGCCGAGGATTCGCGCCTCGGAAGAAACGTCGCCTTGAAATTCTTGCCTCCTGGTTCCCGCGATCCGGCGAATCTCGAACGCTTGCGCCGCGAAGCTCGTGCCGCTTCCGCCCTCAACCACCCCAATATTTGCACCGTTTACGACATTGGCGAATTTGAAGGCGAATACTTCATCGTCATGGAAGCTCTCGAAGGACAAACCTTGCGGGATCGTATTGCGAACGCTTCGCTGCCGTTCGATCTGTTCCTGGAATGGGGCATTCATATTGCCGATGCCCTTGAGACGGCCCACGGGAAAGGCATCATCCATAGAGACATCAAGCCTTCTAACATCTTCATCACGCCTCGCGGCCAGGTCAAAATACTCGACTTTGGCCTTGCCAAGAGAGCCCACCAACCGGAAAGCGCAGGCGAATCGACTCTCAGTCTGCGCGAAACGCACATCACAAGTCCGGGAGCGGCGATTGGCACCGTTGCCTACATGTCCCCAGAACAAGCTCGCGGCGAGGAACTCGATCACCGGACCGACGTCTTCTCGCTTGGTTGCGTTCTTTATGAGATGGCCACTGGGCGCCCGCCGTTTGGCGGCGCTACCTCCGCCATCATCTTCGCCGCCATTCTGCGCTCCGATCCTCCCGCTCCTTCTCTTCTGAACCCCTCGCTCCCTTTGGAAGTCGAGCAAATGATTCAGAAAGCGCTCGAAAAAGACCGCGAAGTCCGCTGCCAGTCCGCGGCTGAGCTTTGCGCGGAGTTGAAAAGATTAAAACGCTATTCCGGGTCCGCAAAAGTTTCTCCTTCAGAACAACAATTGGGTGCACGAAACATTTCTCTACGCTCAGGCCGAGTTCTTGCGATTGCATTTATTGTCGTGCTGGCGGCCACGCTTGGCGCGAATTTCGCTGGCATTCGAAAAGCATTGCTTGGGCAACCTGCGTCCCCACGCATCACTTCACTTGCCGTCTTGCCCCTAAACAATTTGTCAAGCGATTCCGAGCAAGAGTATTTCGCCGACGGCATGACCGATGAGTTGATTACAGACCTTTCGAAAATTAGCGGCTTGCGCGTGATTTCTCGCACTTCGGCGATGCAATATAAGGGCACCCACAAATCCTTACCTCAAATTGCAAAGGAGCTCGGAGTGGACGCAGTGATGGAGGGCACCGTTCTCCGCTCTGGTAATCGCGTCCGCATCACAACGCAACTTATCCAGGCTCCCTCGGAAAAGCACCTCTGGGCAGAAAGCTACGAACGCGATGTGCGTGACGTCCTCACCTTGCAGAATGAAGTTGCTCGGACCGTCGCCAGCCAAATTCGCCTCCAACTCACTCCTCAGGAACAAACTCGCCTCGCTTCCGTCCGTGCCGTCGATCCTCAGGCCCATGAGAATTATTTGAAAGCCCGCTATTTCGCCAGCAAATTGAGCCCTGACGAGTTTCAGAAGGCAGTTTCTTACTTCAACAAGGCAAATGAAGTAGATCCAGCGTACGCCTTGCCTTACGCGGATCTCGCCGAGACCTACTGTTGGGCAACCGCCTTAGGGTTCCTGCCCTCTCAGGAAGGACTGCTCAAAGCAAAAGCGGCCGCCAGTCGCGCCATCGAGATTGATGGCTCGATTGGTTCGGCTCACAACGCACTTGCTTGGGTGAAATACATCAACGAATGGGACTTCAATGGCGCCGAACGCGAATTCCATCTCGCTCTCAATCTTTCTCCCGGAGACGCCAACGTTCATTTGTGGTACGGAATGTTTCTCGCGCAGGCGGGCCGCGTTCGCGAGTCGACCGCGGAGATGCAGATTGCTCAAAATCTCGATCCTCTTTCACCGATAATCGGAAGCTTGGCCGTAACTCCTTTACTCGCCGACAAACAATACGACCAGGCTCTTGAACATCTTCAGAAAGTCTTGGAGCTCGATCCGAATTCGCCCGTCGCGCATTTTTATTTGCAGTCCGCTTATGAGGGCAAGGGCGATTTTCCAAATGCCATTCGAGAGGCGCATGACATGGCTCTAATGTTTGGCGAAGCTCCTGCAACAGTAGCAAGCCGCACGGAGGCGCTTACTCATGCCCTCACGTCTTCTGGACCGAAGGGCTACTGGCAGTTTCAATTGAAGTCGTTTCAGGCGGCTTGGAAAAAATCCCCTGGCGATCCCTACGTTTTTGCGACCCTATTCGCTCATGTCGGCGATAACGATGACGCATTTATTTGGCTCGACAAAGCGTTCGAGCTACATTCACAGGAAATGACTCTTTCCCTTCTTACGGAGCCCGCATTCGAATCACTGCACTCGGACCCCCGTTTTCAAAATCTCCTTCATCGTATTGGCCGCCGGTAATCGCCGTGGCTCAAGCGACGCCCATGTCAGCGTTCGCCGCACGTTTGAGTCATCGCAGGCCCGTTAGCACGGCCACCCGAAATTCAGGCCTTGCGTAGAATATCGTTATTGTGTAGCATTTATCCAATTCGGTAGGTTTTTTTTGCACCCCGGGGCAGCCTTCGGGCTGCCCCTTTTCATGTCCGGAGGTTTTATGCTTTTTCGTCGGGGGTTCTTCCTTCTGCTCGCATTTGCTTCTTTCTTCCTCCCCTTTGCTCGCGCCAACGATGAAATTCCTAAAGTCGCTTGGAAACGACCCATCGGCAAGACACTCGAGAACGCCGGCACGAAAAAGCCAGCGCTCGATGGTGGCCATATTGACGACAGCTTTTGGCAAGGTGCACCTGTGGGTGGATTTGGAGCCGGCACTTTTTCGCGAACCTTTCGCGGCGACTTTGCCCGCTGGCACGTGCAGCCCGGCATTCACAAGTATCAGACGATCTATGCAAACCAGTTTGCGATGTTTCAAAAGTCCGAAGGCGATTCGAATGGTATTGCAAAGGTTTTGTTTGCCGGGCACCCTGAGCACGGTGAGTTAAGCGGATGGAGTTGGGATTATCCGGTTGGGGCCGGTGAATACGCTTCGCTCTATCCCAAATCCTGGTTCGACTATCGCCATGAAACGTTTCCCGCTCACGTTACGCTCGAGCAGTATTCGCCGATTCTTCCCGACAACTACAAGGAAACAAGCTATCCCGTCGCCGTTTATCGCTGGCACGCGGAAAATCCGACCAACAAACGAGTGACCGTCTCCGTTCTTTTCTCGTGGGCCAACATGCTTGGATGGTTCCGCACCGCGGACCGCGATTTTCGCGCCGCTCTCAGCGAAGGGAATTACAACCGAGCTAATTCTGAAAATGTCGGCGGCGCAACCATGAAAGGAATTGTCTTCGAACGCAACTATGCCGGCTCTGTCCCGAACGCTTGGGATGGGCAAATGACCATCGCCGGGCTCGAGACTCCGGGCGTCGAAATCTCTTATTTGACGACGTTTGCCTCGGACGGCAACGGCTCCGAGGTGTGGTCCACTTTTTCCAAGGACGGGACTCTGAACACCGCAAGCAAGGGCTGGCTCAGCAGCGGCGAGCCGCTCGCGGGCGCGATTGCGGTGAAATTCACGCTGAATCCCGGCGAAAAGAAAATCGTTCCAATGGTTCTGTCTTGGGATTTGCCCATCGTTGAATTTGGCTCAGGCAGAAAGTGGTATCGTCGCTACACCGATTTTTACGGAGCGAACGGCAAGAACTCTTGGGCCATTGCGCGCGATGGCCTGCAAAATGCCAACGCATGGAGCAAGAAAATCGACGAGTGGCAAGCGCCGTATATTGATGACGAACGGAAGCCCGCTTGGTATCGCGGTATGCTCTTCAACGAACTTTATGTTCTCGCGGACGGCGGTTCATTTTGGGGGCGTCCCGTCGGCGCTGACATAAAAAGTCCGAGCACGTATTCCTTCATGGAATGTTTCGATTATCCCTTTTACGAGACGCTCGATGTACGGTTTTACGGCTCGATGCCGCTCGCGAAATTCTGGCCCGGCATAGAAAAACAGGTGATGCGTGATTTTGCGGACACCGTTCCAAAACACCTGGATGACCGGATGGCCTGGATTTGGAAATCGCTGGAAACACGCCAGGCGGCTTTTCGCGAACGCAAAACAAAAGGCGCTGTTCCACATGACATGGGCGTGCCAAACGAAGATCCGTTTTTCCAGATCAACCAATTCAGTTGGCAGGACACCAACGGCTGGAAAGATCTGAACTCCAAATTTGTTTTGATGGTTTATCGCGATTTTGTTTTGACCGGTTCGACCGACAAAGAGTTTTTGAAATACACCTGGCCCGCGGTGCAGGAAGCGCTGCAGTATCTAGGGAAATTTGACAAGGACAACGACGGCATTCCCGACAACGACGGCTATCCTGATCAAACGTACGATACGTGGCTAGTGCGCGGCGACAGCGCGTACTCTGGCAGCCTGTGGCTGGCATCGTTGCGTGCTGCGGAAGAAATCGCGAAGAAGCTCGGCGACGAAAAAGTCTCTTCGTACTATCACGATTGGTTTGTGAAAGGCCAAAAAAGCTACATCAGCAAACTCTGGAACGGAAAATATTTCTGCTACGACACTGAAAGCGAATACAAAGACAACATTCAGGCCGACCAACTTGCAGGGCAGTGGTACGCGGACATGACGGGGCTCGGTGACATCGTGCCGAAAGAAATGCGGACGAAAGCGCTAAAAAGTATTTTTGATTTTAATGTGATGAAATTCGCGAAAGGCGAAATGGGTGCAGTGAATGGAATTGCGGCGGACGGAACGATTATCACGACGAACGAACAAGTGCAGGAAGTTTGGACGGGGACGACATTGGGATTGGCTGGCTTCATGCTCGGCGAGGGCATGAAAGAAGAAGCCTACCGGACGGCGTGGGGTATCTATCACGTTAACTATGAAACGAAAGGTTACTGGTTTAGAACTCCGGAAGCCTGGGACATTACGGGAAATTACCGCGCTTCCATGTACATGCGTCCTGCAGCGATCTGGGCGATGGAGATGACAGCGCCACCTAAAGCCGCGGCGCAAAGCGGCGGCAACTAAGCCTAGCAATTATGCCTAACAACTAGCCGCGGCTGTTCGGCCGAAGCAGCAAGACCGCCGAAAGCATGACCGCGCAGCCCACGAGCGGCACGAGCAAGCCGATACGCAAGTTGCTGTTGAAATGGCCTGAGACCACACCAACAAACCATGGCATCGTGGCGCTTCCAATGGCGGCAAGAGCGAACATGAAGCCGCCGACTTTGCGCGCCCGTACGCCGAACCACTTTGTGAGCCAGGCAACATAAATTGGATAGAGACTGGCGCAGCCGAGACCCGCGAAAAAAGCGCCGACGAAAAGCTCCGTTGACGAATGCGCGTTGATGAAAACAAACTCGCCTGCGGCGGCCAGCAAAATTCCTCCGATCGCTACCGTTGCTTCTTTCAAGTGCAGGAGAATTGCAGCGCCGGCTCCGCGACCGCCCAATAGCCCGGCGTAGAACAACATTTGCACGAGAGTGAAGTTATTGCCGGCCCAGGTCGTGGCGCGCTGCGAATGCATCGAAGACCAGTACGAGGTGCTGACTTCCGTTCCTACGTAAACGAAAAAAAGAGTGCCAAGAAGAACGGCCGTTCCCAAGCCTGCAATTGGAGAGGATGTCTCGACAACTTCTGCAGGAGCTTCCGAATGGGAAGGCTCGCCGAAACTCATGCGAAGGAGGACGACCGTCAAGATCAGAGAAAGTACTCCGACGATCCGTAGAAACAAAGTGACGTGCGAAGTTTGAATCATGAATTTTGCGAGTGGAGCCGAAGCGATGGCTCCCGCACCCCAGGCCAAATTCGCAATATTCAAAGCCGAGGCGCGACGCGCGCCGTACGACTCGCCAACCCAAAGATTGGTGCCTGGCACAGAGAGCCCATACCCTAAACCATAGACTGCGCTTGCTGCGAGGGCGAGCGGGAAGGATGGGGCGTTCAGGAGAGCGAAGCCGATGCCGAGTAGAGCGATACCAATAGTTATGGCCGGCTTGAAGCCTTTGGTCGAAGTAATGGCGCTGGAGAGAAGGACGCCGACCAGTGAAATGGAGAATTGCGTAATGGAAAAAAGGCCAGCGTGGCCGTCGTCGAGGTTCCATTGGACGCGGAAAACAGTCAGGAGCGGGCCGATAAAAGTGATGATCATGCCGTTGAGAATGAAACTGAGACAGAGCAAGGAAAAAATGAGGGTGCGCGAAGACGTTTCGATCGTGGGCAGGGTTTGCGTTTTTGAGGACATCATGGCATTTTGCCGGAGCCAGAGTGCGCGCGCAAATGGTTGTAGTGTGAATAAGAGAGGAAAAAGCAGATTCCTCCTTTCGCATACTCCGCTCGGGATGACAATTCGCAGTGTTGCACGCAGGCTCGGAATGACAATTTGAGTTGGTAAGGATAGGGATGATTGATTGCGGACTGATTGGGTTCGGACTAGGAGGAAGAGCGTTTCATGCGCCGTTTCTGGCGACGGCGCCGGGGTTGCGACTGGCGGCTGTGCTGCAGCGGACGGGCGACGATGCGGCGCGAATCTATCCCGGAACGAAAGTAGTTCGGACGCTCGAAGAACTGCTGGCGATCTCGTCGATTCAGCTAATTGCGATATCGACGCCGAACGATACGCATGCGCCGTTGACGAAGGCTTGCCTCGAAGCTGGAAAAAACGTTGTAGGGGATAAGCCGTTCGCGACGACGGTGGCAGAAGCGCGGGAGTTGATTGCGGTTGCAAAAAAAACAGGAAAATTTCTGACGGTGTATCAGGAGCGCCGACTGGACGGAGATTTTTTGACGCTCGAGCACTTGATTTTATCGGGACAACTTGGGCGCGCGATCCGTTTTGAAGAAACATTCGATCGATGCCGGCCCGCGATTCGCGATTCCTGGAAGGAAAGGCCCGGCCCCGGAACGGGAGTGTTTTTCGACCTTGGGCCGCACTTGATTGACCACGCTCTGACCGTGCTCGGAACTCCGGAAGCGGTTTATGCCGACATTCGTACGGAACGCGAAAACGCGCCGAATGATGATGCGTTTGATGTGACCTTTTACTATGCGAATGGATTGCGGGCATATCTTTCTTCGTCAACGTTGGCGCCGATTGCGCGGCCACACTTTCGGGTGCTGGGAACGAAGGGAAGCTACGTGAAAAAGGGGCTCGATCCGCAGGAAGCATTGTTGCGAACAGGAAAAGCCGTGGGCGGTGATGGTTGGGGAATGGAAAAAGAGGAAGAGTGGGGAACGCTGGCGGAATTTGATGCAGCGCAAAGCTCAGTGCGAAAAATTCCGACGCTGCGGGGAGACTACCGAAAGTTTTATGAAAACGTGCGCGACGTGATTCTGGGAAAAGCAAAGCCGCTGGTGACATTAGAGCAGGCGTTGAATGTGATGTACGCGCTGGAACTGTCGGTGGAAAGCAGCAAGCAGCGGAAGGCACTGCCGTGGAAATTGGAGTCTTAGGGGCGGTGCGATGCATCGAATGGGAAAGACCGCGAATCGGAGAGAATCGGCTATGCTAGAGAATAGAGAGGGATTGTGGCTCGCACCATAGAACTTGCACCGTCGATACTGTCAGCAAATTTTGCGAATCTGGCGGCCGATGCAAAGCAAGCGCTCGAAGGCGGCGGCACGCTGCTGCATCTGGACGTCATGGACGGCCATTTTGTGCCAAACATCACGATCGGGCCGCCTGTGGTTGCGTCGCTGCGAAAAGCGATTCCCGACGCGATTTTCGACGTGCACCTGATGATTGAAAATCCGGATGAATTTATTCCCGCGTTTGCCGAAGCGGGCGCGACGTGGATTCTGGTGCATCAAGAAGCGTGCCGACATCTGGACCGGACGCTGCA
>Ga0126376_10001191_pt1 | contig 13867 bp, 10 predicted proteins | sample PanSoiMetPlot_15_FD_92760 | JGI IMG/M metagenome (GOLD analysis project Ga0126376, IMG submission 92760) | Tropical forest soil microbial communities from Panama - MetaG Plot_15 | ecosystem: Environmental > Terrestrial > Soil > Tropical forest > Bulk soil | place: Panama | collected 2016-02-17
CGGAGCGGTAGCGAATACTGCATAGAAGCCGTATCGATTGATCAGGATCGCGACGATGCCCGCCGCAGACGCTCCCGCGAAATAAGTCACCGAAGTCCACAGGTAGTAAGTGCGCCAGGTGTTCCAGACGGATTCGTTGATTTTGGTGGCCTTCTCGATCGAAATCAGCGTGGTGTTGGCGATGTACTGCACGAAACCTATCACAACGATCACGTAAAAGAACCTTGCTGAGAAACTTTTACCAACGAGACTTGCGGGCGCACCAAAGAGATTCAAAACTATCGACGTAAAAAACGTACTCGTGGCGAGAATCGCGGAGTTCAACAGGAATACCTTCGGCTTCTTGCTGATGATCACTGTCACCGCGATACCTTCCAGCGCAGACAGCACAATCGCCGCAGCTCCGCCGTACATAAGCATCGCGAGAAAGACAAACGTGTCGGCTACTGTGATGCGACCACTGACGCGCGGAATCGGAACTGCGATGAACGAGCTCGCAATCACCATCAGGCAGAGGAAGAGAAAACTGACATCCAGCTTCTCGAAGGGCAAGTAATAAATCGAGACAAGCGCGATCGCTACTCCCGCAGTCATGAGCGACCAAACGTAAACTTGTCCGACGTGAAGTCGATTAACGGGTACTTCTGCAGCGCTCATAATGCTACCTCACAACCGCAGATGAAACCGATTACACAGATCAACGTGATCCGTGTAATCAGTGTAAGCTTGTGAATCAGTTTAATAGTCCAGGCAGTCAGTCCCACTGTCTGATGCCGCTGACATCGATGAGCCGCCGTCGCCGTTAAGCATTGCGGATTGCGCCGTCATCACCAGATCGCCTGTGACAACGCCATCTCCCGTGACAACGCCATCGCCGGTGACTACACCATCGCTCAACAAACTACCTTCGGTCAAGAGATCCTGAAACAGTAAATTGACGGCAAGGAAGGCTGCGCCGTCTCCGGTTACCACACCATAACTCGTAAGAATTTGATCGCCGGTAACTACACCGTCGGAGAAGGACGACGGATCGATCATCAACACGCCATCACCAGTAACGACGCCGCTGCCGAGTAGATTTCCGAGAGCATAGACCGGTTGATACCTAGTGATCAGGTCTGAGCCCGTAACGTACGTCTGGTTGAGAATAATGCCGCGCGACCACGTAAACGTGTAATTCGCGATGGTCGTCTCGGCGGACGGCGGAACGTCGACCGTTAACAGCGGCGCGCCAAGGGCGGTGTTAGCGCTCAGGTCAGTTCGGACCAGGCGCGCCAATTGCACCGCGCCGGCAATGTTCAACTCACCTGCGCCTTGCTCGAACATGTTGTACCCGGCGATCGGTTGCGCAGTGTACATCAATAACGCCTTCACGAGGTTCGGCGTCAAACTCGGATTCGCCTGCAGCATCAGCGCCGCTGTTCCGGCTGCGACTGGCGTTGCCATCGAAGTGCCGCTCAGATACATCATCTTGCGGTTGTCAGCACCACTTACACCTGCATCCAGCAACGGTGTTTGCGTAACCAGATAATTGTTGTCCGCTTCGGCGTCGATCAGTTTGTTGCCGGGCGCAATCAGATCCGGTTTGATCAGGTTGTCGTAATGTTTGACACCGTTTGCGTCAGTTGTGAAGCTGCGCGTCGGTCCACGCGAGCTGTACGACGCGACTGAGTCGTCGCTGCGATCATCCGTGCCGAACGTGTTCGCCGCTCCGATGGTGATCGCGGATGGTTCGTTACCGGGTGAATGAATGTGGCCGTAGAGTTTGTTGCCGTTGCTGTCCTTGCCGTTGTTGCCGGCGGCAGCGAAGACGACCACGCCGGAATCGACGAGTCTGCGCACGGCGCGGCAAATCGGATCGTTAAGATATGAATCGACTGCCGGCATGCCGAGACTCATGTTCACGACACGAACGTTGTACGTGCTTTTGTTTGAGGCGACCCAGTCGAGCGCGCGCAGAACGTAAGCAGTTGTGCCTAGGCCCTCGGAGTTCAGCACACGCAGGTTGATCAGGTTTGCGTTCGGCGCAATGCCGACGTATGCGCCGTTTGAAATGCGGCCGTTACCTGCCGCCAACGAAGCAACGTGAGTTCCGTGTCCGTAAGGATCGTCGGTGCGGCCTTCAGTTGTGAAGTCTTCACTGTAGACGACGCGCACGCCGTTTGATTTGTCCAGGAACGATTGATGATCGGTATCGATTCCGGAATCGATGATCGCGATGCCGATGCCTGTGCCGTCGAGTGAAGTTCCGGTTCCACTATCGACAGCACGCGCCTGGTCTGCGCCCGTTGTGCTCGAGAGATGGCCCATCGGTCGCACGTCGCGGTTTAAGGAAACGTAGGAAACGTCGCTGCGGGCGGCGAGATTTGCCGCAGCCTGTGCAGGCAAAGTCGCTACACGTACAGCGAAGTTTTTGAACTTACGTATGTTGCTGCCGCCTGAGTATTCGATTGTGGAATCGATCGAGACATCTGAAGGACTGGCTGGTTGAATGATCACACGAACGAAATCGGCGCCGTGGCCGTCCGCGACTTTCTTGAGGATGTCTCTCGAGACCTTTCGCTCCGGATGTGCGTTTGAGTCGGATTGCGCGTGAGTCTTACGTTCAAAGACAAACAGTGATGCCAACAGCAGCGTAAAGACGCTACTCCATAGGATCGGGTATAGGAAACGCTTCATTCTGTTACTCCGGTAAACTGTGAGTAAGTTTCACTCTCGGCTGCTAATTATCAGTCGGTGAATGAAGGAGGAAATCCCTGGGGCAAATTCACCCTTCGGCCTTGTCGGGGACTGGAAGTCTAACAGACAGTATAAAGGGGTTCAACACTCGAAATGTGGAGTTTTCGTGTCGGGAAACGGGGGCTTGGGAAGAGGGTTTTGCCAGACATAAACCGCGGTAACCCGAATAAATCTGAGGGTTAGCTCTTGTCCTGCTGGAGTGACAGCAGATGTGCCCTGAAACCCTCTATATCAACTTCGTCTCCATACAGCCGTTCGCATAGTCGCACTTTAATCTCAATCGGACTGAGATCGGGAGGAAAGGAAGCCAAGATCATCGCTTTGGCCCAATCAAACATGCGGCTTCCCATGATCACTCGCTCCGTCGCAGAGCGTTGTAACAGCCGGCGGCGTACGAGCTGTTCAATCTCCGGGTCGGTGTCATTCATGAGAATTCAGAAACTCGTCTGGGCGTGGCCTTCAACGGCACAACTGTAGGCACTGCGAGCGTTCAGGTCACATCGCGGTAAGTTCACGCGAAGACACAAAGAAAGTCCGCAAAGGTTTTCTTTGCGTCTTTAGTTGATGTTCATCGCGATCAGACCATCGTCTCCGTCGAATAGATCGAACGTGACTTTGATCGGTGGACTCGGTGGAGCGTCGTGCGTACGCAAAAAACTCTGTACGGACGATGAACAGTCACTCAGTCCAAATGCCGCATTGTCTCCTTCATGCCCCTGATCGTCTGTCACATGGATCCGGCCAGCCAGATCGGTGCGTGTCCAATCAAAAATGAATCCTTGACTCATGATTAAGGCTCCTTGCTGATATCTACAGTTGGTTCGGTGGTGAGCAGACCCATAATGTCGCCAATTGTTGGGTACATCGTGGTCTGGCCAAAGATTAGACTCTCCTGCGTGACGGCAGCCTTGCCGCTGGTGCGGACAAACCAGCCGATGAGCGGAATGTAACGGACGTAAGGCAAGTCTTTGAAAATCGGCAGACCCCCATCGTAACGGGTCGCGATGCCGAGACGCGCGTTAGATTCGTAACGCGAGATCTCACGCAACTCAAGATTGCTGAGTTGCACTTCAGTGTTTACGGTGTGGCGTTCGATTCGAGGTAGTTGCGGATTGACGGTTCCGTTCGGCTCCTGAATCAATGACTGGAGGATGTAATCAAAACGAAAGCGCAACGCTTGTCCCGACGGATCGAACACCGGTGTTACTTGAAAGACGTTGCCGGTGGTTAAACCGTAGAGTTCCGACTGCGGCGTGCGCGGCAGTGATTGTAGAGCGCCAAGCGCGCCGAGCGGTCCACCTCCCTGGGCGGCGAAGAAAATTTCCGAGAGCTGTTGTGCGGCCTGAAGGACGTCGGTTTGTTGACCGAGCGGCAACTGAGCGGACGCGCGCGGCTCGACCCGCGCGAGCAGCCTGTTGGTGGCCAGAACTGACGTGCGTTGCAAGATACCGACGCCGATGCCCTTCCGCAGTAGATCCTCTCGAAGGCTTTTCAACATCGGCTGCACGAACACGCGATCGAGATCATCTTCGACAGCGATGATCATCTCTTTAAGCATCTGGTCCGCGGCGGCTTCTCGGGCGTTGGCGGTGCGCACGCCCTTCGCACAGGTATCAGCAAACAATCTGTGATTGAAATCTGTCTCAGCGGCCTGAGCTACCTGCTGATCGGGGCTCATCTGGTTTTCTGCAAGAACTTGGATACGTTCCCAGGTGAGATCAAAGCCCTGAAGCTTGGCAACCAGCCTGCGCAGCTTCTTCCGCAATTCGCAGAACTCATTTTCAATTACTTTCACCTCACGTTCCCGCTTTTCCCTTACTTGTTCGGCCTGCTGATTATTAAGGTTAATTCCCTGTTCGCCGGCTTCTTTCTTAATTGTTTCAACCGCTATTTGCTTATTTTGATCTGCCGTTTCTTGAGCCTTCTTCGCTGCTGCCTCCGCCTTCAACTGTTCCTCGACTGTTTTGGCCTCCTTTGCCATCGTTGCGAAGTCTTCATCACTCGGGCACGATGGCAATCCTACCTTCATACCGGCAGCTTTTTGCTTAGCCTGCAATTCCCTACCTCGTTCGATGTAACGAGCGAGAATGATCTTTGTGTAAGAAAGCAAGTGCTCCTGTGCTACCTGTTCAACTGCGTGGAGGATTTCCAGTTGCTGCGCTGTCAGAGCTTCCCTGTAAGCCGTAAGAGCTGGATTAACTCCTGGATCTGGGACAGCAAAACCGATCACTTTTGCCTGACCGTCAGTGAGACCAGCACCTATGGCTATCGCCATCTGCTTTTCTCGAGTTGGAGCGCGTGAGATATCTCTGATCACTGCAGCCCTGCCTTCGGGTGTGCCCGGAATCAGATTCCTTAAAATTTCGAGCTGCTCCCGAGAAAGCAATAGCTTGGATTTCGGGTCCGGTCGTTGAAATCCGTCCAGGTTGATCGCCCGGCGAAGCGACGGGAACCAAGTGATGTCGAGAGTTCTTCTCCTGGCGGTCAGCCTTTGTAATTCTTCCGGAAGATCCCTTAGTCCCAGCTCCGGCAATTGCAGCGACAGACGACTCAAAAACATCGTCATGACGTCGTCGCGATACTGAAGTTGACCGAGACTCAACACCATCAAAGCCTCGCCAAGTGTTGTCGTGCCGGCCGGATCGGGCAAAATCAGACGAGCTAAAAGCGGATCTGTTTTTTTACTGTCAAACAGGTGGTCCGGATCGAAGCCAAGCCGCCTCAAAACTTCCGGATTGTAGAATTTCAGTCGTGCCAGTCGCAGGTTGTCCTGCTTACCGGCCAAATCTCGATCCTTAGCACAAGCAGTCGGTCCTGCGGGGCAGGCCTCGCGCAGTGCCCTTTCCGCCACCCAGGCCACGCGCTCGTTAATCGCATCGCGGAATACCGACAATGCTGCCGCATTCAGCGCACGACTGTTTGATAGATGACGATCGACAATCTCCAGTGACTCGTTCGTCTTCTTCGCGCCGCCAACACTTGAATCACTCGAAAGCTCGAGTGTCCACAGCGTCATACGTGCCTGTGGCGCAGGTTGATCGATTTTCGCAATCAGGCACTTTACGTAATCGAGATCTGCTCGTGGACCACGCATGAAAACAGTCTTGCTGTCGTTGAAGGCCCAGAGAAAGACGTGCTTCACCGGATCGGTGCTGCTGGCGTTAACGGGAGCCTCCCAAAATGGCCGATTATCACGGGCCTTTACGAAGGCTTCCGACTCTGCCTGCGCCGCCAGCAAAGCTGAGCGTCGCTGCCGATTGACCGCCGCCTGCGCGTCGGACAACTTACTCTCCGCCTCTGCGATCTTCGCCGGCAAACCATTCTGTTCATCGCGCAATGCGTCGCTGCGCTCAGTTTTTTGCTTTTTATCCTCTTCCGCGTCGTTATTGCGCCGATCGGCCTCTTCCAACCGAGAAGAGGCGCGGTCGCGCTCAGCCGCCAGAGATTCACACTTGGCCCGTTTTTCCGGATCAGTTGGCGTTGGATCACACTGGGCGTCGTTGAATCGCTTGTCGTTGGCGTCCTTGTCGCGCTTTGCACCATTGAGGGCGAGCGTCGTCTTCTTGAAGAGTTTAGTGGACGCGTCAGACGCTGCATTCGCCTGGCGTAGTTCTTCACGCAATGTGACGACACGCTGCTGCGCCGCATTAACTGCGCTCTGTGCATCTGCAAGATCGAGGTCTGCGTTCGTGAGCTCGCGGCGCCTGGCGGCTGCCTCATCGCTGGCTGTTTTGATACCGCCATTCTCGAAGCTTTCGGAATTCAGCATCTGCATGAGCCGGGGAATATCAGTGAAGTAGAAAAGGGAAACTTGATCGGCCTCGAAGTTGCTCGCGTCGCCCGCGAGGGCGTCCTGAAGATCCGAAAGTGCAGCCTTGACTATCCGTACGCTTGCCTCTAAGCGACTGGCGGCATCGTCCGCAAAGACAGTCTGGAAATCCAGATCATCACTTGAGGCAAGCTGCACTTCTGTTGCTACCCACTCGAGTTGGGCGGTGCGCAGATCATCGACCCAGGGCGAATTATCGCGCATCGTTTGGACGCCTTCACCACTGAACTTCACCGGGTCCAGGCGTATATTGTTTCGCAAGGCGAGGACTTGATTGCTGACGTCTAATCCGGCTCTCGCTAGTCGCACCAGCCATGCATCGTTCTCGAAGTCTTGCGTTGTCGGATCGTCGCGTACGTTTAGAACGAGCTTATTCCGTATATCCTTCAAGTTGCCGCGTAGTGCAGTTTCTTTGTCGTCAATTGCCTTGAACTGAGGATCAGAACCGATGCCAAGAGGTTTTAGCTTGACGCTCAGTTCGCCCCAGGTTTCTTTGAAATCGCGACTGAGTTGTTCAACTGACCGATAGTTCGGAAGCTGCTGTGGTAGCACCGTTCTGAGACCAGCGGCCGGTGTTGCTTTATCCAAACTGACCAGTGTCGTCACTCGATTCGAAAACCCATCCTGCATCCCTGAGGCGAAGGTGAAGACACCACCGACCGCATTTCGCAAATCGTCGCGGGTCTTTGTTACCGCACTCTTCTCCTTCGTCAGCCGTTGGCCGGCTGCATCGCCGTTGCTTGCCGCCGTGACGACTTCCGGTGGCTGCGTGCCGCCCGACGGGAGCGCGCTCTTGGCATCGTTGAGCTTCTTCTCAGCGGCGTCGAGATCTTTCAGAACGATATGATCGTTGTCGGGATTGTTCTTGACGTAGAACTTCCCTCCTTCGACGTCCCCGACTAGGTCAACCAGGGCTTCCAGGTCACGCATCGCGGCTTCGTCTGCTTTTTTCGAAGACGTCAACCGTTTCAACGTATTGACTTGAGCGTCCGCTCTCTGGCGACGCTCCTCGCCGCGTTTGATTGCTGCATCGCTGTTCTTAATCGCGGACTCGACGTCCGCAATCTTCTGCTTGACCTCGTCGCTTAAAGGCGTAGGCGTGGGTGTCGCAGCCGGCGCAACTTCCTGCGCTGAAGCGTGGTGAACGTTGAGTAACAGGAAAACAGAGAAGATGGCGAGTAGAAGCGAGCGGGGGTGTCGCAACATTAAGATTCTCCAAATTGTGTACTACTAGCTCGTTTTGCGAAGCTGTTCTGTAAGAACCGAGAAAGTCGGCTGACTAAGTGCTACTTCAAGGCAGTAAAGACGGTCGTAAGCCTGGAGGACCAACCCTGTGGTGAAAGTCGCGTGGATTAATACGCTCTTCCCACGGGCGCCGTCAAGTTATTTTGCGTGGTGTCCACTTTCGCTTCGTGGACAGACCTCAGTCCCGCTCTCATATGGTCTGAAGCGCAAAAACATTTCAGTGTTTCAGACAACTTGCTGGAGTACCGCCGGCGAAAATCGTAGAATCATGCCTCCCATGACCAAACGTCTAGTGATAATCCTGCTGCTGTCCTGCTCGTCGATCTATGCTCAGGCGCAAAAAGATCTGCCGAAACTCCTGAGCGTGCGCGAGCAACAGGCGGTGCGCGAGAGTTGGCTGAAGAAACGACTCGACACGATGCTCCTGCCGATGATGCGCCAGCAGAAGATTGACATGTGGATCGTGGTCAACGAAGAGTTTCACGCCGATCCGGTAACGGAGTACATCGCGCCGCCGCTTCCCTACGTCGGCAGGCGCGACTTCTTCATCTTCGCCGATCGCGGCGGCGACAAACTCGATCGCATCGCCCTCGTCCGTTATGCGGAAGAACACTTGAAATCCTTTTTCGAAGTTTTGAATCCTCCAGGCCGAGACATCGGCTCCACCTTGCTCAATATCGTTAAAGAACGAAACCCCAAAACAATCGCGCTGAACATGGGCGGCACGCGTGGCGCGACCAACGGTCTCACGCACGATTCCTACAAGTTTCTGACTGAAACTCTCGGTGCTGATTACTCATCGCGATTCGTCTCAGCCGCGCCGTTGATCGTCGAATACATGGACACGCGGCTGCCTGAAGAGCTCGAAACTTATCGCACTGCCGTTGCGCTGACCGATGTTTTGACGCAGCGCGCGTTTTCAAACGAAGTGATCACGCCGGGCAAGACGACAGTCGGCGACGTGCGCTTTTGGTTCCTGCAACAACTCAATAATTTCGGTCTAAGCACCTGGTTTCAAGCTGATATGCGCATCCAGCGACAGAACCACGAGACCGGCAAGACGCTTCAGTTTCTTGACGTTGCTGAAGAGTCGATGGTGATACAGCGCGGCGACGTTATTCACATCGATTGTGGATTGAACTACATGGGCTTGAGCACTGACTGGCAGAAGATGGGCTACGTCTTGCGCCCCGGAGAAAAGGATGCTCCCGAGGGCCTGAAGAAAGCGCTCTCGAATACGAATCGACTTCAGGACGCGCTCTTCACGCACATCAAGCCCGGCGCAAAAGGCTTCGAAGTTTATGACGCCACCATGGCAGACATGAAGAATCTCGGGATCGAAGCGATGATCTATTCGCACTCGGTCGGTAACCAGGGACACGCGCTCGGCGCCAGTATCGACTTTCGTCGCCCTGCCGCAGGCGCGCCGCTTGAACCGCCGTTTCGCGAGGGCTCTTACACGTCGATCGAGTTGAACACGAGCACGCCGGTTCCGGAGTGGGGCGGACAGAAAGTCACGATCATGATGGAAGACGATGCGTACTTAACGAAGGACGGAATGAAGTGGTTTCGACCACGACAAACCGCGTTCTACTTGATCCGGTGAGTTCTCTGCGGTCCCCTGCGTTCTCTGCGTTTTACGAGCGCCTTTAACGCAGAGGGCCGCAGAGACCGCAGAGAAGAGCGCCTCAGGTCTGCTCCTGTAGCAACTGCACAAACTGCTGTAACTCCGCCAGGTTTAGATCAGACACGGCCCAGTAAGTCATCCCCGCGTTGGACCAGCGAATCAGGTTGTACCCCTGCCGTTCCGAAGCTTTCTCATTTTTGACCGGCGCTTCCGTTGTAGGCCACACGAACACGTTGATCGAATGTTGCCGGCGTTGATAGACGAGCGCGGCGACCGGACGGTTGCCGATGTAATCAAGCCTGCCTCCATACAAGCTGAATCCCTGCTGGCTCAGGTCCTTCACCGTTGGTGAGAAATCGAGTTTGCCGTCGAACCATGGTTTCACTGTGTGTTGATTTGAAGATGGCACGTCAGCCAAATGATCGCCCATGAGCGAGCGCACGTGACTGGCGACCACTTCCTGAGCGAGCACGTCGTCCGGTGATTGCCGCGAAGAGAACGTAGCGATAGTCCAGATGATGACTACGGCTGCGAACAACGATACAGCCGCGACGGCCCATCGCCAGCGAAACACGAACGACTGCGGTTCTTTCTCACGACGCAACGCCGAGCGCAAACGTTTTTCAAGATTTGCGGGAGGGTCGAAGCGAAGCGCGTTGTCGCTCAATCGCGATTGCAAACTGCGTAGCGCTTCGTAGTTTTGGGCGCAACCGGGACAATGCGCCAGGTGCTTTTCGATTTCGATACTCTTCACCAGATCCAACTCGCCGTCGAGATAGCCGTGGATCAATTCATGCGTTTGCTGACAACTCAATGCTTGCCTCCTTTCCCATCCGGCTGGCGAGTAGCGCTTGCAGTCGTTTGCGCCCGCGCGCCAGCCGCGACATGACAGTACCCAGCGGCAGGTCTACCACATTGGCAATCTCCTTGTATGACAGTTCTTCCATTTCGCGAAGCACCACTACTTCGCGAAATTCGACGGGCAGTTCCTGTAAAGCAGCCCTCACGATCTGCGCGTCAACGCTGCGCAGGAACAACATCTCGGGATCTGCGAAGTCGAGTCCCAGCTCGTCGAGCTTGTCGTCGATCGGATCGGAGAGCGTCAACATACGATTCTTTTGTAACCACGTGTAGCAGGTGTTACTTACGATCGTCAGTAGCCAGGCGCGGCTGTTCCCGCCGTAGTAACCACTGAACGACTTGAAGGCACGCAGGAATGCTTCCTGAACGATGTCTTCGGCGTCCTGATGGCTGTGAATCAACCAACGGGCAAGGTTGTAGGCCGCAGCCAGGTGTGGCAGTGCAACTTCCTCAAATCGACCGGCTCTGCTTTGCTCCGACATCCTTCTAACTTAAGACTCGATTCGATGCCATTTTATTCCCACTGCCTCAAACCCGCATCAACGGGGAATATCTGCGCCAAGATCGAGGTCTTTACAGCCGGAAGCAATCTTAACGAGGGAGTGAGAGAAATGAATAACTTGATCAACTGGCTGCTCAATTCGCCATCCGACGGCCCGCGAGCAACTCTTGTAATCCGATTAATGGCTGGTTCAGTCTTTTTCTGGGAAGGGGTGATGAAATTTGTTTTTGCCAACCAGGGCGTGGGACGTTTCACAAAACTCGGTTTTCCGGCGCCTCATTTCACCGCCACTGCTGACGGCTGGTTCGAGATCATCGGCGGCCTGCTGCTGCTCAGCGGCTGGTTGACGCGACTAATTGCGATTCCGTTCATCATCGAGATGATAGTGGCAATGGCATCGACGAAGATCCCGTTGTATCTGGGCACGTCGCCGCTGCCGTTGCCACCGGTGCCTCCGCAGATCGGTTTCTGGGCCGTGTTGCACGAGATTCGTTCGGAGTTTGCGCAACTCTCGTGCTGTCTGTTCCTGCTGCTGACCGGTCCAGGACCGTGGTCCATCGACGCACTGTTGGCGAACAGGCGCAAAGAGGTGGAAGCACTGCCGCGCAACGGACTTACGTCAGCCGTTCCGGCGCGTTGACTGCCTGTTTCGAACCGCGCTTGCGAAGAGACGGAACAAGCATCGGCACTGCTTGGCGGTACTCTTCGTAAGCGTGGCCATACTCACGAACCAGATCGCGTTCTTCGAATTGGATGGCCAACAGAATGTAAGCGGTCGTTGCTATTGAGAACAGCAGGTGCGCAAACGTCATCACGGGCGTCATCCAGAACGCAAACAGCCAACCGATATAGAGCGGGTGTCGCACGAGACGATATGGACCAGGAGTCACAAACTGCATCGCAGTATCTGTTTGGCCACGAAGGTATCGCCACACCTGACGCATGCCAAACAAGTCGAAGTGATTGATCAGGAAAGTTGAGTAAAGGATCAGTGCCCAACCAAACGCAAACAACCCACGCAATACGAGCCGCCCGGTAGGATCCTCTACCGACCAAACCACCCCACCTAACGGCCGCCAGAACGTAAACAACAGGATCAGCGCGACACTCGAAAACAGAACATAAGTCGAGCGTTCGATCGGCTTCGGCACGATTCTGGTCCACCATTGTTTGAACCACTTGCGCGCCATCACGCTGTGCTGCAAGGCGAATAACGTCAGTAAACCAGCATCAATCGCTAAACCGATGCCCAGCGGGCCGCTCGCGACGCCGTCGAGTGTTTTCGGAACACCAAAGTTACCGATGAACCCGATTGCGTAAAGAAAAGTCCCCAGGAAAACCACGTAACAGAAAGTTCCGTAGCCAAAGAAAAGCATTCGCTTGAGCATCGCAACGCCTCCAACTCCCCTGATTTGCGGCAGAGGATCGCGCGTTCTCGGTTTTTAGGCTATGGGAGTTTAGTCCCGGTTTGGATATACTCCGGGGCCTTCACATGGGACTTTTGTCTCGGTAGCGCGCGCGATGGTCAAGAGGGCAACACAACGCATTCGGTACTTACGCACTCCCGACGGCGTACAACTCGCGTGGGCTGAAGCCGGCGCCGGTCCCACACTCATCAAAGCCGCAAACTGGATGACCCATCTCGAATACGAGTGGGAGAGTCCTGTCTGGCGGCACTGGATTCGATTCTTCAGCGATCATTTCCGCTTCGTGCGTCACGATGAACGCGGATGCGGAATGACTGACTGGAATGTCGGCGATCTTTCGTTCGAGCGCTGGGTCGAGGATTTGGAAGCGGTGGTCGCGGTTACAGACCCGCAAGAGCCGTTTGCGTTACTGGGCATTTCTCAAGGCGCAGCAACATGTCTGGCGTATGCAGTGAGACATCCGGAACGTGTCTCGAAGCTCGTGCTGTACGGCGCTTACGCGCGCGGAACGTTTCGGCGCGGCGATCCTGACAAAGAGCGCTTGTATCGCGCGCTTATCGATATGACCCAACTCGGCTGGGGCAAAGACAATCCCGCGTTTCGCCAGGTGTTCACGTCGCGATTTATCCCAGGCGCAACTGAGGAACAAATAGGTTGGTTCAACGAGCTCTGTCGCAAAACAACTTCGCCCGAGATTGCGGCTCGACTCCTCGAGACACGCGCAACGATTGACGTCGTCGATCTGTTGGGCCAGGTGCAGGCGCCGACGCTCGTGCTTCACTCGCGCGACGACGATGTTACTCCGATTGCTGAAGGACATATTCTCGCCGCCGCGATCCCCGGTGCGCAGTTTGTCGAGCTTGATTCGAAAAACCACATTCTGCTCGAGAGTGAACCAGCATGGGAACGCTTCTGCACCGAAGTGCTCGACTTCATGGACCAGCAAGGTGTGGTCCATGGTGAAGATCCGGCGTTCGCGTCGTTGTCGCCGCGCGAGCGAGAAGTGCTGGCATTGATTACCGAAGGATTGAGCAACGCCGAGATAGCGGCTCGCCTCTCGATCAGTGAAAAAACCGTGCGCAATCACGTCTCGAACCTGTTCGACAAACTCGGCGTCTGGACGCGTGCGCAGGCAATGGTCTTCGCGCACGACCACGGGTTTCGAGCTACGTAGATATTCACAATGGACCTCGAACAGTTCAAGTTTCGCCGGCACAAACCTTTGGCGCTGGATCAGCGACTTTCTGCAAAACCACGTAGCGTTCACTCACTCGATCCGCACTCGATCACTCCGACTACGCCCGAAAGTCTCGGGGTGGTACATCTCTTCGGCTTTTGCCGGTGGGACGACGAATTGTCCGGGCGTCGTGGCGCGAACAACGTAGCTGTAGTTGTAAACGCCACCCCACAGCAGCGTGGTGAACGCCTCGGAACGTTCGTTTCGCAAGTTCTGATGGTCGAACCAGGTGCGGCGCCAGAGCCACCAATTCGACCCTGAAATCGATTCTTCTTTCTTGTCTTCCGGAATCCGCTCAGTTACCGCCAACTCGGGATTCAAAGTCTCAAAGCCTGCCGGCAAGTAATCGACTAACGCGACGTGATAGCGGCGCGACGGAGCCACCATCGTCACACGCACG
>Ga0126376_10001192_pt1 | contig 13863 bp, 10 predicted proteins | sample PanSoiMetPlot_15_FD_92760 | JGI IMG/M metagenome (GOLD analysis project Ga0126376, IMG submission 92760) | Tropical forest soil microbial communities from Panama - MetaG Plot_15 | ecosystem: Environmental > Terrestrial > Soil > Tropical forest > Bulk soil | place: Panama | collected 2016-02-17
GCACGTACGTCAATGGTAGACGGCTTCCCTTACAAGGAAGAGGTTGGGGGTTCGAGTCCCTCCGTGCCTACCACGTTTGAAAGTTTGCGGAGTCGTAGTTCAGTTGGTTAGAACGCCGGCCTGACACGTCGGAGGTCGCGGGTTCGAGTCCCGTCGGCTCCGCCATTCACTTCCTTAGTTTCGACATAACCTCCCAATTTCCGAGCACATCGGTCTCTACTGACAGGAGAATACCTTCGTCGCATTGTTACTCCCAACTGCGATACATGCCTGAAACAAGCGACACCATGCGGTCGCTTCGCTGGCAAGGCTAACATCGCTTACTACGTGCTGATGATGCTGAATGGCGCTGATGTTTCTTGCTCGTAATATTGCAAGTCGGGCTATGTCGGCGAGTCTCAGTCAAATACCGGATCAACCGCTCGCAGCAGGGAGATTTGTGGGCGCTTTGTTTGAAGAAAAACAGCAAATATCTGACAAGAAGGTATTGACCCGGCGGCCGTTTTGACTAAAATCCTCCCCAACGGTGAATGTGGTTGCCGGGGTGAGGACGGTAACCAATAGAGGCTGAATGCCTCCGCCAACCTTGAGAGGCCGGTCCAAACCGGCCTTTCGGTTTTTTAGCCCGCACAAAAGCACCTATACTTAGCTACACAATGATTTCGGTCGCAGAAGCTATTCAGATCGTCAGACAGCAGACTCACACGCTGCCGGTGGAACAGGTGTCATTGCCACACGCACTCGGCCGTGTGCTGGCTCAGGACATCGTGGCTGATTCGGATCTGCCGCCTTTCGATCGTTCACAGATGGATGGTTACGCAGTTCGCGCAGTCGATGCGCAAGCCGCCCCTGTGCGTCTGCGAATAGTTGGTGAATCGGCGGCAGGCAGAGGCTGGCACAATCAGTTGGAAGAAGGACAAGCCGTGCGCATCATGACGGGCGCCCCTGTTCCTGCGGGTGCCGACAGTGTGCAGCAGGTCGAGTTAACTCATGAGCTCAAAGACGGCACGGTTGTCGAGTTGCTCGAAAGTGTCGAAGAGGGAAAGTCGGTCGTAAAGAGCGGCTCTGAAATTCAGGCCGGTGAGACTGTCTTGAGCGCGGGTACAATGATCAATGCGGCGATGATGGCTGTACTCGCTGCGTTCGGTTACGCAACCGTGGATGTGTTTCGCCGCCCGCGCGTTGGTGTGCTTGCCACCGGCACTGAACTTGTCGGCGTCGATCAAAAACCCGGACAGGATCAGATTCGCGATTCAAACAACTACTCGATTGCTGCTTACGCGGAACTGGCCGGCGCTGTTGTCGAGCGTTTGCCGTTGACTGGCGATGAGACTTCGCTGCTCGCGGAAGAAATCACTAAAGCTGCGAAGACTTGCGATCTAATCGTCACTTCGGGCGGCGTATCGATGGGTGTTTATGACCTCACAAAATCGGCGCTGAAAGAACTCCGTGCAGAAATATTCTTTGAACGCGTCGCGCTTCGCCCCGGCAAACCGACCGTGTTTGCGCGTCTGCCGACCGGCACGCTCATGTTTGGTTTGCCTGGAAATCCGGTCTCCGTAGCCGTGACATTCAACTTGTTCGCACGAACAGCAGCGCTCGCGATGCAGGGCGCAACGGAACCCGCGTTGAAGCGAGAAACCGCCGTGCTTGCTCGAATCGTAAAAGGAACATCGGACAGGGAAAGCTATTTGCCCGTGCAGTTAACTACAAACGATGATGGTGCGCTCATCGCGTTCCCGCTGAAGTGGGGCGGGTCATCAGACTTCGTCGCGTTTGCATTAACTACAGCGCTCGTGAGCGTGCCTGCCGGAACCAAAACACTCGAAGCCGGAACGTTAGTGAATGTAGTTCGACTGCCTTAGCCGTCTGCGGCTTAGGTCTGCACGATCGGCGCGATGCGTTCAGTCAACCCCCTGAAGCCAAGAAATCCCGGCAGACGCTCGATACGATTTCCGATCTTCTGATCGAACAACTCCAACCCATCCTTACCCGGAAACAATGTGGCCATCACGTAGTTGGCTTCAGTCCTGGGCTTTGCACCCTGACCCACCGGCGTCCAGAATTTTCCGATGACGAACCGCGCGAGAATTCTGGAAAACTGTGTCTCCGCGAGCTTCACGCGCGCAACATTCCAGTAGAAGCTTCCGTGAATGGACTCTTCCTGCACGATGCCGATCAATAACTGTTTCAACACAGGATGGCCGGCAAGATCGGCGAGCCGTCGATAGGCATTCATCGCAGTGATCTCATTGATCGCGCCCCACACCATGTGCGCACCGTGAAAATATTTTCCGAACGGACGCGATGCATGGTCCACCAGGTAACTGCCGATCAAGTAGAGACGCGGAATCTTGCGCGTCGCTTCGACCTGCCAATTCTTTCCAGTCGGGTATCCCGCCTCGGCAAGAAATCGATTAAGTAGATTGCCGTGATGCAGCTCTTCGATACTCCAGCGATCCATGAACTTCCTGATCACGGGATCCTTTCCGGTCGGTGTGCGCCGTAATTCCTGGTAGTACATGTCGGTGAAGTATTCGATGTCGCGCATGTAAACAAGCACCGGAAGAAACGCAGGGTTAATGGGATAATCTTTGATCTCGTTCCAGCGAATGCTATTCACATACTCCTTTGATAGAGCGCGGGGTTGTCGCTCATACCACTCGAGTACCTCTGTATCAGTCTCGAACACGGGGAACCTCCGAGTTTCAAATAGTCGATTACTCTACGATCAATGGCAAACAAACGGATTTTTGTTACTAGATGTTCTGTTATCAGATCAACCCAGGCTCGGCGGGGAAGAAGACATTGAGACCAACCCGAATGAGGGCCCTCGTCCCGGTTCGGGTGCAGAATAGACGCAAACGTGGTCGAATGTCGAGATCTACTTGCCGAGAAGCAGTTTTTGGTATCTACTTTTGGTGAATGGCACAGCTTTCGCACGTCGATGACCAGGGCCGTGTCCGCATGGTCGACACCGGCGCCAAAGAGATTACGCAACGACGCGCAGTCGCGTCGGCACGAGTTTTGATGACTAAAGAGACTGTCGCGGCGTTACGAGAGCATCGCACTCCGAAGGGAGATCCGCTCGAAGCCGCGCGGCTCGCGGGAATCATGGCCGCCAAACGAACCTCGGATCTGATCCCGCTCTGCCATCCGCTGCCACTGACGCATATCGACGTGCAGGCGACCTTGGAAGAGACTGGTGTGGCGCTTCGGGCGGAGGTCTCGACAAACGCGCAAACGGGTGTCGAGATGGAGGCCCTTACGGCCGTTTCAGTCGCCGCGCTGACTGTTTACGACATGTGCAAGGCGCTGGAGAAAGGCATGACCATCACCAACTTGCGGCTGGAGAGTAAAACCGGTGGGAAATCCGGGGATTATGAAAGGGTTCGGGAACCTGCCGAGTCCATTGTGCGTTAATCACGGCGGGACTAGAATAAGGCCAAAATTCCCGCCCGAGTTACCGGAGAGTTGAAGATGAGATTAAGGCTATCAAACGATGCGCGACCCCAGGCAATGACGCTGCTTATCGCGGCTACCATTTCCGTGGTGCTATGGTTCATTCCGTTCGCCGAATTTCTGACTTACCCGTTCAGAATTTTCGTGACGTTCATCCATGAAGGCGGACACGCGCTCGCTGCCTTGCTCACCGGCAACTCCGTCGCGAGTCTGAGCGTGGCGATGAACGCGAGCGGCGAAACCTACACCACGCAGGGCGGCCTATTTTCTCAAGTCTTCATCTCTAGCGCCGGCTATCTCGGATCGATGGCCTTCGGTGCACTGTTGCTGATACTGATTCGCAAAGCGGTCGCCGCGCGCATCGTGTTGCTCGGTTGCGCGATTTTTGTTTTCGGCCTGACGATGATCTACGGATTGATCAAACCGATCTTTTCGATGAGTGCGTGGTCGGGAATTCCGTTCACCTTACTCGCCGGCACGATCCTCTCAGTTGGTTTGATTTTGATTGCGAGGTTTGCGAGCGCGAAAGTAGCAACGTTCTTCGTCAGCTTCCTGGCGGTGCAGAGTGTGTTGAATGCGCTTTTCGATCTGAAGACACTTTTCTCGCTCTCGTCACCATTCGGATCTACGGTTCAGACGGATGCAGTGAATATGTTCAATGCGACCGGCATTCCCGCGATCTTCTGGACTGTGATTTGGATCGCGCTCGCGCTGGGAATCCTGTGGTTCGCGATGCGTCTCTACGTCGCCGGCCGCGACAAGAGCTACCAACCCGATCTTCCCTTCGAAGAAACACCACCAGTTTAAATCCGCGTTTTTAATCAGCGGCATCCGCGGCTAAAAAACAAACTTCGCCTGGATTTGAAACACTCGCGGCGGGTCGATGTTCGCGAAGGCAGGGATTGCAGTCGCCGAAGTGCCCACAGCCGCAACAAACTGCCCGAACGTCGGCAGCGGAGTCTGGCCGATTCCGAAGACAGTCACACCACGACCAAGGAAGTTTCCATGATTGAAAAGATTGAAACCTTCCAATCGCACCACGATCGCTTTGCTCTCTGAAAATCTGAAGCGTTTTTCGACAAACGCCGCCACGTCCGAAGTGGGCGTGCCGCGAAATGAGGACTTGCTGAGGACCACCCCGTTGATCAGGGGCCGATCATTGTTGAGGCCGTCACCGTTGTCGTCCCGGCCCGTCGTAGCATTGAACGGACGCGCAGAGGCAAACGTCGAAACGGTGCCACCTGTAATATCGAACGGAAAGCGGTAGAGAAACGTGATCACTGCGCGGTGACGCTGATCGACAACGCTTGGTCCACGCTCAATCTCTCCCAGCTGACTGATGTCACTCTCATTCGGGCCGATCCCGTTGCCGTCCGGTTCGAAAGTATTCGTCGCCTTTGATAACGTATAGCTGACCGACGCAAACAGGTGCCGATTGCCCCGGTAGCTGAACTGAGTCTGCAAGCCATCGTAATCGGCGACACCGAGATTCATGATCACGTTCACCTGACGCACGCCGCCCGGGGCCGGCAAAATCGGCCGCTTGGTGTTCGCAATGGCGACCGACCGAGTAGGTGTAGCTGCCGAACGCTCCACGAACGGCGCCGGTGCATTCAAATCAACAGTCCGGTCGAGATTGGACCAATGCTGGTGCACGTAGTCGGCGCCGAAAAACATGCCCTTGAAGAATTCACGCTCTGCGCCGATTGTGAAAACCTGGCTGCGCGGATTCACCAGCTTGTCCGGATAATTCGGCAGCAGATCGAAGTTAAGCCCAAATCTCGCGAACTGCTCGCGATAAAAATCGCGTAAACCGGCGCGGATAGTGATATCGCGAGCCGGAAGCTGTTTTGCAGGGATCGTCTTCGGATCGACCAGGACGGGTAGACATGAGCCGACAAGGCACGTCGGGAATCCGACCGGATCTGTGGGAGTCGCAGTGTAGGTTGTCAAACCGTCGAGTCCGTTCACGAGATAACCAGCGACTTGATTCGCGCGAATCTGCGTGTAATACATCGCGTAGCCACCGCGAATCACCAGGCGGGAGTCGTCGCCCGGATGCCAAGCAAAACCGATGCGTGGGGCGAAGTTTTTCTTGGCGTCAGTGAGCGTCTGGCGGTCATAACGGAGTCCAACGTTCAGAGTGAAGTCGCGACGCAAATGCATGTCGTCCTGCACGAAGGCGGTGTTAAGCCACTGTGGCAAGTCGTAGCTGCTGATGCCGAAGTTAATCGGCTGGGTATAGCTCTGCACGTCGTTCAGTGTTAGCTGACCGAACGGCTTGGTAGTATTGTTGAAGAACGTGAACGTTCCCAGAATCGCCGTGCCGGGCTCACTGCCGGTTCCTCCTGATCGGTGATGGACGATGCCGCCGCCGAAACGCAGGTAGTGTTTCCCGATGGACCACGACAGCGTGTCAGAGAACTGAACCTGATGGCTCCACAAGTCCGAGGCGCGTGACTGTCCGATAGTAAAAGGCACTGCGCCGCCGCGCGTGTAAGTGGTCGAGAGCGTCTTTGCTTCCCACAACGTGACCGGATCGCCATGCAAATAAGCGAATCGCGCTTCGTTCAAAACTCGCGTATTGATCACCGTTGTGTGATTGACCTGCGTGGTCCATGACCGGCGGGAGTAACGACGCGCGACGCTCGGTGCATTCGTGCCACCGACTGCGTCCTGCGGATTGTCGTCGTAGAACCGATCGACATTCACGCGGAACATCAGATTCTGGTTCAACGTCAACTTGTGGTCCACACGTCCATCGAACAGAAACTGCCGGTAGTGACCCGTGACTGCGAGATTGCCATCTGCGGGTAACACAAACGCCGGCAATGAAGTCGAAAGAAACGTGGTGCGATTCTGTCGTGTGTAGTCGGCAGTGGCGAAGAAAAAGGTGCGATCTTTGACGATTGGACCACCAATCGTCACCGAATATTGTTGCAGCGCATCTGGTATATCGACCGGGCTGATCGCCTGAAGCGTCGCCGGCGTCACGCAGGTAGGCACCGATGGCGGGCAGAAATTCTTAGTCGAAAAAGAATCAGCCTGCCAATCGCCCGGACGAATCAGAACCAGTCCTTCACCATGGACATTGTTGGTCCCCGACTTGGTAACGATGTTCAAAGCTGGGGCTGCGGTCCAGCCATACTCGGCCGAGAACGCATTCGAGATCACAGCCATCTCCTGAATCGCACCCAACGGAACCGTGGCGATCGCCGTCTGGCGACCCCAACCTTCGTCGTTGTTCGCACCATCGAGTGTAACGGTGGTGGTGCGGCGCGAGCCTGCGCCGGTGATGAAGTAGATTTGATTGACGAAGAGATCGCCGGTTCCTTTTCCCTGTCGAAACGAGGAGTTGAGTAACGGCAGCGAGGAAACCTTGCGGCCGAGGATCGGTGTCTCATTAATTCGCTCGCCGTTAAGCGGCAACCCAATCTGTGGATCGGCGCGCACGCCTTCGGCCGTGCCGTAAACGGTGACTTGGGCCGTCTGCGATCCGGCGAGGAGCGTGACTTTCAACATCGCAGTCTCGCCTGAGCGCAACGATAAATCCTGTCGCTCTTCAGTGCCGAACCCTTCGCGCGCCACCGTGACCTTATAAGTGCCGGTCAACGACAACGCGACAAACGTGGCGCGCCCGTCCGTTCCTGAGACTGCATCGCGCGAGTCGCCGGTAGCAGTATTGAGCACTGTGACTCGCGCCTTCGTTACTACTGCCCCTGTTTGATCCGTGACGACGACGATCATCGTCGCTGTGTTTGGAGACTGCGCCGCTGTGAGCGTCACGAATGCAGAGAGGAGCAGCAGCAGAGAAAGTACGTACTTCAATTTCATGCGGATCACCTGAGGTTAGGGTTCGAAGGAAAGATTGTGAGACTAAAACCTAATTACTACCACTTGTCGTTGGCATCGTAAGATTTGAGTTAACTGAGAACGACGACGACCTGTTCGACGAGGTGATGAACTCCGGCGAGGACTTGCGGGCGACTTTCGATTGTTACTGCGACCACGACCATCAGCGTGAGTACGAGCCATGGCACAAAGCGGACGAGAGAAGCATTGCTTACGAGCAGATGCGGATCTTTACCGGCAAGCTCAACCAGTCGCCTGACTCTTCCTTTGACTCCCAGTAAGTCGTCGTCCGCGGTGAGAAATCCGGAAACAGCCGCCGGCAGAATCTGGCGTTGTCCCTCCGGAATCATGCGCGCGATTCGCACCAACGCGGACGCGAGGTTCAAAGCCATTATCGAACTCTTTTGCGCGGCATACTCATCAGCCGCCGACTCCGATGCTTCACTCCACGCTCGATCGAGCGAGCGCCCGCACGGAATAATCAACAACGCCGCACGACTCACGCGCATCACGGAGCGCTTGAAATTGTCGCGCGCAGCGAGATGTCCATACTCGTGAGCGAGTGCGGCGCCGAGCTCTTCGTGACTAAGCGATTCAAAAACGTGACTCGCGATAAACAGTCGCGGGCGAATCGCGCCGACGACGGCGATGATCGGAAACGAGTGTTGCAGGATGAAAGTCGGAACCGTGATCGTTTCAAGCTCAACGCGAGTTGAAGCCGTTCGCCAGTCTCGCAGTAGCGAACGTGTCGCGAGCCACGAGCGGAGTCCACGCCAGGTCGCGAGGCCGACGCCGATCGCCGAAAGCGTCGCGAGCAAACCGAGTTTCCAGCTCACTGACTCATTCGTCGTGTGTGGTTCGTAAGCGAGGTACGACGGAATCATGAAGAAAGCGATCGCGATGACTGCAAGGACGGGCGGCCCGATGCGCATCACGAAGAGGATCTCAGCGCGTGTGCGCGCAGAACACTTTCGCAGCAGCGGCCGGCAGGCACGACCGAAGCCAGCCGCCAGCATCGTTGCAGTTGCGTTGATGGTCAGCAGCAGGGCGAGTACGAGCGTGATGCCGAGAAACGTGTACATCTAGGTGTTCCGGCGCAGCTCTCGTTTCTTTTCCTGGACCAGGCGATCGAGCTCGTCGAGCAGCTCTCGATCTCGTTCGCTGATGGTGTCGACAATGCAGGCGAGCACTGGTTCGACTTCATCCGCGCCGTGGCCCAACAATCCGTCGACGACGTCTTCTTTAATGCCGCGATCGAGTTCTTCCCGCGACACCACGGGTGCATAAAGAAACGCGCGACCGTCCTTGCGGCGCTCGAGCAGTTTCTTTTTGAAGAGACGGTCGAGCGTGGTCATCAGGGTGGTGTAAGCGATCTGCTCGTTGAAGATGCGGTGAATGTCACGCACGCTTACTTCACCGAGCCGCCAGGTCTCTTCCATCACCTGGCGTTCGAGCTTACCGAGAGCAAAACAGGCAATTTCGCGCGGCCGGCGAAATCCACGCAGCAAAAAACGAGAAGTTTTCATGGGAAGGCATTGTAGCTACAGATTACACAGATCTCCAGCCAAAGATTTAAACGGATCGAGGGTTAAAATCCGCGTTCATCCGCGGCTAATAGGCCCATTTGGTGCTCGCGCGGTCTCGCGTTATCATGAGTGGTTTTCGTCTCGCGCAAATTTTCGTCTGTATGCCGGAAGAAGCCATTCAAGTTAAGGGAGCCCGCGTTAATAACCTCAAAAACGTCTCCTTTTCGGTGCCGATCAACAAGATGACGGTGGTCACGGGTGTGAGCGGGTCGGGTAAGTCGTCGCTCGCGTTCGACACGATCTATGCCGAGGGGCAGCGACGTTACGTCGAATCGTTGTCCGCGTACGCGCGCCAGTTTCTGGAGCGGATGGACAAGCCGGACGTCGACGAGATCCAGGGGATCGCGCCCGCCATTGCTATTCGCCAGAAAAACTCAACGCGCAATCCACGTTCAACTGTCGGCACGCAGACCGAGATCTACGACTACCTGCGACTGCTCTTCGCCCGTGTGGGAGAAACATTTTGTCGTGTTTGCGACAGGCTGGTGACGCGCGACTCGCCCGAGTCGATTGCGGATGAAGTGCTGTCGAAGGTCGCTGAAGGCACGAGATTTTATGTGCTCTTTCCGGCGTCGGCAGGCTTGAGTGAGCCGGAAAAGAAGGCTTCACGCAAGAAGTCCGCGTCATCGCGACAATGGTTGACAGCGCACCTCATGAGCCTCATGCAGCGAGGCTTTACGCGTCTTTATGTAGCCGGACAAACGATTGACCTGCAATCGCCGGACGACTATCCGCGCGACGATTTCAAGGACGTTTACGTGTTGGTCGACCGTTTGGTCGCGCGATCTGATGTGCGTCAACGTCTGGTCGATTCACTCGAGATCTGTTTCCAGGAAGGACACGGCACTGCACTCATCGAAACCGCCGAGCCCGAGCCGAAGCGACTCTTTTTCTCCGAACGTTTTGAGTGCAAGTATGACCATACGGTTTACGCGACGCCTGAACCACGTCTCTTTAGTTTCAACAATCCTTTCGGCGCCTGTCCCACTTGCCAGGGCTTCGGAAACACGATCGGGCTTGATCTCGATCTGGTGATTCCCAATCCCGGCTTGTCACTGAAAGACGGCGCGATCGAGCCATGGACCAAGCCGCAACACGAGTGGGCCATGCAGGAGTTGAAACAGTTCTGTCGCGCCGAAAAGATCTCGATGACCGTGCCGTTCAATCAACTCTCACGCTCGGATCAACACGCGATCATCGAAGGTCGTGACGATTGGGCTGGTGTGCGTGGCTTCTTCGATTGGATGGAAACGAAGAAGTACAAGCTGCACGTACGCGTCTTCCTTTCAAAATATCGTGGCTACACTTTGTGCCCGGACTGCGGCGGCGGACGGCTGCGCCAGGAGGCGCGCGACGTAAAAGTCAGTGGCAAAACCTTGCCTGAGATCTGCGCGCTTTCGATCAAGGACGCGGATCAGTTTTTCGACACACTCGAGCTCTCAACCGAGCAGACCGCGATCGCTGAACGAATACTTTTCGAAGTGCGGCGCCGTTTGCGATTTCTCGTTGAAGTGGGGCTGGATTATCTGACCCTCGATCGTCTCGCATCGACACTTTCAGGCGGTGAGGCACAGCGGATTCAACTCGCCACGAATCTCGGTTCGTCACTTGTCGGTGCGCTGTACGTTCTCGACGAGCCGTCGATCGGTCTCCATCCGCGTGATAACGATCGTCTGATTCGGCTGCTCAAGAACCTGCGCGACATCGGCAACACAGTGCTCGTCGTCGAACATGACGCGGAGATGATGCGCTCGGCCGATCACATACTCGACATCGGTCCCGCCGCCGGCGAGCTCGGTGGCCGCGTCATGTACGAGGGCGATTTCAAAGGACTGCTCGCTGACGAATCTTCGCTGACCGCGCGTTACCTAAGAGGCGACGCGGAGATCAAAGAGCCGCGACAACGTCGCCCCATGCAAAAGCGGCGGCTCATCGTCCAAGGCGCAGCCGAACACAATCTCAAGTCGATCGACGTCGAGATCCCGCTCGACATGCTCGTCTGCATTACCGGAGTGAGTGGCTCCGGAAAGTCGACGTTGATTCACGACTGCATTTACGCCGGACTGAAGAAACAACGCGGCGACTGGCAAGGTCACGTGGGCGCGTTTCAGAAACTCGAAGGCGGGCAGTTTATCGATGACGTGATTCTCGTGGATCAGTCGCCAATCGGCCGCACGCCACGTTCGAATCCCGTCACGTATATCAAAGTGTACGACGCGATTCGCGAAGTTTTCTCTTTAACACGCGAGGCGCAGGCACGCGGCTTCGATCCGTCGCACTTCTCTTTCAACCTTCCTGGCGGACGTTGTGAGGTTTGCCAGGGCGACGGCACAGTTACGGTCGAGATGCAGTTTCTCGCGGACGTCGAATTGGTTTGTGAAGAATGTAAGGGTACGCGTTTCAAGCAACAGATTCTCGATATTCGTTATCGCGGTAAGAACGTTCACGAAGTGCTCAACATGACTGTGCGCGAGGCGATCACGTTCTTTCGTGAAGTGCCGAAGATTACGAATCGACTGCGCGTGCTTGACGACGTCGGGCTCGGTTACCTGCGTCTGGGCCAGTCAGCCACAACGCTTTCGGGCGGCGAAGCACAACGAATCAAACTCGCCGCTCACTTGCTTAAGCGCACCGGCGCGAAAACACTCTACATTTTCGACGAGCCGACGACTGGTCTGCACTTCGACGACATCAACAAGCTTCTCGCGGCGTTTCGTGCTTTGATCGACGCTGGCGGATCGCTGTTGGTGATTGAACACAATCTTGACGTGATCAAGACCGCCGATCACATCATCGATCTCGGCGCCGAGGGTGGCGATGCCGGCGGCTATGTTGTCGGCACCGGCACACCTGAAGAGATAATGAGGATACCCGAGTCGTACACTGGTCGATTTCTCCGCGACTACCTTGCGAAATCAAACGGCCATCTCAAATAAGAGGTCAAATAAGATCCCGTTGCGACGGCGTTTCTTGTACGTCGCGCTCATCTACGTCGTATTCCTGGTGTTCCTGTTGTCGATCGAGATGATGACGCGAATCGCGTTTCCGCGCGTCGAGAGTCTCGAACTGTTTGTTGCCACGCCGCAACAGCGGATGCAGGTTGCAAGTGCGGAGCAGTCGTCGATCTTTGAAGGCGATCCGTTGCTGCTCTGGCGTTTGAAACCGAATTTGGACCATGCAATCTGGGATTACACCGTAGTCTCAACGAATGCGGAGCACTTTCGCGCCGATTATTCTATCGGGCGCAAACCCGCAGGGGCATTTAGAGTTGTTTGCCTTGGCGATTCGGTCACGTTTGGTTATCGCGTGCCGCCTGTCTGGCCCGACAAGCCGAAGGATTACGATCCGGAGTGGCAGCCGTTTCCGATGCTGCTCGAGAAGGAGCTCCGCAAAGCAAATCCGAACCGGCAGATTGAAGTGTTTCCGATGGCTGTGCCGGGTTACACGAGTCACCAGGGACTCGCGTGGCTACGGCGCGATATCGACTACCTCAAGCCTGACATGGTGATCGCGAGTTTTGGTTGGAACGATGCGAGTGTGAGCGACGTGCCCGATCGGCTGGCGATTGATACACGCTGGTTTCCGGTGTCGATTCGCTGGCTCATAGATCACAGCCAGGCGTTTGCACACGCGACGCGCTGGTTACGGTCGCGCAATAAACCAACGCTGCACGCTGCGGTGGCGCCGGTTCCGCGCGTTTCTGAAGCGGAGTACGTCAACAACTTTACGGAGACCGTGAATCTCGCGCGCTCACGTAACGCGTCAGTGATCGTGATCGGCGCGCCGTATCGCGACAGCACGACCAATCCGCCCGAAGCGCAGTTGATGACACGTTATCGCACGTCGTTGAAGTCGGCGATGCAGCAGAGCCAGACGCCTTATCTCGAGATACTCGAATTAACCGAAGCGGCGGGCAGCGTTAATCAGGGCTTCTTTGGTGAATTGATCCACCCGAACCATATCGGTCATCGCCTCATGGCCTCCGAACTCCTCAAGTTCATGGCCCAACGCCACCTGCTCGGCGATTTGAACGTTCCCGACTTCGTTCCGTAATTTAGCCACGGATTACACGGATTTTTTACGGATAATCCGTTTTTTAATCCGCGTTATCTGTGGTTACATATTAGAGGAGGGAAGATGTCTCTTAGCAAACAGATTGTTTCTGATTTAACTGCGTCGATGAAGGCGCAGGATGCGAGCCGCACGTCGACGTTGCGGATGGTGAAGGCGGCGATGATGAACCGCCAGATCGAGAAAGGTTCCGAGCTGGACGACGACGACATGCAGAAACTGCTGCGCTCGCTCGTCAAGCAACGACGCGACTCAATCGAGCAGTACGAAAAAGCCGGCCGACAGGAACTGGTCAACAAAGAAAAGGCCGAAATCGACGTCATCGAAACCTATCTGCCCCAGGCCGCGTCGCAGGAACAGATCGAGCAAGCCGTCGCCGCCGCCATCGCGGAAACAGGCGCGAGTTCCATCAAAGACATGGGCAAAGTGATGAAAGCCGCCCAGGCCGCTCTGGCCGGCAAAAACGCCGATGGACGCACCATCAGCGAGGTCGTAAAAGCAAAGTTGAACTCATAGCCACGCGGTTGCTTGAACTTCGTCGTTTCCGTATAATTCACAGCTTGCTCGAAGGCACGGGGTCTTGTCCGGTGGGTTTCGCGCCCACTTTTTCTTTTGGGGCGAGAACCGCGAAGATGGCAATGGGAAACGAATCGATTGCAGCAAGAGTTCAGGAATTGGCTGAACGAGTGGCAATCGACCACGGCCTCGAGCTGGTTCACACCGAAGTAGCCGGCCCTGAGAACAAGCCTATTGTTCGTATATTCATTGATAAGCCGAACGGTGTAACCCACGAGGATTGCTCGGAAGTGAGCACTCATCTGGGGACGATCCTGGATGTGGAAGATTTCATCCATGCTTCCTACACTTTGGAGGTATCGTCACCCGGACTCGA
>Ga0126376_10001193_pt1 | contig 13863 bp, 12 predicted proteins | sample PanSoiMetPlot_15_FD_92760 | JGI IMG/M metagenome (GOLD analysis project Ga0126376, IMG submission 92760) | Tropical forest soil microbial communities from Panama - MetaG Plot_15 | ecosystem: Environmental > Terrestrial > Soil > Tropical forest > Bulk soil | place: Panama | collected 2016-02-17
CGGCGCCGCCTGGTGCCGGGACCGGGCCATCGGATTGTCGGCACAACGCCGGCTGCCGCGCTGGGCACGGCGGCCGTTCCGCCTGCCGGCACCGGCAACGGCAGCGGCGCTCGACCCGGCCCGCGACGTCGCGCTGTTCGCCGATACCTTCAACACCTACTTCGAGCCCGACAACCTGGCCGCCGGGGTGGCGGTGCTGCGCCGCCTCGGCTTTCGCGTTCATCCGCTCGGCGGCGCGGCCGCGCCGGCGCGGCGCCCGGCCCCATTGTGCTGCGGCCGCACCTACCTGTCGGCCGGACTGGTGGAGGCGGCGCGCCACCAGGCGCGGCGCCTCCAGGACGCGGCGCGGCCGTTCGTGGAGGCCGGCATTGCCATCGTCGGCCTCGAGCCGTCCTGCCTGTTGACGCTCAAAGATGAATTTCCGGTGCTGCTGCCCGGCGCCGACACCGAGCGCCTGGCGCAGCGGGCGTTGTTGTTTGAGGAGTTTGTGGCCGAGGCGGCCCGGCTGGGACGGATTGCCGCTCCCATCGGGGCGTTGCGGGCCAAGCTGTTGTTGCATGGTCACTGCCATCAGAAGGCGTTTGCCGCCATGGCGGCCGTGGAGCACACCCTGGCGCTCGTCGACGGGCTGACGGTCGAGCCGATCGAATCAAGCTGCTGCGGCATGGCCGGCGCCTTTGGCTACGCTGCCGAGACGCAAGACATTTCTCGCGCCATGGGCGAGCTCAGCTTGTTGCCGGCGGTGCGCGGCGCCAGCCCCGACACATTGATCGCCGCCGACGGCTTCTCCTGCCGGCACCAGATCGCGGATGGGACCGGGCGCACCGCGCACCACGTGGCTGAGATCCTGAGCTGGGCGATGGCGGAGGGCACCTGACCCGGGGGAGGCTGACCATAGCCCCGGCCACCCGCGGGCGGCGCATTGCCGCCGGCATCGCGGCCAACGTCATCTCCTGCGGCGGTGGACGGGGCGTGAGGGGAAGGCTAGGTTTCCGATCCCAGGCAAGGGTCGCGCGGGACGGCCCAGGGGCAACGAGGAACCGCACCGGGCACACATCATGGCTGATCCCCCCAATCGCCGCGCATCGATCCGCTCGCCACTCGACATCGCCGGCGGCCTGTTCCTGCTGGCGATCGCGGCCACCGGTTACATCGGCGGCTTCGATCTGCCGGTCGGGCACCTCTCCGGCATCGGCTCCGGCCTATTGCCCAAGACCTTGGCCGTGCTGATCGCTGCGTTCGGCATTTATCTGATCCTGCAGGGATTGCTGGCGCCGGGTCCGGCGCTTGAACGCTGGGCCATTCGCGGACCGTTCTTCGTGCTCGGGGCGGTGGTGCTGTTCGCGCTCACGGTTCGGCCGTTGGGTCTCATCGTTGCCGGCCCGCTGGCGGTCATCATGTCGGCGCTCGCCTCCAACGACACGCGCCCGGCGGAGATCGCCATCTTCGCCATCGGCCTGACCTTGCTCTCGGGCCTGATGTTCAAAGAATTGCTCAGCCTGCCCATTCCGTTCGATCCGTTGGGGCTCATTCCAAGCTCGCTCGCCCACGCCTATGCCGGTCTCAAGGAGGGCTTCGCCGGACTTTGGCGGCGCTAACCCATTGATCCCCGTGCTGAGGAACCGCCCGTGACATTCGACCTGATCTCCAATTTGGCGCTCGGCCTCGGCGTCGCTTTGACGCTCAAAAATCTTTGGCTGTGCTTTCTTGGCTGTCTGATTGGCACCTTGATCGGGGTGCTGCCAGGGGTGGGGCCGATCGCCACCATCACCATGCTGCTGCCGATCACCTTTGGCATCGACCCGGTGGGGGCGCTGATCATGCTCGCCGGCATCTACTATGGTGCCCAGTACGGCGGCTCCACCACGGCGATCCTGGTCAACATCCCCGGCGAGGCCACCTCGGTCGTCACCACCCTCGATGGCCACCAAATGGCCAAGCAGGGACGCGCCGGGGTCGCGCTCGGCATCGCCGCCATCGGCTCGTTCATCGCCGGCTGCATCGCCACCGTCATCATTGCGGCGCTGGCGGCGCCGCTGACGGCGATGGCGCTGCTGTTCGGGCCGGCCGACTACTTCGCCCTGATGGTGCTTGGGCTGATGTTCGCCGTGGTGCTGGCGCGTGGCTCGGTGCCGAAGGCGATCGCCATCATTTTGGTCGGCATCTTGCTGTCGACGGTGGGCACCGACCTTGAAAGCGGCGAAGAGCGCTTAACCTTTGGCTGGAACGAGATTTCCGATGGCCTTGACGTCGCCGTGCTGGCCATGGGGTTGTTCGGCTTTGCCGAGATCCTGCGCAACCTTGAGCAAACCCAGGCCAGGGACGTGGTGATGGGAGCGATCGGCAAGCTGTTGCCCGACCGCAACGACTTTGCGCAGTCGGCGGCGCCGATCGCGCGCGGCACCCTGATCGGCGCGGTGCTGGGCCTGTTGCCGGGCAATGGCGCGGTGCTCGGCCCCTTTGCGTCCTACACGGTGGAGAAAAAATTGGCCGACGACCCGATGCGCTTCGGGCGCGGCGCCATCGAGGGCGTAGCCGGGCCCGAGTCGGCCAACAATGCCGGCGCGCAGACGGCGTTCATCCCGTTGCTTGCCCTCGGCATCCCCCCCAATGCGGTGATGGCGCTGATGGTGGGGGCCATGACCATCCACGGCATCGTGCCGGGCCCGCAGATCATGACCAAGCAGCCCAACCTGTTCTGGGGCATGATCACCTCGATGTGGATCGGCAATCTGATGCTGCTCGTCATCAACCTGCCGTTAATCGGGTTGTGGGTGCGGTTCTTGAAGGTGCCCTACCGGCTGATGTTTCCCGCCATCATCCTGATGTGCTGCATCGGCATCTATTCGATCAACAATTCGCCGGTCGAGGTGTTGATGACGGCGGGCTTCGGCCTGTTCGGCTACGCCGTCATGAAGTTGGGCTTCGAGCCGGCCCCGCTCCTGCTCGGCTTCGTGCTCGGCCGGCTGATGGAAGAAAAGCTGCGCCAGGCGCTGGTGATCTCGCGCGGCAGCTTCATGACCTTTGTCGATCGGCCGTTGAGCGGGGGCCTGCTGTTGCTGTCGCTGATCACCATCGTGCTCGCGGTGTTGCCGGCGATCCGCAAGGGCCGCGAAGAGGTGTTCCAGGAAGCCGATTGAGGGCCACGCCCGCGGCGCAGAGCTTGGGCCGTGCCCGATCAGGGCGCGCGCGCCACTCCCTCAAGCGCGGTCGCCACAATCCACCACTGCGGCCGGGCTTGGCGCAAGGCATCGGCGCCTGCCGCCGCCCGCGCCGCGTCCTCAAACAGGCCAAAGCAGGTGGGTCCGCTACCCGACATCTGCGCCACGCGACAGCCGGGCGCCGCCGTCAGCGCCGCCTTGACCTCGGCGATCACCGGCGCCAGGCCGACCGCCGGCGGCTCCAGATCATTGCCCACCGCCGCGATGTAGTCGATGAGCCGCGGCCAGGAGGGGAACGGCAGTTGCGGTGGTGGCGGGCGCGCGCCGCGCCCGGTTGCAGCCGCCAGCGCCGAAAACACCCGTGCCGTCGGCAACGGCAGGCCCGGGTTCACCAGCACCGCCGGCAGCGGCGGCAAGGTGTCGCTGGTCACCGGCAGCGGCTCGAACTCGGCGCCCGTGCCCCTGAGAACGGCGGGCCGGCCGCCAAAGCAGACCGGCACGTCGGCGCCAAGGCGCCGCGCCACATCGGCCCACAGCGGCGCGGTAGCACGCGCGCCGTTGGCCTCGCGCAACAAGCGCAACAAGGCACCGGCATCTGCCGAGCCGCCGCCGAGGCCGGCGGCAACCGGCAGCGTCTTTTCCAAGCTAACCCGGCCCAACCGCAGCGCGGGATCGGCGGCGGCGAGGAGGTCGATCGCCACCGCGAGCAGGTTGATACCGTCGATGGCGGTGGCAAACGGTCCCTCGACGACCACCCCGGCCGGCTCGCCCGGAGAAAGGGTGACCCGGTCGCCGACGGCGGCAAAGGTCACCACGCTTTCCAGATCGTGGTAGCCGTCGGGGCGTCGCCCCACGACCTTCAAGGTGAGATTGACCTTGGCGCGCGCTACGTCCGTGCTCACCATCGAAGTTGGGTCATTTGGGGAGGCCCGAGCTCACACCCCTGCGCGCACACTCCGCGCCAAGCGCGCGGGGCCACCGGCTGCTGCTACTTGAACAACGGCAGGCTAAAGCTCGTCTCGGAGCTCTTCTTCAGATGCTCCTTCTTCACCACTTCCTTGATCCGCTTCACCGGCCGCGCCTGCTGCGGCGACAAGCCGCGCTGCAGCTTGCGCTTGATCTTGTCGGCGTCCTCGGGCTCGGGGTTCAAGGTCAAGGCTTGCTCCCATTGAAAGCGCGCCTCGCGCTCGCGGCCAACGCGCCACAAGGCATCACCCAAATGGTCATTGAGGACCGGATCTTCCGGCCGCAGCTCGACCGCACGCTCGAGGTTCTTCACCGCCTCCTTGTAGTTGCCGAGCCGATAGTGCGCCCAGCCAAGGCTGTCGACGATGTAGCCGTCATCGCTCTTCTGGCGCACGGCCTTTTCGATCAGCGCCATGCCCTGCTTGAGGTTGCGGCCCTGGTCGATCCAGGAGTAGCCGAGATAGTTGAGGGCCAGCGGCTGGTCGGGGCTCAGCTGCAGTGCCCGCTGCAGGTCGGCTTCGGCCAGGCCCCATTTCTTGATGCGTTCATAGCAGGTGCCGCGCGAGTAGAAGAACGACCAGTGCTTCTGCTCCGGTTTGTCGATCAGCTGAATGGCGCGGCCATAGTAGTCGACCGCCTCGGCGTACCGCTTGTGGCCACGCATGATACCGCCCAGCGCATCGAGCGGACGCACGTCGGTGGGATTGCGGCGTGCGGTGCCTTCCAGCAGCTCCTTGGCCTCCTCGACGCGGTCGAGCTGGTTGAGATTGAGCGCCTTGCGGATTTCGATGCTGACCTGCAGCGCGGTGTTGTTCGGTATCCGATCGTAGGCGGCGATGGCCGCTTCGTAGCGTTTGGTAGTCTCGTAGGCATTGGCCAGGGTCGCGAGCGCAAACGGAAAATCCGGCCGCAGAAAGAGTGCGAATTGGAGATAAACGGCGCCGACGCTGACGCCGCCCTCTCCGGTCAATGCCTCGCCCAACCCATAAAACGCCTCGGCAAGACCCTCCGTCGGCGTACTAACGAGCAGCGGCAGCTCGGCGCCACCCTCGATCTGCTCCATCAAAGCCTTGGCCTCGGGATGGCCATCGGCCTTGGCCTTATCGAGGTGGGCCTTGAGGATGCGCTGCGCCAGCTTGCTGTCGCCGGCGTTGGCAGCATGCCGGGCGAATGCCAAGGTAATGCGCAAGGTCTTCTGGTCGTTGGCGGGGATCTTCTCGTAGGCGGCCTGCGCCTCGGCGCGGCGGCCGGCGACGTCGGCGAGGAGCGCGCGGTGATAGCGCAGATAGAACTGGGCCCAATCCGGTAGCTTCGGAGCCTCGAGCAGTTCGAGCGCCTCATTGGTGCGGCCCTGCGCCTGGGCCACCCAGGCCCGTGCCAGCGCGCTCGTCAGTTCGCCGATCGGATTGCCGCTCACCGCCTTGAAATGCTCGTCCGCCGCGGCATAGCGCTGCGCCTTGAAATCGGCGAGGCCAATGAGGGCGTGCGCCGTGCGGTGGCTGGGCTGGGCTTCGATCAGCTCGCGCGCCAGCGCCTCGGCGCGTACGAAGTCGCCCTCGCTGGTTTCCATCAGGAACGCCTGCTCAACCAGCAGATTGTTGCCAGGATCCTGCATCAGCGCCTGGCGGTAGAACTGCGCCGCAGCGCCCGTGTCGTTTTGCGAGCGGGCGACGCGTCCGGCCAGGTAATTGCCGAGCAGTGAGGTCTGATCCTCGGTGTCGGCGACGCCAGCGCCAACCGGGGTGGACGCAGCCACGCCCGCCAGGACCGCGGTAAAGATGCTGAGCCTAGAGAGGCAGCGACGCATGTCACCTCGTGCAATCGAATTAGGTTTGCCCATCCTGATTCCCGCTGGGCACGCTAGCAGGAAAGCGTTGCGCAGGCGACTCTTAGAACGCGCGCCACGGCGGCTTTGTTCGGCGATCGTGGTCGCTGCCATCGGACCGGCACAATTGCGGCAAATGCGCGACCGGCGGCCTTGAGCCGCGATCGTGGAATCTCTGTAGCCGCCACCGCGGCGAGACTGTGGATAACGAGGCGACCTACCGCTTGAGGCCAAACGCCTCGGCCAGCGCCGCAGCACCCATTTCGATGGCGCGCCGCGAATCTGCCACGATGCGCCCCATGGTGAGAAAGCCGTGAATTTGTCCCTCGAAGCGACGCAAGGTCACGGGCACATTGTCAGCGGCAAGCGCCCTGGCGTAGGCCTCACCTTCGTCACAAAGCGGATCGAAGCCCGCGGTCACGATCAGGGCCGGCGGCAGGCCGCGCAAGCTTGGCGCCCGGAGCGGGGAGGCGCGCCAGTCGCCGGCATCGGACGGCTGGCGCAGATAGTGCGCGACGAACCATTGCATCGCCTTTTTCGTCAACGGCAGTTGCTCGGCATGGCGGGCGATCGAGGCCGTGTCCATGGCCATGTCGGTGCCGGGATAGATGAGCCACTGCAACAGCGGTACCGGCCCGCCGCGGTCGCGGGCATCAAGTGAGACCACGGCGGCAAGATTGCCGCCGGCGCTGTCGCCGGCCACCGCCAGGCGCGTTGCATCGACCTTGAGCGCATCGGCCGCGCGCCAAACGTAGCGTGTGGCGGCGATCGCATCCTCCACAGCGGCCGGAAACTTGTGTTCGGGCGCCAGCCGGTAGTCTACCGCGACCACCGTGCATGGTACCGCATTGGCAACCGCGCGGCATACCTGGTCGTGGCTCTCAAGGTCGCCGATCACCCAGCCGCCGCCGTGGAAGTAGACGAGCACGGGCTCGGCTGCGGCCTCGGCTGCCGGCCGCGCCCGATAAAGCCGCAAGGGAATTGGGCCGGCTGGACCGTCGGCCTCGAGCTCGAGCACCTCCGCGACCGGCTCGGGGTCGGGTTGCAGGATGGGCTTGGAGGCGAGATAGACCGCACGCGCCGCAACCGGGGTCAGGGTCTCGATCGGCGGCCGCCCCGAGGCGACGATCATCTCGCACACCCGTTGTGCATCGGCATCGAGTTGGTCGGCGGGCATGCTGTTTCCCTCCCGGTTCCTTCCGCTGGCGCTCGACGTTTCACATGCCGGAATAGTTCGGGCCGCCGCCACCCTCCGGCACCACCCAGGTGATGTTCTGATTGGGGTCCTTGATGTCGCAGGTTTTGCAGTGCAGGCAGTTCTGGGCGTTGATTTGAAAACGCGGCCGCCCGCCCTCGTCGAGCCATTCATAGACCCCGGCCGGACAATAGCGGCTCGAGGGCCCGGCATAGACGTCGTATTCGGAGCGTTGCTGCAGGCCGAGGTCCGCCACCTTAAGGTGTGACGGCTGGTCCTCCTCGTGGTTGGTGGCGGAAAACGACAGGTCGGTCAGCCGATCGAAGGTCAAGGTGCCATCGGGCTTGGGGTAGGCGATCGGGCGCGCTTGGCTGGCCGGGTCCAAGCTGGCGTGGTCGGGCTTGCCGTGCGCCAAGGTGTAGCCGAACCCAATGCCGGGCAGCAGCGTGTTGGCCCACATGTCGGCGCCCGACAGCACGGTACCCAACACCGTACCGAACCTCGACAGCATCGGTTTGGCGTTGCGTACCCGCCTGAGGTCGCGGTTGATCGGCCCCGCCATCACCGCTTCGGCGTAGCTCTCGAGCCGATCCTGGGCACGCCCGCTGCCGATCGCGGCAAACGCCGCCTCGGCCGCGGCAATGCCCGACAGCATGGCATTGTGCGAGCCTTTGATGCGCGGCACGTTCATGAAGCCGGCGGCGCAGCCCACCAGCACGCCGCCCGGGAAGGTGAGGGTTGGAATCGACTGCAGCCCGCCCTCGGTCAGGGCGCGGGCGCCGTAGCCGATGCGCCGACCGCCCGCGAACGTATCCCGGATCAGCGGATGGGTCTTGAAGCGTTGGAATTCCTGGTAGGGGGACAAATAGGGGTTGGCATAATTGAGATAGACGACGAACCCGACCGACACCAGGTTGGCGCCGTAGTGATAGAGAAAGGAGCCGCCGCCGGTGCGGTCGTCCAGCGGCCAGCCCAAGGTGTGCTGCACCAGCCCCGGCCGATGCTGGTCGGGAGCCACTTCCCACAGCTCTTTGAGGCCCAAGCCGAACTTTTGCGGCTGGTGGCCCTGGCGTAAGCCAAACTTGGCGGACAGCGCCTTGGTCAACGAGCCCCGCGCCCCCTCGGCGATGATGGTGTACTTGCCCCTGAGCTCCATGCCGCGGGTGAAGCGGTCGGTCGGCTTGCCGTCCTTGCCAATCCCCATGTCGCCGGTGGCAACGCCGGCCACCGCGCCCTGCGCGTCGTAGACCACCTCGGCGGCGGCAAAGCCTGGATAGATGTCGACGCCCAGCTCCGCGGCTTGCTCGCCGAGCCAGCGGCAAAGGTTGCCGAGGCTCACGATGTAGTTGCCATGGTTGCGCATCAACGGCGGCATGATCAGGTTCGGGATCCGCAACCGACCTGCGGGCCCCAGATAGTAGAAGCGATCGTCCGTCACCGCCGTCTCGACCGGCGCGCCCTTGGCCCGCCAGTCGGGAATGAGGGCATTGAGGCCGATCGGATCGATCACGGCGCCCGACAGGATGTGGGCGCCGACCTCGGATCCCTTTTCCAGCACCACCACCGACAGCTCGCGCCCGCCGGCGGCGGCCAGCTGCTTCAGTCGAATCGCGGCGGCAAGGCCGGCGGGGCCCGCGCCGACGATAACGACATCAAATTCCATCGCCTCTCTGGGCGGGATCTCGGTAGCTGTGAGCGCCATGAGCGAACGTCCCAACACGAGGGTCCCGCGTTCGATAGGTCGGGGCCGCCTCACCCGTCAAGCTCGGGCGTGTCGCCGGGCCTTGCCTGCTGCGGCGGCCGGGGCCATTACAATGGGGCCATGACCAATCCCCACCATGACGCCGATCTGGTGGCCCTTTTGAGCTGGTACCGGGCCATGGGTGCCGACGAGGCGCTGGCGGACACCGCCATCGACTGGCTGGCACGCGGCGACGCCGCGCCGGGGCGCGACTTTCGGCTGGCGCCGCCATCGGCGGCCGCCCCGCCGCCGGCCCGGTCGCGGCCGCCACCTCCGCAGCCAGCCGTTGCTCGATCCGCCGTCGTTGAGCGCCCGTTTGCGACGCTGCCGCCCGAGGCCGCGATGATGGGCGCGCGGACGGCCGCGCGCGCCGCCGGCTCACTCGCTGAACTCGGCGCAACGTTGGCCCAGTTCGACGGCTGCGGTCTCAAGGCCACCGCCAAGAACCTGTGCTTTTATCGCGGCGCGGCGAGGTCCCGTCTGATGCTGATCGGGGAGGCGCCGGGACGCGATGAGGACCTGGAAGGCAAGCCGTTCGTCGGCCGCGCCGGTCAGCTCCTGGATAAGATGCTAAGCGCCATCGCGCTCAGCGAACAGGACGTGCATATCACCAACATCGTCTACTGGCGGCCGCCGGGCAATCGCACGCCGACGCCGCAGGAAGCCCAGGTCTGCCGCCCGTTCCTGGAGCGGCAGATCGAGCTGGTCGCACCCGACGTCATCGCGCTGCTCGGCGGCGCCGCCGCCAAGCAGGTGTTCGACGTCAGCGAGGGCATCATGCGCCTGCGTGGCAAGGTGCGCGACCTCGTGATCGGCACTCATGCCGCCAAAGCCATTGCCACCTTGCACCCGGCCTACCTGTTGCGCACCCCCGCGGCCAAGCGGCTGGCCTGGCGCGATCTGATCGCCATCAAAACCCTGCTGGAGAGCTAAACCACCGCCCTCCATTGAGCCGGCGTTGGCGCCGGGAGGGACCGACAACCGGGAATGAAGCACTGGCGCAAGCGCCGGCCTTGCGCCAAACACAGCGGCCACGGGCAAAGGCCACGGGCGCAACAGGTGCCAATGCTATCGGATGGCCCGCAGATGGAGACCCGCAACATGGCGAGAACAGATGAAACCCGCCCCTTCATCCCGGTGCGGATTGCGCTGCTGACGGTATCGGACACGCGCACCGCGGCGGATGACAAGTCCGGCGACGGCTTGGCGCAGATGATCGGCACCGCCGGCCACGAGCTCGCCGCTCGCGCCATCGTCAAAGACGACGTCGCCGGCATCCGGGCAAAATTGAGCGCCTGGATCGGCGATCCCGGCATCGACGTGGTGATCACGACCGGCGGCACCGGCTTTACCGGCCGCGATGTCACGCCCGAGGCCGCAAAGCCGCTGTTCGAAAAGGAGATCGACGGCTTCTCCACCGTGTTTCATATGATTTCCTTCCAGAAGGTGGCGACCTCCACCATCCAGTCGCGCGCCTGCGCCGGACTGGCCGGTGGCACCTATATCTTCTGTCTGCCGGGCTCGCCCGGTGCCTGCCGCGACGCCTGGGAGGGAATCCTGCGCCATCAGCTCGACAACCGCCATCGCCCCTGCAACTTGGTCGAGATCATGCCGCGTCTGGAAGAGCACCGTGCCGGAGCCTAGCGACGCCGGCGCAGCCGCCCCGGACATCGTCAAAACCAGCGGTCCGCTGCCGGCCCACTGGCTGGAGGGGGTGGAGGAGATCTTTTTTGCCACCAGCACCCGCCGCTTTGCGCCCGGACCGGAACGCGATCAATTCCGCGAGCGCTGGCTGGGGCGCTATCTCGACGCCCCCGGCGATCGGGTGCTGTTGGCGATCGCCGGCGGCGCGGTGGCGGGCTATCTGGTGGGCGCCTTCCAGGATCCCGCCGAGCAGGATCGCTTCCGGGATCTTGCCTACTACCAACACCATTTTCGCGCACAGTGCCGGCGCTATCCGGCCCACCTGCACATCAATTTGGCGGCCGCGTTCCGCAACCAAGGCCTCGGCCGCCGGCTGGTTGCAGCATTTGCGGCGGAGGCGGCGGCGGCGGCCGTGACCGGCGTTCACGTTGTCACCGGCAAAGGCATGCGCAACGTCCGGTTTTATCAACAATGCGGTTTTCAGGAGCTGGCGACGGCGCCGTGGCACGAACGCCAGGTGGTGTTCCTGGCCATGGCGCTGCCGGGGCCCGACCCGGACCACTAATGCTGGTGGCGCCACGGACCGCACCGGCCCGGCCGGGCGCCGCGGCCTCCGGCGGTAACGCTGGCGCAAATATGGGGCCGCCCGCCAGGGGCCGGCGGCGCGGCGGGTGGCACCCCCCGGCAAGGGGTGGGCGGCGGCTTTGGCCCTGTGATAGGTTGCACCCGGCCCCGGAGACAGCACCATGAACAAGTCCCTGGTTCAGGAACAGTTCGGCGCTCATGCCGCCGCCTATGTGACCTCGACGGTCCACGCCAAGGGGGCGAGCCTTGCCCGGCTGGTCCAGCTGGTCGCACCACAGCCCCATTGGCAGGTGCTTGACGTTGCGACCGGCGCCGGGCACACGGCGCTGGCGTTTGCCCCGCACGTCGACAAGGTGATCGCCAGCGATCTGACCCAAGAGATGCTGACGGAGGCGGCCAAGCTCGCCGCCGAAAAGGGTTTCCGCAACGTCGAGACCGCGCATGCCGATGCCGAAGCGCTGCCGTTTGCGGACGCCAGCTTCGAGCTCGTGACTTGCCGCATTGCTCCACATCACTTCCCCGACATCCCGACGTTCGTGTCGGAGGTGGCGCGCGTGCTCAAACCGGGCGGCACTTTGGCGCTGGTCGACAACATCGAGCCCGATGCCGAATCCACCCCGGGCTTCGTTCCAATCGAGCTGCGCGACGCGGCGCTGATCTACAACACCTTTGAAAGGATGCGTGATCCAAGCCACAGCCGCTGCCTCGGCATGACCGAATGGAGCGAGCTGATCGAGGAGGCAGGCCTCCGCGTCGTGCACAAGGAGCGCGCCGCCAAGGAAATGCAGTTCGAGGCGTGGGCGACGCGCATGGGGTCAAGCCCGGAAACCATCGAGCGCCTGCGCCGCATTCTGCTCGAGGCCTCGCCGGCGCTGAAAGCCTTTCTCAAGCCGCGCACGGTCGAGAGCGGCCTGTGCTTCACCCTGGACGAAGCCATCATCATCGCGCGCAAGCCGGGCTGACACCGCCGCCGGCTCCCAGCGCGAGCGTTCGCCATCTCACGATCGAGATGTGAATTCGGACGGCAACCTTTTCCGCCGGGGATCAGGCGGTTGCGACAAGGACGCCCCACCCTCAAGCGGGCGGGCGCCCGGGTGGCGAGGAGATCACTCCGTCAGCCTGCGTCGCATCTCCATAATGCCGCGATTGAGCTCGGCGCCGACGATGATGACAATGCCCGACACCTGAAAGAACACCAGCGCGCTCATGATCTGCGTCAGGCCGGCGTAAAAGCGGGAATAATCGCTGATGCTGAGCCAGGAGCCGAACAGCCGCGCCGCGGCGATCCACAACAAGAGCGTGAGCAGCACGCCGGGCAGGACGTCGCCGAGGCTGCGGCGGCCGGCGGCCAGCCACAGGTGATAGGCCAGGAGCTGGCCACCGATGGCCGTGACGACGATGGTGTAGCGGCCGAACAGGGCGGTCCAGCCCTGGTCGGTGAGCCACAATAGCCAGCTTGGTTTGAGGCTCGCCGCCATTTGCGGCCCGACCACCACCCCCCAGGTCAGGGCCAGCATCCCGATCGCGCTCAAGCTCACGAACAAGGCGCTCTGCGCCAGACACCGCAGGTAGGAGCGCCGTTCCTTGACGCGGTAGGCGATATTGAGGGCGGCACGCAGGCTTTCGACGGCGCTGGTGGCGAAGAACAGGGCGGAGAGCGCGCCGACCGTCAGCAGGCCGAAGCGGCTCTGTCCCATGACGCGCATGACTTCCGGGGCGATGGCCTGGACCACCGGCGCCGGCGCCAGCTGGAACAGCTGCTGCACGGCGGCTTCGGCCAGCGCCTCACCCCCGAAATAGCCGGCAAGCGCCCCGAGAAAGATGCAAAACGGAAACAGCGACAGCACAAACGAGTAGGCGACGGCGCCGGCCATCGAAAAGCCGCTGTCGGCAAACGTCTCGTGGACTGCAATGGCGACGGGTTTCAACTGGCGCACTAACATGCCCTACTCCGGGAAATTCGAAGATGAAACGTCACAAGCGCAACCGTGCGCTCGAACGGGTGCCGGCCGTTCGGTGGCGGAGCCTAGGCGCTGGCGAGCGCGCCGTCGAGCCATGCCGCCGGCGCACGGCGACAGGGATAGTAGCGTGCGCAAAATGGACTTAGACTTTCTGTTCGCCACCGGACCCCATACCGCGGGCTGGCTCGCGCCATCGCGCCGAGGGGGAAGGCAACGGCCAGTGCGTCAAGGGGAGTGCGTCAAGGGGGGACCTGGCGTGACATCGATCGACGAGACCAACAAGCTCCTGGCGCTTGAGCGCGCCCGGGCCCGCCTCGAGGCGGCGCTGGCGACCGACGCAGACTGGCAGGCCCTGGCGGGCTCAGGCCCGGCCGGTGCTGCAACACTCGAGACCCGCCTGCTGTCGAACCCGCTTTTCCGGGCCTGGAAGACTGTCAGCGCCGCGATCGCGGCGCAGCAGGCGAACGGGTCGGCGAACGGTGTCGGTGGGGACGCACCACCATCGTCCAAGCTTGGGACCGCGACCGAGCCCGAGGCGACGGTGTCGTTCGTTGAACGGCGGGCGGCCCCGCCGCGCGCGCCCGCCGCGGCGGCATCCGAGCCCGCAGCGCAGGTGGCCGCCGCCCTGGCCGCGGAAGGGCCGGACGGCGAGGAGGTCGACGCCGAGGAGGCCGAGGTGTCGGTTGTCCGCATCGAGGAGCACCGTCACGCCGGCGCGGTGGCGCGGCTGCGCCGCGCGCTCCATGGCGAGCCGCAACGCGGCTGACCTGACGGCGCGCCGATGC
>Ga0126376_10001194_pt1 | contig 13863 bp, 11 predicted proteins | sample PanSoiMetPlot_15_FD_92760 | JGI IMG/M metagenome (GOLD analysis project Ga0126376, IMG submission 92760) | Tropical forest soil microbial communities from Panama - MetaG Plot_15 | ecosystem: Environmental > Terrestrial > Soil > Tropical forest > Bulk soil | place: Panama | collected 2016-02-17
GGCCGCCGTGGGCTGATCATCGCCGGGGCCTTGGTCGGCGCCATCGGTCTTGGCGGTGCCATGGCCTACACCTACAAGAACTTCATCGCCACGCCGACGCGGGCGCCCGTGGTCAAGGTTACCGATAGCAGCCCGACCAAGGTCAAGCCGTCGCTCACAGGCGGCAAGGAATTCGCCAATACCGATAAGAAGCTGCTCAACCGCCTGGAGGATGACGGTCAGCGTTCGGCTGCCGACGATCGGGCGGCCGAGGACCCCAACGCACCGCGGCGCGTGCGCAGTATTCCAATCTCGCCGCCGGGCGCTGGCGGCCCGAGCGTCGCCGCCGCGACGGTGCCAGGCATTACCCTCGACAATGTCGGGCCGGCACCGAGCAGCGCGCCCGCCGCTCCCGCCCGCGTACAAATTCCGCCCGGGCCACCGCCGCCGCAGGCGGTTCCGGCACGCGCCGATGCCGCGGTGCCAGCGCCACCCGTCCGGGTGGTTTCGGCCCCACCGCCGGCGCCACCGCAAGCCCAAGCCGAGCTGCCACCGCCCCCGCGCAAAGTGACCCCCGCGGCCGCGCCTGCCCCGCAGCGTGAGGCGGCTCTGCCCAAGCCCGCGGTTGCGGCGACCTCCAGCACCAGTGGCTATGTCGCCGTACTGTCCTCGCAGAAATCGCGCATGGATGCGCTTAAGGCCTTTGCCGACCTGCAACAGAAGTATGGTGACGTGCTGTCGAGCAAGACGCCCGATGTGCAGGAAGCCAACCTCGGCGACAAAGGCATCTGGTACCGCGCCGTGGTCGGGCCACCGGTATCGCGCGATGCGGCTTCCGGTATATGCTCCCAGCTGAAGGCGGCCGGCTACGTCGGCTGCTGGGTGACGGCCTACTAGCGGCAAGGATCCGGGCCAAGCGGGCGCGGCATCGGCCGCTCACGTGCATAACCCCATGCGGTCTGCCTTTATCACCGGCTTGGCCGGACTCGAACTCACTACCGTCGAGGCGGCGCTGCTCAAGGCAGCGCGTCCCGCGGGTATCATCCTGTTCCAGCGCAATGTTGCCGATCCCGCGCAGGTTCGTCGGCTGATCGCGGCGGCCCGCGCCGCCGTCGCGGCCGAGGATTTTCTGGTCCTGATCGATCAGGAGGGCGGCCGGGTGCAACGGCTACGGCCGCCCTATTGGCGCCAGATGCCGGCGGCGGCCTCATATGGCGCGGCCTACGCGTTCGATCCCGCCGGCACCCAGCGTGCGGCGCGATTGGCGGCGGGGTTGATGGCGATGGAGCTGATCGCCCTTGGCATTAACACCAGTTGCGCGCCGGTGCTTGATGTTCCCGTCCGCGGCAGCCACGACATCATCGGTGACCGCGCCTACGGCACCACCCCGGAGCAGGTCATTGCCCTGGGGCGGGCGGTTGCGGAGGGACTGTTGGCTGGCGGCGTGCTGCCCGTGATGAAGCACATGCCCGGCCATGGACGCGCGAACCAGGACAGCCATCTCGCATTGCCGAGGGTCGATGCACCCCGGGCGGATCTGGAGGCTGCGGACTTCGTGCCGTTCCGGGCGTTGGCGCAACTGCCGGCGGCGATGACGGCCCACGTGGTGTTTGCGGCCATCGATCCGGTGCAGCCAGCGAGCGTGTCGCCGCGCGTCACCGCCGAGGTCATTCGTGGCAGTATCGGTTTTGAAGGCTTGCTGATGAGCGATGATCTGGGTATGTCCGCGCTCTCGGGCAGCATGCCCGAGCGGGCGCTCGCGGTCATTGCCGCCGGCTCGGACCTGGCGCTGTTGTGCCGCGGCGATGCGGCCGAGCTTGAGGCCGTGGCGGCCGTCGTCCCCCGGCTGCAAGGTTTGGCTCTGGCGCGCTTCGAGCGTGCCTGCGCCGCCATCGGTCCAGCTCAGGCGCTCGATGTCGCCGAGGCGGAAGCGTGTGTCGCGGAGGTTTTGCGCGCCAGTGCCTGAATCAGTGTAGTCTGCCGCCGATGATGCACACCTTGTCCACCTGTGGGGCGCCGTGATCCATCCTGCCGGCGACAGCGCGGCAGCGGGGCCGGAGCCGCACGTGGATTTGGCCTCCTGGGAGGCCGCCGAGGATGGGCCCGGCGAGGGCGAGGCGTTGGTGGTCGCACTCGACGGCTTCGAGGGTCCGCTCGACGTGCTGTTGATCCTGGCCCGAACGCAAAAGGTCGATCTCGCCAAAATCTCGGTGCAGGCCTTGGCCGAGCAGTATCTGCTGTTCATCACCGAGGCCCAGAAGCTGCGCCTCGAGCTTGCCGCCGACTATCTGGTGATGGCGGCCTGGCTCGCCTACCTGAAGTCGCGGCTACTGCTGCCGCGCGAGAGCGCCGGCGATCTTGAGCCGACCGGCGAGGAACTGGCGGCGCGCCTGGCGTTCCGCCTGCAGCGCCTGGAAGCCATGCGCACCGCTGCCGCCACGCTGATGACGCGCAAGCGCCTCGGCCGCGACATCTTCGGCCGCGGCATGCCGGAAGGCGTGCGCACCATCCGGGTACGGCAATTTACGGCGGCGATCTATGACCTGCTCAAGGCCTACGCCGATCAGCGCAAGCGCACCATCAAGCGCGTGCACGTGGTGCCGCGGCGGGTGGTTTGGTCGATCAAGGAGGCGCGCGATCGGCTGGAGGTGCTGGTTGGTCGCTGCGACGCGAGCTGGGTTGAGCTCGACAGCTTCCTGGAGCAATACGGTGCCGCGCCCGACATCGCCCGCACGGCGCTGGCAAGCTCGTTCGGCGCCACCTTGGAGATGGCGCGCGAGGGCTTGGTCGATCTCTCGCAGGCGGGACCCTTCGCCCCCATCTATCTGCGCAAGCGCGAAGCCGGGGCTCAGTGGCAGCGCGTGACCTGAGCGTGTGGCGTTGGAGCGAGTACACTGCAGAAGAAGAAGAGGACACCCATGGTTTCGCCGAAGCTTTCGGTGCGGCCACAGGCAGCCCAGCCCGCGGTGGAGCGCCGCGAGGCAGCGGACGATGGCGTCATCGATCCGAGCGAGCTGATGGCGCACGAAGGTTGGCGCGGACTACCCTCCAACGTTGCACACTTGCCGTCAGCGGATCGTCGCCAGCAACTGCGCATTCTGGAAGCCTTGCTGTTTGCCGCCTCCGAACCCCTGGCCGAGGCGTATTTGGCCACCCACCTCAAGTCCGAAGACGACGTGGCGGCACTGCTCGACGAGCTCAAGGGGTTTTATGCGAGCCGCGGCGTCAATCTGGTGCGGGTGGCGGGAAAATGGGCGTTTCGCACCGCCGACGACCTCTCCTATCTGCTGGAGCGGCACGCAACCGAACAGCGTCGGCTGTCCAGGGCGGCGATGGAGACCTTGGCGATCATCGCCTATCATCAGCCCGTGACCCGCGCCGAGATCGAGGAGATCCGGGGGGTTGCGGTGTCGACCGGCACGCTCGATGTGCTGATGGAGGTGGGGTGGGTGCGTCTGCGCGGGCGCCGGCGCGCGCCGGGGCGGCCGATCACCTACGGCACCACCGAACAGTTCCTAGATCACTTCGGGCTCGATGCCATCAAGGACCTGCCGGGTCTGGCGGAGCTCAAGGGCTCGGGGTTGCTCGACAGCAATTTGCCACCGGGCTTCACGGTGCCCGAGCCGACCGACGTGGCCGCGCTGATGCCGGACGAAGTGCCCCTCGATGCGGGCGATGACGACCCGCTGACCGGTTCCCTGTCCTTCGAGCTCGACCCCGACCGGGACGACGAAAACGGCCCCCCGGGGGCAGCCTGAGCCGGGCCGGCGGTGGCCGTTCGGCGGTCCGCCAAGCCTTGGCCAACCACGCCAACCCATATGGTCGACGGCTCGGGCCAAGGCGGCCGAGCCTGCCCCTGGATGCGTGCATGAGCTTGCGCTAGAGGTTGCCGCCCGGGCGACGGGCGCTCGTGGCAGCAAGGGCACGGGCGTGATCTTCGGTCCTCGGCGCACAGCGAAAGAGCGCGCCATCGGCGGTGGCTTGGCGAGCGGCAGGGCGGCCACCACCATCGCGGCGCGGCTAACCTTCGAACGCGTCGAGCGCCGCTTCGAGGGCATGGCTGCGCTCGCCGGCTTCTCCTTCGACATTGCTCCCGCCGAGGTCGTGTGCTTGCTGGGGCCGTCGGGTTGCGGCAAAACTACGCTGCTGCGCATTGCCTCGGGCATCGAGCGGCCGAGTGCCGGGCGCGTCCTCATCAACAATCAAGAGGTTGCCGGCCCGCAGCGGTTCGTGCCGCCCGAGCGGCGCAACGTCGGCCTGATGTTTCAGGACTTTGCGCTGTTTCCGCACCTGAGCATCATCGACAACGTCGCTTTCGGCCTGCGGGCGCTGCCCCCGGCGGCCGCCCGCCGCGAGGCGGGGCTGGCGTTGGCACGCGTCGGACTGTCGCGCTATGCCGGCGACTACCCGCACATCCTCTCCGGCGGCGAACAACAGCGCGTGGCGCTGGCGCGGGCGATCGTGCCGCGTCCGGCCGTGATGCTGATGGACGAGCCGTTTTCGGGGCTCGACGTGCAGCTGCGCGAGCGGTTGCAAGAGGAGACCTTGACCCTTCTCAAGGAGACCCGCGCCACCTGCCTGATCGTCACCCATGCCCCGGCCGAGGCGATCCGGCTCGGCGACCGCATCGCGGTCATGCGCGCCGGCCGGCTGGTGCAGGCCGGCACCGCCGAAGAGCTCTACCGCAACCCCGCCGACTTGTTCGTGGCCAGGCTTTTTTCCGAGATCAACGAAATACCCTATACCGTCGCAGGCGGAGCCTTGCGCACGCCGCTTGGCGCCTTTGCCGTGCCGGGACTGGCTGAGGGCGAGCGGGCGGTGTTGTGCATTCGGCGGCGGGCGATCCGTCTCGGGGTTGCCGGCGCCGGGCTGCCGGCGCGGTTGCTGCGGTCGCGGTTCCTAGGCGACCTGGCGCTGTTGGAAGTGGCTGTGCACGGCTTCGAGCGGCCGTTGCTGACCTTGGTGCGGGAGGGCGAGCAGCCGCAGGAGGGGCAGGAGGTCTCGATCAGCGTCGATGCGCAAAGCGTCCTGGTATTTTCGGCCGAGACACCCAATGTAAATGACGACGATTTAATGCCGAATGAGCAGGAAACACCCTGATTTCAACGGCATAGGCGCAGATACAAGCGGGGTGGCAAACTTGCTCGACCACGCCCTTTCTGCGATAGTGCCGCAAACCCCAAGCGTAAGCAGCATGGCTGCGAGAGGAGCAAGCGAATGGGTGGCTTGAGTATTTGGCATTGGCTGCTGTTTTTGGCGGTTGCCCTTTTGATGTTCGGCGGCAGTGGCAAGATCTCCTCGATCATGGGTGACGTCGCCAAGGGCATCAAAAGCTTCAAGAAGGGCATGGCCGAGGATGACGAGGCGGCGAAGGAGGAGGCGGCGCACAAGGATGGGCCGCCCAAGACCATCGATGCAGCGTCGCCAAAGCCAGCGGAACCGGCTAGCGCGCAGGCCAACAAGGTCGGCTAGTGCCGGGGCCGGCAGCGCCGATCGGATGCCAAACCGACAGGGGCCGGCGCAAAGTTGAGGGGTCTGCCGTGGCTCCACGCGGTTAGGTTGAACCGATGTTCGACATCACCTCCAGCAAGCTTTTGATCCTCGGGATCGTGGCCCTGCTTATCATCGGTCCGAAGGACCTGCCGGCGCTGTTGCGCACAATTGGCAAGTATGTGGGCATCATCAAACGCCAGGCGGCGGAGTTCCGCGCGCAGTTCGATGAAGCGATGCGCGAATCGGAGTTGGCCGACCTCAAGCGCGACGTAGAGTCGCTCGGGCGCGATGCCGAGCAATCGGTGCGCGCCGCCGAGCAATCGGTGGAAGAAGACCTGGCGCACGCGCAAAAGAGCGTCGCGGCGGCGCTCGACACCGGTGCCAGCACGGCATCGGAAGCATCCCACGGTGATGCACCCCAGGCTGATGCACTCCACGGTGATGCATCCCCGGCGGACGCACCCAAGGCTGACGCACCCGAGGGTGACGTCGCCGAAGCACCTCAGCATCACATCTCCGAAGCACCCCAGGGTGACACCGCCGCCGGCAAGGTCGCGGCAGCCTCGCTCAACGGCACCGGTGCGGACACCCCGACGCCCGCGCCGGCCGGTGCAGCGCCGGCGGAGCACAGGACGGAAGCGGAAAAGAGCGGAGCCTGAGCGTCCCATGCAGGACACCGTCAACCGCGAGGGGCATGACGAAATTGAGGCGTCAAAGGCTCCATTAATGGAGCATTTGATCGAACTGAGGCAGCGCCTCATCTACACGCTCGTCGGCATCGGCATTGGCTTCTTCATCTGCTTTGCATTCGCCACCAACATCTACAATCTGCTGGTGTGGCCCTATCAGGTGGCGCGCGGCGAGGGCCAGAAGATCGAGATGATCTACACCGCCCCGCACGAGTTCTTCTTCACCAAGCTGAAGCTGGCGCTGTTCGGCGCGGTGTTTCTGGCGTTCCCGCTGATCGCCTATCAGATCTACAAGTTTGTCGCGCCCGGCCTCTACAAGAACGAGCGCGAGGCCTTCCGGCCCTACCTGTTGTGGACCTTTCTGTTGTTCATTCTCGGCGCCGCGGTGGTCTACTTCGTGGTGATGCCGCTGGCGATGAAGTTCTTCCTGTCCATGGAGCAGACCGGAGGCCAGGTCGAAATTCATTTGCAGGCCCGGGTCAGCGAGTACCTGTCCTTGATCATGACCTTGATCTTGGGGTTCGGCATCATGTTCCAGCTGCCGGTGGTGTTGACCTTGCTGGCACAGGCCGGAATCATTGGCGCCGGCCACCTGCGCAGCTTCCGCCGCTACGCCATCGTGGCGATCACCGCCGCGGCCGGGATCTTGTCGCCGCCCGATCCCTTCAGCATGGTGGCCATGGCGCTGCCGACGATTCTGCTATACGAGGCCGCGATCCTGGCGGTGGCGCGGGTAGAAAAGTCGCGGCTCGAGAAGGAGGCGGCGGCCCAGGCCGCCACGGGTTGAGACTCTAAACGCGCGCGTTGGCCACCGCCCGACGCCATCGAACGAAAGAGAGCTAGGCCGAGCGGCACCGGTGCGCCGCTGGCCGCAGCGTCTGCGGGGGGTTGAGCGTCGTGCTGGACATCAGGTGGATAAGGGACAATGCCGCCGCGTTCGATGCGGCACTCAACAAGCGCGGCCTCACGCCGGGCGAGGACGTCGCCTCTGCCGCGCAGTTGATCGCGCTCGACGAGGCGCGACGCAAGATCGTGACACGCCTGCAGGAGGCGCAGGCGCGCCGCAACGTCGCCTCGAAGGACATTGGCAAGGCCAAGGCCGCCAACGACCAGGCGACCGCCGGCCAGCTGATGGCCGAGGTGGCGGCGCTCAGGCAAGAGTTAGCGACCGGCGCGGAGGCTGAGCGGCTGGCCGACCTCAACCTCAAGCGCGCCTTGGACATCATCCCCAATCTGCCGCTCGACGAGGTGCCGGTGGGCGCCGACGAAAAGGCCAACCACGAAATCCGCCGCGTCGGTGAGCCGGCACGGTTCGGCTGGACCAACAAGCCCCGGCAGCACTTCGAGATCGGCGAGGCGCTGGCACTGATGGATTTCGAGACCGCAGCCAAACTGTCGGGGGCGCGCTTCGTCGTGCTGAAGGGCGTGTTGGCGCGGCTGGAGCGGGCGCTGGCGGCCTTTATGCTCGATCTGCATACGGCGCCGGAGCAGGATGGCATCGGCGGCTACACCGAGTGCAGCCCGCCGCTGTTGGTGCGCGACGACACCGCCTACGGCACCGGCAATCTGCCGAAGTTCATGGACGACCTTTTTCAGACGCGGTTGAGCGAGGCGGAGGCCGCGGCCGATGTCGCGGCGGCGGTCTCCGCGGCGATCCTCGAGCGGGTCGGCGGCCAGGACCTGGCCGGCGCCGATGCCGCGGCCGAGTTTCGCGGCGTGCTTGATCGAGACAGCGACGAGATCAAACGGCTCGCGGTCGAAGCCTATCGCGGCAACGCCACGGCGCGACTGTGGCTCATTCCCACCGCCGAGGTCGCCCTCACCAACTTCGTACGCGAGACGATCCTCGAGGAGGCGCAACTGCCCTTACGGCTGACCGCCTGGACGCCGTGCTTCCGGTCGGAAGCCGGCGCTGCCGGCAAGGATACGCGTGGCATGATCCGCCAGCACCAATTCTCCAAGGTCGAGTTGGTGTCGATCACCACGCCGCAAGCGAGCAAGGCTGAGCATGAGCGCATGACCGCCTGCGCCGAGGCGGTGCTGCGGCGGCTGGGCCTGGCCTATCGCGTCATGCTGTTGTGCAGCGGCGACATGGGATTCGCCGCGCAGAAAACCTATGACCTCGAAGTCTGGCTACCGGGCCAGAACACCTACCGCGAGATTTCTTCCTGTTCGGTGTGCGGCGATTTCCAGGCACGGCGCATGAACGCACGCTACCGCCGCCCGGGCGGCAAGCCCGACTACGTGCACACCCTCAACGGCTCGGCCCTGGCGGTGGGACGCACGCTGATCGCGATTCTGGAGAACTATCAGCAATCGGACGGTTCGGTGGCGATCCCGGACGCGCTGGTGCCCTACATGGGCGGCCTGCGGCGGATCGAAAAGGCCTAGCAGCGGTGCTGCCGCAGCGGCGCACCGCCCAGGTTGCTGCCATCAGCCGCGCCGCCGGCTCGTCAACCGGACGTGGCCCGCGTCTAAACACGTTGCACCAATCGCTTGGCCCGATAGAGTGACCCGATGCGCATCCTTCTCACCAACGACGACGGCATCGATGCTCCGGGTCTGCATGCGCTGCGCGAGATCGCCCGGCAGCTGAGCGAGGACGTATGGGTGTTCGCGCCCGAAACCAACCAGTCGGGGGCCAGCCACTCACTGACCTTGCACGAGCCGTTGCGCATGCGTCGTATCGATGAGCGCGCCTTTGCCATTCGCGGCACCCCGACCGACAGCGTCATCATGGGTGTGCGGCATGTGCTGAAGGATGCGCCGCCGGACCTGGTCCTATCCGGGGTCAATCGCGGCGGCAACATGGCCGAGGACGTCACCTACTCGGGGACCATCGCCGGCGCCTTCGAGGGCACCATTCTCGGCATTCGCTCAATGGCGCTGTCGCAGGCGTACGGTTACGAGGCGGGCAGAAGCGTGCGCTGGCAGACGGCGATCGCACACGCGCCCGGCCTCATTCGCAAGTTGCTGGCGGCCGACTGGCCGCCGTCGACGACCATGAACATCAACTTTCCCGACCGCGAGCCCGACGAGGTCGCGGGCATCAGCGTGACCAACCAAGGGCGGCGCGATCCGGGCCTGCTCCATATCGAGGAGCGGCAGGATACCTGGGGCAATCCCTACTACTGGCTGGCGTTCGAACGGCGCCGCTCGATGGCGCTCGAAGGCAGCGACTTGCGGGCGGTGTACGCGGGCCAAATTTCCGTCACGCCGCTGTTTCTCGACCTCACCCACCAGGCGTTGCGACAGACCTTACAGCAGCTCCTCGAAGCCTGACAGAATCGCCTGCCGTGCTGGCGTCGCCATCCCGGTGTCGGTGCTGCCGCGGCCATCATCGCCATCGTCCCAACGGCGTTGCCGATGCCACCGCCTTTAACGGCGCCTTAACCCGTTAAGCGTTAATGGAGGAGGGGAGTAAGAGGTGTACCCCCCATGTCCAGAAACGTGCGTTGGAGCGCCAGTGCGCATGCCGGCCCAGGGCTAGCGCTGGCGGTTTGCGTTTGCGTCAGCGCCTGCAGCGCCGACGTGACCCGCTTCGACTTTCCGGCCTTCAATCTGGCCGATAGCGATGCCCCGACCGGCGCCCTGCCGCCCGGACCGCGTCCCGGCCAGGGCTTCGATCTGGCGCCGGCCGCAACGCCGATCGGCGTTGGCGCCAACGAGCCGGGCCCCGGCGCCTGGGGGACCTCCCGCCCCGGCAGCATCCAGCGCGAACGCCTGGCGAGCCTCGGTGAGGATGGGCGGCAGGCGCCGGCGATGGTGCCGGAGCATCGGGCCGCACCCGCAGCCGAGGCGGCCGCCGCCTCGGAGCGGGGGCGCCAGCTGGCCGCGCCGGAGTTCGGCGCCGAGCGGCGCGCACCCAACCCGCCGCGCGAGCCCAAGGCCGGTGCGGCCGCGGCGGCCGATACCATTACGGTTGAAGCCGGAGACTCGCTTTATGCCATCGCGCAACGCTATCGCGTGTCGCTGGCCGATCTGATCGACGCCAACGGTCTGCACCATGGCGTGAGCCTCAAGCCCGGCCAGCAGCTGTTGTTGCCGGCCGGTGCCGTGGCCAGGCAGGCGCGCCGCGCCGCACGCAGCCAGCCGCAGGTCACGGTGGTGCCCGTCGCCGCGACGCCGGTCACCGCTGCTGGGATCAGCGCCGGCCACGCGCCAGCGGTGGCTGCCGCCGCGCCCACCACCGGGGCGGCGCCGCCGGCTTGGCAGGGCCGTTACACCATCAAGGCCGGCGAATCGCTCTACGGCATTGCCCGCCAACACAAGGTGACGTTGGCCGAGCTGAAAAGCGTCAACGACATCACCAATCCATTGCAGGTGAAGGCAGGGACCACCTTGATCGTGCCCGCGACCGCCGAGGCGCCGGTGGCCGAGGCGCCGGCAGCGCGCGGCCAGGTGGCGCCGCAGGAGGCCCCGGCCACGGCGCGCATCATCAATGCACCGGCCGAAAAGAAGCTCGTGTCCCTGCGCAGCGATCAGGTGTCGGATGCCGATCCGCTTTCGCCGGCGGCGGCGGCGCCGATCACGGCCGAGGAGCCGAGCACCGGTCGCTTCCGTTGGCCCGTGCGCGGCCGCGTCATTGCTGGCTTCGGGCGTCGTGCAGACGGCACGCACAACGACGGCATCAACCTGGCCGTGCCACAGGGCACCGACGTGCATGCCAGCGAGGGCGGCAAGGTCGCCTATGCCGGCAATGAGCTCAAGGGCTATGGCAACTTGATCCTGATCCGCCACGACAACGGCTACGTGTCGGCCTATGCGCACAACGAGCAATTGCTGGTGAAGCGCGACGATGTGGTGCGCCGCGGACAGGTGATCGCCAAGGCTGGCAAGACCGGCGCCGTCGATCAACCGCAGCTTCACTTCGAGCTGCGCCAGGGCTCCAAGCCCGTCGATCCGATGCCGCATTTGGAAAAGAACTAGCCCGATCGCTCGCTGCCCAGGCGCTCAAACCAAGCCAACCGCACGGCACCCCATGCCGCCGGCCCTTGACGGCGGGACGGCGCCCCTGGGGCGCCGCCGCTTGAGCTCCCCGCAACCGCCGCCAGCTTGACCTTAACTGCGCCGATGCGCCTCGCTCGCCCCGGTAGACTGGACGGGCAGCGGCGGTTAATGCTGCGCCGCGTTTCGCCGCTGCGGCGAGCCAACCGAGCGAGGAGCCATGGCCAATCGCGATCAGAGCCCGCCGTCGGCGGCCCACCGGGACATGGCCAATGCCATTCGCGCCCTTGCCATGGACGCCGTCGAGAAGGCCAAGTCCGGTCACCCCGGCATGCCGATGGGCATGGCGGACGTGGCAACCGTGCTCTTCACCCGGTTTTTAAAGTTCGATGCCGAGCATCCGGCCTGGCCCGATCGGGACCGCTTCGTGCTGTCGGCCGGCCATGGCTCGATGCTGCTCTACGCCCTCCTCTATCTCACGGGCTTTGCCGGCATGACCATGGCCGAGATCGAGAACTTTCGTCAGCTCGGATCGCGCACCGCCGGGCATCCCGAATTCGGCCACGCCGCGGGCATCGAAACCACCACCGGTCCCTTGGGCCAGGGCCTCGCCAACGCGGTCGGCATGGCGCTCGCCGAGCGCTTGCTCAATAGCCGCTTCGGCGACGCCGCCGTCGATCACCGCACCTACGTCATCGTCGGCGACGGCTGCCTGATGGAGGGCATCAGCCACGAGGCAATCTCGCTCGCCGGTCATCTCAAGCTCAACAAGCTCACCGTGCTGTTCGACGACAACGCCGTCTCCATCGACGGGGCCACGTCGCTGGCGGTATCCGACCACCAGCTTGAGCGGTTTGCGGCCTCGGGCTGGGCGACGCAACGCATCGATGGCCACGATGCCAATGCCATCGCCACCGCCATTGCTGCGGCCGAGCGCGGCGACCGGCCCGCGTTCATCGCCTGCAAGACCACGATCGGTTTCGGCGCCCCGACCAAGGCCGGCAAGGCCTCCGCCCACGGCGAACCGCTGGGTGCTGAGGAAATCGCCGGTGCCCGCGCCGAACTGGGCTGGCGCTCGCCCGCCTTCGAGGTGCCGGCAGACGTGCTGGCGGCGTGGCGTGCGGCCGGTCGGCGCGGCGCGGCGGCGCGCCGCGACTGGGAAGCGCGCACGGCCGCAGCCGCCGATCTGCGTCCGCTTCAGGGTGGCGTCGATAAGGCGGCGCTGCAGGCGGCAATCGCGCTGAGCAAGGACGAGTTTGCGGCGGCAGCCAACAACATCGCCACCCGCGTTGCCTCGCAAAAGGTGCTCGAGCGGTTGGTGCCGGCGCTGCCGGCGCTGATCGGCGGCTCGGCCGACCTCACCGGTTCGAACGGCACCCGCACCAAGCACCACAAAGCCGTCACGCCGGAAGATTTCAGCGGCAACTATCTGCACTACGGCGTGCGCGAGCACGCCATGGCCGCGGCCATGAACGGCATCGCCCTGCACGGCGGCCTGGTGCCCTATGGCGGCACCTTTCTGGTCTTCAGTGATTATTGCCGACCGGCGATCCGGCTTTCCGCGCTGATGCGCCAGCGCGTCATCTACGTCATGACGCACGATTCCATCGGGCTTGGCGAGGACGGGCCGACGCATCAACCGGTCGAACAACTGGCCGCGCTTCGCGCCATGCCCAACCTCAACGTCTTCCGGCCCGCCGATCCGGTCGAGGTCGCCGAATGCTGGGAGCTGGCGCTGGCGGCCGAGGCCACGCCGTCGATCCTGGCATTGACGCGGCAGGCAGTGCCGGCCTTGCGCCGCGAGGCCGGGGCGGAGAACTTGAGCGCCAAGGGCGGCTACCTGTTGGCATCGGCCCCGGGCGGTGCGCGCGACGTCACCATCCTGGCCACCGGGTCGGAGGTTGGGGTCGCGGTGGCGGCGCGCGCGCTGCTGGCGGCGGAGGGGATCGAAGCGGCGGTGGTGTCGATGCCGTGCTGGGAACTGTTCGCTGCGCAAAGTGTTGCCTATCGCGCGCGGGTCCTGGGCACCCAACCGCGCGTTGCCGTGGAGGCGGCGGTCGAACAAGGCTGGGAGCGCTGGCTTGGTGAGGGTGGCAGCTTTGTCGGCATGGCCGGCTTCGGCGCTTCGGCGCCGGCAGCCCGCCTTTATGAGCATTTTGCCATCACGCCGGCCCGCGTTGCGCGCGAGGCGGCTCGGCTGGTCAAGCGCCCATGACGCTCGCTAAGCTCGAATCCACCGACGGTCTTGACCTCGGCGGCCGCCGCGTGCTGGTCCGCGCCGACCTCAATGTGCCGGTCAAGGACGGCAAGGTCGCCGATGCCACCCGGCTCGAGCGCCTGCTGCCGGGGCTCGAGGCGCTCGCGAACCGCGGCGCCCGGGTGATCGTCATCTCCCACTTCGGGCGCCCAAAGGCCGGCCCCGATCCCCGGCTGAGCCTGCGACCGGTGGCCGAGGCGTTGGGCCAGCTCTTGCGCCGCCCGGTGGCCTTTGCCGAAGACTGCGTCGGTGAGCCGGCCGAGCGCACGGTGGCGGCGTTGCAGCCGGGCCAGATCGCGGTGCTTGAGAATGTGCGCTTTCATCAAGGCGAGGAGCGCAACGATCGGCAATTGGCCAAGCGTTTGGCCGCGCTCGGCGACATCTTTGTCAATGATGCCTTCTCGGCCGCGCACCGGGCGCATGCCTCCACCGAGGCCATCGCCCACCTGTTGCCATCGTACGCCGGCCCGCTGCTCTGCAAGGAGATTGCGGCGCTGA
>Ga0126376_10001195_pt1 | contig 13858 bp, 11 predicted proteins | sample PanSoiMetPlot_15_FD_92760 | JGI IMG/M metagenome (GOLD analysis project Ga0126376, IMG submission 92760) | Tropical forest soil microbial communities from Panama - MetaG Plot_15 | ecosystem: Environmental > Terrestrial > Soil > Tropical forest > Bulk soil | place: Panama | collected 2016-02-17
GGTATCGTTGGCGTGATCGTGCCAGGTCCAGTTCGGCGTCAGCACGAGATCGCCGGGGGCCATCGGGAGGCGCACGCCGTTGACGACCGTATAGCCGCCCTTGCCCTCGATGATCAGGCGCAGTGCCGAGCCCGAGTGGCGATGGGCGCGCGCGATCTCGCCGGGCATCACGATCTGGATGTTCGCGACCATGGTGTTGCTCGCGGACAGGCCGGGCAGCTCGGGGTTCGTCAGCCTGAGCACGCGGCGCTCGGCCTGCTCGGTGCCGACGAGCTGCGCCGCCCGCATCGCCTGAGGACGCAAGTCGCGCCAGCGCCACACCCAGGGCACGGCCTTGCTCTTGGGCTCGCGGGTGATACCGCCCCCGATCCAGGCGGGCGTGATGTGTTGGGATCGGAGCTGCGCGTAGTAGTCTTGCAGCTCGGCTTCCGACGACTTGATGTCGGAGAGCTTCATCGTCAGTCCTCCCCCTTCGCCCCGGTAGCTCGGAACGGGCCCCCGCGGCGCCGTTGAGCGAGCGTAGCCCCACCGAACAATGAGGGTCAAGAGAGGGTCCGCCCGCGGGCGACAGCCGGACGGCTGTTGACGTTCGGGGGGTTTCCTGTAGAGTACGCTCCGACCTTTGTCGGGGAACGCCGGTCCGACCGTCCCGTTCAGCGCTGGGAGGGAAGACGCCATGCACCCACGACACGGCCTGCTCCGTCCCGTCCTCGCGTTCGCCACACTCGGCTGGGCGATCGTCGCGCCAAGTCTCGTCGCGGAAGCTCAGACGCCCAAGCGCGGCGGCACGCTACGCGTCTCGTACGGCAACGAGATCTCCGCGCTCGATTTCCACACCACGCCCGGCTACGAGTTGAACTGGGTCGCGATGAACATCGGCTGCGGCCTTCTCGGGATCACGCCAGACGGCAGGTTCGTCCCGGACGCCGCTGAATCCTGGCAGATCTCTGCCGACGCGCTCCTCTACACGTTCAAGCTGAGAAAGGACGTCCTGTTCCACGACGGCTCCAGGGTCGACGCTGCCGCCGTCAAGTTCAGCATCGACCGCATCATGGACCCCGCGACGAGGTCCAGCATGCGGACCTACTACGAATACGTGCACTCGGTCGAGGTCCTCGATCCGTACACAGTCCAGATCCGACTGAAGCAGCCGTACGGGTTCATGCTACACATGCTGGCCGCGTACCGCATGGGGCTCGTGTTCTACTCGCCAACCGCCACCCAGAAGTACTCGCTCGAGGACCGGCGGAGCGGGAAGCCGGAGGCGGTGGTTGGATGCGGACCTTTCCGCCTCGTGGAGTGGGTGAAGGGCAGCCACCTGGTCATGGATCGCTTCGACAGGTACTACGATCAGGGGTTCCCCTACCTGGACCGCGTCGTGATCCGCGTGATCAAGGACCCTATCACTCAGATGGCGGCCTTCAAGGCCGGAGAGATCGACTTCATCGTCGACTTTTCGCCCGAGCACGTCGAGACGCTCAGAGCCCAAAATCCCCGGGCCCAGGTCATGACTGGAAAAGAGACGACGCCCATGGTGGCGATGATGAAGGTCACAGTCCCGAAGGACGCCAAGCCCATGTCTAAGGACCGCGCGCCGCATCCGATCTTCAGCGACATCCGAGTCCGCAAGGCGATCGGCTGCTACGGCATCGACCGCAAAGAGATCGTGAAGATCGCCTTCAAGGGCCAGGCGACCCCCTGGGTTGGCATCATCCCGCCGGGAACACCGGACACCGTCGATGTCACGCACCTGTGCCCCTACGACCCGGTCAAGGCGAAAGCGTTGCTCGCCGAGGCCGGCTACGGGCCGCAGAAACCCCTGGCGTTCGAGCTGATGACGAACACCGAGAAGTCCGTGTTCAACGTCATCGCCACCGTCATCAAGGAGCAGGTCGCGCGCCTCGGGGTGGCCGTGAACATCAGGCTGGTCGACAAGGTGACCTGGATGAATGTGGCCACGCAGGATGGACCGTTCGACATGTATATCGAAGATCTCGCGTCCCTGTTCACCCTCGACCAGAACACTCTCCTATCGAACAGCACCGCGGCGTGGAACACCACGCGCCACGTCGACGCCAAAGTCGACGACTACTACCTGCGCTACGCCCGGGAAATGGATCCGAGCAAGCGCAAGGCCATTGCCAAGGAGTTTCAAGAGTTCATGACCGACAAGCTCTACTGGAACACGGTCTCCGGCTCGCCGTTCTACGAGGTCGCTCAGCCGTGGATGAAGGACTACGTCTACAACGCCGAGTGGAAGGTCCTCTACAAGAAGGTCTGGCTCGACAAGTAGACCACTAGGCAGGTTCGAGTCTCCCCCGGGGAGGCAATCATTCTCCCTTGAGCCGCCTGGAGCGAGGTTGGCGACCGGTTCGCCGATAGCGACGGCCGCGGCATCGACGGTGTAGTCACCGGCGTCCAATCCGTTCGGATATCCGGCCGGCGAGGAGTTGTCTCGATCACGCCGGCGGCGTTAGTCGAGGTGCGGATATTCCGAAGCGCGTGGCGATCTCGCCTAGTTGGCCCCACGTCTTGTCTTCGATCGGGATGCCGTCGCGGCGGCGGCGTTGCTCGGTGCGGTACTCGATCTCGCCGGGGTAGAAGACTTCGTCGAAGCCGTCCGCGGGAGGCGTGGCCTTGAGGTATCGCACGAACGCCTCGACCTGCACTTTGAAGTCGGTCGGCGAGAAAGCCCGTGGATCGACGACGAGCATGAACGTGCCGTCGTTGTGCCGCCCTTTCGGATCGACTCCGAAGCCCAGGCCCGGAAGCACCGAGGCCAGGGTCTCCACAGCAAAGGACAGCCCATAGCCCTTGTGCCCTTCGGGGCCGCCGAGCGGCAGCATCACTCCACCCTCGAGCTGCGCGTTCGGATTCGTGGTAGGTTTGCCGTCCTTGTCCAGCAGCCAGCCGAGCGGGATGGGCTTCCCCTGGGCCCGCGCCAGATTCAGCTTGCCCGCTGCCACCGCACTTGTTGCCATGTCGATGAAGACCGGGCCAGGCAAATCGCTCGGAAAGGCGATGCAGACCGGATTAGTACCGAGTCGCGCCTCGCGGCCGCCGAACGGCGCGACGGCCTTCGCGCTCTGGCCGGAGTCAGCCATCATCAGGCCGATGAAGCCCGCGCGCGTGGCCAGCAGCGGATACTCGGCGAGCCGCCCGACGTGACTCTGCTCGCGAATCGTTGCCGCCGCGATCCGCATATCCCGCGCCTTGGCCACGAGGCGCTTCATCGTCCACTCCGAGATGACCGGGCCGAACCCCCACCTTCCATTCACCGCGAGTGTCGTGGGCGACTCGTTCAAGATCTCAGGTTGCGCGGCCGGTACGATGTGGCCGCGACCGATGCGGTCGATATAGGTAGGAAGCAGCACCACGCCGTGCGAGTCGTGCCCAACCAGATTAGCCCCCACCTGGTGAGCGGCGACGATCTTCGCGTGCTCCGGCGGCGTGCCTGCCGCCTCGTACGCGGCGATTGCGAACGCGGTCAAGTCGTCGGCGCGGACGCTCGGCATGTCGTCCTCCACAATGCTTTCGAGATCGAATTGGCGCAAGGTCCGATCGATACGCAGCGCAGCTATCCTACGACGCCACAATGAGTATCGGCGTCACGAAGTCGATCATGTCGCGGACGGGGTGAGCCGCTTCGAAAAAACGCACGTTCGCGCTAACCCAAGAGGTGGGAGCCCCTCAGACAAGCAAGAGGGGGAGTGGGCGACGGTGCGCCTGCTACTCCCCCGTTCTGGCTATGCGCCCCAACAAAAGTCGGGGCCTCAGGAGGTTGGAATCACCGCCGAGGGCGACAACGGCGCTCTCGGCGGCCTCTTCCTGGCCGGGTGGAGTGTCCTCCATGCACCAGCAGGTACTCCTCCGGCGTCCCGCAGTCAAGTGGGTCGTCAGCATGCTCGGTACTGTCTCACTTGATGTGTCGACGCACGCGAGGAGGTCGGAGCTTGTTCGCCGGCTGTCACGCCACCGCGCCGTGTCCCGGCTCAGGCCGGCGGCTCGATCGCCAGCGCATGGTGGAACACGTTGCGCGGATCCCAGCGCGCCTTGACCTGCTGCAGGCGCGGGTAGTTGTCCTTGTAGTAGAGAGTGTGCCAGGGCACGCTGGACGTGTTCCATGCCGGGTCGGTCAGGTCGGTGTCGGGATAGTTGATGAAGGAACCATCGCTGACCTCTCCAGGTACGGGCACCCCGCCGGTAGCTGCGTACACGTCGCGGTACAGGTTGCGTACCCAGGCCAGGTTGGCCGCGTCGTCGGCTTCGTCGGTCCAGATCGTTTGGTACACCGCCTTCATGACCACGTCACGCTGGGCGATCGCGGTGGCCCCGGCAGGTACCGCGCGAACTTGACCGCCGTACCCGATGAGCACCATGCCGCTCCCCGAGCCACCGGTGGAATTCGTCAGGTTCCGGTAGATCGCGGACAACTGCGGATCCGTGAGCGACCGGCGTAGGTAGCCGGCTTTGATCTTGTACCGGCGGTTGAACACGGTGCCGGGCTCGCCGAGTCCGGGCCAGGTGGTCGCGTGCAGCCACGGCATCGTCCGTCGGGTGTTCAGGACCGGCTTGACACCGGTGCCGGTGGTTACCGCGGATACGAAGTCGGTTACCAGGTCGTCCGCGTTCGGGATGCCTGCATCGGTCTGGATGACCATCTGGAAGGTACCGGCCTTCTTGTGGGCCGGTATCAAGACAGCGTACAGGCCGGCGTACGGCGATCCGGGGCCGCTGTTGCGCTCGTGCCAGGTACCGAAGTTGCGCAGCAGCCCGGTGAATGCCTGCTCGGTCATCCGGTCGTCCCACGCCCAGATGACCACGCACTCCAGCATCTCTCGCGGCGAAGGCGGGAGCAGGCGGGATGGGTCGGTGCCGGTGGCGCCCGGCGAACGCAGCCAATACCGGGTGACCACGCCGAAGTTGCCGCCGCCACCACCGGTGTGCGCCCACCACAGGTCCTGGTGCGGATCGTCCGGTGCGCGGGTGGCCACGACCGCGCGGGCGATACCGTCCCGGTTGACCACCACCACCTCCACGCCGTACAGGTGGTCAATCACGGAGCCGTATCTGCGTGACAGCACCCCGTACCCACCGCCGGCGATGTGGCCCCCGGCGCCCACCTCCGGGCAGCTGCCCGCCGGGATCGTCACTCCCCAGCCCCAGAGCAGTGTCCGGTAGACACGTGCGAGCGTCGCGCCGGGCTGGACGGCGAACGCGCGCCGCCCGGCGTCGTAGCTGACCGCGTCCATCGGCGACAGGTCGAGCAACATCCGCACCGCCGGATCAGCGGTGAAGTTCTCGAAGCAGTGCCCGCCGCTGCGCGCCGCGACTCGCCGGCCCGAGCGCACCGCATCCGACACCGCGCGTACCACCTGATCGGTGGACCCGACCACCCGGATCTCGTCGGGTCGACCCACGAACCGGAAATTGTTGCCGCGCACCAGGTTCTCGTACCTCAGATCTCCGGCCCGGACCGTCACCGGCCCAAACGCCGTCGGCTGTGGCGCGCCCGCGCCCGGCGCCGCGACGGCGCTACCCGCGCCTACCGTGCTCGCCAATCCCGCCCCGCCGATCGCGAGCGCACCCGCCCCGGCGAGCAACCCACGGCGACTCAGCTGATTCCGCTTCTTCTGATCCATCACAGTCTCCCCTTCGGCCCGGCCGTGGCGGCCGGTCACGCCCATCGTCGCGGCCGCCGCTCAGCGGCGGCAGCTTTGCGCCCTGTGTCGCTATGACGTCGACACCGGGCCCCACGTTTGCCCGGGCACCGAAAATGTCCCAGTTTCCGTACGAGCACTGGAAGCATCTGCGGACGCCGAACCCGGCGGAGTCGCCGACAGAGAGGGGCGACGCTCACTATCGCCGTGTCGCCGCTGTGGACGATGTCCTTCTTGATATCGCCGATCTCCGCGGTGACGACGGGACCGCCGTGGAGGCCAGCTTTGAACTCGGGGACGATCCCGTACCGGGCGAGGTCCCGATCCTTCCGCGAGGTCGTGAAAGAAGTCGTTCTTGAAATCGTTGAAGCGCAGAGGGCCCAACGCCTCTGCAATCGCGGTGGAGTTGTTAAGATCCAGGAACATGAAGATACGCTCTTCGGCGACGGGCCAATGATAACGACCCAGCAGGAGATTCATCAGCGTCCCGGGGCCGAGCATCCGATTGAGCTGTCGGACAAAGTTAAGGAGGAAGCTTACGAGCGTAAGAATCGCCAGTGCCGCCACGAAGCGGCCGCCCAGTACGAGGTCTCGGTATTGCTCCGACCTGTAGTACGCCAAAAGGCCCCCGTGCTCGGATAGCCCCAGCAGGCTCATGGTCACGGCGTGGATCGCGACGCCACACAGGGTGACGTAGAAGAAGGTCCGGGTGAGGAAGAAGATCGCCCACCGTCAGAGATCGGATCATTCTCGGGATCAGCGTTAGCTCGAACCACGCACTACCGAGTCGCCGCCGCGGTAAGCTCGCGCGCGGGAGGCGCCGCGAATTTCACCGCGTCGGACGATAGTGACCAGGCTTCTCAACGCCTCGGCCACCGCGTCGTCACTGTCGGTGTCGCTCAGCTTATCGATACCGCCCAAAACAACGCGGCTTCTCACCTTGACCCAGCGAAGCGCTCCCATGCCGGCGCCTCGTCGGTCCGACAGCGCTCAAGCAGTGTGTGTAGCTCCCCGGGCATCACTCGGCAGGCTCCGCAGCATGATACAGGCGTCGGTAGCCCCAGCGTCCAATAGGTCGCCTCACTCATCTTCTCCTGCAATTTCAGACACCGGGAGAGCGCCGGTCTTGCAGGTCGACATCAGGGGCGGCACCTCATCGCTCGAGGTGTCTTACTCGGTGATGGAAGAGCCTCGGCGCCTCGCCCATCGCTCCTCCTTGCGGCGCATCGCCGAACCTTGGCTGATCTCACAATGGCCATCCGCGGTCCCTAGTGCGGGCCGTGATCCGGGCGGCCCGACGCGACGAGTTGACTACCGAAAATATCGCAGTCCGGGTGCCCAATCAGAAGCTCGACGGACACTGCGCACCCGAGCGTTGAGCTGAGGACCTGAATTACCTCCGCTGGGAGTAACGGGATATGGATCTCAACGATTACACGCTCATGCTGCTTCTTCAGGACCGTCATACAGAGATGGTTGCGGCGGCCCAGCGCAACGCCATGCTCAGAGAGGCGACCCGATTGCGGCGTCCATTTCGGGCCGTTCTGGGCAGTGCGCTGATTCGCCTGGACGCGTGGCTGCAAGTCTTTTCGACGGTACGGGCTGCCAATGCAATGGACATTGCCGGCCGTGACGGTGACTCAAACATCAACAGTCACACAGAAGGGAGACACTATGAGAGGACGTCTATGACTTCTCATCGTGGCAGCGCTTGTGACCCTGCCGTTCGTGAATAGCTCTGGTGTGTCAGGGGCGGCAAAGCCGTTTACAGTTGCGGATCTCAACGGCACATACGTGTTCACCGCTACTGGCTTCGGCACACCCCCGCTCACTGGGACGGCGACTGTGAGCCCAGCCCCACTGAAGTGATTTGCCGAACTGCCGTGCGCCCGTGATCGGCGCCCAAGGGTCCGCCCTGGCGAAGCGACTCCTCGGTTGACATCGGCGTCCTGCGCGGCCGAAGATGGGGCCCCGGTTCGGCCCTGAGGAATGATGCCAACGTCGTCGTACGACCTCGTCGTAATCGGGTCCGGCCCCGCCGGCGAGAAGGGCGCGGCCCAGGCAGCCTATTTCGGCAAGCGGGTTCTGCTCGTCGAGCGTGAAGCCGTCCTCGGTGGCGCCGCCGTCAATACGGGCACGGTGCCGTCCAAGACCCTGCGCGAGACCGCGCTCTACGTCTCCGGGTTCCGCCAGCGCGGACTCTACGGACTCGACTACTCGTTCACGGCCGGCCTGACCGTCGAGCAGCTCATGCATCGCGAACGCCTCGTGGTCGAGAGCGAGCACGCCATCATCGGGCGGAACCTCCAGCGGCACCGCATCGAAGTCATCCATGGCGTCGCCTCACTCATCAACGCCCACACGGTGCGCGTGCGTGACGCCGGCGGCAGCAGCGAGCACGACTACCGCACCGACGTCATCCTGATCGCCACCGGTTCCTCGCCGTATCACCCCCCGGGCGTGAGGTTCGACAATGAGCGCATCTACGACTCGGATTCGATTCTCCGGATGCAGGCGATCCCCAAGACCATGGCCGTGGTGGGCGGCGGCGTGATCGGAAGCGAGTACGCCTCGATGTTCACGGCGCTAGGCGTCCAGGTGACGCTGGTGGATTCCGGCGATTGCTTGCTGCCGTTCGTCGACCGGGAGATCGCCGGGCGGCTGCAGAGTCAGCTGACGCGGCTCGGCCTTCGGTTCATCTTCGGCGAACGTGTCGCCAAGGTCGACCGGAACGCGGAGCGCGTGAACCTCATCCTCGGCAGCGGCGAGCAGATCGCCTGTGAGATCGCGCTGCTTGCCGCCGGACGGCAGAGCAACATCGAGGGGCTGGGGCTCGAGGCGGTGGGAGTACGGATCGGCCAGCGCGGTCTGATCCTCGTCAACGAGCACTATCAGACGAGCGTGCCGAGCATCTATGCCGCCGGCGACGTCGTAGGGTTCCCGGCGCTGGCCGGGACCTCGATGGAGCAGGCGAGGGTGGCGATGGTCCACGCATTCGACCTCCGCTACAAGGAACAGGTCTCGGCCATCCAGCCGCTGGCCATCTACACGGTGCCCGAGATCTCGATGGTTGGCAGGTCGGAGGAGGCGTGCCGGCAGGCCGGCCTCCCGTATCTGGTGGGGCGCGCCTACTATGACAAGAGCCCGCGCGGTCTGATCATCGGGGACCTGAGTGGCATGCTGAAGCTCGTGTTCTCTCCCGCCGACAAGAAGCTCTTGGGCGTGCACCACATCGGAGAGCTTGCCTCGGAGCTGGTCCACATCGGCGCCCACGCAATGGCGGGCGGCGAGACCATCGACGCGTTCATCAGGGCCGTTTACAACTACCCGACACTCGCCGACTCGTACAAGTACGCCGCCTACGACGGGCTCGACGAGTGGCGGACCTGGCGACACAAGCAGGGCCTCGACTGACGAGGGCTCCCTCGTTGTCACCGTCCGGTGCGAGGCCGTCCCAAGAAAGGGGGAAACCGCCATGCGCATGCGAACTCGGTGGGGGCTTTTGGTGTGGAGCATCCTCACGATGGGATGGAGCACCGGCGCCTGGGCGCAAGGTGGCGGCGCGCCCCCGAAGCTCGACACCGGGGACACGGCGTTCGTGCTGCTATCGACCGCGCTCGTGATGCTGATGACGCCCGGCCTGGCGCTGTTCTACGGCGGGATGGTCCGACGGAAGAACGCGCTGGCGACGATCATGCAGAGCTTCATCTGCCTGGGCCTGATCGGGATCGCCTGGGTGCTCTATGGCTACAGTCTGGCATTCGGCCCCGACAAGGGCGGACTGATCGGGGGCCTCGAGTGGGTCGGCCTGCGACACGTGGGGCTCGAGCCCAATCCGGAATATGCGGCCACCATCCCCCATCAGGCTTTCATGATGTATCAGGCGATGTTCGCCGTGATCACCCCCGCCCTGATCACCGGGGCCTTCGCGGAGCGGATGAAGTTCAAGACGTTCGTGGTCTTCGTGATGCTGTGGTTCACGCTGGTATACGTGCCGGTGGCCCACTGGGTGTGGGGCGCGGGCGGCTGGCTGCGAAACCTCGGCGCGCTCGACTTCGCGGGCGGGACCGTCGTGCACATCAGCTCAGGCGTCTCCGCGCTCGTCGCCGCGCTGCTCATCGGGCGGCGCCTGCACTATCCCTCCGACGACATGCGCCCCCACAACCTGACGATGACCCTGCTGGGGACCGGTCTCCTGTGGTTCGGGTGGTTCGGATTCAACGCCGGCAGCGCGCTCGGCGCGGGCAAGCTGAGCGTGGTCGCGTTCGTCGCGACGAACGTCGCCGCCGCTGCCGCCGCGCTGGCGTGGATGTTCCTCGAGTGGTGGGACCGCGGCGAGCCGAACGTGCTGGGCGCCGCGTCGGGAGCAGTGGCCGGCCTGGTCGGCATCACGCCGGCGGCGGGCTTCGTGAGCCCGGTCTCCTCGATCTTCATCGGCGTCGGGGCCGGCGTGGCGTGTTATCTGGCGGTGGTGAAGCTACGGCCGAAGCTCGGCTACGACGACTCGCTGGACACGTTCGGAATCCACGGCGTCGGCGGCATCTGGGGCGCGCTTGCCACCGGCCTCTTCGCGTCGAAGCTGGTCAACGAAGCCGGCGGCAACGGTCTCTTCGCCGGCAATCCGGCACAAGTGGCGATCCAGCTCGTGGGCGTGGTCGCGACGGTCGTGTACGCGGGTGTCGTCGGCTTCGCCCTGCTCAAGGTCCTCGATGCGACGATGGGCCTGCGCGTGGACGAGCAGGCCGAGGAGAAAGGACTGGATCTCGCCGAGCACGGCGAGCTGGCCTACGATCCTCTGTAATGCAGCAGCTCGCGAGGTGGACTCGCTGCCGGTTAGCCCTCGCCGCGCGCTTGGACGACCTCGGGGCCACGCTCGCCGGTCACCTTCACGGCTTGCAGGACGTCGTAGACGAAGATGATGCCGTGATTTCTCTTGAGCTCCATGCGAGCGGCGGCGGAGATGGCGGCGATGACGGCATCGACCTGGTCGTCGTTGACGACGATCTCCAGCCGCGTCTTCTTGAACAAATCCATCTCCTGCTCGATGCCACGATAGCGCTCCTTCACCGGCGGGGCGTTCGTGCTGCAACCGAGGGCGCTCGATACCGTCATGTTGTAGATCCCGATCGCGGACAGCGACCGGCGCACCTCTTTGAGGCGCTGCGGCTCGATCAAAGCCAGGATCATCTTCATCGGTCGCTCTCCGTCAGAACGTCACCCGGGTGGCATCCAACGCGGTGGCCGCCGTCGGCACCGCAAGATGGCAGCACGCTGGAGTTCGTAAGGCACAGCGCGGGCAACCAACGTGTCACGGGATTTTCTACCAGAATAGAGCGCCGGTCCAGAGGGGTGCCTCCCGCCCCAAGAAGTGCGCAAGTTTTAAGCAGTATCGCGAAACGTCATTCCAACCAAACCGTTGTTGTCGTTACGCACGGCGGTTTCTGGTGATAGATGGAGCCTTCACACGTGGAACGACATCAGTCACCTTGACGGACTGCACTCACAGTCGAGCGTGCTCGACCAACGCGGCGGGCTCCTGCGAACCACCATCGTCTGCGAGACTCCCGCCACCCATCCCTAGCGAGGTACTGATGCGCCGGATCGGGCTCGCGGTTGTTCTCGCCTTGGCACTTGCGCCGCCTATCGCTGAAGCTCAGCAGGCCGGGAAGGTCTACCGGATAGGTCTTCTATAGAAAACCGACACTGTTGTTGATGGTGATCTTTCCGGATATTTGCTCCAGCTGGAAAGAAACCCGACGCTTGACAAGCGTTGCGAATTGGCTCAGCGTGGTCACTACCTTTGGGTGTCGGTAATTGCGTTCCGAAAATTGCACGGACCCTCGCGCCCGGAGAACAGAAACAAACAGCTGCATCGCGGAGGATTGGTATGCGCAGATTATTCCCGTTTGCTGTTGCTCTCGGCCTTCTCGTCGCGCTCACCGGATCTCAGTTCGCGACTGCCGCCGCTCAGCCGCCGGGCCTCGCGACCGCGATGGCGGCGCAAGAGAAGCATAACCCCCTGCTCCTCAGTCTTGCCGGCGTCGCCGGCAGCGGTGTAGGCGTCGACGCCAGTGGCGCGGCCGTGATCCGTGTCTATGTCGAGACGCATGGTGTGGCCGTGCCCGCGGCCCTAGACAATGTCCCCGTGGAGCGTGTGGTGACTGGCCGCTTTTACGCCAGCAGCTGTGCGCAGACCTTCTGCCCCCGTCCGGTGCCGCTCGGCGTCTCGACCGGCCATCCCGCCATCACGGCGGGGACGATCGCGGCCCGGGTGAAGGCTGCCTCGGGGAACGTCTATGCGCTGAGCAATAACCACGTCTACGCAAACAGCAACAACGCCAGTATCGGCGACGGGGCTCTGCAGCCCGGGCCCTATGATGGGGGCACGGATCCCGCGGACAGAATCGGCACGCTCGCCGCTTTCAAGGAGATCAACTTCAGTGGCGGCGACAATGACATCGATGCGGCGATTGCCTTATCGTCGACGGTAATGCTCGGCAATTCGACGCTATCCGGATACACCCCCACGAGCACGGCCGTGGAAGGCACATTGAACCTGCCCGTCAAGAAAGAGGGGCGGACGACCGGCGTGACGTTGGGCCAGATCAGTGAAGTGAACGTGACGGTCACCGTCTGCTACGCCACGATTGGACCATTCTGCGTGAAGTCGGCCAGGTACGTGAACCAGTTGGCGATCGGTGGCGGCACTTTCAGCGCGGGCGGCGACTCCGGTTCCTTGATCGTCACGCAATCCGGCAACAATCCGGTCGGCCTGCTGTTCGCCGGGAGTTCGACGCGGACCCTCGCCAACCGCATCCAGGCCGTGCTCGCCTGGTTTGACGTGACCATCGACTCGGCCAGCGCCAGCACGAACAACGCGCCGACCGCAAGCTTCATCTCCGCCTGCACGGGTTTGAGCTGCAATTTTGACGGCACGGGCTCCTCGGACACCGATGGGACCGTCCAGAACTATGTGTGGAACTTCGGTGACGGGAACACAGCGTCCGGCGCGGGCGTCACCGTGAGTCACAGCTATGCCACCGGCGGCAGCTACACCGTCACCCTGACCGTCACCGACAACGGCGGAGCAACCGGCCAGACTTCGCACAGCGTCACCGTCTCGTCAGGGGGTCCCATCAGCCTGACCGTGGTCGGATACAAGAGGAACGGTCTGGAGAAGGCCGACCTGACGTGGTCTCCGTCCGGAACCTCAGTCAATGTCGACGTCTGGCGGAACGGCGCTCTCCTGACCCCCACCGCCGATGACGGCGCCTACACGGATAACATCAACAGGAGGGGCGCAGGCTCCTACACCTACAAAGTCTGTGAAGCGGGGACGTCGACCTGCTCGAATGTCGTGACCATCAGTTTTTGAGGCGAGCGAAGCTTCCGCGCGCGTGAGGCGGCGTGAGCCGTCTCACGCGTCGGAGATGCCGGGTGGAAGGCCATGGCCGTGCTGTGCGTCCTTTTCCTGCTGGTCGCGTATGATGTGAAGAGCGTCGAACTCATGCAGCCGAAGTCCATTGTCCAGGTGCTCAACGAGCACGCGGGTCAGCTGATGTCCATCCCTGGCGTTTCTGGTGTCGGTATCGGTGACTGCCGTGGCAGCCCCTGTATCAAGATCTTCGTCATCAAAGCCACCCCGAGCATCGCGCGACAAATACCGGAGCGGTTAGACGGCTACGAAGTTGCCATCGAGGAGACGGGTGAGTTCAGGGCTCCTCGACCGATCGAATAGATCGTCGTCCTGCACGATTCGTACGCCGACCAGGACTCGCCGTTGCCCACCCACCCCTCTGCCGCCGCATCGAACATCATCTGTTAGACTCTCGCCAGCCATCCTCCACCGAGGTGCCCGTGCGGCGCATCGGGCTCGCTCTCGCAGTCAGCCGACGCTCGCGGCATTTCCCGCCGAAGCGCCGCAGATTCCTGAAATCGGATTCATCGGAACCGATCCCGAAAACGCCGCGCATTTCATCGAGTCGTTTTGGGCACCGCTCAGCGACAGAGATGGTACGTCGCGTAGGCGATGGCCCGCGCCGCGGTGACGAGGTCCGCGAGCTGCACGCGCTCGTCCGGAGTCGGCCATTCCTTGTAGGTGCGGATGTCGCCCGCTCCGTATTGCAGCGACGGGATGCCCGCGGCGGCGAGGATGTTGCCGTCGCCCACGTTGCCGAGCCGGCCCCAGCCGCCCACCA
>Ga0126376_10001197_pt1 | contig 13826 bp, 10 predicted proteins | sample PanSoiMetPlot_15_FD_92760 | JGI IMG/M metagenome (GOLD analysis project Ga0126376, IMG submission 92760) | Tropical forest soil microbial communities from Panama - MetaG Plot_15 | ecosystem: Environmental > Terrestrial > Soil > Tropical forest > Bulk soil | place: Panama | collected 2016-02-17
AGCAGGACTTTGCCAAGTACAAAGGCAAATTGGCTGGCAAGATCGTGATTCTCGGCGAGTCGGCAGAGGTAAAGCCGATTGTGGAGTCGCCCTATGAACGCTACACGGATAAATCGTTGGCAGATGTTGCTAATTACGAGCTGCCGAACGAGCGCCCGGCTTTTAGTCCGCAGGAGCAGCAGAGAAGGCAGCAGTTCCAGCGCGATCTGAATCAGTTTTTCAGCGAGGAAAAGCCGCTGGCAGTGATCGATCACAGCCGGCAAACAACTGGCGGCGGGACTGTATTTGTGCAAGGCGGCGGCGCGTACCGCAAGAACGAACCACAGGCGGCTGTGCCGCAGTTAACGATGGCGATCGAGCAATGGGATCGTGTTGCCCGTTTGCTGGAACAGAAGACGCCTGTGCAACTCGAGATCAACTTGAAGAACAACTGGGCAGATGCAGACGAGCAGTACGACACTATCGCCGAGATTCCCGGAACGGACAAAAAAGACGAAGTTGTCATGCTCGGTGCGCACCTTGATTCATGGCACACCGGCACGGGCGCAACCGACAACGGTGCCGGCAGCATTGTGATGATGGAGGCAGTTCGGATTCTTACATCGCTGGGTGTGAAGCCGCGGCGAACGATCCGCATCGGTTTGTGGAGCGGTGAAGAGCAGGGATTGCTGGGCTCGCAATGGTACGTGCAGCACCATTTCGGGTCGCGTCCTCCGATTGATACGCCGCAGATGCAAGGTATGCCGACTCTGCGTCGTCGCGAAGCCGGACCAGTAACGGTGAAGCCGGAGCAATCGAAGGTGTCGGCGTATTTCAATATCGACAATGGCACGGGCAAGATTCGCGGGGTGTACATGCAGGAGAACGCTGGAGTTCAGCCGATCTTCGAGGCTTGGATGCACCCGTTCAAAGATCTCGGTATGGATACGCTCACAATGCGCTCGACTGGCGGCACAGACCATCTTTCGTTCGACGCCGCGGGCATCCCTGGATTCCAATTCATTCAGGATCCGATCGAGTACGAGACGCGCACGCACCACTCCAACATGGACGTGTATGACCGTCTGCAGTTCGATGATCTCAAACAGGTTGCAGTAATTGTGGCGGATTTCGTCTACAACGCCGCGATGCGCGACCAGATGTTCCCGCGCAAGCCGATCGAAAAGGAGCTGCCGAGGACTCCGCCAAAGCCGGAGGACGAGGAACAAGCGCCTCCGCTGGCGATGTGAGCAAAGGGAAAGAAACGTGGATCCGGCCGCCTCGGCCGGGTTTCACTTCAGACTTGCGTAGAGTTTGAACCGACGACAATCGCGAATTCGCGCCATAACGATGTCTTAGGCAAATACCCGGCCGAGGGCGGCCGGATCCACGTTGAAAACCGCGCTTACGCGCCTCTGCGCTGATAACTCATGAGAAGAGGCGGAAACGTCCCTGCGTTGCGTCGTAGGTGCTCCGGTTCTGTTAATGTCGAGGAATTGTTTCTCTACTACATAACCGATCGCAGACAACTTTCCCCCCAAGGCGATGAGGGTTTGCGATTGCTGCTGGATCGGATTTCCGCCGCTGCCAACGCAGGTATCGACGCGATTCAGATACGCGAGAGGGATCTTGCGGCGCGCGAGCTTGTTGAGTTGGGAACTCGCGCCGTGGAGATTGTGCGTCATGTCAGCACGCAAGCCGTATCCCCAACTAAAACAAAAGTTCTTGTTAATTCTCGGATAGATGCGGCCATTGCGTGTGGAGCAGATGGCGTTCATTTGCGCTCCGACGACGTCTCTGCCGCAGATGCGCGAGCCATTTTCGCTAACGCCGGAATTTCAACTGCGTTGATCGGTGTCTCCTGCCATACCGTTCAAGACGTCTTGCTTGCGGAAGGACACGGCGCGGACTTTGCGGTCTACGGTCCCGTCTTCGGAAAGGCAGGTAGCGAGGCTCCTCCAACAGGGCTCTCTGGCTTGAAAGAGGTCTGCCAAAAAAGAGCGGCTCAACACCCCATCCTAGTGTTGGCCCTGGGAGAAGTCACTCTAAGTAACGCAGGTGACTGCCTCAAAGCAGGAGCCCACGGCCTTGCCGGAATCCGTTTGTTCCAGAATGGAAATTTGGCGGAGACGGTCTCCCAACTACAAACGATAGGAGAAAAGCTGAACCTCTAGTCCTCCCGGCACGGCGTTTCGTCCCACAAGCCCAGGATTAAGAAAGTTTTTAATCCCGCACTAACCCGCGCGGATTTATACTTTCGCGCCATGACAACGACAACACCCAAGCCAGGTTCTTTCTGCTGGATGGAACTCGGAACCACCGACCAGAAGGCCGCCAAGAAGTTCTACATGGACCTTTTCGGCTGGACCGTCGATGACGCGCCCATGGGGCCGGACGAATTCTATTCAATGTTCAAACTCGCTGGACAAGATGCCGCGGCGGCATACACGCTGCGCAAAGATCAACGGGAACACGGTGTACCTCCCCACTGGATGATTTATATCGCCGCCGAAAACGTAGACGAATCTGCCGGTCGCGCGGCGGAGTTAGGAGGCAACGTCATTGCGCCTCCGTTCGACGTGATGGACGTAGGACGCATGGCTGTCGTGCAGGATCCTACCGGAGCAGCATTCTGCATCTGGCAGGCGAAGAAGCACAGCGGAGTCGGAGCCAAGGATACCGACGGCGCATTCTGCTGGGCGGATCTGAACACAACCAATGTAGAGCGCGCTGGTGAGTTCTACTCGAAGCTGTTCGGGTGGAAGCTGGAAAAGGGCGAGAACGATCCGTCCGGCTATCTGCACATCAAGAATGGAGAGGATTTCATCGGTGGCATTCCACCGGCAGAACACAGCAATCCCAATGTTCCGCCGCATTGGCTGTTGTATTTCGAGACTTCCAATTGCGATGCCAGCGTCGAGAGGGCAAAGCAGAGCGGCGCCAAAGTGCTCTACGGACCGGTTTCCATGGAGAACGTAGGACGTTTTGCGGTGCTGACTGACCCGCAGGGCGCGGCGTTTTCTGTGTTTCAGAGCGCGCGCAAGGCTAATGCTGCTTAGCTGATGGTTTCAAATTAGGAAGGGCGGCCGTTGGGCCGCCTTTTTTTGTTCCAACGTTTGAGACGTATCAAACTCTGTCATCCTGAGGCCTATTTTGGCCGAAGGACCTCCGAGACACTTAAGCCTTCATTGCTCTTTCATGGCTTTTTCACCAGAAGCCTTGGCCAAAAAGCCAGGATACGGCGATGAAGTCTGGAACAGTCCCGGAAGGTCCTTCGGCCAAAACAGGCCTCAGGATGACAATTCAATGGGGCCTTCGTTACGACGCGCTGTCCGCCGAGACTTCCAAACTCCCTGGTTCAGGGGCTTCTGACGGAGTCTCCGCTTCCGGGGCAGCTTTTGCTTTCTTGGTCTTTTTCTTTTCTTCAGGCGGAGGCGGTTCGTGGGCGGGATCGTAGAAAAGAACTCGTCCGCAACTGTCGCAGGTCATTACTTCGTTGCCCGCTTTGATCTCATTCCACTTCTGCGGACGTAGCAGAACGAAACAGGCGGTACAGCGTTGCTCGCGCGCTTCGGCTAAGGCCGTCTTTCGGGCCTTCAGTACGCGATCGTATAGCGAGAGGAGATCCTCAGCGACTCCAGAGCGGAGTCCAGTACGCTCGGCCTGAAGTTCTTTCAGCCGTGCCTCATCTTTGGCGGTTAATGTGCGCGCTTCTTCTTTCTCTTTCTCGACCTGCGCAGATTGCGTCTTGAGCTCTGCTTCCGATGCCTTCACCTGGCGATCAAACAGTTCGCCGCCTTCCATGATCTCGAGGATCTTGTCTTCGGCTTTACGGATCTCGGCTTGCGCGAACTCGATCTCGTGCATGAGGGCCTTGTACTGTTCGTTGGTCTTAACGTCGAGCGACTGATCGCGAAACTTCGCGATCTTCTGCTGATAGGACTGGATGTCCGATTCCAGGCTACGACGCTTCTGCTCCTGAGATTTGATCGCGGTCTTTGCCTGTTCGACTTTGGCTTTCGCGTCGGAGAGCTGGTGCTCGATCTCGGCAACTCGTTTCGGCAGCGCCGCGACTTCGGCGGAAAGCCGCCCGATTTCGCGATCCACCTGCTCGAGTTTTATCAGCCTTTCGAGATCGGCATTCATGAAGGGATACTGCAATTCTAACAGGCCGGCAGCGCGTTCGCGAGCTTCGTGGTTTCGCTGGCCGAATCGGGGTAGGCGTCGTCGCTGCCATGCCGACGCAGCGCATCAGAACAGAGCGTAGCGCATGTAAATCAATCCGGCGGCAGCCGTGCCGCCTGCCGCTGCCCCGAGCCAGAAGTTTTGCCAGCGATTGTTCACCGTGCACATGATGCGGCGGTCGTTTGAGATCAGCAGGATGAAGATGAGGGTAGGAATCAGCAGCACACCTGCCAACACCATCGACCAATAGAGTGCAGTAACCGGATTTATCCGAAGGAAGTTCGCGCCTGCTGCCAAGAAGACGGCCGCAGAAATTAAGACGTAGAAGCGCTTCGCCTCCCAAGGCTTTTCGCTCAACCCTGCCTTCCAGCCGGCAGCCTGTGCCAGATCAAAACACATGGACGCGGTAAGCACCGGCAGTGCAACCATCCCCGATCCTATGATGCCAATGGCAAAGGCGATCGTTCCCCAGTCGCCGATCGCTGGCCGCAAGGCCTCTGCCGCCTGGCGCATCGTCATATCGGGAGCATGATCGAAGTGCAATACTGCGCTGGCTGCCACGATGATGGACGAGGCCAATACGAACGTGACCGCGGTCGAGATAATCGAATCAGCACCGTGGTGCTGGTGACTCGGATCGCTGCGCGAACTTGTTTGCCAGATGATGATGTACGGCGTGAGAAATGAACCAAACAAAGCGACGATGTTCTCCGCGTACTCCGAGGTCGGCTGCATGCCCGGCATGAAAATGTCATGCAGGAGCGTGGAGATATGTGGATGCGTGTACGCAGCAGCAGCCACATACAGATACAGCGGCAAGGAAAACAGCACCAGAGCTCGTGTGATCTTCTGGTAATCCTGAAATACCAGGATGTACCACACGAAGAATGCAGTCGCGACGATGAAAAACATGCGCGACAAGCCGGTGAGAATCGACAAAGCGTCCGAGACCGCCATGATGTCGGCGAACACAACCGCGAAATTCGTCACGATCGTCAACACCGCTCCAGCGAGGGCATATCCCCGGCCGTAGTGCTCACGCACTAAGTCGAGCAGTCCCAGTCCGGTCTCAACTCCAATGCGGCTTGTGACGGAAAAGATCGCGAGCAGAAACGGAACGACCAGGATCACAACCCATAGCAACGAGTGGGAGAAGGCCGCTCCTGCAATGGTTGCAGTCACCACAGCGGAAGGATCGAGGTTGGCGGAGCCAGTAACGAGTCCCGGACCTAGTCTCCAAAGGCCCGATCCCGTGCTTTGGGCACCTGCTGCCGCAGCGGGGAACTTCACGACACGCCCGCGGTCGGCGGGAGATCCCTTTCTCCGATTTCTCTTTTCAGGGAATCTTGGGAAGTTCACGCCTGAGGTCTCTCTCGATTTTGCGTTCATGCCAGAGCCGCAGTGGCCGGCTGTACGTGATCAGTCCAAACGATGCAATTGTTGCAAATAAGAGTGTGTTGGAACCCCATAAGAGGAAGCGGGCCATTTTCGTGTGCGAAATCTTGGCAATGATTGCTGCATTTTGGGGTGTGAGGAGCAAGGCCGCTGCCAGCATCATGAGGCCAACGCCAGCTAGCAGGCTGGTTACGTTCTTGGCCCACCTTCCTTTGGCGTGATAATCGGCAAACAGCCGGAAGCCAAGAACCGTTAAAGCGCCGATCAGCGCAAAGTTCACTATTACGGCAACTGCGTCACGGGGCTGCATCTCTGGATACTTGAGACGCAAAGCCGTAATGGCGGGTTGGAGTCCAGAGTAGCTGGATTGCTTAGTACTTTACTGTGTGCCGTCTTGGAGGGTCTTATAGGGAAAGCCGGAAGGTAACTCAAAGATTACTTTAGAGTTATTCCCCAGCTACGGTCATGCCATCGATGCGCAGGGTGGGAGCGGCGATGGAGCTTCGGAATTCAAGGTCATTTCCGATGGCCGAGACATTCCGGAACATTTCCTTCAGATTGCCGGCAACAGTGATCTCTTCCACCGGGAATGTGAGTTCGCCGTTCTCTATCCACAAACCCGAGGCGCCGCGCGAGAAGTCGCCGGTGACGAGATTCACACCGAATCCGAGAAATTCCGTGACGTAAAGGCCACTCGGAATATCGCGCAAAATTTCTTTGGGACTCTTATCCCCTGACTGCAAGAAGAAATTGCCGGAACCAATTCCGGGATTGCCGGTGAGTCCGCGCGCTGCATTTCCGGTGGTCTGCAGGTTGAGCTTTCGTGCTGTGTAAGTATTCAGCAAGTAGCTTTTCAGAACTCCGTGCTCGACGACCACCGTACGTCGCGTCGGCACTCCCTCACCGTCAAATGGAGAAGAACCGAAGCCCCCAACCATCGTGCCATCGTCCACGATGGTTACGTTCTCGCCAGCGATTTGTTCTCCGAGTTTCCCTGCCAGATAAGAGGCGTGACGATAGATGGCGTCGCCGTTCACCGCGTCGAAGATGTGGTCGATGAGGCCACGCGACACCATTGGATCGAAGACGACCGGAACCTTTTGAGTTGCGACTTTGCGGGCACCGACGCGACGCAGCGTGCGCTCGGCAGCCTTGCGACCCACAGCTTCGGGAGATTCAAGCTTCTGAAGAGTGCGGGAAGCCGAGTACCAATAATCGCGCTGCATGGCGGAGCCGTCTGCCTGCGCGATAGGAACCGCGGAAACCGAGCAGTACGACCGGCGATACTCTCCGACGAATCCCAACGAGTTGGCGAGGACTTTATAGCCAGTGGCGGCATCGAATGAGCCACCGTCAGAGTTCGTGATGCGCGGATCGACCGCTAGAGCGGCGGCTTCGGCGCGTCGCGCGTAGTCGATTCTGTCAGGCGTCGAAAGGGAGTAGACGTCGTCGTAGTAGAGATCTAGATTCTGAGTCAGCGAGCCGAGACTGACCGCATCCGGCAATCCCGCGACTGGATCTTCTGAAGTGGCTCGTGCCAGAGTGATCGCACTCGAAACCAAACGGTCGATGCCTTCACGTGAGAAATCGCTGGTGTGCGTAGCTGCGACTCGTTTGCCTACGAATACCCGCAATCCGAGCGCTCGCGCACCTGATTCCTTCAAGGTCTCAACTTCGCCCAGTCGAACGAGCGTAGAGAATTCGTTGCCATCGCGTGCGATAGCATCCGCAGCAGTGGCTCCAGCCTTCATCGCCCGCTCGACTATGTCAACGGCGATTTCCTTGAGCCCCGCTCCGAGTTCGATTCGTTCTTGAGTTTCGACTGGCATTTTGTTTATTTCGCGCTCCACAGTGATCCGTGGCCGCTGTCTTCATGTTGTCCCGTTTCAGAACGGAATCCTTGTGCCTGTTATCCTTCGGCCAACACAGGGCCTCATGATGACAAACCGCAAGAAGGGTTTTATCCCGTTCCACCCACCGTTAATCGATCAACCTTGATGGTAGGCATTCCCACCCCGACCGGCACCGACTGTCCGTCCTTACCACATGTGCCGACACCTTCATCGAGCTCGAGATCGTTGCCGACCATTGACACGCGCGTAAGCACATCAGGACCGTTGCCGATTAAGGTTGCATTCTTCACCGGCGCAGTAATCTTGCCGTCTTCGATCAGGTAAGCCTCGGAGGCGGAGAAGACGAACTTGCCGTTGGTGATGTCTACCTGGCCGCCGCCGAAATTCACAGCGAACAGTCCACGCTTTACCGACTTGATGATGTCCTTAGGATCATCCTGTCCAGGGAGCATGTATGTATTCGTCATGCGTGGCATAGGGATGTGCTCATAACTTTCCCGACGACCATTGCCGGTATTCGCGATGCCCATCAGCCGTGCGGAGAGTTTGTCGCTGATATAGCCCTTGAGAATTCCATTTTCAATCAGCGTTGTGTGCTGTGTCGGAGAACCTTCGTCATCGACGTTGATCGAGCCACGCTTTGAAGGCATCGTGCCGTGATCGACAACCGTGACTTTCGCGCTCGCGACTCGCTTGCCAACGAGCCCAGCGAACGCCGAGGTTTTCTTGCGATTAAAGTCAGCTTCGAGGCCGTGTCCAACCGCTTCGTGGAGCAGAACTCCGGGCCATCCGGGACCGAGTACTACTTCCATCTCACCAGCGGGAGTCTCTCTCGCGTCGAGTTGAATGATCGCCTGCCGCGCCGCCTCGTGAGCGAAGTACTCGGGAGTCTTCTCTCTCCGGAAGTACTCGATTCCTACACGTCCACCACCGCCGGAATTGCCGCGCGCAGAATTCTGACCGTCTTTGGCGATGCAGAAGATGCTCATTCGAGCCAGAGGCTGCGAGTCGGATGCAACCACGCCATCTGATCCGACTACGAGAATGCGCCGCAGTTCGTCAGCGTAGCTCGCACGAACTTGGACGATTCGCGAGTCATAGCTGCGAGCATTGCGGTCGGCACGCTGGAGCAGTTCGACCTTCGCCGCGACCTCGGCATCAACAGACGGCGAGGCGACAGCGTAGAGCGTGTGTCCGCCGGTCGGGTCTTTGAGATTGACGATGGGCTGCTTGTTGGGACCGCTCGCGATCAGCGCGGCGGTGCGCGCAGCGCGGAGAGTACGCTCGGGAGAAAGATCGTCGGTATAGGCGTATCCCGTCCGTTCCCCCGAGATCACGCGCACACCGCAACCCGCTGAAATGCCCTGAGTTGCAGACTTAATCAGCGACTCGTCCAGGCTCAGCGAAGTCGAAGTATGGTACTCAAAGTACAGATCGGCGTAATCGCCACCTGCCGTCAAAGCTTCAGCCAGATAACGTTCCAGATCCCGATTGGTAAGTCCCAGCTTCTGAAAGAAAAACGCGCGATGGTCCATGAAATCAGCTTCTAAGCGGGTAAGCTGCCAAGCTGCTTAGCCACTGCTCTATCAGATTAACACTCAACGATGGGATGGTTTGGGACAGGAGTTCGGTTCGGTTCCAACCTCAACATCCCATACGCCGCCCGATAAGTGCAGAAATTGGGGACCATGCGGCCGTTGCCTTAGCTCAGAAGCCTAAGATCCTGGAAGCTTAGCAGCTCACCTGGCGCATTTTGGCATTCGATCCAGCTACTTTGGAATTCACTAGCGTGCAGCTTAGGTGACAGGGAAAATGAATACTCGGCATGACGCACGGGACCGATCCATTTCTGCTGCAGCTCCTGGTGATCTTTCTTTGGGCGAAGATCTTCGGCGAACTCTTTGAGCAGCTCTCGTTACCGGCGGTGCTGGGAGAGATCCTCTCGGGCGTCGTGCTCGGTCCTTATCTCACTGGCTTCATCATTCCCACCGAAGCCACCACTTCAATCGGCGAACTCGGCGCAATCTTTTTACTTTTTACAGTCGGTCTCGAAACGCGGCCGAAGGAACTGATCAAGATTGGCGCGTCGGCATTGGGCGTTGCTCTCGCGGGTGTCGCGCTGCCGTTCCTCATGGGGCTTATTTTCTTGCTGATTCGCCACCATCCGGGACACGAAGCAGTTTTCATTGGTGCGGCCATGGTCGCGACCAGCGTCGGAATCACTGCGCGCGTCTTGGAAGATCTCGGTGTGATGCAGACTCGCCCGGCGAAAATCGTTCTTGGAGCTGCCATCTTCGACGACATTTTAGGGATGGTTCTGCTTGCCGTCGTCGTCGGATTCGTTTCATCGGGGACGATCGCTTGGATTCAGCTCAGCGTGCTGCTCGTGGAAGCGGTTGGATTCGCGTTGCTGATGATCTTCTTTGCGCCGCGCGTAATCCAGCGCATGCGTCCCGGATTGGAACGAATGGAAACTCACAACGCGCCGTTGGTTCTCGCGCTAGGCATTTGTCTCGCACTCTCAGTTGGCGCGGAAAAGATCGGAATGGCTTCGATCATCGGCGCCTTCTTCGCCGGCCTTGCCTTTGCTGAATACGCGCCAGAATGGCATCTGTTGCCGCGCGTTGCCGGCATCAATGAGTTCCTCGCTCCGTATTTCTTTTTCATTATGGGAGCGAAGCTCAACCTGGGAGTTTTCAATGGATCGTTATGGGTCGCAGCGATAGCTATCTCGATTCTTGCCATCATCTCCAAACTCGTGGGCTGCGGACTCCCGGTTCTCCGGGAAGGTTGGGACACTGCATTGAAAGTGGGAGTCGGCATGACCCCCCGCGGCGAAGTCGGCCTGATCATCGCGCTGCTCGGTTTGCAGATGAAGATGATCTCCGACGCGGCTTACGCGATCGTCGTTTTCATGACTGGCGCCACCACGATCTTCGCGCCCATCACACTGCGCTTGCTCTATCGCAAGCGAGGGCGCAGTCAAGAAGCTCCGCAGTATGACACCGGAGAAACCGTCGAAAGAGTCTGAAATGGTAGAGACGCAGCATGCTGCGTCTCTACCATCGAGCTTGCTACTTACCTGCCAAAATCTTCAACAAATCTGCATCGGTTGTATCTTGTCCCATTTCCCAATACATCATGCCGCCTAACCCATGCTGGCGAACATATTGCTTTTTGAGGCGAAGTGCCTCGGGACAGTCGTAGCTAAAGAACTCGCTGTTGTTCCAAATGGAGCAGGTGGCCATCTTTGGATAGAACTGGCGATCGGCGCTGTCGGGTAACGCCTTCAGGCTGCGATATTCGGGCGGCGACTTCGATGCATCCTTCGCGGGCTGATAAAGGCCGTGGTTCGCGTTGTTGACGCCAGTCCATCCTTTTCCGTAAAAGGGAACGCCCAGGATCACTTTTCGCGCCGGAACACCTGCACGCAGAAAGTTCTGCACGGCATAGGCGCCGTAGTGAGTATCTGCCGGAGCCTTCGACGGATCGGCTGGATCACGGAAGAGCGCGCTGTGCAGGTTCGTGATCTTCTCGCCGTTCCAGTGCATGTCGTAAGCCATGATGTTGATGTAATTCATGTAGCGGGCAAGAGTTTTCAAGTCGAAATACTTGTAATCTTCCTGCGTCGCGGGAACGGCGGCCGTGAGCAGCAAACCAGGGCGAACGGCATCGAGCTGACGGCGGAACTCCGCCGCCATGGTATTAAAGTGTTTCGTGTCCTCCGGACGTCCGGGAATCATTCCGCCGTCGACCGGATACTCCCAATCCACGTCGATGCCGTCGAAGATTCCCGGTGCGTGTATGCCTGGAGCGAAATTCCCGTGGATGTAGAGATCGATGCAGGAGCGCACGAAATCTCGCACATGCGCCGGCTGAGCAGCATCCGAAAATCCTTCGGAGTTAACCCATCCGCCAATCGAAATCAGGATCTTCAGTTTGGGAAACTGCTTCTTGAGTTGCTGAAGCTGATGAAACGTGCCGCGCAGTTGATTCGGGTCGGTTGAGTCGGCAGTGCCATCTACACTCTGGTCCGCCGGAAATGCGCGCTTTATTTCCAATTCGGAATCGAGAAGCTGACATCGGCTCTGTGAAATTTTTCCGAAGGCGTAGTTGAGCTGCGTAAGTAAACCGGCAGCTTCGTTGGTTGCGAGTTGCTTGAGCGGATAGTCACCGCTGGCGGCATGGCGCTCGGCGTAGTAGCCGATCAGTTGTTGCCGAGGAGTTTGAGCAAAAGCCAGATGGGGTTGGATCAGTCCGATTAGCGCCGCGACTAATGACAACGTCGATCCGGGCATCCTCGCCAAGGCTTTGACTCTCGTTTGTGTGAGTTGGGACCCTCGCATCACTCAAATGTAACGGAGGCAGACACAAACCTTGGTCAGGTGGGCCGGATCTTCGAAAATCATTTGACTTTCACTACTCTGCCACCAGCAGGATGGAGCTGCCTGAATGCGTTCATCCCAATAAACTGGCGGAGTCGACCAGCGCGTGGTATTGTCAGGAACTATTATTTCGAGACCTGATTTTTGGCTTAGTTTGAACGATTTACCCCTGGGAATCTTGTCAGGGGACAGCGGACGTACTAGAGAGTAATAAGGAACCATCGGCCTTGTTTGCACAAGGTCTTGGAACCTTTTGGAGCGAAGTCAGTCTATACTACGGAGTACGACTCATGGCTACATCGGCCACGCAACCGGCACCTGGACTCCCTGGCTCGGGAAACATCGCTCCCCCTAAGCAGCCAACGGATATCCTGCCAACTTTGTTTGGTGAGGGTTACGGTACCTACGCAGTTCAATCGCGGAATTTCTATACTTCAATTCTCATCCACATGGTTGCGCTCGCGCTGTTGCTGTATCTGACGCATCAAGTAGTTACGCACCGCGCGCAAATCGCACAAGCATTAGGCCCAGTCATTGAAATTGGCGCCTACATTCCAATGCCTTCCGCTGCAAAGCAAGTCGGCGGCGGTGGCGGCGGTGGCGATCGCGATAAGCTCGAGGCCAGCAAAGGCGTTCCGCCGAAGTTCAGCATGCAGCAAATCACGCCCCCAACGGTTGTGATCCGTAACGATGCTCCCAAACTCGCGGTTGAGCAAACCGTGATGGTTCCTCCGCAAGTGAAGATTAATCAGACAGGACAGATTGGATCACTGACCAGCGTGTTGAGCGTTCCTTCCAACGGAACCGGATACGGCTCCGGGATTGGCGAATCGTGCTGTGGCGGTGTCGGCAGCGGCAATGGACGCGGTGTTGGTCCTGGCGATACGGCAGGTATTGGCGGCGGAGTCTTCCAGGTTGGCGGCGGCGTTGCGCCTCCGCGCATCAAGTACCAGACTGAACCTGAGTTCTCAGAAGAAGCCCGCAAAGCCAAGCACCAGGGGACGGTTGTAGTGCGGGCGACCGTTGGTCAAGACGGCAGAATCCACAATCCTCACGTGGTGCGCTCGCTCGGCTTGGGTCTCGACGAAAAGGCAATCGACGCCGTCAATCAGTGGCTCTTCGAGCCTGCCGTGAAAGACGGGCGCAAGGTGGCTGTGTACGTCGATATCGAAGTGAACTTCCGGCTGTACTAATCGCTCTTACACGTTCCCAAAGCGGTTCCGGTCAGAGCGCCAAAGGTGCGGTATTCTTGTAGCCCACGTGCGCACAGCCCTGGGTTGATGAACACATCAGAGAATTGAGCCCGCGAGAGCGGCACTGTTTTTACGCACTTTATCGTCTCGGAATGCCGCCCTTACGGCTCGGATGTGTCGGGGAATGTTGTCTCACGGGTATACGCACGCGGGCTACGGGAATGCCGCGGCTTCCGGCACTCACGGGAAACTACTTCTTCGCTGGTGCCTTCTCGAGCTTCACGTCCTTAACAAGCTCCTTCACGACCTCGTCGACGTGGCTGTCAGCCTCTAGCATGGCTGCTGCAACTTCCAGTCGCTTGTGATCCTCGTGCTTCTCTAGCAGAACCACAACGTGAGCGATTGCGGCCTTGTCAGTTCCCATGCCCTCGGGAGTTTTGGCTTTCACGCCGACATCCTCGGGTGATATCTCCAAGAGTTCAGCGATGCTCTGCCGAATCCGGCCTGCCACGGGACCAATCTTTGGGGCGTCAAGGATCAAGGTGGAATCGACGTTGCATACCTCCCAGCCTGCATCGCGAACCTTGGTCAATGCCTCGAGGACAAACATGGAGGAGTCGGCCCCCTTCCACTGCGGATCAGAAGGTGGGAAATAGCTTCCGATATCGCCGGCGGCGATCGCACCAAGCAGGGCGTCGGTGAGGGCATGCAGGAGCACGTCTCCATCGGAGTGCCCCGAGAGGCCGTGCGTGTGCTTCAGCTCCACGCCGCCAATCTTGAGCGGCACACCCTTCTTAAATTCGTGTGAATCCCAGCCGTAACCTATGCGCATTTGG